>Ga0181350_1000503_pt1 | contig 11450 bp, 10 predicted proteins | sample Su13VDMM110DCMD_FD_130105 | JGI IMG/M metagenome (GOLD analysis project Ga0181350, IMG submission 130105) | Freshwater viral communities from Lake Michigan, USA - Su13.VD.MM110.DCM.D | ecosystem: Environmental > Aquatic > Freshwater > Lake | place: USA: Michigan | collected 2013-07-16
TGCTCACTGACCAACGGCACGTTGGACTTGAACGGCTATACGCTGACCACTGGTTTGTTTAGCTCAAACCAAACCAACGTCAGGACATTGGCTTTTGGCACGGGCAAGATTGTTTTGACTGCCACTTCTGGAACTATTTTTACAACATCTACCAGTACCAATTTAACAGTTACCGGTACAAACCCGTTGATTCAGGCAACGGCTGGCGGTGCGGGTACTCGCTCAATTACTATAGGGGCGGCTGGGGCAACCAACGCAATCAGCGTGGATGTAACGTCTGGGACAGACATCATTAGCCTTGGAACAACAAGTGGCGCATACAAAAATGTAAACTTTACAGGGTTTACGGGTACGTTTTCTACTGCAAACTCAATTTCGGTTTTTGGCAACTGGAACTTTGGCGGGGTTACCGCAGTAAGCGGCAGTTCAACAATTAGTTTTGCTGCTACATCGGGTACAAAAACAATTACATCAAATGGCGTATCGTTTCCGGGCAGTACTAACTTCAACGGTGTAGGCGGTACTTTTCAACTCCAAGACCCTTGTACAGTCCCCGCTACTAACACAACCAATCTAACCAACGGCACTTTGGATTTAGTTAGCTACACACTAACCACTGGGTTGTTTGCTTCAAGCAATAGCAATACCAGAACATTAGCTTTTGGTACAGGCAAGATGGTTTTAACGGGTACAAACACAAACGTGTACACAACAAGCATAGCAACCGGGCTTACTATGACCGGGACAAGGACTGTTGAGATTACAGGAGTTGGTATAGGTGGGGAAACGCGGACTGTTAGTGGGGGGAATGTAGCAACTGGTGGTGGTTCTGCCGCAAATGCAGCCAATTTGTACATTAAAGCTGGCGCAGACATTTTTAGCCCCGGCACTGCTGCAAGAGCTTATGGAACGCTTGATTTCACTGGTTTTTCAGGGTCGTTGATTACAAATGCGTCACCACAAATTTATGGTGACTTGGTGTTGTCCACAGGAATGACTGTTACGACTGGAACAAACACTTTTATTTTTGCCGCTACAACAGCCCAAACAATTACCAATAACAACGTCACCATCAACAGCGATATTACGTTTGATGGAATCGGTGGTACGTTTGCCTGCCAAGATGCCCTGACGCTAGGCTCTACTAAAGCCTTGACAATGACCAACGGCACGTTAAAACTCAAGTCAGGCACAACCAGCACAGTCGGATCGTTTGCCACATCAGGCACAAACCAGAAGTTTCTGTCAGCAACAACACCCGGCACGCAAGCCACTCTATCTGACGCCAGCGGTACAAACAGCGTGAACTACCTAACCATTCAGGACAGCAATGCTACGGGCGGGGCGGTGTTCCAAGCCTTTACCTCAAACTTTAATGTTGACGCAGGAAATAACACTGGGTGGAAATTCAATAATGCCGGTGGTGCTTTTCTAATGTTTTTTTAATTTTTAGAGGTGCTTTTTAATGGCTCAATCAGGCTTTACCCCAATCTCGCTGTACTACACAACTACGGCTGCGGCAACACCGTCTTCTGCCAACCTTGTTGCTGGTGAGTTGGCGCTTAACACAGTTGATGAAAAGTTGTATTTCAAAAACTCCGCAGGCACTGTCAAGTTGCTGGCAAGTAGCGCGGCCACAACGCCAGTTACAACAGTTTCATTTGGCACTACAGGTTTAACACCGTCGTCTGCTACTTCTGGGGCTGTGACGGTTGCCGGAATTCTTGCAGTTGCAAACGGCGGCACGGGGAACGCAACTGGAACCGCAACAGTAAACGCAAACCTGACTGGCGCAGTCACATCCGTTGGAAATGCTACCTCACTGGGTTCGTTCACCTCTGCCCAGTTGCTTGCTGCTCTAACCAACGAAACAGGCACCGGCGTTGCAGTGTTCGGAACTTCACCCGCAATCACCACCAGCTTGACCACTGCATCTACTTCATTTGCTTTGCTGAATACCACAGCAACCACGCTTAATGTCGGCGGTGCAGCCACCACAGTAAACATTGGCGCGGCCACGGGCACAATGACCGTAGCCAACACCACCCTTGCAGCCAAGGCCATCACAGCGTCCACCACGCTGGGCGTGACAGGCGTATCTACATTGACTGGGGGCGCTCTTGTTCAAGGTTTGACTGTTGGGTTGGGCGGTAGTGCGGTAGCTACCAATACTGCTGTTGGCAGTGGCGTACTAGTATCTAACGTTGCTGGGGTAAGAAACACCGGGGTAGGGGAATTTGTGTTACTCGCTAACAGTGGGGGCAGTTATAATACTGGGGTAGGAAGTTATGCGTTAGTTAATAACATTGCAGGTAATAATAATATTGCAGTGGGTGATAGCGCGTTAGTTAATAACATTACAGGTAATAATAATATTGCGATTGGATATGGTGCAGGCGCTTATATCACAGGCTCCAATAACGTAGTCGTCGGCGGTTACGACGGTAGTGCCGCACCAATTTCTGGAACAGGTAGCAACTGGATTGTCTTGAGTGATGGCGCAGGCAATGTGCGACAAGCCATGGACTCCGCAGGCAATGCTCAGTTTCTCTACGGCGCTGTGGTGGTGTACGCACCTGCCCCAGCAAGTTTTTCTGCCCTTGCAACGCTGACCAATGCTAACTTGCAGACTCAGCTTATTGTTACAACAGGCACTGCGTACACATTAACCATGCCTACAGGGTCTACTTTAGACACTTTAATTAGCTGGTCAGGCGATGACCTTGGGTTTGATTTTTCAATAATTAATACCGCATCTGGTACGGTTACGATGGCGGTCAATACCGGGGTTACAAACATCGGTACTCTTACGGTGTTGACCGGCATTTCTGCCCGATTCCGTATTCGCCGCACCGCAGCCAGCAACTACATCGTGTATCGCATTGGCTAAAAGATTTATATGAGTGATATTGATACCAGATTTACCAGCCACGAGCTAGTTTGCGCTGAGAGATACGCGCAGATCAATGCTCGATTAAAACGCTTAGAGGGCGTAATTATGAAGACCGCCGGGGTGCTTATTGTTAGTATGTCTGCTATCGTTTACGCCAGCCTTACGTTACATCGGTAAGCATGGAATTCTTGGAGGCATTGGCAAAGGGTTGGCCCATGCTGCTGGCGCTGATAACGCTAATCATCGTGTTGGCAAAAATGGATATAAAAATTGCCGTGCTTGAGGAAAAAGTTAAATCGCTGTTTGAAATTTTTAATAGAAAAGACAAATGAAAGCCAAGTTGACTTTTGCTGTGACGTTAATGGTGAGCCTAACGCTATGCGTTGTTGTTGTTGGCATGGTTGCGGTGTTGATGATTGGGTTGTTTGACGAAAAAGTGGACAACAGCGAAATCTTCAAACTGATTAGCCCTGCGTTCCAGACCATCGTCGGTGGTTTTATTGGTTTGCTTGCAGGTGTCAAGCTGTCCCATGATGACGAGGAAACAAAATGATTCCAATTGTTGCATCCCTTCTTGGTACTTTGGCTCAGAACGGTCTGGGCCTTTTGTCATCTGCGCTTCAAGCAAAAGGCAAAGAGGTCGTTGAGAACGCTTTGGGCGTCAAGATCTCAGACAGCCCTAGCCCGGAGGAGGTCTCTAAACTACGCCAACTTCAGTACGACCACGAAGAACGATTGATTGAACTTGGGATCATGAAAGCCCAAGCCGAGTTGGAAGAACTCAAGGTGTTTGCTCTGGCCGCTCAGAACGAGGATAACAACGTCTCAGACCGCTGGAAGGCGGACATGGGTAGTGACTCTTGGCTGTCCAAGAATATTCGTCCTATGAGCCTTGTAGCCATCTTCGTGGGGTACTTTATCTTTGCCATGATGTCAGCATTCGGCTTGAACGCCAACGAGTCCTATGTGCAGTTGCTTGGGCAGTGGGGAATGCTGATCATGGGTGCCTATTTTGGTGGCCGCACAATTGAGAAGCTGGCCGACATGAGGAGTCGAAAATGAGCCTATCACAAGAACAGGCAGCTTTCCTGTTGGACATGTGCCGGCTGATCCAGCACGCCACTGAGCAAGGGTTTATGGTGACGGGCGGTGAATTGGCCCGGACGCCAGAGCAGCAAGCCCTCCATGTCAAGGCCGGCCGGTCCAAGACCATGAACTCTATTCACCTCAAGAGGTGCGCCATTGACTTGAACTTCTTCAAGGATGGGCGGATAATCTGGGACAAGGGCATCATTGCTCCGCTGGGCGCTTACTGGGAATCTTTGCACCCCAAAAATCGGTGGGGCGGCACATTTAAATCTCTGGTTGATTGCCCGCACTTTGAACGCAACGTCGGATAACGGAGAACAAAATGACAGTCGCAGCCGTAATGACGTATGACTCTCTGGTCAACGACATTCAGACCTATCTGGAGCGCACAGATCAGCAGACGCTAGACAAAATTCCGCAGTTCATCATGCTGGCAGAGCAGATTATTGCGGCTGAGATCAAATTCCTTGGCAACCTGACTGTGGCCACGAGCACCATGGTTGCGTCTGAAAACGTAATTCCCAAGCCCGGACGCTGGCGCAAGACGGTTTCAATGAACGTCACCGTGGCAGGCAAGCGCCAGCCTGTGCTGCTCCGGACCTACGAGTACATCCGCGAGTATTGGCCAGAGGCGGCCAGCACGGACGTGCCGCTGTTTTTTTGCGACTACGACTACACGCACTGGCTGGTGGGGCCCACCCCCACACTGGCCTACTCCTACGAGGTGCTGTACTACGAGCGCTTGCAGCCTTTGGACTCATCGAACCAATCAAGCTGGTTCACCCAGTACGCCCCACAGGCGCTGCTGTATGGCACTTTGCTGCAAGCCATGCCGTTCATCAAGAATGACGAACGCATGCCCATGTGGCAAAGCAACTACGACAAAATTATTGAAGTCCTGAAAACGGAGAACGTCATTCGTGCCGCTGATCGTCAGGCGATTGTGAGGGATTCATGAGTTTTAATAGCCCATTTACCGGTCAGGTAATTCAACCGACCGACGTTTCCTACCGCGATATTACGCTTTCCGCCGACAGTACCTTGACGTGGCCAATCAACGGCAGTGTCACTGACAACGCCGCAGCGCGGATCATGGATGTTACGTCGCTCTCGAGCGGCTTGGCGTTGGCCGGCGTCCTTGTTGCAGGCACGGGCGGGGAGTGCTCTTGCACCACAACCCCCAGCCTGTTTGTTGGCCAAGCCGTCGTTGTCACTGGGGTTCTAACCGGCACGGCAACAGGCATCGTCAGCGGCAACACCTACTACATCATTCTCACCAACGGCGCAACGACCTTCACCCTGTCGGCAACTTCAGGCGGCACGGCGGTGGCCACCACGGCCGGCACGACGACCGGCCTGACCTTCACGCTTGACTCGTTCACCTTGGACATGCCGCCTGCAAATCAGGCGTCCGTTGGCATTGACGCCTTGTTCCGCAACGTCGGCTCCTACAGTTTTGAGGTCAGGGATTACGACGGGGCCACAATCGTCACCATCGCGGCTGGTGAGGCCAAGTACATCTACCTAACCGACAACGCCACAGAGGCCGGCACATGGGGCCTGATAGCCTTTGGCGTGGGTACATCCAACGTCGATGCGGCCACCCTTGCTGGATTTGGCCTCAAGGCCATCTCTAACACCTTAAACGGGGCTATTGAGGTCAACACCTTTGCGTCCAACTACACCGCTTTGGCCACGGACCGGGCCTCAACTTATGTCTGGACTGGCGGCGCTGGCACCCTAACCCTAACGTCAGCCGTTACATTGGGCAATGATTGGTACATGATGGTTCGCAATGGCGGAACTGGCACGCTGACCATTGCGCCATCTGGCGGTGACCTGATCAACGGCGCTGCAACTATTGCATTGCAGCCTGCTGACTCTTGCGTGCTTTGCTGCTCCGGATTAGCCTTCTTCACAGTTGGTTTGGGCCGTAATGTTCAGTTTAATTTCACCCAACTCACCAAAGCTGTGGTGTCTGGCAGCTACACCCTGACCGCCGCCGAGGCCGCCAACACAATTCAAAAGTACACGGGCACCCTGACAGGCAATGTGACTGTGGTGTTGCCGCAGACTGTTCAGATTTACTACATAACGAACCAGACCAATGGTGGCGGGCCCGGCTATCAGATTACCTTTACCACAAGCGGTGGCGGGTCCACGGCAATTGTTCCAGCCAGCCAGCAGGTGATTTTGCTCTGCGACTCAATCAACTTGCTCAACGCCTCTACGATTGCCGCCGGTGCGTCCAGTGTGTCTTTAGTGGACGGTTCGGTGGGCGCTCCGGCGCTAAACTTTTCAACGGAAACATCAACGGGCGTTTACCGTCCCGGCTCTGGTGAATTTGGTATTGCCATCTTGGGCGTCAAGTTGTTTGGGCTGACCGCCACCGGGCTGAACATTCCCGGCACAGGGAACTTTACTGGGGGTGTTCAGGGCGGGGTTTTCTGATGGCCACTAAGGTTTTTACCCTTGATGCACAACCGGGCATCCAGCGCGACGGCACGATATTTGACAAGGTGTTCTACACCGACGGCGAGTGGGTGCGCTTTCAACGTGGCCGTCCCCGCAAGATTGGCGGATTTCGCGTCATTTCCGATCAGCTTACAGGCCCATCTCGTGGGATCTGGGTAAACCCGCAGAACGGCTTCACCTCAATTTTCAGCGGTTACAACGATGGCCTGCAAGTCCTGACCATTGACAACAACGGTATTGGCGCAGGGGCTGTAGATTTTACGTTGGCCAATTTCACGGCTTCAGATTTAAACCTCTGGCAATTTGATGGGTTTTATGACGTTGGTGGTAATGGCATTCAGTCGCTTGTGGCCCACCCCGGTCTGAACCTTGACTCAATCAGCAATGACGTTGATACGCCTGTGCTGATTGGCGATATTAACGGGTTAACAATGTCAAGAATCGGTGTTTTTACCGATGCCAACGCCTACATAAACAGCACAACATCTGTCACGATATCTGAAACAAACACTTTGATTGGCGCTGGCCAGACCGTGACCGGCACAAACATACCGTCTGGGACAACAGTTGTTTCAAGCAATCTTGAGTCGCCCAATTTAAGCACGGTCGCAGTAACGGGAACAAGCGGAACCTTCTCCTGTGCGTCAACCTCGGGCCTTTACATCAACCAAACAGTTACCGTTTCAGGATCTCTGCCGACAGAAATTTTGTCAGCGGTGGCGGTAACTGGAGCGGGCGGCACGTTTTCTTGCACTGCTACCACTGGTTTGTATAACGGGCAAGAGGTTGTTGTGTCGGGGGCATTGCTAAACACCACCTTGGCGAGTGTTGCAATCACAAGCTCAAGCGGTGCTTTTTCTTGCACAGCGACCACCGGACTTGCGGTAGATCAGCCGGTAGTTGTTTCTGGAACAATAAGCACAAACACCCTTGCAAGTGTTGCGGTCACCAGCGTCAATGGCGCTTTTTCTTGCACCGCAACAACTGGACTCTACATAGGCCAGCCAATTACCGTGGGCGGCACACCTACTCCATCAACAGTTGCTGGCGTGTCTGTTACTGGAACTGCGGGCCAATGCTCTTGCACGGCTACTACGGGACTTTTCATAGGGCAGGCAGTTTTTGTGACCGGCACGCTTACTGGAACGTCAACTGGTATCAATGGCAACAGGTTTTATTTCATTATTGCCACCGATGGGACATCAACATTTACGTTGTCAGCGGCGTTGTTCGGCACAGCCTTGACAACAACGGCAGGCACAACCACTGGGCTAACATTTACGGCAATATTGTCAAGCGGTGTCACAGCAGGCATCACTTATTACATTATTGCAACCAACGGGACATCAACATTTACGTTGGCGTCTTCAATAAATGGGGAGGCAATAGCAACAAATATTGTCACCTTGGCGGGACTGACGTTCACTGGGCCAAATGGAACAGGACTTGTTTCAGGAGCAACTTATTACATTTCCGCCACGAACGGCACAACAACCTTTTCTTTGGCTGCCACTTCTGGTGGATCTTCAATAACAAACACCTTTGGTGCAACTACTGGATTGACATTTGTTACAACACCATTTCCGGGAGTTATAACCGGGACAACGTACTTCATTATTGCAACCAATGGCACGTCAACATTTACTTTGTCCGCTACCTCTGGTGGATCAGCAATTACAACAATAGTAACAGGCACCAATAATTTGGTGTTTACGATACAAAAATACATTGGTCTGACTTCTGGCAGCACTTACTACGTTATTGCCACGAACTATTCAACAACATTTACGTTGTCTGCAACCTCTGGTGGAGGCGCAGTATCCACAATTGTTGCGTCAACAACCGGGTTTGTTTTTACGCTTGGCTCTTATCAAAAAGTGGTGTTGTCCGCTGCGGCAACTTCAAGCGGCCCGGTGACATTGACGTTTGACAACAACATCTCAGTATCTGGCGGACTTGTTGCGCTGCACCCTTACCTGTTTGTGTACGGCAACAATGGTCTGATTCAGAACTGTTCGGCCGGCAACCCTAGCGACTGGGTCTCTGCCGACGCAAATGCGGTCAACGTAGCCTCCGGCAAGATTGTCCAAGGGCTACCCGTCAGGGGCGGCTCAAACGCGCCCTCTGGCCTGTTTTGGAGCCTTGACAGCCTGATCCGCGTGTCATTCATTGGCGGGACAGGGACGCCTGCTCAGTACTGGCGCTATGACATCATCAGCAGCCAGTCCTCCATCCTGTCTTCTCAGTCGGCCATTGAGTACGACGGCGTTTATTACTGGTGCGGCGTGGACCGCTTCCTGCTGTACAACGGTGTGGTCAAGGAGATCCCCAACAGCATGAACCAGAACTACTTCTTTGACAATCTGAACTACGACCAGCGTCAGAAAGTTTGGGCAACAAAGGTTCCTCGTTTTGGTGAGATCTGGTGGTTTTATCCGCGTGGTGAGGCAACCGAGTGTACTGACGCCGTTATCTACAACGTGCGCGAGAGCACTTGGTACGACGCTGGTGAGGCGCGAGGTGCCCAGCGCTCTGCCGGGTACTTCTCGCAAGTGTTTGCGTTTCCCGTGGCCGCTGACTGGCATGCCAGCGAGTCTGAACTCGTGTTTACAGACACTTTCAACGAGGTGTCTGGCAGCGTTTTCTTGTACAGCGACACCTACAACTTGCAGGTTGCGCTCAATCAGGTTATTACTGGCACCAATATCCCCACAAGTACAACCGTGGTGGCCATCACGACCAGCAACATTAAGACGCTTGGGGCAATCACCCCGGGCGCTGGCTACGTCAATGCAACCTACACCAACGTCACCCTCACAGGAGGGTCAGGATTGGGCGCTAAGGCCACGATTGTCGTTGCCGGGGGGGTAGTGACCACCGTGACCCTTACGGCCAATGGAGCGAGTTATGTCATCGGCAATGTGTTGAGCGCCACGGCGGCCAGTTTGGGCGGCGCAGGGGCTGGGTTTGCCATCCCGGTCACAACAATTTATGCCCAAGCCATCCAAATGTCGGCGGCGGCCACAGGCACGGCTGCGGTGTCATTGACCTTCTCAACCCCGCCTGACCTGATTGCCATGTACCAGCACGAAATTGGCACCGACGAGGTTGATGGCCAGAACGTGCAGTCCATCCTCAGTTCGTTTGAAACCAATGACCTTGGTTGGGTCTCTGGCGGCCCGTCCCAGTTGGCCACAGAAGGCGTAAACCGCTGGATCCGACTTGATCGGATTGAACCGGATTTCATCCAATCTGGTGAAATGTCGGTCATTGTGACCGGACGGCCATTTGCGCAGGGCGAGGACAAGGAGTCCGACCCATACATTTTTGGACCCAACAACGGCAAAATTGACATGCGCGAACAACGCCGAGAGTTGCGTCTTAAATTCACATCTAACGTGGCCGGCGGAAATTACCAGCTTGGCAAAGTCTTGCTCAGTGCCGAGATTGGCGACGTGAGGCCATATGGCCCTTAACCCTGCGCTGATCTACGACCCCCGCTACAGCACGTTTGAGTCGTGGGCAAGCCTTATGTGCGAGCTGTACGGGGCCCAGAATCTCCAGATCCCTGATGCCCAGACGGACTGGAGGCTGTGGGGCAATGGCTTGATTGCGATTGACGTTTTTGCGAACGAGGCCACGCCCCGGACGGAACAATACGACAATTGGTTTGATTGGGCCGAGGCCATGGTGGCGGCGGTCAACCCAGCAACGCAAACAACATGAACGGGTTTGGCGACTTATGAATATTTTGGAGTACCGTCGCAAAGCTTTGGGGTATACCTATCGTGCGGATGGTGATTATGAGGATTTTTACAAACCCACCGTCGCTCCGACTCCGGCTCCTACTTTGGCAAACGAAGCAGAGGAAGCAGTGCGGCGGATGTACATAGAGGAGCTTGGAAGAGAGCCTGACCCCGGTGGATTGGCGTACTTTGCCCAACAATTTGGTACAAATGTTAGTGCAGATGAACTAAGAGTCTTTAGGGAGATGGCGGGTGAAGAATATACCAATGCTAATCCCGCACCAACTCCTGCACCAACTCCTGCACCAACTCCCGCACCAACTCCTGCACCTACTCCTGCACCTACTCCTGCACCAACTCCTGCACCAACTCCTGCACCAACTCCTGCACCAACTCCTGCACCAACTCCTGCACCAACTCCCGCACCTACTCCAACTCCAACTCCAACTCCAACTCCAACTCCTACCCCAACCCCAACCCCGACTCCTGCCCCAACTCCAACTCCAACCCCAACCCCTACGCCCACCCCGACTCCTACTCCTACCCCGACTCCAACTCCAACTCCAACTCCAACTCCTACCCCAACCCCTACGCCCACCCCGACTCCTACTCCTACTCCTACCCCAACTCCAACTCCAACTCCTACCCCGACTTCAACTCCACAAAGCATTCAAGAACAAATTGCGGCCTCGCTTGGGATACCTGTTGGCAGTGTAAGCATACGGTATGGAACAACACTTGGTGGACGGGAAGGTAACACTGAGTTACAAGACACATCCAAAATTATTGGTTATGCGGTAAAGAATAACAACGAGCTTGGGTCATTATTTGATCCTGCTGGGAACACAACGGGTTATTACATTCCCAAAAATCCCTCAAGCATGGGGGAGCAGTTTCTCAATTCACTGGAAGACGTTGCCAAAGTAGGTCTTGTCGCTGCCGCTGCGTACTACGGCATACCTTGGTTAATAAATGCTGGTGCTGCTGCTGTAAGTGGGGTTGGCGCTACCCTGTCTGCCACTACTGGCGCTACTACTCTGTCTAGTATTCTTGCTACCCCCGGATTGACTCTTGGAACTGCACTGGGGATCACCAACCCCACGGCTGCAGCGCTTGCCGGTAATTTAATTATTCAAACTGCCACCAATGGTGGAAATGTAGAGCAAGCCATAAAAAGCGCTGTGCTGTCGGCGGGTTTAGATTTTGTGGGGTCTGCTGTTTCTGGCGCTGTAAACGGCGCACTTAAA
>Ga0181350_1000507_pt1 | contig 11424 bp, 11 predicted proteins | sample Su13VDMM110DCMD_FD_130105 | JGI IMG/M metagenome (GOLD analysis project Ga0181350, IMG submission 130105) | Freshwater viral communities from Lake Michigan, USA - Su13.VD.MM110.DCM.D | ecosystem: Environmental > Aquatic > Freshwater > Lake | place: USA: Michigan | collected 2013-07-16
ACTGCAAAAAGAAAAGTATGGTATGCTCCAAATAAGTTTGAATCTTATGGAGAAGAAGAAATTAAAGCTGTAGAAGCTTGTTTACGTGATGGATGGTTAGCTGGATTTGGTCCTCGCTCAATTAAATTTGAAGAAAAAATAGCAAAACAATTTGGCAAGAAGTATGGTGTATTTGTAAACTCAGGTTCATCAGCTTGCTTGTTGGCATTAGCTGCATTAGATCTAGCTAAAGGATGTAAGGTGATAACACCTGCATGTACATTCAGTACAACATTAGCTCCAATTATCCAATTAGGATTTAAGCCAGTATTTGTTGATGTGGATTTAGATACCTATGTTCCAAGTGTTGATGACATAATGGCACTAATTGACAATGAAGTAAAAGCAATTATGGTACCAAATTTAATTGGTAATAAACCCAACTGGAAACTATTAAAAGAATCATTGATTAGTATTGGTAGAAGTGATATTATTGTGATAGAAGATTCAGCAGACACAATCACTCTTACAGAGGATACTGATGTAGCTACTACAAGCTTCTATGCAAGTCATATCATCACTGCTGGTGGTACTGGAGGTATGGTGATGTTTAATGATAAGAAGCATGTTGATAGAGCATTGCAGTATAGAGATTGGGGTCGTATGGGTGATAACTCAGAGGTTATGGATGATCGTTTTAATCATATTGTAGATGGCATTCCATATGATCATAAATTTTTATATGGAGTATTAGGTTATAATTTTAAATGTAGTGAGATGAGTGCTGCGTTTGGATTAGTGCAGTTAGAAAGATTTGAAACTTTTAAACATAAAAGAAGAGAAAACTTTGAACGCTACTTAACAAACTTAAAGGATGTTAAAGAATTATTATTACCTGATGATAGTATACAACCTAACTGGTTAGCTATTCCACTACAAACAGAAAGACGCTTAGAATTATTAACATTTTTAGAAAAAAATAATATCCAGACTAGAGTTACTTTTGCGGGTAATGTTACTCGTCATCCAATTTATAGAGAATACTTGCAAGACTTTACTAACGCAGATGCAATTATGAAAAATGGATTTCTATTAGGAGCACACCATGGAATGAGTGTTGAGGATGTAGATTACGTTTGTGATAAAATTAAAGAATTTTTTAAAAAATGAAAGTAGTTTACATAACAGGTTGTTTAGGATTTATAGGATCTTATGTAACAAGAACATGTCTTCAAAAAGGATGGTATGTTAAAGGAGTTGATAAAATAACTTACGCTGCTAATAAAGATCTATTAAATGAGTTTAAACAATATGATAATTTTTCATTTGTTCATTGTGACATTAATGATTTAAAATTTTTATATGATTGTGACTATGTAATTAATACTGCTGCTGAAACTCATGTAGGAAATAGTATAGCAAGTAGTACTGAGTTTGTTAAATCAAATATTGATGGTGTTCACAACTTATTAGAACTTATTAAAAATCACAGAGGAGAAAATGTTAAAAAACCAACTCTAATTCATTTTAGTACAGATGAAGTATATGGAGACATTGAAGAAGGAGATCACACAGAAAATGATTTACTTAAACCATCTAATCCATACTCAGCTACAAAAGCAGCTGCTGATATGTTAGTAATGGCTTGGGGAAGAACTCATAAAGTACCTTATATTATAGTTAGACCAACTAATAATTATGGTATTGGTCAATATGTAGAAAAACTTATTCCTAAAGCATGCAAATGTCTTAAATTAGGAAGAAAAATTCCATTACATAATAATGGAACTCCTATTCGAAATTGGCTTCATGCTCAAGATACAGCAGATGCAGTTGTGACAATTATTAAATCAGGAGTAGAAAATGAAATTTATAATATTTGTGGAGGATTTGAGCAAAGTAATTTGGATACTATCAAAAAAGTTCTTATATTATACTATGAAGGAGATGTAGATGAGAATTTTAGACAATATCTAGATTTATCATGTGATAGACAAGGACAAGATGTTCGTTATGCATTAAATGATGATAAACTAAGAGCACTAGGATGGAAACCATCAGTTGATTTTAACACAGAATTAAAGTATATAGTAGAATATAATAAAGAAAAATTTATATGGTAAGAGTTGCGGATTATATTATATCTTTTTTACAGAATAAAGGTGTTGAACATATATTTGAGGTCACAGGTGGGGGAGCCATGTTTCTTAATGATGCTGTTGCACAAAGTAAACTTAAACCAATTTTTTGCCACCATGAACAAGCTTGTGCCATGGCGGCAGTTGGATATACAAAAACAAACAATAAACTTTCAGTAGTAATACCAACTACAGGATGTGGTAGCACTAATACAATTACAGGTCTATTAGATGCTTGGCAAGACAGTCACACAGTAATGTTTATATCAGGACAAGTAAATAAAAAAGATACAACTTATTTAAAAAAAGTACCATTAAGAAAACTTGGAGTACAAGAAGCAAATATAGTTAAAATTGTTGAATCTATAACAAAATATGCTGTTATGATTGAACATGTTGAAGATATTGCTTATGAACTTGAAAAAGCTTATCATATTTGTACTTCTGGTAGACCAGGTCCAGTTTGGATTGATGTACCACTTGATATACAATCAGCATTAATAGATGAAACAAAATTAAGGCATTATACTCCTGAACAAATCCAACCAAATAATAAATCTATTTATACTTTAGTAGATTATTTAAATAAAGCAGAAAGACCAATTATTATTGCAGGCAATGGTATTAATTTATCAAATACTAAAGAAGCTTTTATAGAATTTATTGAAAAACATCAAATACCTGTTGTAGTAACTTTTTTAGGTTTAAATTTATTACCTGAAGATCATCCATTATATATTGGAAGAATTGGTTTAAAAGGTACAAGAGCTGGTAATTTTGCTGTTGCTAATGCTGATCTTATTATTGGATTAGGAACTTCACTTAGTATCCCTTCAACTGGATATCAGTATCATTTATTTGGTAGAGAGGCTAAGATTATTGTTGTTGACATAGATAAAAATGAACATCTTAAAGAAACAGTAAAAATTGATCAAATAATTGAAGAAGATCTAGTTAATTTATTTAAAATAGACAATACAAATTATATAAATACTAATCATGAATGGTTAAATAAATGTCTAAACTGGAAAACAATGTGGCCAGTATTTGATAGAGACAATATTAATGAACTTAATATGTATTCTTTTTCTAAAGAATTATCAAAAGTATCAAAAAACTCTATTGTAATAGCAGATGCTGGATCTGCATATTATGTGTTAGCACAATCTTTATTAAATAATAGACTATTATTACCATCCGCACAGGGCGAAATGGGATTTACAATACCTGCTACTGTTGGTGCTTCAATTGCAGATCCAACATCTTTAATTATTGGTGTAACAGGTGAAGGTTCTTTTCAATTCAATATACAAGAATTACAAACTATTGTTGAAAATAAACTCCCAATAAAATTATTTATATTGAATAACAGTGGTTATTTATCAATTAGAAATACACAAATAAAATTTTTTAATAAAAGATTATCAGGTGAAAGTAATGTATCTGGTGTGTCTTTTCCTGACGCTGAGAAGATTGCTTATGCATATGGATTTCCATTTACACGAATTAGTAATATAAATGATTTAACTACTAAACTAGAAACAATTATAAATCATAATGGATATTATTTATGTGAAATTATGTGCCCACATAATGAAGAAATATATCCTACATCAGCAACACTACAAACAAAAGATGGTAAACTTATTTCCCAACCTCTTGAAAATATGGCTCCTTTTTTATCAAAAGATATTTATGAAAAAGAAATGATTATATCAATATACAAATAATAAAAATATGTTATGGTAATAGATTTAAAAGATAGTTTAGAAAAACTTGGTAAAAGTTATGGTATTATAGGAATGAAACAGTCTTTTGAAGATGAAGGTGTTTTATTAAATGATGTAGTAGCCTTTAAAAGAGTTACTGAGGTATGTGGACTACAATCATTCGTAAAGATTGGTGGTTGTGAAGCAAAGAGTGATTTATACAATTGTATTAGAATGGGTATTAATGGTATTATTGCTCCAATGGTTGAAACATCATTTGCATTAAGTAAGTTTGTAGACATGATTGAACCGTATAATGATAGAGCAGATGCATACATTGTTATTGAAAGTAAAACAGCATATGATAATATTGATGCCATACTACAAAATGGTGAAGGTAAGCTCAAAGGTATTGTTGTTGGCAGATCAGACTTTTCAAAATCATATAACTTAAATAAGTCAGAGGTTGATAGCAATTTTATATATGATAAAGTTGAGGACATGTTAACTAAAGCTAAAAAACACAATTATACAACTACATTAGGTGGAAATGTATCAACTCGTAGCACTAACTTTATTAAAGATATGTACAATAAAAATCTATTAAACAAGATTGAGACAAGAAATGTTGTAATAGAGTTAAGTAAGAATAACATAACAAATATTGATAGTGTTATACAAAAAGCTTTAGATTTTGAAATTGAATGGTTACAATATAAATTATCAATATCCTCTAAGCTTAGTGCTGAATACTCTGAAAGAATTGGTTTACTAAAAAATAGAAAGTAATATGGAATCAAGATATAAAACACTACAGAGACTTTTAAACGAAGAGAAGTGTTTTAAAATGATCTGTGGTGCTGGAAATGAAGATGCAGAACAAGTAAAGAAGCTTGCATTTATATACACACTTGCTGGTGCTAAGATACTGGATATATCAGCAAATGTAGATGTTGTAAAAGCAACTACACAAGGAATTGACTTAGCTTTTCAGTATGCATCTAAGTTAAATGTAAATTTAACTACAAGACCATTTATAATGGTCAGTATTGGTATGCCTGGTGATCATCATGTGCGTAAATCCTACATAGATCCATTTAAATGTGTTGGATGTGGTATGTGTGCACCAGTATGTCCAACAGGAGCAATACCAAAGTATTTTGAACAAGAACTTGAACGATATAAAGATCTTGGTGGTAGCTATGATAATCCCAATGTAGCTAAAGAAGTTGTCATTAAAGACTTATGTATTGGTTGTGGTAAGTGTAGTAATATATGTCCAAAAAATGATATTATATCTTATAGACATAGTGATAGAGAGTTGCGTAAGCTATTACCTGAGTGTATGGAAGCAGGTGCAGAGACATTTGAGTTACATGCTGCTGTTGGTGAACATGAAATTACAATGAAAGAATGGACACTAATAAATGAAATCAATCCAGATAATATGAACTCAATGTGTTTAGATAGATTAAACTTAGGTAATTTAAATTTAGAGTTTAGAATAACTGAAGCTAAACATTTATCTAAAGATAAGTTAATAGTCCAAGCTGATGGTTATCCTATGAGTGGTGGCGCTGATGATTACAATACAACACTCCAAGCAATTGCAACTGCTGATGTTATCAATAAAAAGTTTAATGTGCGAGTTGATAAAAAATCTGTTTCAAAAGATAAATCTAAGCAACTTACTAATAAAGTATACAGACAACATGGTCATCATCAAAATGTATACATTGTATTATCAGGTGGTACAAACTCAAAAAGTAAAGAGTTGGCTGAATTAACGGGTGTAAGAGTAAATGGAGTTGCTATTGGAACTTTTGCAAGAGGAGTGATTGAAGACCAAATAAATACATCTGATTTTTATGATAATGAAACTATAATAAAACAAGCATTTATAAATGCAAAACAATTAATAACAAGTAATATAGGAGATATAAATGAATAAAATGTTAAAAATAGCTGTTGATTTTGACGGTACATTATGTGAATATGGATTCCCAGGTATTGGTCAGCAAAAAGAACAGCATAAGATTCTAATGGATACACTTATTACACTTAGAAATAATGGTCATAAACTTATACTATGGACCAATAGGGGAGATAATGATGAGTATAAATCATTAACAGAAGCAGTTGAATGGTGTAAAGAACGTGGATTAGAGTTTGACGCTATAAATGAAAACTTACCTAATCAAAAAAAACTTTCTGGTTATAGTCCAAAGATAATGGCTGACTATTACATTGATGATAAGGTTTTACAATTTAGTGAAGATTTATCAATGATAAGAACACTAGACTTTTTAATGTCATTGATATGAAAATATTAATAACAGGAGGAAATGGTTATATAGCTAAAAGTTTAACAGCTGCTTTAAGAAATACACATGAAGTGTATGCTCCAACAAGACAGCAGTTAAACTTAATAGACAGTAAAGCAGTAAATACTTGGTTTGAAGACAAGTATTTTGATGTAGTTATTCATTGTGCAGTTGTAGGAGGTAGTAGACTTAAACCAGAAGATTCATCTATCATGGATCAAAATCTTCAAATGTATTATAATTTATTATCATGTAAAAGTAAATACAATAAATTTATACACTTTGGATCTGGAGCAGAAACTTATTTAAATACTCCATATGGTTGGAGTAAAAATATTATTTATAAATCTATTTTAGAAAAAGAAAACTTTTACAACATAAGAATATTTGGAGTATTTGATGAAAATGAATGGGAAACTAGATTCATTAAAACATGCATTAAAAAATACATTAATAATGAACCTATGGAAATTCATCAAAATAAATATATGGATTTCTTTTACATGGAAGATTTGGTTTCATTAGTAGAATTTTATATATTAAATAATAATTTACCTAAAGAAATTGATTGTACTTATTATGAATCAAAAACACTGTATCATATAACTGACATAATTAATCATTTAAATGGTCATCAAGTTGAAATTAAACTAAACAACTCAGGCATAGGAACAGAGTACATAGGAAAATTTACTGATTTAGGAATAAATTATATTGGATTAGAAAAAGGTATTATAGAAACATATAATAAACTAAAAAATGAACATTAAAGTAATATATCATATAATGCCTTGGGAAATAGATTATGCTTTATTATCTTTCACTCAATTTAAAAAATCTAAATATTATTTATCTAAAGAAGATAATATAACAATTGAAACTGTTTTAAATTTATCTTCATATATTATAAATTGGGATGATAGTAAATTGCCTAAACAATTCTTTATTGATAAGTATAATGAAATATCTAATTTGTTAATTGATTACAATCACATAAAAAGAACATATGATGGAAATGAATTATATGGTCATTTAAATTTACAAAAAGAATGTACATCATCTGAAATTGATTATTACATAGGAGTATGTCCAGACATGTATTTTAGTGAGCATTTGTTAGCATATATAATTGAAGGAGCTAAATCTATTAAAAATGAATATTTTATAATTACTCCTCAAATTTCTAAATTATGGGACAATTCATGGGATGTATTAGTTAATCCATTATATCAAAATATACCATATGAAACATGGTATGAAAAAGATGTTTTTGATATTATTCACAATGATGTAAATTTAGAACAAAATGTTAAATTAACACCTCTTAATCAAAGTAAATATGCTGGATGGTTTGATTTATGGAATAAAAATTTCTTTGAAAATTTAGTTCCTGTGTGGGATGAATGGAACGGATATGGATCTTGGGATTGGTATACTTTACTAGTAACAGAAAAATATAAACAATTAGGAGGAGATTTCCAACAGTATCTTTTAGAAGGAAAAACTATATTTGAATATTCTATTGGACCTCTTAAAGAAGGATTTGGTAATTATTATAAAAAGTATTTATCTTTAAAAGATATTCCTGATCAAAAAGAAAATTTTAAAAATAAAGTTTTTGAACATGCTAATACTAGATTAAATCAACTATTAAATTAAATGAATCAAATAATAATAGTTGCTCCTTGTTATAATGAGTCTATAGGAGGAGTGGTAGTTTTACATAAACTATGTCATATATTAAATGAATTAGGATATAATTCATCTTTAACTACTACTTTAAAATTAAGTGGACAAACAGAATACTTTATTTTAAATGATAAATACAATACTAAAATAGCTACTGAAATTAATTTAGAAAAAGATATTATAATATATCCAGAAATTGAACCTGGTAATCCATTTGGATGTAAAAATGTAATAAGATGGTTATTAAATGATTATCATTTACCTGAAAAAGATAACACAATTAGTACTTGGAAAGAAACTGATTATTGGTTATATTATTCTGAAGAGTTTTATGATGGTTTAAGAGATAAAAATATTTTACATGTAAGAGAAACTAAATTAGATATTTTTAAAAATTATAATTTAAAAAGAAATATTAAAGCATGTTTCACATATAGAAAAAATCATCATTTAAAAAATTCACTACCTAAAATTCATCCTGATAATTCAATTGAAATATCTAATATTATTTCTGATGAAGAATTAGTTAATATATTTAATTCATGTGAAAGATTTTATAGTTATGATACTGAGTCTTATTTAAATGAATTAGCAGCAATATGTGGTTGTGAAAGTATTGTAGTGCCTAATCCAACTGCTAAATTAGTTAAAGATAGATATGGAGTAGCATATGGAATAGAAAATTTAGATTATACTAAATCAACAGTAGAATTATTAATTGAAAAATTAAAAAATACTGACAAAAATCAATATGTTGAGACTAAAACAGTATTTGAAAAAACATTTAAATATTTTAATTTATGAAAATTATTTACAGAATATCAGATGATGGATATAATAAAATAAAACCAGATTACATTAACAATGAAAACTGTTTAATAAATGCTTTACAAGTATTTCCATGGGCAAAATATGATTGGTCTATCATAGCAGATAATATATCTGAGAAAACAAATGATATGATTCAAAAGTATATTTCTAAAGATTATATTAATTATGTTTCTGTAGGTCATGGAGCTGGTACATTTAATTTAGCATTGGATGAAGCACTACAGAGTCCTGATAATGAAATAATTTATTTTCTAGAAAATGATTACTTACATAAACCTAATTCAGATAAAATACTACAAGAAGGATTTGAATTAGAAGCATCATTTGTATCACTTTATGATTGTCCAGACAAGTATTTAGATCCATCTAGAGGAGGTAATCCATATTGTGAAGGAGGAGCTGAAGATACTAGAGTATATTTAACTGATTCATGTCATTGGAAAATAACTAATAGTACAACAATGACATTTGCTTCTAAAGTATCAACTTTAAAACGAATAGAATCTACACTTAGAAAATGGACTAACATAGGACACTATCCTCAAGATTTTAAAATGTTTTTAGAATTAAGAGATAATAATGAATTATTAATAACACCTATACCAGGTTATTCAACTCATGGAGAAACATCTTGGTTATCACCTTTAACAGATTGGAGTAAAATATGAAAAAACATACATCTATAAATCAATGTCCTATAACAGGACATGATGAACAAATAAAATATTTTGACTTAGGAGACATTCCTTTAGTAAACAACTTATGTGAAACTAGAAATGAAGCTTTAAATGCAGAACGATTTCCTTTAAACATCAACTACTATCCAGCATCTGGAGAATCTTCATTAAGCATTGCTATAGATGGTGAACTTTTATTTTCACATTACTTATTTAAATCTGAAGTAAACAAACCATATTATAAACATTGTCAAGAAATGTTTAGATATGTTCAGGAATATGTTAAAGTAGAAGATGAAACTCAAATTATTGACATTGGAGGAAATGACGGTTCACTACTTGATGCCTTTAGAAGTGTCAGTGACAAAAAACTTAATTTGTTAAACATTGATCCATCTAAAAATTTATCATCATTGTGTAAGGAAAAGAACATTCCTTTTTTAACTGAATTTTTTTCACATGAAATAGCTAAAAGCATAAGTAAAAAGGCAGATGTAGTCACTTCCACAAATGTATTTCAACATCTGTTTGACATAAATTCATTTGCTAAAGGAGTTGAATGTTTGTTAAATGAAAATGGAATTTGGATTTTAGAATTTCCATATTGGATTCATGATATGAAAACAAATCAATTTGATCAAATTTATCATGAACATATGTTTTATCATTCAGTTACTCCTATGAAAATGATGATGGAAAAACATGGTATGAAAATCATTAATGTTACTAAACAAAACATTCATGGAGGTACTTTACGGCTTGTTATAGCTAAAAAAGATGCTAAACACACTTCAGACATTACTGTTGAAGCATATTTACAACTAGAAAAAAACTATGGTTTAGATTACCATGTTAAGTGGGGTAAAGAAGTTCAACAACATATTATTGATTCTAAAAATTTTATTAAACAACTAAAATCTGAAAGTAAAACAATTTATGGTTTTGGAGCAGCAGCAAAAGGATGCATTTACATGAATGCAATGAATTTAACATATGAAGACATTGACTGTATAATTGACGATACTGATTTAAAACAAGGAAAGTACATTCCTGGAACAGGAATTCAAGTTGTAAGTAGAGAAATGTTAAAAGAGAAACAACCAGACTATATATTAATATTGGCTCATAACTTTAAAGATTATATAATTGAATCACTTAAAGAAGAATATAAAGGAAAATTTATTGTACTAGTACCTAACATTCAAATATCATGATTTCAGTTATAATTCCCACCTATCAATCACCCGATGCTTTAGACTTATGTCTTAAATCAGCAGTTGAAGGACAAGTCAACAAAAATCAAATTATAGTAGTTGTAGATGGATTTTATGACATCAACAAAGAAGTGTTGGAAAAATACGCTGAATCAATTGATATTCTAAACTTGGAAGACAATGTAGGTACTCCTCGAGCTACCAACTTAGGCGTTTATAATGCAAAGTATGAGTTGATTTTCATAATAAATGATGACAATGTGTTGCCTAAAAATTGGGACAAAAATTTATTAAAAGACTACATTCCTAATGCAGTCATTTCTCCAAACCAAATTGAGCCCACACCAAGCATGTTTTCTCAATTTCACATAAAAGATTTAGGACGTGAACCTAAAACATTTGACTTAAAACGTTTTCAAGAATATGAAAAAGCTTTAAATGATGTGACATATGAAAAAAAGGTTGAAGAAACTGGCTCTACAATGCCTATTTTTATGTCTAAAATGGACTATTTAAAAGTAGGAGGATGGGATGAAACATTTCCAGGAGGATGGGTAGTAGACTGGGATTTCTTTTTAAAGTGTCAATTGTCAGGAATGAAAATGCTTAGAACATACAATTGTCATTCTTATCATTTTGTTTCATTATCTGTTAAAACAGAAGAACAAAAAATTAAAGCTAGAGAATTAGACATTCAATGTCATGAATATGCTAAGTATAAGTGGTCTTCATACATTAAGCACAACTCCCAAAACAACCTAAAATTTTTATAAAATTTGGCTTTCAAAATATTTATTAGTATATTAAAAAAATAAGACCATGCTAACATTTAAACCATACATTTACTACACTAAAGGTGACAG
>Ga0181350_1000508_pt1 | contig 11409 bp, 2 predicted proteins | sample Su13VDMM110DCMD_FD_130105 | JGI IMG/M metagenome (GOLD analysis project Ga0181350, IMG submission 130105) | Freshwater viral communities from Lake Michigan, USA - Su13.VD.MM110.DCM.D | ecosystem: Environmental > Aquatic > Freshwater > Lake | place: USA: Michigan | collected 2013-07-16
AGCTTGATCTCTTGGTACTGCTGAGATAGTATTAGCTACACTAATATCTTTAGGACCAGACTTCATATCTGCTCCACCAAAACTTAATGATTGATTTGGTACTATTCTATTACCATTAATTTTACCACCTCTAGCTTTACCTGGTAATTTGGTTATTTTTACTTTATGATACATAACTATATTTTTAAACAAATTCTAATTCACCACCTTCAGCCAAGAACTGTTGTATTTGTTCTTCAGACATCCATGTGTCACCACCTTCTTCATAACTACCACCTTCTTCCATGTAGCCACCATAACTATATGGTTTTTTAAAACCAGTTTCATTTGGTTTAAATTGACCAAGTTGATCATAACCACCTTTATCTATAGTGTCTGTTTGTGCATACAAATTAGAAGCATCAAATTTACTTCCTATATTTCTGTTTTGTAAAGCTTCTTGTGCTCTATCTGCAAATCCTGCAAATGCATTACCAGCCATATTACCAAAATCTAATGCACCTTTAGCATCTATATTCCACTCTTGTTTATTTTTAAACTTTTGTGATATTTGTTGATCATCAGATTTTTGTAAATAATCAGGAACACCACTCTTATCTATATCTGCACTAAAGAAAGAATTAACTTTGGTAGCTGGATCATATTTTACTCCTGCACTATTTTCATATTGCCCTTTTGCTGCATTAAAATAATAACCTGGAGGAATATAATCTCTATTATCTTTTTCTTCTTCTGGACCAAATGCTTGATTAGCTGGACCAAATTGAGCTTTAGGAAGTGATTCACCACCATATGCTCTATTTTGTAATCTTAATCTTTCTAAATCCCAAGCTTGTCTATCAGCTTGATTTTCATCAGCTTGATCAGTTCTATATTGTAAAGCTGAAATTGGTGATTTTCTTAAATTCTCAATTACTCCTGGAGCATAATCATTAGTTGGCATTCCATTATTATCATATATAGAATTTTTTTCAGTAGGAGCAAAATCTTTTTCAGTTAATCTTCTATACATACTACTTGCTCTTGACTCTGGTCTATCTGCAGTTCTAATAACTCCTCTTGTACGTTCTCCTGATTGACTATTAGTTGTATTAGTTGCAATTGGATTTACTACACCATTTTGTCCAGGTATATTATAGTTTACTGTAAACTTTTTTGGAGTCCCTTTATTAGGGCCAAACATTCTAGTTTTATCTACATTAATACTACTTACTTGTGCATTAGGTCCAATCATTCCACTAATAGGATTAAGTGTTTTTGTACCATATAGACTACCTACTGCTTTGTTCCAATTAGCTCCTGGTGTTATAGCACTAGGAGGCATAAAAGCAAAAGGATTCATTTGCATACCTATACTTTGTAAATATCTTTGTGCATAATCTATATTAGCAACATTATTATCAGTAACTGTTTTATCAAGTTCTTTTGTAGTAGCTGCAATTCTATGATTTAAACCAGCTCTTTCAGCTTCAGCTAATGTACCTTTTCTTATTACATTACCAGCTTTATCTAAAATATCAACTACAGTATCATTTGTTTGACCAGCTGTTTGAAAGTAACCACCTGATTGAAAATAAGGACTAGATACATTTTTAGAATCAGAATAATCTAAATCATATTGAGTAAAATCTTCTCCACCACCCATAAATCTATATAAACCAGATTCTTGATTTGTAAAACCACCTTCTTGTTTAATATTAGTAGAAATACTAACATCATTAAAAGATCTACCTGTAATAGGATTTATATTTGGAGTATTAACAACAGGATTGGAAACACTATAACTGTAAGATTTATTTTTATTTAAATAAGTATAAGTTGGATCTTTAGGTGTTATAACTCCTATTGGTTTATTAGTTGATGAATAGTTTTTTGGGTCTCCTTTAAATTTAACATAAGAACCATCAGCTTTTTGTCTATAATAAAAACCAGGTTTACTTGGTAAAGTATATAAATCAGCTCCTTTTAATTGTGATTGTAATTCTTTAATTCTTGCAGGATCAGTTATTGTATTTGTAAAGTCTCCTTCTCCTGTTTTATACATTAATTTATTATTGTCAAATGTATAGTTATAACCAGGTTTATCTGAATTATAAAAAAACATATCTGCCGGTGTGTTAGCATTTCCATAAGTAGAACCTAATGTATTTACTGGAGGTATTGCTACAGGTGTAGTACCCACAGGTGTAGTAACTACAGGTGGAATAACTGCATTTGTTTCCTTTATACTAGATGTACTTTTTCCGCTATTCTTTTTTACTTTATTGTCTACAACATAAATATTTTCCGCATCTGGTAAAGTTTCTGAAGCTTTTGCTACTTCAGCATTTTTAGTACTTGCTGTATTAGTTTCTTCTTCTTTAATTATTTCTTCAACTTCTTTTTTAGTTGTTTCTGCATTATTAACTTCTTGTTTTTGTGTATCTTCAATATCTTTAACAGTTATAGGAGAGGCCGTATTAAAGTTAATAGTGTATTCTTTTGGTCTGCCAAATATACCAGTTCTACGTACATCAATATTAGCTAAACCTAAATTACCTTGATTAGGCATAAACTGAGCAAGAGGACTCATTTGTTGTTGCATGAAAGGATTAATCATTTGATTACCCATCATGTTATTCATTTGGTTAAATCCTTGTGGCATCATTCTACCCATTCTTCTTGCAGCACGTCTTTCTTTACCATGTCCAAATCCACCAAATTGTGCTTCAGTTAATGCATTAAATGGCATTGAGTGTTCAAAGGCTCCACTATAATGTTCTAAATTATGATATGGGTCAAAATTTGATACACCAGATTCAGTGTCTCCACCATCTTGTGCATAACCTTGTAGTGGCATTTGTTGTAATTGCTCTTGCTCTTGTTTATATGCTTCTTCTGCTTGTTCTTTAAGTTTAGCATTTTCTGCATTAGCTACTAATGTTTTATAAAATTCTGTTACTTTTTCTGTTCTACCACCTATTGGAATATCAGTTTTGATATCTGGCTTTTTTTCTTCTGTATTACCTCCTTCTGCTTTTTTAGCAAGTTTAATAAAGTTACTTATAAATGCTCTTTTATTTGATATACCACCATCACGCATAATTATATCAGATTCAGCTTGATCATAATCACCATTGTCTGCTGATGCACTGTCATCATTATAAATCTCTTGTAATTGTTGTTGTCTTTGTTGTTGTTGTTGTGCTAGTAATTCTTCTTCATCCTGTACAATTTGTTGATTTGAATCTTCTTCTGCTTGTAATTTTGCAGCAGTTTCCTCATCACCAGTTTGTTGTGCATCTTGTAAAGATTTTTGATCATCTATGTAATTTAGTACATATCTAGATAATTTTTTTATGCGTTCTGGTTCAATATTTAACTGTGCAAGATCATTTTCTGCATATTGCATATTAGCTGTATCATCATCCATAGACAATCTTTTCATCATGATTGATATCAATTGATTGTCATCTAATGTTTGACTAGTTTGCATTCCACCTTTTTGAAAATAGTTTGCTGTCTTATTTACATAAGAACCTTGTTGGCCTCCTGCTTTATATATTCTTACACGTCTCTTTTCCATGAGTATACTTTATATTATAAATATAATAAATTTTAGTTTAAACAGTAAACTTTTAATGTTTAACATTTTGTTTTGGTATTATTAATGCACCACCTGTAGGGTTTTGACTATCATCTCCTATAGTAGTATTAAATTTTTGCCATTGTTTAGATGATAATATATTATTTTTTGCTTTTGGTTTTGCACTAAAACTTCCTACATCATGATAACCAAGTGTAAGTTCATTTGGTTTTAATCCAAATTCTTTTTTAATATTAAGTCCTTCATTTTCAATTTGATTTAAAGAACCTGCAAAATCTCTAGCAATTGTATTTCCTTTTTTATCTTTAAATAAAAATGTAACTGATCCACCACTAAATCTACTATATGCCTCTCTATCTTTAAATAATAAATTAGTACCTTGTCCATTTGCTTTTTTAACTTCTTTAATAGATTTATTAAAAGTGGCTGGTGTTTGCACTTTATCAAATTCAATTTCATCAAATTTCATTTGTCTTAATGGAGCAATAACTTTTGTTTTTTGTCCATATAAAAATGGTGTTACTTGATTAGCAATATTTTGTTTTTCAGTTTCAGATGTTTTACTACTAATTTTACCAGATGCTTCAATAATTTTATTTAGTATTTTTTGATCAATATCTTTTGCTCTTTTATATGTTAATTTAGCTTCTCCTTTTACACCTGTACTTTCATAAATAGGTACAAAATCATTACGTATAATTGCATCTCTTAAATATGCAAAGTTATTAGCATGTATATAGGGATGTTCAAAATTAGGACTTGCATCTAATACAAAATTACCTACACCTTCTACATTATTATATACTTCATTATGTGTTCTATCTTTTTTAACAGGTGTAGTAAAATATGTAAATCCTTTATTTGCATCAAATTGATTCCTATAAGATAATAAACTATCAGTTGGATTTGAACTACGGTCATCCCAATTTGTACCTAATTCTTGATAATAAGTTTTTACACCTTCTGGAGTTTTTATGTCTTTTGGTTTAAATTTACGTTCAGTTGGATTTATAATACCTTTCTTTTCTAAATATCTATTAATATATTCTTCATTATTTTCATAATAATTATCTGCCCAATTTCCAGGACCTATATTTTTAAAAAAGTCACCAACATTTTCCATTCCTTGCATAAAAGCTGATGGTTGTTTAACCTCTTTCATTCTACTAGTATTTAATTTTTTAGCTTCATTAGCTGTAAAATGATTATAATCTATTTGTCCTGGTATACCTGTATTAGTAAAATTACTTGCAAAACTATTTTGAATAGGTTGTGTATTCATATTACTTGCACTTGTAGGAATTCCTATTGGGACATTTGAATTTATAGGTATTCTATATTCTGATTCAGGTGCTGATACATTTGCTGTATTAATAGCATGTGTCATCCAACTAGGTAAAGTCATAGGTTTAATAGGTGCTACTTTTTGTTGAGGTTTTGCTTGTGCTACAGTTTTTAATTGATCAAACTTGTTAAACATATCACTCATTGGTGAAATAGATTCAACTTCTTTTACATCAGGTACATAATTAATTATTTTTTTACGTGAAGTTGCAACACCTTCTTGAGCATGTGGTAATTCCTCTACTATATATCCACCATCTTTATATGCTTGTATTTCTTCTGGAGTAAGATCAAGTTCTAATGAACCTCCTTCTTCAAATTGTTTTATACCATAATGAGGAAGTAATATTCTATTTGGTTTATTATGTTGAATATATGGTCTTAATACATCTTTAGGTACTATACCTCTTTTTATTTGTTCATCAATTTCTGTATTAAGATATTTAGCAATGTCATCATTTGAATAATGAAAATCACTTAAAAAACCTAATTGATTCATTGGTTGATATCCTACAAATTGTGGAGCACCTTCTGTATATTTAAATGTTTGTTTTAATTGTGGAAGATAAGAACTATGAGAAGTATTTAAACTTCCTGTAAATACATCACCAGAATTTATATTTGCTGTTGATTCACTTGTTACTTTATCTGAAACATTTTTTAATGAACCTGAACCTTTTAATGATAAAGAAGGTACATTTTGTATCACCTTTCCTTTATACATTGGGTATGCTGAACTAAAATTTATAAGTCTATCTTCTTTTATTTTAGGTAAAGAAAAACTTTTATTTTGACCATATAGATTTACAGCATTGTTTCTTCTTGAAAAATCAGAAAAAACACGAAATTGTCCTTCAGGAGGAGCCATATCATTAACAAATCTAGCTATATCATCATCTGATAATGTTTGCCGTCTTGATGTATCTAATATGAGTTCTTCTGGTGGGGGAGGAAGATAATTATCTTCTAATGCATGTCTAATTATATTTGATCTATTATTATCTTCTGCTCTTGCTAACATTGCAGTTAACTGATCTACTGACATATTCATATGATCTGCAAAACCTGCTATTTCTTCAGGAGTAGATTGTGATGTTAATGTTGTATAGTCTGGAGCTTCAAGATCTTGAATAGGTCTCCTTTCTAAATTAATTGTTTCTCTTGCCCTTATTGGAGTTGCTCTTCTTATAGCTTCTTCTTCTTGTAACTGTGGAATTATACTTTCTATTTCTTTTTTTGATTTACCAAATACTTGTTGTATATGTTCATCAGGAATACCTTGTTTTAATGCATATTCATATTGTTCAGAAATAGGTGCAAATTTTGATTGCATTCTTCCAATCTCTTGAACTTTTCTAAATGTTTTTAATTCATCAGAAGACATTCTAGGTAATGCACCTTCTGGTGGTACACCTGCAAAAGATCCTACAGCTTGTTTTATATTTTTTGATTTACTTAAATTACTTACTAAATTTTTTGGTATTGATAAAGCTTGTCCTGCTTTTTGTTCTAAGTTTATTAATTTATTAGCAGAACTTTTTGCTAATTGATTACCCATTAATGGAGCACCTTTTAATCCTAATAAACCTAAACCTAGTTCTCCAGCACCTGTTAAATAGTTACCTTCTCCATATTGTCTTCCTGCATGTCCTCCCCAACTACCAGGATTAAATACATTAACAGCATCATTTATTGAAAAACCTCTAGTTTGTCCAGTAGCTTTTAACCATCTATCATAATCAGGACCACCATCTCCTAATCCTGATGCCATTCCAGGTATATAAGCTTGCTCACCTGCTATTGTATTTGAAAGCATTACAGGCCATTGATTTAAAGCAGCATTAGTTCTGTCTCTTACTTTTTCACCAAAAGACATTTTATTATACTTATCCCATTGTTCTTTTTCAAATTTAGCTTGTGCTTCCTTTTCAGCTTTTTGATTTGCTTTATACTCATCTGTAGCCATGTAATCATTAACTTGTTTAGCAACAACAGCATTATTTGCAGTTACATCTTTTGTATTATCTGCAACAACAGGTTTTAATTTTGCTTGATAGTTAACTGGAGCTTTTATATTATACTTTGAATTAGGTTTTGTTGCTGCAGGTTTTTGAAATAAAACATTAGTAGCTCCAGCATCAGGATGATTAAATGTAGTTCCCAATTGTGCTTTAAGTAATGCACCACCTTCTTTTTTATTACGTGGATCTATTTCAACTTCTTGTCCTTCTGGATTAATCCACATAACTCTTGGTGCAGGAACAGGGCTCCATCCTTTACCTTCTGTATACTCACCGTAAGGAACTTGTCTTATATCATCTACTATATATTCACCTGGATTATTAGGATCAACTTTCATTACAGTTTGACCTCTTAATTGTGTTCTTTTTTCTTCTTTTTTAGGAGCTGTTACTATTGGAACTGTTGTATATTTATTTTCTATAGTTTGTTTAGGTATTCCTGTAACTGTAGTATCTGGAGCTGGACAGTAATCATTAAAACATGTACTACTTTTGTATGTTTTAGCTGCTAGTTCAGGACCAATAGTTTTAACATTTTCAAGATATCTATTATAAGCTTTTAATTTTCTTTCATAATTTGGATCACCTTTTATAGGAGATGTTACATTTCCAGGCCCTCCTTCAAGTTGTGCTTTAGGTAATTCTTCTACTTGATAACCTTGTGCAATATAGTTTGCAATATCATTATCATCTGCATCTACTTCAATATAATTATTATTAGTTCCCCCTTCAGCTGCTACAGCCATTCTATCATTATCAGTATAACCTAATCTTTCATAAGCTTTTCTACCTTCTCTTAATGGTAGGTTAGGTATACCTCCTACATTAAAATTATTCATCATAGGAGCAATTTCCTTATAATGTTCTGCAAAATAATTTGCTTCTTCTGGAGTTTCAAATCTTATGTCTTCATTTGAAGTTTCTGGATTTTCATTATACTCTAATTCATTACCACCTTTATCTTGTAGTAAAGGAACTGCATAATTATCTATAGATGACATATAGTGTGTTCCAAAATTACCATTACCAAAATCATAAGTTTTTGGATTTGGTGAAACCATTCTTTGAGCAGATGGATTTCCTAATTCAGCTGATGTTGCCATTCTGGCTTTCATCATTGCATTCATTGCATCAGTATCTACAGTATCTATATTTTGATTTCTTGGACCTTCTTGTCCACCATCTTGAAAATAACTAGAATTAGGATTAAATATTTTTTTCTTTTTAGACTTTACTTTTTTAAACAAAGGTGATACATGAAATAGTTTATTAGTAGCTTCTAAACTTCTAGAATACTTTTTAAGACTACCTCCTTTTTTTGCATGTATTAATCCTTGATCACCACATTTATGACAGGTAGTAATATCATCACCACCATCTGCAGCATCCCATGTCCAACCACAGTTTTTACATGTTACTTTTTTAGTAAGTAAAGCACCACCTTGTTTTTTTATTGTATAAGAATTGTTAGTTGCATTATTAAATTGATCAGCTTTTTGTTTTATTGTAATTAAATCTCCTGAAATAGAAAAAGGTTTTATTTTAGTTTTTTTACTTTGTAAACCAGATAAAGCATCTGATGCTAAATTTGCTTGATTTAATTTATCAGAAGGATTATCATAAAACTCCTTAGCATCTTGTGCATTTAAAAATATATCAATAGCTTTTTGCAATGGCTTAGGAGCTAAGTATTTACCCATAGTTAAAGATATTGTTCCTATAGCATTTGCTTTATTTATCATAGGGGTACTCTGTAATTTATCTTGGTGTTCACTTTCTAACTCCCCTATTTCTTGCACTATATCTCTAACTTGCATCATGTCAGACATACTAGAAGGACCTAATCCATTATTTTGTGCATATAATTTATCTCTTTTTGCTTTTAAATTATTTAATTCAAGTATAAAAGAAGGTTGTGGATTTTTATCTTCTGAATGATATACTGCTTGTTCATTTAATATTTTAGTTCTTTTACCAGTAGGATCTTTAACTTTAATATATTGTCCGTTAGTACCTGGTGCATTAATATACCAACCATCATTTTTTTTCATATACTTTGCATCAGGTCTGCCTTTATATGAAAAGTAATTAGTATTTTTTTGAGTACCACCTTCTTTTAATGTATAACCTTGACTTTTTAAATATTTTAAATGTTTAGCATATCTGTACATATCTGATGTAGATACATTAGAAGGTTTATTCTTTAATGCTCCAATTATACCAGCATTTTGCCAATTTACATACATTAATCTATTTAATTCTTTACTTGGTAATGCTGATATTTTTTGTTGTAGTTCTTTTAATGTAGCCGTTTGTGGAGGAATGTTTCTAGTTTTATCAACAGAACTATTCATATATTCTAACCAATCAGTATTAAATGAAGGATATTTTTCCCAATTATTTAAAACAAGATCTGAATCTGTAAGTTTATCCATAACCGGATTGTATAGTTGTTCTTGTCTAGTTTCTTGAATTTCTTTATTATATTTATTTTGTGTTATTCCTTTTTGAGCTTTAAATAAAGAACCACCTTGTTTAAAAGTTTTTGTTTGTAAATCTAATGTATTAAGTTGTGCTCTTGGTCTTTCTTCAGTCTCATTACCTTTAGCATCAATGTATATTACTCTTGGAGCATTAGCAGGTTCCCACTTTGCTTCTCCTGGAAATTTTGCAGAATAAGGTACTTGTCTTATTTCTTTCATTCTATACTTACCTTCCCTATCCGGATCAGGTTCCATTATAGTTTGAGGTCTATTAGCAACCTGAATAGGTTCTTGTTTCTTAGGTGTGTACTTAAATGTTTGTGGTACTATTTTAGAAGTTTCTTTAACAGGGATTCTACTAGGTAATCTTCCTATTTCAGGAAGTGGTTCTCTTTCTGGTTCTCTTTCTGGTTTATAAACTGGTTGAACTGGTTTTTTATACTGAGTTAAAGAAAGATAAGAATATACAGGTCCTAGTTTTCTAATAGGATCCATATTGCTAATTGTGTTGCTATCAGTCCAAAAATCTCCTTTGCGAATTGGTCTAGCATTAAGTCTTTTTTGAGCCTGATAAAATTTATCAAGCAAATTTTTATTTTTATATGCCCATTCAGTATATTTTCTAGCTGAATTAGGTTTATTAGATAGAGGTGCAGCAAATTTCCATTGATTTAAACCTCCATTATATAAAGATAAACTATCATCATAGGCTGCTTTTCTAAATGCATATTCTTTAGGATCAGAAATAGTTATACCATTTTGAGCTTGAGTTAACTGAGGCACTGATATATCATCTACTATATATCCTCCTGCTCTTAATTCTGCTATTTGTTCTTCATCAAGTTCATCTTCATAATATTCTTCATTCTCACCTTGAGGAAATTCATCAACATAATCTGCTCCGGGAAATTGATAATCTTGTCCAGGATACATCATTTGTGGTTGACCTACATTTGGTTGTGCAAATACAGGATAATTAACACCTTGCATAGTAATATCACTTCCTGGTATTCTAGTATTTTGTCCAGGATATTTCCATTGACCCATTGGATCAGTAATTATATCTTTTGGTTTAGCAGGTGCTTTAGCTTTTCCTAATTCATTAGTAGCTGTTTTTAAAGCTTTTCTATTATAACTCATTACCTAAGTGATATTTGATTTTTACTGTTAGTTATTTTTAATATCATATTGATATTTCCTGAAACATCTTTTTTCAAATGTAATAAATTTAAATAGTGTCTCAGTTTTTTTCTTTGTAATGGATCTTTAGCATAATCAAGATTAACAGGATTAAGTGTTTTAATATATCCATTAGATTGAGTAACCCAAAGATTTTCTTGTGCATGTGCACCCGGTAGAATTGTAGTACCTGGAATCACTGGTGTAGTATTAGGATATACTGAACCAATAGGAAACTCTCCTCTATCTTTTGTTATATCCCAAAACTGATTAAATCTATATTTGTTTTCTTCTTTACTAAACAATATATCATATGAAGGATTACCCGGATTATATTTTGGATAGTCTAAACTCAATGTAATATTATTTTTAGGAAATGGATTTAAGTTAAGATATCCTGATACTTGTTCTGTATTAAATACTACAGCTTTATCAAAATTAAAATCTAATACTTGAAATTGATCTACACAGTTAAATTCTGATCTCTTATAACATTCTAATAAATACTCAATAGATTTTACAGTAGTAATAGTTTGACCAGTTACCATTGGTATTTCTACTTCAAATGGATAATCTACTCCATAATAATTACAATAAGAATCACATGAATCATTATGAATCCATATTCCATTTTCTTTTGTAGTCATAAATGTATTCTTTGAAGGTATCACTAAATCTGGATGCCAGTCATGAAATGAGATCCAAAATTTAGTTTTAGGATCATAACTAGTTGTCCATGAAGCATCTTCAAATAAAAGTGAATCACCTAATGCAAATGGTGTTTGACCTAACATAA
>Ga0181350_1000509_pt1 | contig 11406 bp, 28 predicted proteins | sample Su13VDMM110DCMD_FD_130105 | JGI IMG/M metagenome (GOLD analysis project Ga0181350, IMG submission 130105) | Freshwater viral communities from Lake Michigan, USA - Su13.VD.MM110.DCM.D | ecosystem: Environmental > Aquatic > Freshwater > Lake | place: USA: Michigan | collected 2013-07-16
AACTCCACCACCACTACCACCCATTAGGGCTTTAGTAGTTGCGTCTAATTGAAAACTCTTTAAGTGTGCGGGTAAGGCACCATCTAATACCGATAAATCATTACTCATTTATTTCTCCTATTTAGAACTACGGCGAACAGTTATTGCATATGAAGCATCCGAATTAAGCCCCGGCGGATGCAAATCGGGGTTCTCTTGCAGAAATGTATCTACACTTCCACTCGAAATTCTTTTGTGTAAAAAGTGAAAGGCATCGTGTTCTTTAATAAACTTATATAACGATTCCCAATCACTTGTCCAATATTCTTTCCTAACTCTTTTACTAGCCGTACCATATTGCGTACGCAATATATCAGTACCTGCTTCTTTGCAGATTTCTAATAACTTCTCTTGTATCATTCCTTGTTGCTCTTCTAACTCATCGTCTTGCTTAGTTAGTGCTTCTCGTGCATCACGAATCTTGATGTACGCTTTTACTAATTTATCTGCCGTTACTTCCATCTTCTATTCTCCTTTTAATTTATATCTAAATATTAACACTATTTCTTTACTGTGTCAAGTATCATCTTCAATTATATTTTTATATAAGTCAATCATTCTAATATGAATATCTACTTTAGACTGCAACATCTTGTACATCTTTCTTTCAACAGGTGAGCCACCCAAATGCACAACTGTACATGGGTTATGTTGCCCTGCTCTATGCACCCTAGCATTAGCTTGCAGATAAGTTTCTACTGAAGTAATAGGGGAAAACCATACTACAATATTAGCCGCAGTTAGTGTAACTCCGTGAGCCGCCGCTTGAGGTTGTATTACAAGAACTTTAGGGTCAGCTTCTGTTTGAAACCTAGCAAAAATATCTGTTCTCTTTGATGCGCTTACTGCGCCATTAATAATCTCTGCGGTTACACCTGCTTTTTTTAATGATTCCGTTACTATGTGTATAGCATGTCTATATGGTACAAATACTAAAACTTTATGTGAGGCTTCTTCTATAACTTCTTTTAGAGCATTGATACGATTGCTTGCGTCAAACTCAACTACTTCTCCACTATCGGAATAGACTGCACCACATGAAAGTTGTAACAACTTGTTTAAATTTGCGGCTGCATTGACAGTTGTAATTTCTTCACCAGCAGCGACAACAAGCATGTCTCGGCGTATTAACTCATAATACTTTTCTTGTTGGGGCGTAAGCGGTACATGTCTATCGGTGTAAGTCATTGAAGGTAAGTCCAAACATTCTTCTTTTGTAAAACGTATTGCAGGTTGCAAAGCATTGTGTACCGTCTGTTCAGATTCAGGTTTAGGAACCCATTTGAACTGCGTAATCTTCCACATCACCATGTCTCTAAATAACCCATAGAACTTAGGCACACCATTGGGGTTTACTAGCCTAGCAAGACCGTATGCGTCTGTAGGAGACTGTGATGCAGGAGTACCTGTAAGCATCCATAACCAAGTGCTTTGTTTAAGTATATGTTGTAAGGTTTTGTATCTTTGTGTACCTACTGTTTTATAAGCGTTAGCCTCATCGACCACTATTAAGTCAAACTCATTTGCTAACACCGCATCCTTAATGATGTTTAACCCATCGTAATTAATGATGACAAACTCAGCACCGCTATCAACTGCTTTGATTCTTTTCTCTTTTGAATAACTATGCGCTATTGCCGTTGACCTGTGCATAGCAAACTTAAACAAATCATTCTGCCAAGCCGACTGCATGATAGATAGTGGGCATATAACAAGCACACGTTTTATAGCCCCTATGTTCATCAGATAGTCGCAAGCCCATATAACTGAGCCTGTCTTGCCTGTACCCTGCTCATTAAAACAAAACGCTCTACGATGTAGTGTAAGGAAAGCCGCAGTAGTTTTTTGATGTTCAAACGGTTGATAGAATCCTGTGAACTTGTATGTGCCTAGAATCGGTGAAGGTACATTTTTAATTTTTAAGTTTTTAAGAACTTGTGATTCTTCAAGCCCCCATTTAACTAGCACCTCACCGCTATCTAGCAATTTACTTTTAGGTATTACTGTAGTAATCCTATTCGGGTGTTGCACCTTAAGCAATAAGGCTTTGTTATCTATTATTTTCATCTATTCTCTCTACACGCTTATTAATTCTTGAAACGTCTTTTTAGCATCTAAATATGCTTCTTTTCTTGTTTTAAAGCAGTACGACTCATACGAAACCCCATGTAACATTAACTGATACCCCCACCCATCTTCAAAGAAAGTAATCCTAAAATCACCATCCATGCAAACAAGCAGTCCTCTAAACTGTTGCTTATTCAATCTATTCTCCAATAGCATTACATTCAAAATCAACGTTTTGAATTTTTATTACACCTTACGGGTGTTAATCGGTTAGTCCCTCACGAACAAAAGGAGGCCATGTGTAAACACACAACTAAACAACGCAATGACTAACTGATGTGGTTTATCGTAAAAGGCTTCGCCCCAAAGTTATTCCACTCACACCTAACGAATAACTTATATCAGAACTACATTAATTCTAACACTTTATTTCTTCTTAGCAACTTTTTTCTTTGCTTCTCTTGTACTTTTTTCTGAAACTAAATTACCTTTAGAATCTCGCTTAAACGAACGGTTCTTAGATGCGCTTTCAATACGCAGTCCGTTCTTGTTTAAACCGCCTTTGTCTAGTGCCTTGACGTGTGCAACATCTTTACCCTCACGAGCATCGGCTTTACCATTACCATTCTTGTCAGGCATTTCTTTGTCTAGCTTGCGTCTACCACGTTGACGTTCCATCCTTCTTGGATGTTCGTTTCTAGCTTTTTCTAATTCATATTCACGCTTGTACGGTCTAGGCGATTTTGTATATGGCATATTAACTCCTAACGTTTTTTACCATTGTGGTAACAGTCCTTAACCGAACACCAACTATTACAAGTAAAGTTTGGCTTTGGATTCCATACCTGTAATTCTAATGCTTTTTCTAGGGTTTGGGTATCTTCCAACCACTTTACCCAAGTTTTTTCATGCTCCGTTCTATTGTATTTGGACTTAATAAAGTCATTTGCAACTACGAACAGCAACCCTGCTTTTATAGTTTGTACTTGTGGGTAGTGTTTGAATATTGCTAGAGCAAGTAAGTCTAGTTGTTTGACATCTGCAAACTTAGATGACCTACCTGTCTTGTAGTCTATTAGTGTGGCTTTGTCTTCGTTGATAATTAGTAAGTCAGGTATACCCCTCCACCATACATCAGGTGCAAAGAATGTACATGGTTCTAAATCTTGGGTTAACCCCATCTTGTATTCACAAACACGTTGTCCTTTGATGTTACCGAGAGGCTCAAGTAGCTCACGCATAAATTTAAACTTCTCAGGGATTGGTATGTCCTGTAGGAAGAAGTCTTCGGCAACCTTATGCACTTCCTTGCCATACCGCATGGGTTCGGATTCGGGTTCGACAATATCCTTAAGAATCCTCAAGCGATAATACTTGTGAGGGCATTGTTTGAATAGGTCTAAACTCGAATACGACCATGTGTATTTAGGCATCCATCAGTCCTTTTATTTCTTCTACTCGTGGTAGTAATACAGTAAAGTCAGAGTATACAGTTCTAGCATCATTAATGTAGTTTAAATCTTCTCTAACTAACTTACATCTTAAATCCCCTGCGGCTTTATTTACTTTGTTTATATTATTTTCAAGCAGTCGGTTATATCGGTCTAGCAATGGCTTACCCATTTTTTGCACTTTGTGTGGTTCCATGTTTAATTCTAGTGCAATCTGCGTATAGGTCTTCTTTTCTAGTTTCATACGCAAAATCTGTGGGTACAATTTTGCTCTTAGTCTGTATCCTTCTATATTTTGCTCGGCATATTCAGGGTTATATTTTTTCCAAAATTTATGATGCTCTTCCTCGGTGTGGCAACCATAATAATCGTTACCTAATTGTTCTTCAACCATTCTATCAACAATGTCCATAACTCTCTCCTATTCCTGATTCGCAATTTAATGGTAAGTCAGAAGCCCATTCGGGTCTCCAACGCATACACTTCTCTACATACTCTTGGGCTTCCTTTGCCTCTTCCTTTGGTGCTATACATGCTACGGCATCGTGGACTGTCAATACCACAGGATACTTAATGCCGACTTTTAACATCTGCTCTGCAATTACGCACCTTGCAATACCTTGGCATAGGTTCTCAATAACCTTACCGCCATATATCTTTATGTTACCTTTCCTAGTTTTGTATTGGTACTGGGTCTTGTTATCCGCATCTGTTATACATTCCAAACCCTCATACCTCTGCCATAACCCACTAGGTAGCAAGAATCCTTTCTCCACCGGGTCAAACTCAACTGCACCTTTCCTACCCAGATTACCAGCTTTGTTTGACAAGATGTTTTTAATACAACTTTGGGCGCTGCCCCAGAGATTAACTATATTAGGATATGTTGTACGATAGATATTTATAATGTTTTGCGACTCAGCTTCGCTAATCTCGGTACCAAATGTTTTGAGTTGCGCCCTAAATTTCTGTGCGCCCATGCCATACCCACACCCCAAAATTGTCGTCTTACCGACAAACCTTTCCTCCGATGTAATCTCTTCAATATTCTTGCTATATATAGCAGTCGCCATGATTTTGTATACATCTTCACCTTTCTCAAATGCGTCAACCAAATCGTTCTGTTCCGCCAACCAAGCAACAGTCCGTGCCTCTATCTGTGACGAATCACAGTCAATGATGACATACCCATCAGGAGGGACAATCGCTTTCTTCAACTTGTTTTTGTTGTTGCCCCGACTGGGCAAGTTCTGTAGGTTAATCTTGTCATCACCACCCCACCTACCAGTATGGGCGGCATAGTATTTGATTGGTACAGGCAGTTTGCCACGCTTGGCTATATCAATAAACCTTTGAGTTCGAGTTTCTTCTAGCGTAGTTTTTGTGCCTAGCCTAGCCGATATTAAGGCTTGAACCCTTGGGTCAGGATGAGATGCGAGTTGCTTAAAATCTTCATCGGTCTTAGCAAATGCCCATGCTTGTTTCTTTGTTCGGGGGGATTCTTTAGTCGGGGGGTCTACTCCTAGAGATTTTAGGAGTTCTGCAAACTTGTCGTTTGACATAAGAGTATCTTTGTCAGCAACACATGCGTTGAGTAACGCTTCCTTCTTATCTTTTACATCCTCAAGATGTTGTTCAAGTAGTGGTAAGTTTAGTTCTAATTTAGGTTCTACAAACATCTTTAGGGTTGTATTTATAACCTTAAGTTCCTTGGGAGGGAAACCTTTGTTCATAAATATCTGAAACAAATGCCATGTAAGTTCAACGTCATTCCTACAATACTCGCCATAAGACGCTAGGTCTTCCTCGGTGAAGTCTAATCTACGTTTACCCTTAGCATCTTCTACCTCTGTTCCTTTCTGTCCAATCTCATATCGTTCAGCCAAGACTTTAAGGCTACCACCAACATCGACCCCATGTATAGCACGAGCCATGCACAGTGTGTCGAGATAGCCACGAGGGCGAATACCAAAATGCCAATGCAAAACTGCACCATCAAACTGAGTGTTGTGAGCAAGTACCAAAGAATTTCTAAAATCATATTCTTCCAACTCTTTCTTTAAAGTTTCGTAGTCACCTGAGTGCCACTTGGTTTCTTCTTCATCAACCTTAACACCTACACCAATGACCTCAAACTTATCATCACGCACATACTCCTCTGTTGTGTGAGTTTTAAATCCAAGGTCTTTGCCATAGTAGGTTTCAAAGTCTATCGTTATTATTTTCATCTTGCTTTCGTTTATCTATGTTCATTAAATTTGCTACTACATGTCCCGTAAAAGTATTTTTTAATTCTTCTTGTTTTAAAAAATCTATCTTTTCAGCGCAAGTTAATAAAGTTTTTGTTTCTTCTGTACCTTCACCAAATATATCGGTTATCCATGCAGGGTCAAAAAAACTATCCCACAACCCCTTGCCAAACTCTTCAGGGTTTGTTTCCATACGCTCTAAAATAATTTTTATGCCTTTGTTCATGCTTTCTCTCCTAATAGTTTCTCTAAAGACTTAAACCTAACACCTTCTAATAGATATTTAACTCTATTGTCTTCGAGACTAGGCACTACTTTTATAAGTTTTAGTTCGGCAAAGTTCTTGAGGATTTTGGCATGTAGTGTAGCAGTTGCGGCTAAGTCTTCACATTGATTTATGATAGCCATAATCTTTACACCTCTTTCGTCTTTCTTCCAACAGTTCTGCAACCTACCTAATATGATTAAGTCGGTAGCGTTCAATCCAAATTTTGTTTTTGCTCGGTTTAATTGTTCTGCTATTTTATGTGTGTTCATTTTCTTTCCTTAGTGGTACATAATATTTATGTGGTTTACTACTTCCCTTGGTATACAACTCTATTGCCCCCATCATGCGTAACTCTAATAGGTACTCCCTTGCGGTTTTGTAATGCACCTTTAAAGCCTTTGCAATCTCTCTCGTAGTTTTAGGACTGCCCTGTAACTTGCGTATAACATTGGCATACCTTACTCTTCTTGGTTCTGTACTCATGTATGAATAATGTCCAACAGCATGTTGTGTACTGTTTCAACATTCTTCTCAGTTACCCACATAGATATACCCCCTGCTAACTCTATATCTCTTAGGGCTTTTTTCTGTAGTGGTGTAGGTTTGTTATCCCCTGCCTTGCACTCAATGCCTATAAACTTACCTTTATAACAAGCAACAATATCAGGCACTCCCGACTTACCATAACCTCCAGTAGCGGGCATGAAGTAGTATGCTCCAACCTCTTTTAGGATAGCCTTAACCTTGTCCTTAACTTTCTTTTCGGGAGTCATTAGCACCTACCATCAGGGTCAAATTTATCCCAAGAAGTTTTTAGGTTCAGCGTATCGTTCAGCCTTTTAACTTGATACTCTAAATCTTTAATCTTGTATTCCATATCTGCTATGCGTCTATCTTTATCTATGCACTCCTTTATTAAGGAATCATAGTCCGCCTGTAATTTCTTTAGGTATATATCCATCGTTTTCTTGCGCCTTTCTTTTTTCCTCTGACTTCTTAACCATCTGTTTTACAATTTCTCTAAATTCTCTATCGTCATAGCCGTGAGGGATATGAGAAGTATCAAACGGATTTTCCTCTTCCTTCGGCTCTGTCATTTATAAATCTTCTTCCTTATACTTCTTTAGCAAAAAATATTTAAACTTCCTCAATGCTTTCTTTTCAAGTTCGCTAACCCTACTTCGTGACATACCCAAAATATCTGCTACTTCCTGTTGAGACATATGCCCCTCGTTGTTTTGTGGTACTTTACCTGTAGGTTCTTCGTATTCATCTTCGTCATCTTCTTCGTGCATTTACTTTTCTCATTTACGGCAGTACGGACACTTAATTAGTATGGTTAGTATCTTTGATTTACAGTGTACGCAAATGTAGTGGGTCATTTCTCACTCCAATAAAATAATTTAACTACTAACCTAAACCATAAAGGTACATTAGGTTTATCTTCCTCAACCTTAACCATTTTAGGTTCTCCATACAAACTTCTTGGGTCATGCCAACCAAATGTGTATCTCTCTTTCATTTCTTTTCCCTCGCTTTCATCATTGCGTCTGCTATAACATAACAGTCTTCCGCATCTTCTTTTTCTTCGCCCTTTTTCCATGTTATTTTTTGCATGGCTAGTCCTGCAAAGTAATCCCTCAAGTCCATACCGCTATTCTCTTTAACACCAACTACGTTGTCACCGTAAATCGGTTCTTTACTTGGAAATGCTTTCATTTTTCAACAACCTCCTCTACAACTTCATTGGTTAATTGTGGTTTCTCTACTTCAATAGTCTGCCATCCACCCGAATTTGTTAACTGCCTATTAGCCGCAATTGCTATAGCTTTCATCCTTGTATCAGCTTGCCATACATCTACAATACGTGTTGCTGAATTGATAGCAACCTTTGCACTCTCTAAATTAACTTCGTTATTAATCGCCGCCGCCATAATCTTAGACAGCATCACAATTAACTCTTGTGCGTTTTGGGGTGCAGTAACTCTGTTCTCTTGAAACCCTAGCTTTGCCATTTAGTATTCCTTTCATTTCTTCAGTTAAAATTTTTAATGTTCTTATTTCGCCTTCTAGTTTTTTAAATGCCTTTGTTTTCATAACCTCATCTCTTTGCCTAGCACCTGAGACTACAATGGTTCTAAAATGCTCATAACTTAAACCACTTTTCTCTTGCGCTATACCAAAAGGGGTAGTCCAACGATTACTTCCTTCATCATCAACTTCTATAAAACCAACTCCTAAACTACTATTAATACAAAAGTTTCCTCTTGTTCTGTACTTACGAATAAACTTACAATTTACTTCGTTTATATCTGCATACAGAGTTTTATATATCTTTAAATACCGCCAATATATTGGCTCTGCATATTCATGTGGGTCTGCGCCCCATATTCGTACAGAATCATCTGTTAATAATTTAAGTATCTTACTTTCCCCTTTCTCAACTCGTACTTGCCTTAATATAAACCATAAGGGTATACCTGTATGATTCATCTTTCACTCCTCATTGTTCGTTTAGCTTCTTCACATAACTTTGCGTAATCTTTAGGTACATCAGGATGCCAACCACCAAGCAGTAGTTCGCAGTTCAGTTTATAAACCTCCTCCCTGCGACTTATCTCGGTCATATAAATAATTAGCCCACAGAATACAATCCACATACATATAGCCCAACTAAAACGGCGCATCTTCTACCTCCGCTAATTGTTTTGGTTCTTCTTTAAAAAACTTTTTAGTCCAACCATAGGCATCAACAAAGTAATCTGCTTCTTCTTTACGTTTGACTGTGCGTATCAACTCATCGTATTCGTTATATATTTTATACATCAACAGTCTCCTCAGTATCTTTATGGCTTGACCTCCTACCACTTAAATCATACGAAAAGGTTTTGACTAAACCTTCGCTATTGCGTATCACCGCTATCCTACCCTTGGCTTTACCTTTTTCAACATACTCATGCTCAGTCCATTCTCCCCAAGATGTTGTACGCTTGATTAGGTTAAGGTCTTTGTTAAAAGTTTCCTTCAACCATCTGCTACCATCCCTGTAGGTAAGTTCGGTCTTATCTGCGTTCCATTTAGGTCTGCTCATTTAGCCCTCCGTTTTTTTATTGCAGCGATACCAGTTGCCTCTTCCTCTTCCCCATTTCGTGCGGCAAGAATCATGTCTGCTATTTCCCATATTGCTTTTGGGTTTATCTCGCCTTTCATAGCAAATCCAACCGTTAGCATAAATGCAAAGCAATCTCTTAAGTCGTTCTCGTTCATACTAATGCTTCCTTTGTAAAGTTTACGTCTAAGCACTGTCCGTTCATAACTAATACATCCCAGTCATCTAGTGTTAGTCGTACATAATATAGATTAGAGTTTATCTTCTTACCAAATTCAGGCATCCTCTCGTAGTTGTTCAACATACTGAGTATTGCTATCTTATCTGCTAAGAGGCTAGGTAAAGAATTAAACCATGTAAATGCAGGTTTATGCTTTATCCCACCTGATAGATAAACTGCGCCATTACTTCTAATGTCCACTCGTATAGCGTATTTTTTCTCCAAATGCTACTCCCTTTTGAAATACTGTCAGACAGTATTTTGTTATTTATATCTAAAGTTAAGTATATATCTAAAAACTGATACTTGTCAAGGATAAATATAAAACTTATCGTTACCTTGTTTGTATCCGACTTCAGGGATATAGAAGTTTGCATTACCTGTTATACGCAATAAGGCTATAGCAGTCCTATACTTTTCAGGTAGTTCCTCTATGGAGTTTAGAACCGTGTTGTTGGATAGGATAACTTTATCTTTAAACATGTATACAGAATCAAACTTAACAGGTGCGTTCTCTCTGCGTTCTAGTTCGTAGAATGTTGGCAACCCTGCTACTGCCTTCCTAAACTCCTCGGTTTTAAACACAACCCCTTGACTCATTAGGTTTTCTAGTTCTGATGCAAACGCAGTACTAGGTATTCTAAATATATTACCTGCGTGATTGTTTTCCCTAACCCAATCTCTATGTTCGTGGACTGCTTCCTCTGCACCTTCTCTAGTTAACTCACCCCAAGAAAATTCCTTGAAGTGTTGTAGGGCTAACTTCAAAGCCTTCTTCAAATCCTTGGTGCGTTGTGATTGCCTATCATCCTTCGACCAATGGCTAAACTTAGCGTTCTCAATAATTCTTGATGAAACTATATACTCCATAGCATTACGATTACCCCTCCACCACCTCACCTTACCCACTAGCCGTTGTTCGTCTTCAAACCTAGAATCAAAGAACCCTAGGGAATAGTGATTATCACTACTACTTATCTTATCGAACCTAACATTTAGCACGGTACTTGATGTAGCATGTTTCAATTGAAATGCCGTTAGAAAGTCACGCATCTCTTTGTTTAAGTCTGTTGGTACATCTTCAATTAGTTGTAGCATTTTAATTCTCCTTTTTACGTTTTTGAAAGAACATCTTAAAGTCATCGTTTTCTACTGAAATCCCATTACCTGTATCTTGAGGGATTACATCACCAAAAACAATTTCCGCTATTAGTACTGATTTAGCATCATTCATGGTGTCAAACTTCTTGTACAACTGTCTATAAACTACTGCTAAAGTTGTTGTAGCAATACACCACAACCATAAAAATACTTCGCTTATACTAAGTTCCATTGTCTATCTCCTCAATTAAATCTGACTCATCACAAGTAAAGGACATCTGCATATCCCATATCCCAAACCTCTCGCTTACTATGTTTTTCTTTGCTAACACCTCGGCTTCTTCAGCGTTGGGTGCATCGACTTCTGTATAAGCGTACCCCGATACAAATACTCTATATCTGTTCATCACAAAACTCCTTTATTTTAAAAACTTCATCGTTAAACTCTTCTCGTGGGTATGTTGTGGATATACGCACTAACCTTTCGGTTTTTTCTTTATTCATCATAAAAGTATATTTTGTTTTATCATCGCTACTCAAAGCACACCATGCTTCCAATAGAAACATCTTATCTTCACCCTTCATTGTTAATCTCCTCTATGGTGTATGCACATGGGCTATACTTATCGTCACCCTCTTGCAACTTAAACATCAAGTCCTCGGCTATGTCATAAGTAAGACAAGTACATACCACCTCGGTGTTGCCTAGTATGTCTACTGCTAATATCTGATACGACTTTGGGTTAATCATTCTATTTCCTTCCAATAAGTTAATGGTATCTCTTGTGCAATCTTTAGTGCTAGGTCAGGTGCTTCGGCAGACAGAGTGATAGTGTATTTCTTACCATCAAACATGTTGCATACTTCGTGTAGTACATGACTTTTATCGTCATTCATTTCAA
>Ga0181350_1000510_pt1 | contig 11405 bp, 12 predicted proteins | sample Su13VDMM110DCMD_FD_130105 | JGI IMG/M metagenome (GOLD analysis project Ga0181350, IMG submission 130105) | Freshwater viral communities from Lake Michigan, USA - Su13.VD.MM110.DCM.D | ecosystem: Environmental > Aquatic > Freshwater > Lake | place: USA: Michigan | collected 2013-07-16
AAGTTCCGGTTGATCGATTTGTCGGTAGCGGTCTGGGCACGCAGCTCGGCGGCAAGACGCTTCTGCTCGCGCATGGCGACGACGCCACGCTGCTTGTTCTCGGTGTCGGCCGCGCTGAACGTGGCCAGTTCTTTCTGGAGCTGCACAAGCTCGTTGAAGCGCGAGCGATCCATCGGGGAGATCGATGCCACGCCCTGATACGCAAGATCTTCAGCAAAGCCGCCGCCGTTGGCGACCTGGCTGACCATCGACTTCAGGCGGTTGCTCTTGATGACGCCGGTGACGGGCTTGCCGTTCTTGTCGAGCATCAGGTTCGACGGGACGTTTCGGCCGAACGTGTTCAGGCCTTCGTTGAACTCGGGCGTGTCGCGGCCGAGGGCGTTCAGCTGTTTGGCCAGCTGGACGAGGCGTTCTTTCTTCTCGATCTCCTGCTCAAGCAGCTTGAGCTGGTACTTCAGACGCCGGGCTTCGGCGTCGTCATTCTTGGCTTTCTGGACCGCTCCATCGGCGTCGATCTGCGCGCGGAGACCCTTGTTGGCGGAGGTCGCCGCCAGCGCGTCGTAGCCGCCCGTGGCGAGCGCGCCGAGACTGCCGCGCACCATCTTGGCCTGCTGCGCCGTCTTTGTCCCCATGGCCTGGTTGGCCGTGTCCTGCAGGGACTTGATGCGGAGCTGCAGACCCTCGGCCCCTTTGGTGGCCTGGCCGAGGGTCTTGACGAAGTCATCCAGCTGTTTCTTAGCCTGGATGTTCGCTTCGATGATGTACTTGATGTTCTGCGGAGTGTCGTCGGCCATCTCGTCTACCCGAATGCGTTACCCAGAACTGCTTCGAGTTCCGAGATGGAAGTAGGCGCCGTAGATGGATCGGGCGCGGGCGGGGCCGATGAGCTACCTTTAGCGCCGAATGCTACGCCAATGGCAAGCAGGGCGCTTTCATAGAAAGAGGCCTGTACAGTAAGGAACTCCTCGGAGCGCGTGGAGACCTTCCATTTGAGCGCTTCGAGAGAGTGCCGCCAGATAATGGTATCCCAGTCGTCCGGTGTCAGGCCGAAGGCCCAACACACGGACGAGCGGAAGTCTAAAGTGCGGAGCCAGTCTTGAGCTTGGCGAGGCGTACGGCCATCTCCCCCAGTTGGGACTGGCTTGCCGCGGTTGCCTCCACGAACGCTCTCGTCCGCGTCGCGAAAAAACTCAGCACGTGCCCCATGATCCACTCGGTGATGCGGCCGTACTCGGCCACCTCCGGGTCCATGTCGCGCACGTCCAGCACATGCTCCTGGTCAACGTCGCCCTCGGGCGTGCGCTTGGCAATGCAGGTGTTGACCAGATCCATCAGGACGTCCTGATTGGTGATCGCCATCTGGAAGTCGTCCATGCTCTGGAAGTCTTTCGACAGCGTCGTGAGCAGGCCGAACGTCATCTTGATTTTGGCAGTGCCGAGCTTCTCGTCACCGGTCGCGAAGTCGAAATTCTTCGGATACGGAGTGGGCTTCGGTTCTTCTTTGGTGGTGGGTTTAGCCGGGGTCGCCATGTGTTTTTATGTCCTGAGAAACAACTCAGCCCACCGATAAGGTGGGCTGAGCCGGGGCCACAATGCACTTGGGGGAGATCAATACCCGGTATTAACCGGGAAGGATCATCGCCGTCTTGTTGCCAGTGAAGTCCGAATAGAACGCATCGGTCGGCAGCAGGGCGTAGGGCTTGATCTCGAAGGGCATGTTCGAGAAGTTCTCTTCCTGGAACGCCAGGCTGAGGCCTTTCTGGATGCGGGCCTTCGGGAAGATGGCGACGATCGGGCGCTGGTTCTCCGGCATGATGCCGGCGATCTTGACGCCGAACAGGCCGTCGTCGTTCTGCGAGCCGACCTTGATCGGTTTGCGAACGCGGAAGACGCGGGTCGTTGCCGTGGCGAAGATCACACCAGCCGGGGGCGCGTAGCCCGCAGCGAACGTGATCGTGTCGGTCGAGATCGAACCGACTTTCAGCACCGCAACGAGGTCGCTCTCATCATGCTGCAGGAGCATGAAGTCGCCGACGGCAAAGCTTGCGCCGCCGCCGGTGGCCAGCACGGCCGTGGTGTCTGCGTCATCGACAACAGCCGACAGGAGGAACGTGGTGAGGAACTCGTCGTACGCCGCACCCGTCGCGTCAACGCCGGCCGCGTAGGCCAGGTTGCGTGCCGTGTACTCGTAGATCTCGCCGGTCAGCGTGGACATGACACCGGTGTTGACCGTGTAGATCACGGCCTTGGTGATGCCTTGCGTCAGTTCGGTCCACTGGTTTTCGGTGTTGAGGTTCACCTGCTTGGTCAGACCAAGCGAGTGATCTTCCGGCGTGAGTTCGAAGACGTTTGCGCGCGGACCCACCATGATGGTGGCGTTCGCGAGAAGGAACTTGGAGGTTTTGCCCTCTCCGCTCATAGTTTGATCTCCCGTATTGACCCAGTGCGGGGTGTAGATTTCGGGAGAGCAATGACAGACACACACAAGGATCGCGATTTATTAGAAAGCAATAAGGGCAATTAAAATCTATGAGCGACAACGGGCGCTGCCTGACTTTTGATATTGACGGTATTCTGCTGGCTCAAATCCAGGCAAGGGCGGGCGTTACGGGTCGGTCGCGCAGCAGCGAGGTGTCGTTTCTCACTGACCTCGGGCTCAAGGAAGTGGCCCAGGGTTCCCCTGAAATGGTGAGCGACACGCTCGATCCGCGGCGCGTCTGCATCTACTTCACCGGTCAGACGATGAGCCGCGTCGGGCAGTACGCCGTCTCCAACCACATACCGAAGGGGCGCGCGGTGAACATCCTTCTCCGCACGGCCCTTGAAGCGAGCGCGCAGCGCGAGCTTAGGTTCTTTGCGAAGCCATCGGATCCAGCCGCGCACTGAAATTGATGAACTGCCTCGGTCGTGAGCCAGACCTCACGATCGGGGAGATGGAGGTCCCACCCTCCACGACGGCCCACGAGACCAGGCTCGCCGTCTCGCGTCGATAGATCGGGATGGTCTTGGTCGGGCGGAAGTCCGCGAACACGTTCGACGCCATCTTGCGCAGCCGCATCAGGTTGGTGTCGTTGACCGTGCAGACCCCGATGCCGACTACCAGCTGGAACATGTCGGAGGACTCCTCCGTGATGCCAAGGCCGGACGGGCCGAGCAGGTCGGTATCCGGCAGCTCGTGAACCTCGGACACGCTGTCCCAATCCAGGTATTGCAGCCCGGGGCTGACACTCAGCAGCGCAGCAACTTTGTCCACGCAATACTTCTGAAACGATGCCACGGCGTCGTCGTAGATTTCTTCGTACCGGCTCATTTCTTGAACTCCGCTCGGATGGATCGTTTGATGGCCGCAGGGATGCGGAATGCCATCCAGAATTGCGTGATGGGCTGCAGCAGCGGGCGGTGCCGGCCGGGCGGGCCGACCAGCTTGTCGCGCGTCTTGCCGCTGAACAGCATGTTCTCGAATGCCCCCTCGTTGTGATCCGTCCAGCGGTGGCTGGACAGCATCGGCAGCAAGGCCTGCGAGATATTCGGAAAGATCTGAATTTCCAGCTCGCCCAGAACCCAGCGCTTCTCGATCTGCGTCTTGCGGTACTGGCGCAGCTTGGTGACGTCGTGGTGCGATTTGATCTTGATGCCGCCGAAGCGCGAAATCCACGATGCCTGGTTCTGCCCGCTGCGCAGGGTACCCTTCAGGTTGCCGGTGTCGGCAAAGAACTTGCGTGCGTTCTGCGGGCCGCGCTTCAGGTCTTTGTACATCTTCATCCGAACCCATCGCGAGGACAGGTCAATCCAGTTCATCCCGCCCATCGGCGTTATGCCGTGGTGGGTGAATATCTGGGTCGGGCCGCCGAGGTCGCTCTGGTCAAAGCCGTGCCGCTCGCGCTGCTGATCCCAGGCGTTGTTGCCGAGGAAGCCGGGGTGCTTGATCATCATGCGGTAGGGACCGGCTTTTGACTTGTCGATGATGTCCGCTGCCGCCCCGAAGATCTTCATTGCCTCCTGCTCTGCAACGACCTCGGTGCGCTCGATGAGCTTGTTCAGAGCCGGGCGCGTGAGCGCCGCAGTTCCGTTCATGAGCCTGTCATTGAGACCCGCGCGGATTTCTTGCTCGACCAGGCCGGCGACGTTCGCGCCGGTCAGCAGCTGTTTGCCGACAATCACCTTCATCAGGCGACCTCGCAAACTCGCAGCCCGAGGGCGGAGTTGACCCGCTTCACCTGCTGCTCGCCAACCGTGTGGTTGATCTCGATCGCGCGATGCGTGAGAACGCGGCTCAGTTCGTTGGGGACGCCGATCTCCCGCTCGTAGGGCTGGCGCGTCATGATCTCCCACGCCACCCAGATCTCGCCATTGACGGCCCAGCCGTCGCTCTTCGAGAGGCCGGTCAGCGCGTCGGTGGCAGACGTCTGCTGCTTCCACGTGAGGAGACGGTTGGCCTCGAAGGCCCAGAAGCTGCGGTAGTCCGGCGTCTCCTGGTGCGCTGCCAGGAGGAAGCGCGACCGGCCGCGGCGGATCAGTTCGCCAGCTTGGACGATGCTGTTGGGCCGCACGCGCAGGATGAGGCGGGGCGGGCTGAAGTCGAGCGCGGGGAACTGGCGGTCGGAAACCCGCTGCCAGGTGGCGGGCAGCTTCGCGCCGGCCTCGTTGTAGATGGGCTCGAAGAACTCATCGTGCATCTCGAAGTTCATGACTAGACCCCCGTGATGACGTCGGTCGGCAGCCCGAATGAGAAGAGAGATGGGGTGGCTTGAACGACGCCGCCGATGTCCTGCACGACCTCGTCAATGTTCTTGGCGAGCGCCTCACGGAGCAGTGCCATATCGAGGCCGAACTTTTCCGCCTCGAGAGAGCCGTCGGTCTTGCGCTTCAGGTTGCGGTTGATGACCGCCGGGAGAGCTTCGAGCAGCGCCTTGGAGGCGATGGCCCGGTTGACGTCGGTCTCATCCTTGGTGCCCGAGGCGAGCGCGGTGGTGAGGACGGCAGAGGTGAGCTTGGCCTCCAGCCATTTGTAGGCGGAGTAGATGTCAACATCGCCGTCGGCGAGTTCGGAGGAGGAGAGGCCGGCGAGCGAGCGCACGGTCTCCATCGTGACCGTGTGGTTCAGCCAAGGGGTCAGGATGTACGAGAGGATCGTCTGCCACGGCCGCGCGCCGTGCAGCGCGCTGACGATCAGCGTGCGCTTCTCGAACTCGCGCGGTGAGGTGATGGCGTTCTGGATGGCGGGGACTTGGACGACGGTCTCGACGTCACCGACGCTCAGCGTGATGGCCTGGCCAGAGAGGATGACCGCGCCGTCGTGGTCCCGGAGGCTCCAGGAGGCGGAGTTGGCGGTGGGCATGAAAGGCTCACCGCCATCCGTGAACGAGACGAGGATGGCAGCGATTTCGTCCTGGAGATAGCTGCGCATCCTCGGTCCTTACTTGGCAGTCTTCGCGGCCTTGGCGGCAGCTTTGGCTTCGGCGGCAGCGGCTTTGTCGGCGGCGGCTTGGGCGTCGGCCGCTGCTTGAGCGTCGGCGGCGGCCTGGGCTTGCTGCTTGGCCATCGCTTCGTCGGTGTCGGCGTCGTCTTCCAGAGCCGCTTCTTCAGCAGCCTTGGCGGCGGCAGCTGCGGCTTTGACCTGTGCTTCGCCGAACGAGGACAAGAACGACTCGATTGCGAGCGGCAGCTTATCCGGCTCGGCGTGACACTTGGCGTCGCGGTAGTAGGCGTCGAACTCGACTTGCGTCGCGGCTTCGACCAGGTGGGCAATCATTTCGACCTTCTTGCCGGCGATCAGCTCGCGCAGGAAGCCGGAGTCGCGCGCGACGGCCGGCCGCTTGAAGCCGATGACGTCGCCCTGCGGCGTGACGTAGGAGTGTTTGGAGGTAGCTTTGACGAGCATCTTCATGATGGGTCACCGGTAAAAATGTGCCCGGGAGCCGTAGCCCCCGGGCTTATTTTGATCCCCGACCACCCCTATGCGGGGGCGGTCAGGGACCAGTCTTAGTTGCCGAAGTCGAAGACCGAGCGGGTGTCGCCGAAGGTCAGCTTGAAGCCAGAGTTCTCCGTCGAAACGAAGGTCACCTTCTGGTTGCGGATCGAGTGTTCGGACTCCTCAATCTTGGAGCCGTTCTCGACCAGCTCTTCGAGCGTGATCGCCTTGGTGATGCCGATCAGCTTGTTGGCCGGGACGGCGCTCGACAGGACGAAGTTCACCGTGCCGCTCAGGATCGGCACGCCGCCGATCTGGAAGCCCGTGCGCGCCATCGTCTGCGCGTCGGTTTCGGTGTTGTTCGACGTCGGGATGGCGAAGAGGAACAGCCACTGCAGGTAGGCGTCGAAGTCGCCGACCACAGTATCGACCGGCGTGCCGGCCTTGGCGCGTTCCACAAGCCACTTCACGAGGTGCTTGTAGGAGATCTTGCCCGGGACGGAGACGATGCCGAGGGAGACATCGTAGTCCGACTGGTTGACTTCCGGGGCGGCGCCGTAGGCGCCGTCGCCGTTGATCAGGACGCCAGTGGCTTCCCAGACCTTGGAGCGTTCGATCTGCATCTTCGAGCGGGTCGCGAACGGGACGATCAGGTCCACGCTGGCGCGGCGTTCGAATTCGTAGGTGAATTCCCAGCCGAGGCCGAATTTGTAGATCTTGACGGTCTTTTCCGACGCGGTGACGGAGTGGATCGGCACTTGGCCTTTTTCCGTCAGGCGGGCGGAGAACTGGTAGTCCGTCGCGGCGTCGTCAACGACCATCGAGAGCACTTCCGTGCCGTCGATCGTGCGCGAGTTGCCGACCAGACCTTCCAGGCGCTCGAAGTTCGTCTGGCGATACGCCCAGTTGACCGTGTCGTCCACGACCTGCGGGAACAGGATGCGGGTGCCCGGGAACGTCTGGAACGTGTTTGACGCAGCTTGGAGCGTGACGCCGTTTTCGTAGTCGTTGCGGAGCGGAAGATCGAGTTCGCGCAGAGCGGCGTGATAGCCGTTCAGGAGACCGCCTTTGCCGTCAGAGAACTTCGCCGCCTGGTCAGCCGGAGCTGCCGAGACGTCGAGCTTCATAACGAGGTAGTCTTTCATGTTGAGGCCGACGGCTTTCGCCTCGGACATCAGCTGTTCCGCGAACGCCTTGGCGTTGCCGACGTTGGCCTGCCGGAGCTGGGCGACGTCGGAGATCGGGATCTTTTTCAGGTTCAGGAGCGATTGGCGCATGTGATTGATCCCCTTAGATCTTCACGACGATGGCGAAGCCCGAGCGGATCTCGACCACGTAATTGAGGGCATGGTTGGCGGTGAGCGGTTTGACTTCGCCGGAGCCAGCGCCTTGGGCGGAACCGCCCACGACCATGGTTTCGCCGGTTTTGATCGGCAGCTTCTCGATGAACTTCATCGCGACTGTGCCGACGCCGGTGCTGTCGCCGGCAGCGTCGGTCTCGACGTAGTCGAGGCGCGCGATGATGACGTCGCCATCAGCGGCGAGCTTGAACGAGTTCGGCGTCGTGCCATCGTACGACAGCGCTTTGCCCTCGTCGGCTTTGACGATCGCGGCGTTGAGGTTCGCGGTCTGGAGCCACTCGTTTTTGGGACGAGCGTCCATCGTAACTTGGCGGTGGAAGGACGTGCTGACCATTGAAGGTGTCCCTTAATTAAGCGGTGAACGCGCGGTTGCTGCGCGCGGCGTTGGCTTCGGCTGCGAGTTGAGCGGCGGATTTGGAGCGTGCGCCGTCAGCGGGCAGAGCCGCAGTCAGCTTGGCTTGCGCCTCGGACATCTGAGCGATCAGACCCGGGACGTCTGTGGCGAGCGTCGGCGTTTGGACGCCGGTGGCGACCAGCGCGCGGCGCGCGTTCTCTTCCACGGCGGCGCGCAGCGCGGCGACATCGGCGACGGCCGGCGCGGCCACGCTCAGCGAAGCAGTTGCCTCGGTCAGCTTGGTCGTCAGGTCGGCGATCGTTGTTGCAGCGAGAGCAGCGGCGGCGTCGGAAGCAGCTTGGAGCGCGGCGGTCGCAGCCTTGGCGGTGGCTTCACCAGCCGCCAGAGCTTCGATACGCAGCATGGCAGCGGCGAGATCCATTGATTTGGTGTCCTTCGGTTGTTCGACAGAGGCGTGGAGGACCAGGTGCTTGCGAGGGCCTTCGGCGCTTGCGCGCAGGGCCATGTCGCGAGGGCTGGAATTGGAGAACGCGGATGCGCTGGGGTTGATCACCCGCGCGCCGGGGACCGCGCCCATGCCGCAGAGGGAGACTTCGGTGAATGCATCAACGCCGACGAGGCGCGCGTGGACGCCGTTCTCGCCGATCACGTGTCCGTTGCCGCAGACGCAGCCCCAGATGTTGTCGCTCGTTGCGGCTTCGCTGTAGTAGTCCCAGCCGCACTGCGAGCAGAGCAGGGCCTTCGACAGGATCGAGACGGAAACCTGGTCGATGATGCCGGCGTCAAGGTCGGAGCAGATCGCGGCTTGCGTCTTCTCGTTGACTGCGAACAGCGCGTGGAAGGCACCGTTGTTCAGGCGGCCTTCGAACACGCGCCCGACGGGCATCATGTTGTCGTTGTGGATGAGGATGAGCTGACGGCTTTCCTGGTTCACCAGTTGCGCCATCTCGCCGAGCGTCTCGGTCGTGATGCGCGCGTCAGCGTAGATGCCGCTCTTCTTGCGGATCGGATTGCTGTTGGCCGCGATCATCTCGTAGACGGCCAGACCTGACAGATCAGCCTCTGCGCCAAAGCCGCGGCGCAGAGCTTCATCAACCTTCGGTGTGCGGGTAATCCGTTTCATCGAACTCTATCCGTTGCCTGAGCGGATAGAGTTCGATTTCGAAGCTTATCTCTACTTAGTAGAAGCTATGAATTAGCATTCAATACTAATATACTAGAGATCAGGCGGCGATGGGCGGCACGACCGCGAGGTGCGGCGTGAGGATCGAGCGGAGCAGCTCGGCCTGGGACAGCCCGGCGGCGACCGCCGGTTTGCCGCCAGGCTTCTTCACGCCCTTCGACTTCGACGCCTCGCTGCCCGCCGGCGCGACGGAGCGGCCGAGCGGATCCGAGTTGGCGCTGACGCTGCCCGTGTCCACGCTCGCTGTCTGCGGTTGTGCGAACCCTGTGCCCGAGAGAACGGGCGCGCTTGCCGGCGGCAGGCGGCCGTACATTTCCCAGTGGTAGTGCTCGTCGGTGATGAGGCCGAGCGAGAGGTCCGTCTGGAGGCGCGACTGCTTGATGATGCGCTGCGGCTCGAGTTCGAGGTTCGGGCGCAGCTCGGCGGGCTCGAAGGTCACTTCGACGAAGCCTGCGGTGCCGTAGAGGTTGATCGCGAACGTCAGCATCTGGCTCAGGAACTGGGCCACGGGGATGTTGAGCTGGTCGGCGTTCATCGCGGCGATGCGCGCCTCGACGGTGCCGGTGTTCACGCCGGACTTGCCGCGGCCGATGACGGTGGCCATCGTCTTGAGGCCCGCCTGGTTCTGCGCGTTCAGGGCTTCGATCACCGGAGTGATGTCCATTGCGGCGCCGGGCTTGGCATCGTTCAGCATGCCCAGCTTCGAGCTGTCGTAGTGGACGATGGTCTGGTCCGCGCGCAGGTCACCGAACTGGCCCGCGATCTCGTCGCGGCGGTCGGAGAGCCACTGGCGCAGGGCAACCGGGTCGTTCTTCACGCTGGCGGGCGCGCTGTTGGTCATGATCTCTTCGACGATCTCGACCGTCATCCGCGGGAAGCCGGTCAGGCGCATGATGCGGTAGAGGTCGTTGATGACCTGCTGGCGCGCGGCGATCGTGTTGATGGCCGACACGAAGTCCGACTGCGCGTAGGGCGTGGTCGGCAGGCGGCGGTGGTGCGACACGAAGAAGTTCGGGATGTTGAGGTCGATGATCTGGCCGGTGGCCGCGACCTTCTGCTGGGGCTTGTACTCGCCATTGACCTTCTCGACCCACTCGATCGTGGACATGTCAACGTGCTGGATGCGGCTCGGGACGAGCGCCTTGTCGAGCACCAGCTCGCCGCCGGCCGCGCCGCGCAGCAGCATCATGGTGCGGAGTTCCTGGCACAGCGTGCGGCCGTCGGCCTTGAGCTGGAAGCCGAGCGTGTAGTCAGTGACGGAGGTGAGCGCGCGGAAGATCTTCTGCGCGTCGAGCGTGGCGGCCGCATCAATCTCGCCCTCGGGCGTACGCACGACCATACGCATCGGCGTGTCGGCAAGTGTCAGATAAGCGCCCACCGCTGCTGACACATCGGGATCCGAACGGAAGAGGCCTTCCATGAGCTGGTTGGCGTTCTGCGTCTGGCGGTTGGTGAGCAGGTCGCTGAGGTGTTCGCGCGCGACCGGCACCGGCAGGAGGCCGGTCTGCAGGTTGGGGTTGAAGGTGCGGGTGAACCCTTTGGCTGCGCCCTTTTGGATCTTCTTGATCCCCGCGCCCAGCTTGCTGAAGAAATCGGGGGTGGCCATCAGAAGAGACTCCGCTGTGCGCTGTCAGAGCGCGTGTTATAGGGCATGAAGGTTGAGCGTTCGCTCTTCGGGCTGACGCCGATGATGCCGCTCATGATGCGGGTTTCACTCTCAACCATCTGGCTGGCAGCGACGACCTGGAAAATCCGCGGGGCGATCTGCAGCAGCGCCAGGGCGTGGAAGAAGTGGTCGTTGCCGTTGATCTTTTCCCAGCTCGCTTCGACCTCAGGCGTCTCGACGCGCACCATGTCCTTGAGGTGCTCGATAAGAACTTCCTTATGGGTTCCGTAGCCGTTGATAAGAATTTGCTTATTGCGGATGACCTTGACCAGGCGGTCGATGGCCTGCGTCCGGTTGATCTGCGTGTGGCTGATGTTCTTGAACTCATCGACTTTGAGGTTGATCGTCGCCGAGCCCGTGTACTGGGTCGGGATGATCTTCTTCTCGCTCTCGGCGAAGACCGCATCGGCGGTCGGCGTGTAGGGCAGGCGGTCGATCGCGCCGGCCACGATGTTGAACTGCTTGCAGAGCGCCTTGACGCGGTCGTGCAGATCGCTGACCGGGACGGTCTCGAACAGGATTGGATGCACCACCTCGCCGTCGATTGCCCCGACCGTGATGTGGCAGATGAGACCGACGTCGATACCGATCGCGCACGGTGCCTGGCCGACGTCCGGCGTGCCCGGGTTCTTCAGGCAGGCCTGGATCATCTCGTCGGTGAGCTGGTTGGAGCCATCGCTGAACGGCTCGCCGAGCACGGTGTTGTACCAGCCCTTGAGGTTGTCGAGCGTCCGCATCTGCGTGAGCTGCTGGAATAGGTACGGCAGCATCAGCGACTTGGTCATGAACGGCCGCACGCGGTAGCCGCGCGACTTGCGCGTCGGGTATTTGGCCACCCACTCGCGGTCGCGCGGGTTCAGAAGGTCGAGCGCGTCGCCGCACTTGATGCACTTGACGTACGAATAGTCGAAGTTGATCAGCGCGATCTG
>Ga0181350_1000512_pt1 | contig 11385 bp, 14 predicted proteins | sample Su13VDMM110DCMD_FD_130105 | JGI IMG/M metagenome (GOLD analysis project Ga0181350, IMG submission 130105) | Freshwater viral communities from Lake Michigan, USA - Su13.VD.MM110.DCM.D | ecosystem: Environmental > Aquatic > Freshwater > Lake | place: USA: Michigan | collected 2013-07-16
AAAATCAGGTTGGTCATAACAAGTTTGAAAATCTGTTATTATATAATAACTTCCAGCGGTTAATGTTTCACCCGTAATGTTATTTACAAGTTCTGAGTAAGTTACCGATGCCAATACGCCAGCAGTAATTGCTGAAAAATTAATATGATATGTATCCCCATTTAATTCTACGGGAAATTTAGTATTATTAGTTACTCCCGAAAGATATGTTAGTTGTCCAATTGTTTTTCCTGTTAATGCCATAATATTTTTATTTTATAAATAGTCTAAAGTTTTATATTAATACATTAAGTATTCATCTTCACCAACAATCAAATATTCATCATCACCAACCAAAATTGGGTTAATTAAAAAGTCTGAAGTTGTAGTAGTCGTTGTTGTCGGAGAAATTGTTGTAGTCGTTGTTGTCGGTAACGGTGTCGGTGTTGGTGGTGGACATGTTGGACAACTTGGACATGGGGTAGTAGTTGTTTGAGTGACCACAGGCCCATTAATACAACAAGGGAATTCAGACACATAACAACTGTCATATGGTAAATCGTCAGCAATAAATGAGTCTTGAATATTAATATAAAGTTTTTCTCTGATTGGTAATATCAATACACCATCACTACTTCTTAACATAAATTGACCCTCGTATCTACCAACCTTACTTGTGTCTCGGTTAGTAAATTGATAATACAAATAATATTCGGGTTCCGCGTTTGGTTCTATAAACGTCTTCTCAACAAACCCCGCAGGTCTTGAGGTTATTTTTGGGATTCCTGTCTCAATATCAACCATAGAAAAAAACATAGAAGAAACCTCAATCAATTTCATAAAATTGTTGTATTCACTACGACCATTTTTAACCACCTGTAATTTAATGACAGGTAGGGTTGCGTTTTTTTTGATATAAAACTCCATTAATTATTTTTTATTATAAATACTTGATAAAACAAAAATATTATATTATTATTGTTTTTAGTGAAACTTTAACAATAAACGAGATATTTATATAATATGGCAAGACCGACAAAATTAGAAAAAGACAGAAAGGTTAAATTTGGAATAAGTTTAGACCGTGATTTATTTGACCGAATGGTTAAAGAAAAAACAAAAAAATCGACATTAGTTAATAAACTATTAAAAGAGTATTATGGAAAAAAAGATATGTAGTAAATGTCAAGAAGAAAAAGAGGTTTGTGAGTTTAATGTTAGAAAAATATCTAAAGATGGTTATAGACAATATTGTAAAATTTGTCATTTAGTATATTCCAAAAAATATGTGAAAGAAAATTATGAAAAATATAAAAAGTATCAAGACACATATCACTCAAATAATGTTGAAACTCATAGATTAAAAAGTTCCGAATATTATCAAAATAATAAAGAAAAAGTTCACAATTATTTAAAAAAAAAATACAATACTGATAGTTTTTTTAAGTTAAAAGTGACAGTTAGAAATAGAATTAATGTTTTTCTAAGAAAAAATAATATAACTAAAAAAAACCAAACGTTTAACATTGTTGGGTGTTCTCCGGAATTTCTTAAAGAACATCTTGAAAAACAATTTACTGAAAGAATGTCTTGGGAATTGATGGGTAAGTATATTCATATAGACCACATTATACCATTATCTTTAGCTAATTCTGAGGAAGAAATATATAAACTTTGTCATTATACAAATCTTCAACCACTATGGGCTGAAGATAATTTGAAAAAAAGCAATAAAATATTAATTTAACTTTCTTTTCTTAATTCCGCAGAATAAAATTCAAATCGTTCGTGCTCCGTTGGGGTTAATAACAATAATCCTGGTTTAATGTTACCTTTAACTGTTTCTTGGTAGGCATATGACATAAGAGTTTGTTCGAAAGGCCGAGCCCATTTTGTTTCCAAATAACATTTATAATTACCTTCTTTTGTTAATACAATCGGCCAATTTGATAAATGAGGCTCTCCTGTTATATATGGTAAACCTTTATGAATATGTATCTCATGAAATTTTGTTTTAGGAGAATTAGGGTCTAATCCTTGAACCGGTAATTTAGGGTTATTTGGCCAATGTGTTTGTCTAAAATCTTGAGGAGTATTATACCAACTCCACTGGACACTATGGTCACCAAAAAATTCACTAAAATTTAACTTTAAAAAATCAAAATTTTCTTTTTGAATAATTTCTAAAGATTTTTTATATAAATTATCTGTAAATCTTGGAAACCCATTTCTACAAATCTCACCTTTTTTAGGGTAAAACGCCATATCATCTTCAAAAAAGTAATAAAAATTTAATCCCGTTTCATCAAAATGTTCTGCAACAAATACACGACCCCCAACAATCCCAATATTGTCTTTTTTAATATGTTCAAAGTTATACTCCTCACACAATTCTTTATATCTTGGTGTTGTCGATAGGTCAGTTGAGTTATCAAGTAAAAACTTTGTTGGTTTAAGAATAAAATTTTTATCATATTCTAACATTGATTGAATTAACGTCTCAAACTGTTTTGGGGAATTGAATGTGATGACATAAAGACCCACCTTATTAATATTTAAATTATTATCAACAGATATTTTACTTTCAGATTTAACTTTTAAGTCATCATTTTTTAAATCTTCAAAAAACTTACCTATTAACCCATTTGATTCTATTTCAAAATAATTAATTAAATCTGAATGTTTATATAACATAATTGAAAAAACACTTTCTTCAGTTCCCATATATCCATCATTTAATGTTGATGATAATAAACCATAATATATTGAATTAATATCAGATATAGTTTCTTTTGGTCCCCCAAAAAATCCGCCTCTTGCAACTTTGTTAACTTTATGTCCTGATAACTCGCACAATTTTTCAAACTCAAACCCATGTATTTCTGAATTTGTTTCGTAAGGAAATGTTATGAATGTAAATTTATTAATTAAGTTAGGTAATTTATCGATTACTTTATCGTGAGTGAAGTATCCCGAATGAACCGTATTAGTTAATCCGGCATCAATCCAAAATAAATATTCTGAATTAAACTTGTCCAATATTTTTGCGTCATGTAATAAAAACATTTTACTCATAACAAGTGGGTTATACATTTCTAATTTGGCTTGAGTTGACTCTGATAACCATCCCGCTTGATTGAACCAATCAGGGTTATTTCTAATTTTTTGGATTTTATCATAGAATTCATTATTTTTAAACCACGATAAATCTTTATTAATAAATTGGGTATTTGAGGGGGTCCTTCTTTCCCACACAAAATTTTCTAACTCAGAGTCTCCAAAAATAATGAGGTTATTTTCCGTTTTTAATAGTTCATTAAATTTAGTTAAATAATGGGTTTCATAAGGTCTTGACCAACCTTCCGTTAGTTCGCCTCTTCCTAAATCCCATAAACCTGTTACTAATGTTATTTTAGACATAAATTAAATAAAAATTTTATAAAAACATTCACTATCTGTGTTTATACCAAAATAATTTGGAACCGTTGGTACATCGTGATACCAAGTCTTAAAAGATATGTGTTTATACTTATTATAACTTATTGAATACAACATTGATAAAACTTCTTCTTCTAATGTTAATATATTCTCATTAAATATTTTTGTTGTCATTTCATCGAATTCTTTTTCCAATTCCAACACAATTTCTTTTTTTCCACCAAATAGACCTCCAATAATGTGAGACATTTTGTTAATATCGGTAAATGTGTTATACCAAGGAGTTGCTCCACAATATCCATCAATACCTATAAAAATAAAATCTGTTTTATTTTTATTTTCTAATCTTTCAAGTAAGGTAGGATTACAAATGTTGTTTTCTAAAATTGGCCAATATTTTTCATCTTTTACCTTTGTAAACCTTTCTATGCCACCATGTGTTTCTGGAAATATTCCGTGATGAAATAATCCTGCGTCTACCCAATAATAATTTTCACTTTCAAATAAATTATTTTCTATTGTGTGTTTTAAAAAGTATGGTTTTAATAAACACAAATGATGATTTCTATCGTTTGACATATAGTCCCTATCACTTATTAAACCATTTTCATCAATTAACCCATCAATCTCTTTTAGTTCATATATTTTATCTGAATGTTTATATTGATTTAAATCAAAATCAATTATTTTATAATCAACAAAATTATACTTTTTAAAAAAATTCTCAATTTTACTAATTTCCGATGGGTGTGAATAAACAACAAGATTACATCCCAAATTAATTATATTCCTGAACGGAGCCTCATAAAATTCAAAATCATATCCTCTACCTCCCATTCTTGACATTGGAGATGAAAAATAAATTGCGGTTACTAATGTGTTTTTCATTTTAAAATTAAATTTACAATACTATCTATTTCTTTTTTATATTTTTTGTAGGGTCTCAATGAATGACAATCATAATAAACCCCCTCAAGTATTTTATCATAATTAATGTTAGACCAATAATCCCTGTCAATTCTATTAGTTGCATACCCCTCACGAAACCCTCTCTGTTTTTTTATAATCCTATTATGGTTTTCTTTTTCAAATTCATAAACACAATCTCCAAAATATAATTCATCAGTATCCCATAAAGGTGTGATGTTTAGGTTTTTTAACCTTAACACAAATTCTTGAAATGAAAAGTCAAATTTTATTAATTTCCCAAAAATCATCGTAAAGTTTGTTTCCGTCAGTAGACATGATAACATAATCTATTTTCATGTTAACATTGTTTTATAATCCACATCATTATTATTTCTAATTTTCATAACGTTATCTTGGTCCGTATATGACATGGGTATTTTTATTGGCGAATAAACGTTCCAATTATATGATTGTGTATAAAAATTATTATAAAATCCACCCGACACATCCGATTCATTATTTAACTGACAACAGGACGGTAAAACAGTACTATAACTTTGATATTTTGGATAAATATGTTTATCTAAAAATTCATCTATGGCGTACATTGGGTCATATTTATCAACCTCATCATACATATTTTTTGTATAAACCATAAATCCGGTTCCAAATATACCTCTATGTTTATTTTCATCTTTTGGTGGCAAACTTGTTAAATCCAATAATAGATTTGATTTATCTGAAACATTTAATGGTCTATGTATTGACATGTTTAAATTTAATACCCCATAGTCAACAATCTCCAAAGTTTTTTCTAAATCAATTAGTAATGATTTGGCATACGGCATAAAAAATATATCGTCCTCCATAACAAAAACTTTATCTAAGTTTTGTTCCTTTGCGATTTTTATTATTTCAATATGCGATAACGCACAACCCTCATGAGAGTTTCTTTCAATACCTTCAAAAACCTCAAAATTAAACCCCATGTAGTTCATTTCTTTAACCATGTGTTCTAATCTATTAGGTCTTTTTTTTAGATTTATCACATATTTTTTTACACCATCAAACATTATAAACTATTTAAAAAATTTTTTATTGTTACTTCAGGGAACATATATTCTTTGGCCTTCTCAAAATTCTCAATTACATATTCCTTCATATTATTATACACCTCAAAACTAATATTATCTAAAATGTTATTTAACTCTTCTAATGTTTTAAATTGAAAAAATCCTTGTTTGTTAAAATAATTACCAATATCGTCCGAACCGTAAAAAATAGGTATGGTTCCACTTAAAAAACAATCAACAACCTTTTCTGTAAATAAACCAGGCGAGTCAAAATTTTCCATTGCAATAGAAAAACAATAACTGTTTAACCCTTCAGACTTGTATTGTATGTATTTTCCACAACCGGTACCATAACCATCAACTCTATCTTGTACGGATGGATATATTTCATGTCTAAATGAGTGATAACCGTTCCATTGTTTGTTTGAAAAAATCATACTGACTAATTTATTTTTTTCATGTATTTGAATGTCTTCGTTTCTTAAATGTGTACCCCCATGAGGAATAAAAACAAATTTATCACCATTAAAATATTCTTTTTTACGTAAGTCATGTAAAAAAATGTAATCTATTTTATCTTGATTATTAATTGTATATTGATAGTCTTCCCCATTTATAATCTCGGGTTCAATAACCCACGCACATTTAATTACGCCTGAGTAATTGTCAAGTTGTCTCATACCATTATTTGCAATACCCACAACAACATCAGGAGATTCCATGTCTCTTTTCCATACTGGTTCTGATGGTACCACATGATGTGATAAATAATCATATGGGTTTAGTGTGTCGTCTAATAATTTAATTTTTTTCATATATTTTTATATTTTAATCCTGACACATCGTGATGTCCTCTTCTGTGAACAAAGATAACTGCTTCATTATTTATTGCGGTTTGTAAATTTCTATTGGAATCTGTCCAATAACCATAGATATCAATGTCTTGTCTTGGGCAATTATATCTTGATGCCAAAATTGATAGGATACTTTGGTCGTGTCTATGATTATCTTCAAAACCATCAACACAACCTTCAATTTGAGAATAATTCCAACCTTCGGTGATAATACGACTGTATTTACCATCACTTTTAAACCCAACTAATCCTGACCAAAGTTGATTATCCATTAGTTCTTCTTCTGTTGCGTTCATTACCTCAACACATCTCTTGTGTGTATAATTTTTATTTAAGTGAATATCACCAACTAAAAAGATATCCTCAGATTCAATAACATTAAAAATTGGTTCCAAACTTCTTAAAGCACAAGCACCAGCATCTAACCATAAAACATTTTTAGATAAACTCATAGAATGAAACAAAGTATACATTTTTAAAAAATGACATTTTGTTTTTATTGACGATATTCCTTCATAGATTTGAAAATCTTTTACGATATCAACAATCATTATTTTTTCTAACGATTTTAATCGATTAATTTCTGTTTGGTCTAAACCAAAATCATAAACCACAATCATATCTACTAACTCAAAACTATCTTTATGTACAGTACTAATTAATGTAAGTAAGGATTCAAAATAGATACTGTTTGCTCCGGTTATTATAATGTTCATTTTAATTTCTTAATTGCCAGTTTTCAAATTTAAACTCAAATTTGTATGTCAAAAAGTGTGTAAGATTAAGAGTCTCAGTTATTTTGTTATATCTTTCCCTCCAATTATCTACCGAATTATCATGAAATTGAATTTGAATGTTTTTGAATTTTGTTAACATTCCTTTATTTATCATATATTCTAATAAATCATACTCAGCCCCCTCAATATTCATTTTTAATAAATCAACCTCATGTATATTTTCATCGGCCATATAACTATCAATAGGAATCATTTCAACGTATGAATCTTCATTTTTAATGCCTCCCATATAAATTGATGAAGCATCTCCAGAAATGAAAAAATTCACACTATCATTTTTATCTCCTAAAACTTTACGATATAGTTTTACATTATCTAAATCCTTTAATTCCTGACAACAAATGTCATATAGATAATCTATTGGTTCAAATGCGTGTATATTACATTTGTATCTATTATGTATTTGTTTAGAAAAGATACCGTGATAACCACCTAAATCAAATACTATTGAATCTTGATTTAAATCATAATTGTATCTCAAGTCATCGTTAGCCCAAGCGTCTTTTTCACCAAATTTTGTTTTGTCCATAATGTTTTTTTTTATTATAAATTACCTGTTATTCTTTCACACCATCCTTTAGATGTGCTATAAGGCCATACGACCCAATATTTTGGTTTATGTATTGTTTGAAAGTCTCTCCACACTTTACAATACCCATCAGGGTCTGTCATCATTCTATTAATTTCATTTATATCCGCATCTTTTCTGAAGATAGTTTCATCTTTGTCATTATGGAATGCTACCACCCAAAATTCATAATCTTTTTCAGGTACTTGAGTAAATCCAATATCAACACAATGTTTAAAGATACGGGCAAAACTACTTTCCCATTCTTCCTCTGTTTTAAACACATGTGGGTTTGGTGGATAATGTTTGTCTAATGTGTATTGTTGGACCGCTCTTCTTGAGAATCGTAATCCTGAATAAATTTCATACTCTTTTAATGTTCGTTCTGTTCCGAATCCATATTTATTAAAATCTAAAGTAACTTCTTCTCCATCCATCCCGAATAATTGTCGATTTTTTTTATGGGACAATTCATTTTTCTTACCCCATTCCTTATCATCATCCCATTGTTTGGTTCTACCCTTACGAGTATATTCGTGCCAAATCACTACTTTATGAGGGTGAAATAAATCATAACCATGTGTAAACGCTCTAACGGCTATCGATATTTCTTCACCATGGAAATAAAATTCGGGGTCGTGCTGAACCTCTTCACAAAACTTTCCTAACGTAAATGCAAAGTGAGCGGAATAAAATCTTGACGTTACAGGTTCTTTCATTTCTTTCCAATTTGGGATTGTTTCAGGTAAAAAGAATACCGCTCCTTCTGGTATAAATCTATCGAAGGCCATTCTCCATGGTTCGTTAACTCTACTTGCAGGGTCCTTGTCAGGGTCGAAAGATGAAACGTATCCTGTTAATAAAGGTTTTGGGAATCCTTTCTTTTGAAGTTGTTTAATCATCTTGATTAAGGTGTCGTCCCAATCCTTTTCAAACCTCATATGAGAATCAATCTGTAAAGTATATTCTTCCCCTTTATATAATTGTTGAGTTAAATTTCTTGCCCAACAAACTCCTTTTGATTCGGAATATAAAACATCCTTAATCCTAAATCGTTTATCATCTCTATATTCATCAAGATTATCAAAGTTATCTTCAGGATGATATTGTCTACAAATTCCTAAAACGACATTCTTAGGTTTTTTGGCATTTTCCAATATACTTTTAATTGTTGGGATTAATTGAGGGTCGCGATAAGACGCGATTTGGACAAATATCTTCATAAAGTTTTAATGAAAAAATATATAATAATAAAAAAAACTAAATGGTTTTGATTTAGTTTGTTTTATTTTTGGTACGATTTATTGTATCTTTTATGTTGTTTAGTTTTCCCACGTACCCGTTTCGGTGATTATAGGAAATTCATTTCTATCTATCATTACCCATTCCGATTTCAACACACCCCAAGGTTTAAAACATTCCATTACTTGTTCTAATGTGAAACATTTACAACTGTATATGTCAAACTGAGCCATTGCGGGAGTATAATGGTCCCATATGTGTATTGATGCGTGTGATGTCGCCAAAGTAACTGTTCCGGTTAAACCCTCATTGCCAGGATAATTAACATAAACACTCGTTGGGCCAGCCACAACCTCCATGCCAACAACGTGAACAAGGTTTATGAACCATTCGTTCAGTATCTTTTCTTCTTTTGGAGGATTTTCAATCCATACTTTCATCAACAGGTGTTGATGATAAGGTAAAAATTCTTCTTTTTTCAATATAGTAGTTTTATAACACATATATACTTGATTTTGTAAAAAAAATTTGATTTTTTATTAAAATAATTTTTATTTTTAAAAAAAAATAACAATCATTATTAAATTAATAATATCCGTATTTAATTATGTTTTAATGGGGTATAAAACTTTTTAAGAAAGAGAAGTAATTTGGAAAAAAAAGGTAGTATGTAAAACATATTACAGGTCACATAGGGCAACCACCGTCAACACAAACACCCGATATTGTTATATTAACAAATTCGATATTTGAACTTGGAAGTTTACCACAAACATATAATATTGTTAAAGGGTTAATTACACCATAAAAAACAGTTCCGTCACATTGGGTATAAGTAAATTCTTGTTCGGACTCTGACGTATTATTAAAAGAAATACAGTTACAATTAATTATTGGTGTTGGAGTAGGCGTTGGTGTTAATGTTGGTGTGGGAGTCGGTGTTAAACACGTATATAGTTGAATTGTTTCGCATGCTAACGAATCGATTAATTTAACGATAACTTGAGAAACTACATCAAGGGGGATTGGAATGACGACAGTATAAGTTGGGGGGATTGTTGTTGCTAATGATACTAAATAACAATATGTTAATGTTATGTCACACACATATATGTCATATGGCCCTGTACCTGTTGCACCTGTTATATCAATTGTTATCATTAAACAGTCGGTGTTATAGTCGGTGTTATAGTCGGTGTTGGTGTTGGGTAACAATAACCGCTAGTCGTACTAGGTGTTGGTTTAGGAGTTTTACTTGGAGTTGGCGTTTTACTTGGTTCAGGGCACCCACATGGATTAGTACAAGTTGAAGAAGGTGTTGGTGTTTGAGTCGGTGTTGTAGTTGGACTTGTAGTTATTGTTGGGGTTGGCGTCGGTACTTTACAAGGGTCAAAAGTCGGTGTCGGTGTTTGAGTTGGGGTTGCGGTCGGAGTCTGAGTTCTTGTCACTGTCGGTGTCGGTGTAGGGGTTGGTGTTGGTCTTGGGACATTTAAAATGTTTGGACAATCAGAACTTAATACCAATATTGTATAGGTACCATAAATTTCTTTTGGTGGGTCTAATAACGATGGGGTAAACTCAAAAGGTAACGTATGGTTACCTAAATTTAAAACGGTTTCCTCCCCATATGGGTTGAAGATAATATTAGCCATCTCTCCATTATAATTAACACTCTGTATAATAATACTTTGACTCATATTTTAAAATCTATTTTCTACGGCCAAACATACTTCACCGTTTTCGTTAATTAATCTTCTCATATCAGAAAAAGAAATAAATGCGTGACCTTGTTGTCCCCAACTTCTTCCCCAACTATTCTTTATTCTAAATAACTGTGTAACTGTGTTAACTCCGTTGATTTCATAAGCGTGTCCTCCAACAATACGTCCACCAACTCTAATTAAACCATTACGGTCAGGTCTAAACATATTGTTATACCAATTTGTACCAACCACTACAGGACCCACAGTTAATACTGTATTGACCATTACATTAATATTAAAGGTCCAAAGGTAGGATGAAATTTTACCTGTTGATTTAAGATATTTTGCACCACCTCTAACTGAAGTTCCATCATAATTTTCGCCCAACCATTCATCAACTTTTTGGGCCTCACGATAGATTGTTTGAGGAGCAATAACAGGATGTATTCTTGATGTATGTAATGTTGGCCCATCCTCAATCCAATGAGCCCAAGCGTATCCAACACACATTGATGTTTGTCCTTGGTCTCCCCACCATACATTATCTTGCCAATACTTTGAAGTGATTCTTGGTGCGGTTAATGGTAATTTATTCTCAATTAAATAATTATGGTCTCTATTGTCAGGAATATGAATCCTACCTAATATTGAGATTGGAAATATTGTTGTTGTGGTTGTTGTTGTCGTTGGAATTATCGTTGTTGTTGTTGTTGTTGGGGTTATAATATCATATGTAAAATCATCTGTCAAACAAACTTCAGTAGAACAATCAGGACAATCAGGATTAAACATCCTAAACACATTTTTAAGTAAACTAAAATT
>Ga0181350_1000513_pt1 | contig 11380 bp, 15 predicted proteins | sample Su13VDMM110DCMD_FD_130105 | JGI IMG/M metagenome (GOLD analysis project Ga0181350, IMG submission 130105) | Freshwater viral communities from Lake Michigan, USA - Su13.VD.MM110.DCM.D | ecosystem: Environmental > Aquatic > Freshwater > Lake | place: USA: Michigan | collected 2013-07-16
AGCCGAAAACATTCTTGGGACGCTTCGGGAGCGGCGCCTGACTACCCGTAAAGGGGACCGGAGCCCCGGCATCGCTGGTCAGGTGAGCAGGGAGTTGCGGGAGAGCCAAACCGGATTCCTTGAAGACAGCGCTGCCAATCTCAGCGGGGACCAGACTGCGGGTGTTCGCGGCCAGATGCAAGCTGCCCGCGAGGAACTGGGCGCGCAATACGAAAACCTGTTTGACCAGATGGCGGGCCAACCCGTCACCGAAGACCTGACCCGCGCGCTGGATTTCTACGGCACCAAGGGCGATCTGATGCGCCCGCTGCGCATGATTGCAGACGGCCAGATGATCAATCTGGACGACATGATCCGCAACGATCCGCGCCGTGCCGCGCATTGGCTGCAATCGGCGGCACGTGAACAAGCAGAGCAAGCCGCCGCTCGCGGTGACAATGCCGTGGCCCGCGCATATCGCAGCATGCGGGACAATCTGCTCAACCCGCTGCAAGCCAACGCACCGGGCTATCAGGACGTGCGCAGCGCCTATGGCTCTGTCGAAGAGATCGACGCGGCACTGGATGCGGGCCGCCGCTTCCTGACCCGCTCGGAACGCCCCGGCGATCTGGCGGAGTTCATGGGCGAACTTGACGCTCTGTCGCCCGAAGCACGCTCCGCCGCCCTTGCCTCGATCCGCGATGAAATCGTGACGATGCTGGGCCGGGCTGGAGAGGAAGCGCCCGCGCGGATTTCGCAACTGACCAGCGCCAACGCATTGCGCACACTGGAAAGCCTTGGGGCAGAAGGCCAAGCCCTTGCAGATGACTTGCGGTTCCTCGCCCGTGAACAGCGGTTCCTGAACAGCTTTGACCCGAACGCCAACAGCCGCACCGCGCTTAATGCGCAAGCAATTTCCGGCGCCCAGTCGCGCGGTAACAGCCCGGTTGCAAATTTTGCGGCCTCGATTGGAAGCCCCGGAGCCATTGCGCAGGATGCCGTTATCTCTGCCGTGGCACAGCAGCCAATCCCGCTGATGACCGGCAAGAAAGCCGCTGGCGGCGCCCTACACGCAGTCTTCGGCCCGCGCATCCGCACGCTGGAAGATCAGACACGGTTCTACATGAGCCGCGCGGGCAACGTTCCAGGTGCCCCGCGTGCGCCGGATTTCACCGGCCCTCGACCGGCCAACGCCCTCAGTGGAAATTGATCGATTATGAAGATCGACCGTGGTTGGAATGGTAGCCGTATTTTTCTTCCGCTTGCTTTCTTGCCTTGGCCGCATCTTCCTTCGTAGCAAAATATCCAAGATGCCTTTTGCGCCCATTCGCCTTTATGTCTGCGCGCCAACACTGAAATTTTCTGTACCAGTGAACTCCGATAATCCCAGACGTGTTGTTTTTAGGTATGCCTTGATTCTTGCAGTTTTCGGCCCTGCTTACATCACGCAGATTTTCAATGCGGTTGTCAGAGCGATTGCCGTTGATGTGGTCAATGTCGGCTTCTGGCCATTTGCCGTAGTGCAAAGCCCAAACAACCCGATGGGTTTTACAGCGCACACACATTACTGAGCCCCCTAAGTAGCCATCTCCCTTGTCAGCCGTGAGGGCGGGTTTGCCTGCGTGACGAGTGTTCCACCGCCTCCACTGCCAATCATTTGGAAAAAGGTCTCTTGGCCTAAGTTTCCACGTCAGGAATCCGGTAGCAGAATCGTACGAAAGCAGCTTGCGAAGCAATTCAGGATCAGGCAGTTCTCTAGTAGCCATTTGGACCTCCTCATAGGTTCTTTGGTTAGGGTGCTGGGAGACCGTTAGCGCGGTCCCGGCACCCGAGATTCTAGCCAAAATCAATTGACTATCAACCTTTTTTAAGGAGTGGCCTTATGGCGAGAGCAATTGCATTCGGCTGGGGTGTCCAGAACGCGGCGGGTGCTGCCGTGTCTGGCGCCAAGGTGTATTTCTACATCCCGAGCACGGTCACGCTCCGCACGCCTTACAGCGACACCGCGCTGAGCGTCCCCACGGCAAACCCCGTCATTGCGGATGCAGCGGGCTGGTTCTCAGTCTACCTGTCGGACGCTTTGTCCTATCAGATCGTAGTCAAGTCAGCAGACGACTCGATCACCTATTATGACAAGGTGCACGCTGCGGGCCAAACCGCCTCCAATGATGAAATCCTGCTGTCCGACTACGCCGCCACGCAGGCCGGGTTTGTCTCTGCCGCTGAGGCTGCCATCGCAGCGGGCAAATGGCTGAACGGCGAAGAAATCTCTATCACGCTGACCAGCCTGATGACCGTCACGCTGACGGGTCCGCTGCGCTGGCGCAACGTCCGCCTCCAGAAGCTGACGCAATCGGCTGGCGACTACGAGTATTCGGTCACGGTCAACGGGCCTGACTTCAGCAACGTCACCACGCTGGGGTCAAACGCAGCGATTGGCGCTTCCTCGCTCACGGTCTCCAGCGCAACCAACATTGTCGCGGATGGCAAGTACCTCCTGATCTCGGACGCGGACTATAACGCAGACCCCGCTGCTTATGGAAACGCGGTGGCCAAGAAGTCCGAATGGATCAGGGTCTCCCAAGGCTACACATCAGGCACCACGGTTGCGCTCCAGCAAGCCCTTCAATCAAGCTACACCACGGCGACGAACGCCAGGATGTACCGCTTCCTTGAGACGGCGACCATCGAGTGGGATAACGTCATCATCACGGGTGGGGGAACCGGACAGGCACAAGGCGCGGTGCGGTTCAACAAATGCGTCGTCAAGCGGTTCACGGATTGCGGATCTGTGCGCAACGCTTACGCCGGGTTCACGTTTAACCTGTGCGGCTTTGAAAGCTATATTTCGGCTACCATCGAAAGCTCGCCTTTGTCCGGGTACGGATATGGCATTGAGGTGGTCGGGTGCGATGCTCCGCTGATCGACTGGGTCTGGGGCGAGCATTGCCGCCACGTTGTCACGCGCGGTTCCAGTTTCTCCACCACGCTGCCGTTTTCTGGCGGAACGGTGGTCATCCTTGGCCGGGGCGGGTCTACGGGCTTGGTCACAGGTCTCCGTTCTACCGGCTCGGTCGATGATGTTCACACCGGCCACGTAGGGCACAATATCGGGGAGGTGACCGGCGACCTTGTGCCGGGAAATACCCAAGAAGCCATTACCTGCGAAAGCCATGGCATCAGCTATGGCTCTGTCAGGGTCACGGGCGCAGACCTTCCGGTCACGGTGCTTTACTATGGCCACCCTTCGGACGAAGCCTCGCCCGTCGTCAAGTTTGGGTCCGCTGATGTGGGCTATGGCGGGTCCAGCACGAACGCGGCATTCTTGGTCATCAACCGCGATGCCCAGACCCGCAACACGTTCCACGTTCACGCTGATGTGGTGGAAGGCCGTTACCCCGGCGGCATCAACGCCACGGCAACGCAAGGCCCGGTGTTCGTGACGGTGGATAAGGCGGTCCTGTTCAGCCGGACGACACACACGGTTTCAGCGGTATCATCTGCCAACGGACAAGCGTTCATCACCATTGCAAGCCCCTGGTTGATCGAGGACAGCGCGAACGCCTCGATCTACGCCATCAACGCTGAAGGCGACCTGTACGAAGCGGCATTTCCGGGTGTGTTCGGCGCGGTGGTTGCGCTCGGGCCGGGCACTATCGGGGCGGATAACACAGCATTCCGCGCCAATGATGCGCAGATCAGGATTGATGGCACACGGGGCACGTCAACCAAGTCGCTGGCAGGGATTGGCACGGTGCTGGTGCCGGGCGAAATCAAGTCGGGCGTTTTGGCTCTTGGCTCCGCCACATCGCTCACCACTGCCACGGCCAAGACCATCACATCGGTTAGCCTTGAACCGGGAACGTGGAAAATCACCGGGCAGGTCAACTACCTGCCTGCTGGCACCACATCCATCACGCGGTTCATTTCGGCGTTGAGCAGTACAGACAACGCCCTCCCGGCGGTTTCTGATCTGGCATCGGCTGGCATGAACATGATCAGCGCCGCTTATGTTCCCGGCGCCATCACGATCAACCTCGGGACTGGCGAGGCTATTGTTACCCTCACTGCGACCACGACTTACTACGTCATCGGGCACGCTACGTTCACAGTCTCGACCATGACCGCATTCGGCAAAATCCAAGCTGAAAGGATCGGCTAATGACCAAGATCACCTTCCGCGACGCACAAGAGCCGTTCACCCCGCACCGGGACCGGTCACCGGGCTTTTACTGCACGTCTGAACTGGACCCGCACGGCGAGCCTGTGCCGGTCGATATACCCATGTTCCTGCACGAGCCCGCGCTTGAACCGGAAACGCATGACGCGCGAGATGCTGAGATTGCCGCCCTGAAGGCGCAGCTTGCGGCCAAGGACACTCAATCACAGGACACGTTTGACGCGGCAGAATTAGCCGACCTGATCCGCGAGGACGAGCCGCACGCCAGCGCACAGCGCCGTTGGCTGACGGATTACACGCAACTGACCAACCGCATGGTGGACATCCGCTTGCCCGCCCTCAGCGATGCGGAGCGTGCTTACCAGCGGCGATTGCAGGCCGCGCTTTATTCTGGCCGCCGGGGTGCGGTCGAGACAATCTGAAACAGGACTGGGGCTGGAAATGGCAGATGATTTTCACCGGGTCTTCGTCAAGATTGATGGGGAGGAAAAACCCATTTTGATCAACACGACCGACCTCAAGCACGGCCTGCAATCAACATGGATTGCGGACATGGATAAAGGCTGGATGTTGCTGGAAAGCCGTCTGCCTGCGTTGATGGCGCAGGCCATGGAAAAGCACGAGCAGGACAAGGCCCGCGCTCTGGAAATCGCTACGGCAGAATACCTTGACCGCCACCCGCCTGTGCCAAGCAATCCGCTCAAGGACTTTATTCTCCGCAATTATGCGTGGGTGCTCGGCATCGTGATGCTGGTGATGATCCTGCGTCCCGACCTCGTAAAGCACGCGGGCATGTTCCTCTTCTAGGCTGGGAGCCTTCAAATGAGTTTGCCTTTCCTAAAGGCTGAGAGCGAGGAAACCGCTACTCAGGCCATTGCCTTTGTGGCGATTGTCATCATCACCATCGGCCTTGCGACGATGAACGTCATGGGCGTTCTGGCGGGGTCTCAGGGCTCGTCCATCGGGCAACTGATCATCCGGGGCGCCCTTGCTGTGATTGTGTGCGGGGCAGAATTGCTCGGCGCGGTGATCCTGGTGCGTGTCATGCTCGCCCCGAACTGGTGGCGGCGTGTGGCCGGTGCAATCATCTTCCTCGGCGTGGCGTGGGCCTGCATCCAGAATGGCAAGCGGGCGGTGCACCTCATCTACCCCGAGTTTGCCGAAAGCGCTGCCCTGCTGGAAGCCAAGGCGGGCATTGCAGGCGAGGAAGCCGCCCTGATTGCCACGGCGCGGGACAAGGCCATCGACGCCACACCGGAGGAACTTGCCCGTGTGCGGACGGATATTGCCGCGCTGAAAGCTGAGCAGCAACTCATGTCCAGCCAGTCGCCGGAAAAGGTCAAGGAAGCGCAAAGCCTCCTGATTGCGCAGGGCAAGTATTTTGGCCGCGTCGATGGCATCCGCGCCGAACTGACGGAAGCCGCGATGCGCTCCAGAGGCGAAGAACTTGCGCGCGAATTGACTAACCTTGGCCTGCGTGAAGAAGCGCTTGCAGCCGGTGCCGTCACCGCAGCGGCAGGTGTAGCCGCCGCCTCAACCAATCCCGCCGTGACGCAGGCAGACTTGGCAGACAAGGCCGCAAAGGCAAGGTCTGCAACCATCTGGCTGGAAGTCATGCTGTGGGTGTTTGAACTCGCCCGCTCGTTTGGCCTGTGGGCGCTGGTGGCGACCATCACCAGCCGCAACCGCCGCAAGGGCGATGTGGAGGAAGTGGTCTCCGCAGACGTTCCCGCTGGCAAGGTCCGTGTAGAGATGACGGACGACGAATGGGCAGAATACGAACGCGCCATGGCCGTCCACAAGAACATCAAGACCGGAGCCAAGAAAGGCGCGACCACAAAGCGCCGGGGCAACAAGATCGAGGCGGCGGACGACTATTACCGCGACCGGATCAGCGCGTTCATGGTGCAGCACAATGAAGGGCTGAGCACTGCCCAGATTGCTGCCAAGGCCGGTTTGACCGTTGCTAGCCTCCGCATGTCCTACTCGCCGCACATGACACCAGAGGAACAGGACGCGCTGTTCGGCTCTGCGTTCACGCCTGAGCCGGAAGCGGAGCCGCCCGTGGTGGGCACAGGGGACGAACCCGAACCGCCTGTAGCTGTGGCTGATAGTCCGCAGCCTGACGAGGAACTGGAAATCCCACCAGAGCCGCAGGAATGGCCAATGGCTCCTTACGAGCCGCCCGCAAATGACGAACCCGAAGACAAGGATGCAGCCTGATGGGAACCTGGTTTGAAACAAGCAAAGCGGGCTATGACCTTATCAAGAGGTTTGAGGGCTGCGAACTGACGGCATACAAAAAAGGCGCTGACCCGTGGACAGTGGGCTGGGGCATTACTGGCGCCATGCCGGACGGACGCCCCGTGACCGAAGGATTGAGGATCAGCCAGAAAGAGGCTGACGAGGCGCTGGAATGGTTTGTGCGCAACGTTTCAGATCCACTCGTCCGCAAGCACTTCAACGCCAAGTCACAGGCGGAGTTCGACGCCCTGTCCTCGTGGACGTACAATTTAAACCACGCCAAACTTGAGCGCGGGCAATATTCGCTCCCGGCACTGGTGAACCAGCGCGAGCGCGACATCAATGCCCTGATTGGCAAATGGGTGGAGTACGTCAACCCGAAGACCATCTTTGAACAGGGCCTCTACCGGCGCCGTCTGGCTGAAGTCTGCATGTTCCTTGGCCTGCCGTGGCACTTCGCCCTGAGTGCCAGCCTGAAGCGCATCAACGGCATTGTGGCGGATCGCACTGACCCGTTCTACATCATCGAGCTGGCGGAAGCCGCGCGTGACACTGCCAAGCCTATCCCGAGCCTGCCAGACCCCCCGAAAGCCCCTAAACCTGTCGTCCCGGTAGAGACCAAGCCGCTGCCGGAAATCGCCAAGGCGCCGCGCGCTCCCGTACCATCGCCTGTTGGCACAAAGCCGCCCAGCGAAAAGACCGTCAAGCCGGAAGACGTGCCGTATCGCATTGACCCCAATGCGGGCTTGAAACCCCTTGAGGAAACCGACCGCGCGAAAGGCTTCTTCTGGCAACAGCTTGCCGTGATGCTTCTGCGTCTTACCGGACTTGGCACGTTTGGAACCACTGCGGCAGGCGTTGCCAATGTCGTCCAGTCTGACGCGGCGCTGAGCGGGGCAATCTTTAACCTGACCATTCCGCTCCTGGTGCTTGGCACCGGCCTTGCCACGTCCTTTGTCGTGCGTTCCTATGGCGACTGGAAGCGCAAGCGGGGCGAGCAGACCGCGACACAGGGGATGTATTGATGGGAAAGCCGCCATTCCGCCGCACGGTCGGAAAGCCGCGTAACGCTTTGGCGCCCATGCTGCCTGTTCCGCCTGCTCCCGCTGGAAATAACGCGCTTCAGTCTTTAGGCCAATCCGGAAGCATGTTTCGCCCTGACGGCAGCATGAAAGGAAGCGGCTTCCTCGGGCCTGTCAAAAACAATCAAGGGCAGACGATGACGGAATACAGCATCGGCGTGGAGTTCGACGGCAAGCAAATGGACATTCCTACATTTGTGCCCACGCTGACGCCTCAAGAACTGCAATACCTGACCAGCATGGAAGATGGAATGCCAATCCCTCGGAGCATCCAGCAAAAGGCCATTGACCACGCGCTGGAGCGGCTGCGTCAAGGCCAGTCCCCATTCGCCAATGATGGCCCAGCTCACGCGAAAAGGCGCTACTGATGCCGATCCTCTGGAAGGTCTTTGACTTCTTCGCCAATAACAAGACGGCGCAATGGGTGTTGGCCATCGTTTCGGGGCTGGCGCTTTACAAGATGTATGAGCGCCTCCGAGACAATCGCATCCGCAAGCAGGTCGAAGAAAAGATCGAGATTGAGGCGCAGGACAAATCACGGCAGGTTATCGCCAAGGCTGAGGAGAAGACCCATGACGTTATCGAAAAAGCGGACGAGGCTCGCGCTGATATTCCTCGCGGCGCTCCCTCTGGCGAGCTGCCAAAGCACGTCCAGGACATCCTCTGCGACGATTGAGCGCACGGCTGCGGAGATTGAAGCGGAAGTCACGAGCCGCATCTGCACCGCCCTTGCGCCAGAGCGCATTCCGCGTGCGGACTATGACGCATCTCCCGAAAGCGTCCGGACAGCGCTTTCCCGTAACGGGGCCGCGTGGGTGACGACATGCCCACCAAGGTGACAAGATCGGCAGCGAAACCCGCCCCGCCCAAAAACCCCCACAAGCCAACGTTCCCCGTCCGCAAGCCAAAGCTGGTCAAGGCGGCAGAGGCGGCCAACGTCACGCCCATGAATAGCGCCCACGTAAAGGCGCATTACGTGGGTAAGGCCAGCTTCCTCGGCATCATCTGGGGCCAGTATATCGCGTTCAGCGCGTTGCTGCTTACAGCGCTCTGGGTGGGGTTCTACGTTCACCGGACGCTTGCGCTGGCAGAGGTGGGGGCGCTGACTTGCTCGGCGGAGAACTCTTATATGTGGACCATGCCTACGCCGGATAGTGATGTGCCTGTGCTTAATGATAGCGTGATGAACGCTTGTGCTAAGGCTTACAGACCGTTTGAATAGGGGACAGACGTGAACGGATTAAATTCGTTGCCACTGGATTTGGAACGCGAGGGGCTGCGATCCCCTGTCACTGCCAGCCAGCTTTCTTACATTACCGACGATGAGATTCTGGCGCAGTTGCCAATCATTCGGGGCGGGCTGATGCGCTGCCTGAAAACTGCGCCGCATTGGTTCTACGACGAATATGATTTCGCGTGGATCAACATGGCCAACCAGAAGTAAAGGTGCGGGCCGGATTGGTTACCGACTAGAAGTCATCTCGGGCACGAGTAGGCCTTTCCATTGGCGCCTGTCTCATTGACTTCGTTACCGGGCGGGCGGGAGGGTGCGACCCTCACTGTATTCGCTTGCGCCACGATAGCCCAACTGCGTGTCTATCCACGCCGCCGCACTTGGGAAATATACCCAAATCAGCGCTTGTGGGCAACAGCAAACGAGGCCATAAATCCTGCACCGCTTTCATCGGGCGGTTTCCTGACTAGGGGTGCGGACTCGAACTCCGTAACCAAGATTACCGGCCCGCCCTGTCCAGAGGGCGGGCCTTTTCGTTTCAGCGCATGTTCACCACGTTGCGGTTCTCCGCATACCGCTCCCGCCGCTTGGCCAAATCGCGCGCCTTGGCATGTGCCGCAACTTCCCGCAGGTGATGCTCGCGCGCGTCGATCAGTTCCTGCGTTTCGCGGGTCGAGGCATACAGAGCGCCCCGGACGAAGAACAGCGACAGTTGGAACAGCGCCGCAATAGCGCAGACCGCCCAGATCGGCAGCGCGGCCATGTCCATGCTCTTCACCAGATACTGAACCGCATGGACCTGAAGCGCGCCGTCTACGAACATCAGCATCAGGACGATGACGAGCAAGGCAGACTGTGCGTTGCCGCCTTCCTGGCTCTCGCCGTGGGCGCGGGCTAGCGCAATCGGGCACATAGCCGTGCCAAACGCAAACGCACTGGCAAGGCCTACAGCAGCCATCTTCGTCCAGCCGGACCAGTCCAGCGCCTCATGGACATGATGGCCCAAGGCGAGCGCTGAGAGGGCGCCGGAGATGACCGTGACCGTGAACGTCACGACATGGCCTTCTACGAACGTGGCGGGCTTCATGCTGCGCCCTCCGACAGGCGGTCCTGAAGCACTTTCAAAACGCGCATAGCTTCCCAACGCTTTCCAGCGTCAGGGCAGGCGTTGATGGCCTTGGCAGCGGCCTTGATGGCGCCTGCGATGCGCTGGCGTTCTTTGAGTGTGATCTGTGCGGTAAGGTCTGTCATGCGTGTCTCCCTTGCTGACGAGGGAGAAATTCGCATGAATGTCTTGAGGATTGGTTAGCGCAGAAGGGCTTTCAGGGTTGGCTAAGAAAGCGCTCGCTTTACTTCCTCCGGAGAAGCGGTGAGCGCAGGTTTTTTCCAAAGATTGCGGCGGCGCGCAATGCTAATCCACGTTCGATGGTGGCGAAGAAAAGCAATAACACCACGCCCGGTCAGAGACTGACCGCCCTCGTGCCGAACGGCATAGCCTTGCTTTACCAGCCAATCCCGACTGTCCTTGCTTACAAGGTTGCCGTCCCAAACGCATCCACACTTAAAGAGCTGGAAAGCTACATCAATGTCGCCATTGTTGTAGCCAGTGCGCGAACGCTTACATTTCCTGTAGATCATTTCCATCTCCAAATCACCCCTGCACCTTACCACATTCATCCTTACACTGCACGTCTTTTCCCGCGTCCGGGGTTGCTTTTTGGCGCGGGTGGGGTAGGGTATTTGCAGGTCGCTTCGTAGGTGCAGCAACACCGATCCCTTGCTGGGGAAGTCGAAGCGGCTTCACACTCTCGCCCCAATCCCCCTGTAAGCCCCTTCCTGCTACCGACTCAGCCCCGTTAGCCCGCCCCTCGCTGCACCTAGCGTTTCCGCTAACGTGGCGAGGGGAATGGCTCACTCCACCTCTATCGCAGAGAGAGCAGCGTGTGCCTTGGAACGGCGAACCATCAACTTGCGTGGAGCGCCTGAGCCATCAAGCCAAATGTCAGCCAGCACTTCAGTCAACTGGTCAAATTTGGTTTTCAGGTCAGCGCGCCATACAATGCAGTTTGGCGCAGCTTCCCATTGGCGCTTTGTGTTGGCCATGTTTTCGGCCTGCTCCCTGCTTTCGGCAATAAAGCGAAATCGCCCGTAGCCAGGAATTTGTGCGCAGAACTCAATCGCAGCAGCTTCTATCGCTTTATCCATTGCCGTTCTCCTTCGCGTAGGGACTGGCGGCGAGCATTGAGCGCCAAATTTTTTCAACAGAATCGTGGGCATCCAGAGTGGTGTCTCCGGTAGCCCATGCGTCGCCAGAGCTAAGCATCTCCTCCGTCGCCTCCACCGGCCCAACGAGCAAGCTGCATAAAAGCTTCCAGCGCCTGTGCTGCTCCGCGCGATCCTGGGGATGGGGTGGTCATGGTGCAATTCCTTCATCCCACTCGTATGTGTCCGGGCCGTCCTCGCCATCGCAGGCTTCGGCTACCCACGCCGCATATCCATCGCCAGTCAGTGCCCTGACCATTTGATCAATCACCCACATTTTGTGATGGTCTCCATGAATGTTCGCATACTTGAAGGCAATTGTCAGAGCTTGCGCTACGTCACTCATTTTTCTCTCCTGTTGTAATCCATCGGCCTTCGCGGCCATTCAGTTTTCCGCGC
>Ga0181350_1000517_pt1 | contig 11309 bp, 9 predicted proteins | sample Su13VDMM110DCMD_FD_130105 | JGI IMG/M metagenome (GOLD analysis project Ga0181350, IMG submission 130105) | Freshwater viral communities from Lake Michigan, USA - Su13.VD.MM110.DCM.D | ecosystem: Environmental > Aquatic > Freshwater > Lake | place: USA: Michigan | collected 2013-07-16
GCCATACCAAGTACTCCATATTCAGGATTTCTTTGGTAATGTTTAAGTAATTTTGGTCCCCAATTATTTGTATCAAATTCAATATCATCGTGACATAATACAACAATATCATTGGTACTTTGTTCAATTATCTCATTATAAACTTGAGGCAATGATTTAACACCATTATTAACAACTTCAATTAATTGAACGTTTTTAATTCCACAAGTCTTTTTAATATATTCCTGAAATTCAGGTTTAGTTTCTCTTGTACTATATCCTATTGTAATCATATTCCCGTACTTCCAAAACCGTTATCTCCACGGTCTTTATCGTTTATGTTATCTACTTTAAATAAATTAACTACTCTACCTGAAAAACATTTTGATAATACAGCTTGAGCAACTTTCATTCCTTTTGTAATTTGGAAAGGTTCTTTGTTTGTATTAAAAATAATCACCTGTACTTCACCTGTATATCCTTCATCTACAGTTCCGGGACTATTAAGGACCATTAATCCTTGTTTTAAGGCTAATCCACTTTTAGACCTAACTTGTATCTCAAATCCCTCTCCAATATCAAATCTAATACCTGTGGGTACAAGGGCTCTGCCAAATCCTTCAATTAGGATGTCTTTGGTAGAGTATAAGTCAAATCCACTGTCGGTGATGTAATTATACTTTAATTTAACTAACGGGTCATCTGATGTGTAAGGTAAATCAACCTTATTAAGAGATTTTTTCATCTCATCTTCCAATCCTCTTAAATCAATTCCAAAATCTTCTGAAATTTCTTTGTATAAATTTTCATTAGATTCTTTCATTAATGAAAATTTAATTTTATCCATTTCTTCTTGCAAATCAAAATCGTCTTCTTCTTCAATCATATTATGATAATTTTTTAAGTTTTTGTACAATGTTAATTAACACCTCAACATCCTTCTCACAGTATTCTTGAATTTCATCATATTTGTTCTCCAGCCAAAAACTGTTGTGAACTTTATTTCCAGTTATTTCAGAATTTTTTGATGACTCAATACCTAAAGATTTACACAATAAATCCAAAGATGATAACGCTCCAAACATACCGTACTGCCAGTATTCTTTGGTGTCAAACGCTTTAACCTCCCAAGGTTTTGTGTCGTAAGAAGGTAACATCTTTGACGGTAGGACACCATTGACAATCATTCTTTTTGCCAACACGGGGATGTCAAAGTTTTTAATATTGTGTCCACAAATTACAAAGTTTAACTTTGCGGTCCTATTTAACAAGTTATTAACATCTCTTAATAGTTGTCCTTCGTTGGAATTAAAGAATGTTTGTTTTCTAATTGACCCTTCTTTATCCAAGAACGCAAATGAAACACAAATTATTTTACAAAATTCAGGAACCAAGGCCGCTCTATTAACAAAAATTTCTTCTTTTGTTAATTGGAAATCTTCAGGGAATCGTTTTAAGAACCAATCTAAATAATTGTCAAATGATTCTCGTAGTTCAGGGTAATCCTTACTAAAGTTTTTGTAATCACTTGAGATACCGACTGTTTCAATATCCACAAACAGGAATTGTTCTATTGGGGTGTGTAGCATTTTTTATTATTTTAATAAACTGAAATATAATTCTTTTCTATTTTTTGTTACGATGTTCAAATCATATCTTGCAGATACTGTCTCATACAATCTTTCACCCATATCAATAATCATATTTGGGTTTTGAACAAGTTTTTTAACATACTTTGACCAATCAGAGTGATTTTTGTGTTCATCAACCAACAATGCGTTACCATCAGTGAAATTACCTTTATCTAATGAATGAACCAAATCAATTGTGTATGGGCCAATATTAGATGCGATAAGAGCTTTCTTATAAAAACCTGCTTCAATAACTTTCAACTGTGATTTAACACGATTAAAAATGTGGTTTTTAAGAGGTGCTAAAGAAATGTCAAATTTAGAGTAGTTTCTGGCATAAGACGTAGTTGGTAAGGTCCAAACCCTTCTGTAATTTTCATTTAGTTCGTTGTGATACGACTCGTCTTTAAATTTCATCAAATGAGTTTTGTACTCATCCCCGACAATCTTGTACTTATTGGTAAAAATTTCTTCATACTTAACCCATACTGTTTCTTCAGGTCTAATTGCTCTAACTTTCTTTTCACCTGTATCTTGGTTAAATTCGGTCATTGTACCACGAGTATCAAATCCACAAACAACATATTGTAGTTTACTGTCCATAGTTTCAACAACGTTTACTAACCCGTCAAGTAAATACAAATCGTGTAAGTGAGATGAACCACCTAACCAACCAATACGAATTTTATCTGACTCAAGTGTCTTCTCTTTAAATTGAGGCTCATTTGGGTCAATAGCGTTTGGTAAAATTGAAACATTTTTATTGAACTTTTGTACTTCAGATGCAAAGATAGATGTAGTAGTCACTACGTGAGACGCCGCTTTAAGTTGAGCAATAATTCTCTCGTTAATCTTTTCTTGTACAATAATTGCGTGAAGAGGATGTTCTTTAGTTGGCATCCAATAGTCATCAATATCACAAATGGTGACAATACCTTGTTTGTTTAACCATTCAACAAGTAATAATGATTTATCATAATCATTTCCGATTAATCTATGGTAGTGAATGATATCATATTTAGACCAAAAACTTAAGTCATCATAATTAACATCAAATTCAATATCAACGTGAACTTCATTAGGGTAAAGTTTTTGTAAACACACGTGAGGGTCTATTGACCTAAATTTTCCTTTTTTTAACCAACCCCCGAACGGTCAGATGGGAGTACTAATACTCTAATCTTTTCGCGACCATTAGGGGGTTGAATTTGATTTTTTTGCATATTTAGAAATTATATTTTCTATAAGTTTATTGTTGTTCTTCAAGGAGTCCTCCCAAACAACTTCTAAATTATAACCATAATTTCTGATTAATTCAAGTTTTTTATTATCATAATTTTATAATTCCCTCCCGTTTTATCATAAGGAAACATTTGATAAATGAAAAACCCTACCGAAGTAGGGTTTTTTTATTTAACTTTTTTTATCTTAAGTATCTTACCTTCAAATATGTGGTTTCCAACTTTAATTTGAACTGCTTGTTGTGTTCCCTGTTCTGATTCGTGAATTAATCCTTTTTCAGTTAATACTTCAGTTATAACTTCTTTTAACATCTTACGTAAATCAGAAGTTACAGGTATTGATTGTTGTTGAGGAATAGTATTTTTTTTACTTGTTGCAGTCTCAACAATTGGATTTTTTTCAATATTCATTAACCTAGCTGCCCTCTCAATTAAATCGTCAGTTAATGTAACTTGTTTTTGTTGAGGTTGGTCAATTGGATGTTCAATCATCAATTGTTTAATCGCGTCGGGTAATTTTGAATTTAAAATTTTATCCGTTGAATTCGTAAATGGTTTTGTTTGGACCGGATTATTTTCAACCATTAATTCTTGTGGAAGATTATAGGTTGCATTTGGCGCTGAAAATTCTTGTAATGATGGTTTTGATACTGTAGAATCACTATATGATTCAGAAATACCATTAGTATCTCTTACATCACCACGTTTAATTGAGTCACTTTTTTCCATTATCTTTTTGGAAAGAAGTAGTTTTTGTATAAAATCTTCTGTCATAATATTTTTATATTAAGTGAATTGGGACATAATGTAAATTGAAACCATTCTTTTATCTCCGTTTGGATTAAAACCTGTTCTAACTTCGTCAAATACTTCGTCAGTTACACTGACACTTAAAATGTCTTTAACTAAAAAGTATCTCCATCCTGGCATAGGTCTTGTTTTAAGTAACCCTCTATGAGAAGCTCCTTCTATTTCCCAAGCTGACAATACTTCGTGACCCAAAGTATTAACACCATAGCAAACAGGTTCAATTTTTCTTAATCCCTTTCCCCCTGGGTCATCCCCGTTGTAGTTTATATAAATCACTTTGCGTTGAGATATTGCGTCTCTGATATCCCTATCAGTTACAGTCTCAAGGATTAGTGATTTTACCGTTTCTAAAAGTTTCATTATACTGATGGAGTAGTGTATGGAACTTGTGCTTTATAGTAGTTAATGGCTACTTCAGAGGCTCTTTCTTTAACATCGGTAATGTTACCTGCGGTGAATTGGTAAGCATTTAACAATCCGTCAGTTCCTGTACCTTTACCTTGAACATCACCTGTCGCTAATGCGTCAGGGTGAGTTCCTGAATATTGGTTAACTTCTTTGTAATCGTTAGTAGGAAACAATGTTCCTCTTTGCTGAGCTCCGATTTCTCCTAATTTGTTCATAGGTTGAGCTAAATCAATTGGAATGTAACTTGGCATATTTTTATAATATTTGTTTTATAATGTCCTTTATTCTTGATACTTCCTCGCTTAGTGATGTATCAAATTTAAAAGACGTTTTTTTATGTTTTAGCGAGGGTCTAACATTGTGTAACGAACCTTTTGAGTGTGGTTTAATGAATGAATTACTTAATCCTGAATTCATTCTATGTGTTTTAGATGTTTTAATTGATTGTCTTGATTGATTTAAAATCATATCAACCCAATTTTTCATCCTATCACCACCCATTAATTCATATCTTTCTTTACTTAAATCACCACCATCAAATTTGTTTTTATAATTCTTTAGTAGTTTATAAGATATTTTTTTCTTATCTCTCAAATTTATATTTTTCTTATATCCTGACGTGTTTTGAAATCTTGAACTATGGGTATCAAAACCCTTTTGCAAAGACTCTATAACATCACTTGGGATATCGTACTCTTTATTATATAAATCTTTATTCACCTTTCTTAATCATTTTAATTAACTCACCTAATTCAATTCCTTCCTTATCTGCTAATTTTTTTAAAGATTTAACATTATTAACAAGTGTTTTAGAAACTTTAGATTCTTTTTTTGAAACATCTCCATCACTTTTCTTTTTTGAAACCAAAATATCCTCAATAAGTTTTCTTGCTTCCTCGTTCTTTTTTTCAGTAATTTTTCTTTTTTCAAAAAGATTAAAAGTACCAATAAAATTTTCTTTTGATTTTATTTTTTTAGGTGTTCTTTTTTCTTTTTTATCACTAATATCTTTACCAAATTTTTCAGTTCTATCTTTAGCGTCTTCAGGTTCTAAACCCAATTTATTTTTAAGAAAATTAAATGTATTTTTACCATCCATATCTTTGGTTTCTTCATACCCAAACGCACCTTCCATATCAATTTCGTTAATTACATCCTCCTCACTTTCCACAGACTCTCCCCAATAAACTCTATAACCACGAGTTATTGGGTTGTTAGTTTGACGAGTCGCAACAACTTCTTGGTCTGTAGTACCTTTAGGTGATAATTTAGGATTAATGATTGGAATTTTTGAACTTAAAAAAGTTCCGTCATAATCAACAAATTCTCCAATCTCACTTTTAAATTGTTTTAAACGAGACTTTAAACCTTTAGTGTCTTTAATTTTTTTATCTTTTTGAATTTTACCAATTTCCTTTTTAACCTTCTCTAAATTTTTCTTTTCAAATAACATTATTTCGTCATTTTTTCTTGCTTCATTTAAAGTGTTTGAAACTGAAAAATACAACGCCACGTCGTTCTCTCTTTCTTTAAGGAAGAAGTATAAGTTGTTTGAAAAAGCTTCAATTTTAGAATTCATAATCTTTTTACCTATAAATACTTTGAATTATGTATTTATTATCAAATGAGTCAACAGAATATCAATCAATACAATTTCAGTAAATGGTATCTAACACCTTCGTGGTATAACGTAGATATGTGTTTAGCGTCAGATGAACTCTCATATAATGAAGAAGTTGTTTTTTCACCATACTTAATTGCTAACTCTGACGGAAATAGACTACCTGTTAGTATGAATTTAAATAATAGTAATAGTACTCCGTTTAATACTTTAGTATATAAAAATTATAATACAGGTAATACTGTAATTTCTTTAAATTATTATAATAAAAATAACGATAATTTAAGTTGTTATACCGCTCAAACACTATGTGATATTGGGTTAACAGGTATTGATAACGGATTAGTCACTCAAATGACTGGAAAAACAATTTCATTTACAATGGGATTGTTAGATGATAATAGTAAATTTGATAGATTGTCATTTGATAGAAGATTAAAACTATTTCAGATAACGGGATATACACAGTCCCCAAATTTAAGATTTTCAGGTATTCCAAATAACACATTGTACGAAATGGAAAGTATAGACCTACCAATTGTAGGTAGATATGCTCAACTTTATGGTGGATTTTACCAAGGATTTTTTAAATTACAAGGGTACGATTATGAGGTATTACCAAATAGGATGAATAAAGGGTGGTCTGCCGAAATGTTGTTAAGAGCACGACAAGTTGATAGATATATTCCTGAATCAGGTGAGACAACATTGAATTTAATATACCCCAATAATGAAAATGCGTTTTTTTATTTTGGTACAAGAGCTGAAAATAAATTTTATCATCACGCAGATGGTGTTCCTTTATCCGATAGTGGGTACACAAGAGTGACATCAGGGTTAGTAGATTTAAAAACCTGTAAATGTTCAAATACTGGTGTAACTAATTCAAATTGTACATCCGTATACGAACCTGAAATATTAACTTCACAACACGTAATTGGTTGTAATTGTGGATGTGGGGCACAATCAAATGAAGTATTAAATTCAGATAAAGACCCCAAATTTGATGTATTGTCAAATTCATTAATGATTAAATTATCAGGAGACCCTGCAAATCCAATAGTCTGTGTTAGGACTATTATATTTACAGGTGGCTGTGTTACAGCTAACTGTTCAACAACTGCAATTACATATACAACTGGATATACTATCAACAATTACTGTTCAGATAACGCAATATTTGATTATTGCGCAGGAGTTAATCCTGATTTCTTAAATAAAGAACATTGGTTTTTAATTGATGTTGTTTGGGAAAGATATGGTTATTTAGATATATGTGATTTGTATTATAGGGGTGGTTTATCAGATATTACAACAACAACATTTATTGAAAGTCTTTCAAATAATACGGTTAATTTAATTCAACCTCCATACACTAACGGAGAACAAGTAAGGGCTGAAACAGATTTAATCCAACTAAATGAAAAATGGTTAATTGATGGGAAATATCGTTTAGGTAGACTAAAAGTTTTTGTTAATGGGAGATTAAATTTAACAATTGAAAATTTTGAAGAAATAATTCCAAGAGGATTAAACACCGAGAAAGAAAGACAAATTGGGGTACCATTTAACATCTCTTGGGGTGGGGGAACACAGGGATTACACGAAAATTTAACTTTTACAGGTACTCCATTAACATTAACGGGATTAACATACCAACAGGACCCTGAAAATTTACCAAATAACATTTTAAGTGGAACTTCATTATCAGGTTTGTCTACAAACATATTACTTGAACAAAATTTTGGAGGTTCGTTTGATGGGGCAATATCTCAATTTAGAATGTACACTGAACCATTAACATACCCTGAAATAATACATAATTTTAGTATACTTAAAAGTACTTTTAATTTATTTGATTACAGATGTCCCGATTGTTCAGATTCTTTAGTCAATGATATTATATATGTTAAGAGTGAAATACAAATTACTTTTAATTCATATAATTTTAGCACATATTCATATACTTTATATTACTTACCTGAAAATGGTACTGAAAGGATTGAAATTGACAGTCTTCCATCAGGTTCATTCCCCATTTCATTTAATTTAACTAACTTTCCATTCCCTCCATTTGATGGGTTTGGTACCTACTATTTTTATTTTAATGAAATTGACCAAACTATTTCAGTCAACGTAAGCTCATTGGATAGTGTCCTATTGGTTTCTCCTGGTATTTTTCTATATGTTGGTGGGGGTGAGAATTATTTAGTGGTATAAACCATATAACTATAATATTTATTAAATAAAACAAAAATGCCAGGACAATACTTAAATCAACTAAGCGGTACAACATCTATTAGTGGGGATACTTTATTTTTAGTATACCAAAATGGAGGGACTTTTAATGTTACAAAAAACAATTTAGGTTTAGTAAGTACTACAGGTGGAACAATTAATGGAGGGTTAACCGCAACAACAATAACTGTAAATGGTAATTTAACGGTTACAGGTAACACTTCTTTAAGAGCCTTAACTGCAACGACAATATCTGCAACGACATATCAAAATTTACCTGTAAGTGCGGTAACAAGTGGAACAGGAATATCGGCATCAACAAGTAATGGAACTGTAACAATAATTAATACTTCACCTAACCAAACAGTTACAATATCGGGAGGTACTGGTATAACTACAGGAGGTACATATCCTAACTTCACACTTGTGAATAGTGCTCCTGACCAAACTGTTACAATATCAGGAGGAACAGGAATTACGACAGGAGGTACATATCCTAACTTCACACTTGTGAATAGTGCTCCTGACCAAACAGTAACTATTACAGGTGGAACAAATATACAAATAGTAAGTGCTTATCCTAATTTTGGAATTAATTTTACTGGAAGTACTGGAAGTAGTTTTACAGGAGGAACTGTATCAGGAGCAACAAATTTCACAGGTGGATTAAGTGCTAATACAATATCCGCAACAACTGCAACAATAGGAAAAATTACAGGAGGTTCAGGAAATACCAATTCAGGTATATATTCATTTATTGGTGGTGGTCAATCAAATTGTGCGACAGGTAATTGTAGTGTGGTAGGTGGTGGTTTAAATAATAGGGGAACTAATATTTTGTCAACCGTAGGTGGGGGGGCTTGTAACACCGCAAGTAATTGTTATTCTACCGTAAGTGGGGGATATTGTAACGTCTCAAGTGGTATTTCTTCATTTATTGGTGGAGGATGTAAAAACACTTCAAGTGGTAGTAGGTCATTCATAGGTGGTGGAACTCAAAACACTGCAAGTGGTCTTAGGTCAACTATAGGTGGTGGACAGAGTAACACCGCATCAGGTTGTTATTCGTTTATAGGAGGAGGTAGTGGAAATACCATTACATCATCAGGGTCAACCATAGGTGGGGGATTATTTAACAACGTAAGTGGTGGTACATCAACAATTGCTGGAGGACGAAGTAACACCGCAAGTGGTTATATATCAACCGTAAGTGGAGGATATAAAAACGCGGCAAGTGGTTATATATCAACAATAGGTGGTGGAGGGGGTAACACCGCAAGTAATAATTACTCAACTGTAAGTGGTGGAGGGGGTAACACCGCAAGTGGTGCTAAATCAACCGTAGGTGGAGGATGTAAAAACACCTCAAGTAGTCAATATTCATTCGTAGGTGGTGGACGACAAAACACCGCATCAGGTTGTTATTCGTTTATAGGAGGAGGAAGTGGAAATACCATTACATCATCAGGGTCAACCATAGGTGGGGGATTATTTAACAGAGTAACTGGTACAACATCATCTGTTGTAGGTGGACAGAGTAACACCGTATCAGGTTGTTATTCATTCATTGGAGGAGGTAGTGGTAATACCGTTACATCGTCAGGGTCAACCATAGGCGGTGGATTATTTAACAACGTAAGTGGTATTAATTCAACCATAGGTGGAGGTTTTAATAATACCACAACTTGTGTTAGGTCAACCGTAGGTGGGGGGGCTTGTAACACCGCAAGTGGTAATTACACAACCGTAGGTGGTGGATGTAAAAACACTTCAAGTGGATGTATATCAACCATAGGTGGTGGACGTTCCAATACCGCAAGTAGTTGTTACTCAACCGTTGGAGGTGGTAGATGTAACACCTCAAGTAATTGTTATTCTACCGTAAGTGGGGGATATTGTAACGTCTCAAGTGGCATTTCTTCATTTATTGGTGGAGGATGTAAAAACACCGCAAGTGGTGGTAACTCATTCTTAGGTGGTGGAATTTTTAATATCTCAAGTGGTTTTAGGTCAACAGTAAGTGGTGGATATTGTAATACCGCAAGTTGTAACATATCAACAGTGAATGGTGGAGGATGTAACACAGCAAGTCGTGACACAACAACCGTAAGTGGAGGATATAAAAACACTGCATGTTTTAGTAAGTCAAGCATAGGTGGTGGGTCAAATAACACTGCGAGTGGTGGTTCATCAACTATAAGTGGTGGATATAAAAACACCGTATCAGGTTGTTATTCATTCATTGGAGGAGGTAGTGGTAATACAATTACATCATCAGGGTCAACCGTAGGTGGTGGATTTTGTAACACCGTAAGTGGTTCAACTTCATCAGTTGTAGGTGGACGTGGTAATACTGTGTCAGGTTGTTATTCATTCATAGGAGGTGGTAGTGGAAATACCGTTACATCATCAGGGTCAACCATAGGTGGTGGATTTTTTAACAGAGTGACGAGTTGTACATCAACCATAGGTGGTGGACGTGGTAATACTGCGTCAGGTTGTTATTCATTTATAGGAGGAGGAAGTGGTAATACAATTACATCGTCAGGGTCAACTGTAAGTGGAGGAATACTAAATATAGTGTCGGGTTCAACTTCATCTGTTGTAGGTGGTTTTTCAAATATTGCAGGTGGAGCATGTTCATTTATAGGTGGAGGATGTAAGAATACCGCAAGTAATACCTATTCAACCGTAAGTGGTGGACAAGGAAATACCTCAAGTGGTAATAGGTCATTTGTCGGTGGTGGATGTAGTAACACTTCAAGTAATAGTACGTCAACCGTAGGTGGTGGGTCATTTAATAGCGCAAGTGGTGTTGATTCAACCGTAGGTGGTGGAAATTCTAACTGTGCATTTAATTCTTCGTCAACCGTAAGTGGTGGGTATTCTAACAGAACAAACGGTCCTTGGTCAACCGTAAGTGGTGGATATAAAAACACCTCAAGTACGGGATATTCATTCATTGGTGGAGGAAAATGTAACACCGCAAGTTGTTATTCATCAATAATAGGTGGTGGATGTAAAAACACTGCATCAAATTTTTATTCATCTGTTTTAGGAGGTAGTGGTAACACCTCAAGTAATGTTAGCTCAACCGTAGGTGGTGGACGTAATAACATCGCAAGTGGTTCAACTTCATCTGTTGTAGGAGGTTTCTGTAATATTGCAGGAGGAGCGTGTTCATTTATTGGTGGAGGATTCTGTAACAGGTCAAGTCAATTATTAGCAACCGTAGGTGGTGGACGTGGTAATACTGCGTCAGGTTGTTATTCATTTATAGGTGGTGGTAGTGGAAATACCTCAAGTAGTACTGGTTCAACTGTAGGGGGTGGATTTTTTAACACCTCAAGTGGTTATGTTTCATTTGTTGGTGGTGGACGA
>Ga0181350_1000519_pt1 | contig 11297 bp, 3 predicted proteins | sample Su13VDMM110DCMD_FD_130105 | JGI IMG/M metagenome (GOLD analysis project Ga0181350, IMG submission 130105) | Freshwater viral communities from Lake Michigan, USA - Su13.VD.MM110.DCM.D | ecosystem: Environmental > Aquatic > Freshwater > Lake | place: USA: Michigan | collected 2013-07-16
ATTAGCTAAATCAACTCCAGCCATCTGAGTTAAATATTGATCAGCTTTCTTTAAGTATTCTTGTCTGAATTGTTCATTATCAGAGGATGATAGCGCACTATTGATTAGTGAGTTATACATACCCTTTACTTGATCAAATCCTTTATTATATCTTCCTTGAAGTGCTGTAAGACCCGAGGATATAACTTTCCAATCAACTTTCGCCCCTTGTTGATCAGGGATGACATCAGTAACACCTTTAATATATGTAGCCATAAATATTTTAAATTATTAACCCCAAATTTCGTCAACAGGATTACTTGCTCCAACACCAGATTTTCTTTGAAATTGTGCTTTAATTAAAGCAGCTGCTTGCTCAGCAGTTAAGCCATAGTCCTGCATATACGTTTTCATCATTTGAGCAACTGAGTCAGAAGTACTTGATAATCCACCTTTTGTTGGATCATATCCAGGTTTAAATCTAATATTACCAAACTGATCATAATAGTAATTAGGATTAGTTTGATTCATACCAGCCCACTCTCTAGCATCTACTGCTCCACGTTTATAACTACCAGCAACTTTTGTTCTAGCATCGCGCATTGCATTTTCATATTGCTGATCGCGTGTAGTTAATCTTTCAGCATAATTATCACGCATACCTATGTTCTTAAGTGATGCGTCATTATATGTATTAGTAGCCTGTTGATTAAACTGATTAGCAATTTGCGCATTTTGATTATCATACTGAGACATAATATTGGCAATGTCTGGAGAAGATTTAGCAGATGCTGCTATCATATTGGCTCTAGCTACTGTAGGATCAGAAATTGCTCCAATTTGTTCTTGAGTTTGAGCTGTAAGACCTTGCTGTTGAGCTATTGCTCGCGCAGGATCTAAAAATGTAGGTCTTCCAACACTTGGCGAATAGGTAGCATAAGGTGGTAATGGACCTCTATTTACACTTGCAGCATTACTAAGAGCAGTATAATAATCTACTAAACTATAATCAGTCCATGGACTAGGATAGCCAGAACCAGAATAGTCGGGAGCTTTAATTCCCTGCATTTGTGTATTGCTTTTGTTTGATACATCTGCTACAGGAGTAGTTGCTGGAGGAGTTTCAACTACATCTGAAAACTCATATGGAGTATAAGTTTCAAATCCAGGTACATTCCAACCTTGTTTTTGTTCATCAATACTGGACATCCCTGTTTTTTCTGTCTCATATTTTTTTCGATTCTCAAGATAAAACTTATTAGCTTTACTATCGCGATTTCCTTTTGCAGCTGCTAAATCTTTTTTCCATTGATCAAAACCACCATTATAGTCATCCCATTTTACTCCCTTATAATTTTTTAATTGGTCAATCTCAATTGTAGGAGCTCCTTTAAATCCATAAACACCAGATGGTTGTAAATATAGCTGTGAACCAACTACTGTTCTATCAGGGTTGTACCAAGTCCATGGTTGCGCAGCCACTTGCTTCTTTTTTTTAGCAGCCTCATTAAAAATTTTATCACGAAGGTCATATGCAATTGGACCTGTAGTTGAATTAGTAGTGCCTTGGTGTTTTGGTAAAGATCCACCTAGTTTTTTTACATTATAAACTAATCTAGCTTGCATTAATTGTTCTGGTGTAACTACTGTATCTCCTGTTCCAGATTTTATTATTTCAATAAGTTGTGCGTCTGTATAAATTGGAGCAGAAGGAGTTGTAGTTTTAGCAGTATTAGTTGTAGTTTTAGCAGTATCAAGTGTTCCTACTTCATTTGTACCAGTATTATATGTTACTACATTTGGAGCAAGAGCTGAAGAAACCCTTGTTGTATCAGACATGTCCATAGCTACATCTCCAGGGTTAATACTTTTGCTTGGAACTGTTGATTTAATGGGGTATTTAGTAATAAGATTATTAATGTTCTTTAAACCAATTTCCTGCAATGGAACATAATTGTAATTTATATCCGATGAAGAATACCCAGGTTCTCCAGTTGTATAAATATCTTTTGGCGATAATTCTTTAATAATATTATACGCATTAGTTATATCATTAACATTATAGGTAGTAGATCCTCCTTTGGTTTCGTAGTCAGAAATAATATTTAATGCATCCTTGTATAATGCATTAGCTTTTGTTTTTGCTTGAAAATTTTCTTTTGTATGAGTTGCACCTCGTGATGCATTCTTACCTGCTTTTTCCCAAAAATTCAAGTAGTTATCAATAACATCAGCAGCATCAGCTAGTTTACCTTCTTGAGTTCCCCAAGATACACGCCTTGTGTTAGGATCTAAAAATGAAAAATTAATTGGTAAATTAAAAGGAATATCAACACTATTCAAAATTTCTGATAGTTTCGTTCCTTCAGATTTTAACTGCTGTATTTGATTAGTATCGTTTTTTACAAGTGCATTTTTCCATCTTTTCTCCCAATCTTTAAACTTTTTCATTTCTGCTTCATAACGATCTCCTTTTACTGGTCCTTTAGATTGATACTTTACCAATCCACCTCGCCTAGCCATCATAGGATCTTCCTGTTGAGATGGACGAGCTTGTGCTATATCTGATCCTAGTAATGGAAGAGCAATGTCTGGTATACCATCAGGAAATCCCTTCATGCCTTCTTGCACTAATGCAAGTTGAGCCAACTTCATCATGTTGTTATCCAACATTAATTGAGCTGTTTTTTTATCTAATGGATCTGCTTCAGGATCATTTAATATGTCTTTGTATTTATTTAGCTCATATCGTTTAGCTATCTGCGCAGGTGTAGCACCTTTACCACCATAATTAAAGATACCCTTGAGAATGTCTTTATTTCTAATCTTTAACTTATTGTAGTCTGAGAATACATAGCTACCATCAGGTACATTCAAAGGAGTACCACCTTGAAAGTGACGTTTACCACCTACAATAGCATGCTCAACCATACCATCTTGGTCTAAGTCACCTACGATAGTTTCACCACGTTCTGCTTCTATATTAGCTTCATCGCGAGGTACAGGACGTAGTACATCTGATACTCTGTTTGTATCTGGTTCAAGTTCGTGATTCCATATGCTACCAGTAACCAACCCATAATCGCGTTGATCACCCATACTACCACCTCTTACTCTATTTATTTTAACTCTCATAAACTTTTGAAGTTTATTAATGTAAATATCACTTATTTAAATTTACTAATTATTTATGACATATCAAAGATACTCAACAGATCCACCCATAGCAAGAATCAAGTTAATTGTATTTTCATCCAGATCGTATTCTTCACCATCTTCAAACATATCTAATGGACCACCAGCTTGAGCATAGAACGCTTGTTGATTTTGCATGCCAGGTGCAGATTGAGAGTACTGATAATCATTTGGTCTAAACATTCCATTATTAGTCATGTAATCTCCTCTATCATTAGATTGTTGAACAGGCATCCAAGCTGAGCTATTAATTTCTTTTTCTTTCTCTTTATCTTCTGCTTTAAGTTCATTGATACCTTGTAAGAATCCACCTATGTTATTAAGATTACTAACCTGCCTAGCTGCAAAAGGTGTGTTAAATCCAAGTCCTCTTTTTTGTTGTTGTTGTTCTTGTTGTTCTTGTTGTTGATTATAAAGAGGTTGTTCAAAGTTTGGATTATTAGGATCTGCAGTAGAACCAGGTTTAAAACTATAACCAAACCCTTGTGTATCAGTTGTTGTATTACTTGAATCAAATCCTGAAGGATTCATCATAGAATTTTGCTTAGCCCAATTATTAAAAGCAGTATTATATCGCATACTGTCAGGCATAAAAAATGTAGATGCTGGTGTTTGACTTTGATTAACTCCTGTAGTTGAGTTGTTAAATTGATGTTTGGGAAGTCCACCTTGTTGAGCGGGAAATAAACCTTTGCCATTGTACATACTACCACCAAAGTCTACAGCACTTGCTAATGCTTTTAATCCAGCACCAACTACATTTTGTCTTTTGGGTTTTGTTGGGAAAGCTTGACTAAACAGATTATACATGCTTGTTTTAGGATTTTGCTTAGGATAGGTTGGTTTATTACTTGTAATTCCTGTATCAGGAATTTTATCAAAATTATAAATACTATTTCCTTGTGCATCCTGCCCGCCAAAAAAACTTTGATTTTTCTTTAATGTCATTGGTTCATTCTTAACACTATTAATATCATTAGTCATAGTGCCAGTATTGTAATTATTCCAAGATCCAGCTTGAGGTTTAAATTCTAAATTAGGATTAGGAGTTTTTGGCATATTCATACCAATAGTAGCTTCTCCAACTTGATGCTTAGGAAGATATCCTCCATTTTTCATTACATAGTCTTTAAATGAATTTTGATCAAACTTTCCACCCTTCTTCTTTTTGGGGTTCATATCCATTCCACCACGCTTCATCATTTGATATGCTTGATCAATATCTGTTGATCCACCATATTGATCTAAATCACCACCTTGTCGAAACATGAAGTTAGGCGCAGGGTTGCCACCTCTATCATATGGAAGATATGTTTGTGCTTGAGGAAATGCTTCTCCACCCTGAGCATATATATGTGGATATGGATTAGCTTGTGGAAAAGCTTCTCCACCTTCAGCTTTTTTATTTTTATTACGGTTAATTTCTTGTTGTACTCTCCAATAATCAGGACCAGAAAGAGTAGCTTTGAGATCATAGCTGTTAGATCCATACATAGGATTAGTAGGTGTAGTATATTTACCTTCTGCATCAATGTCTTTAAATCTTTTTGCTATTTCAGCAACTTCATTATTATTAAGGTATAATTTACCAGCAGCTCCTTTATTTCTAAAAGCATCTATAGAAGCTTGTCTAGCATTAGAATATCCCATTTTTTGTGGATTTCTTAATTGCTCCATCATTTCTTCCACAGAAGGATTGTATCCATAATCTTCAGCACTTCCTATTTGCTCATAATTATCAAATGTATCTCCTAATAATATTTTGCGCATGTTAGCTGGAATAGCATAATCAGCATAATGAGTACTATCCTGAGCTCTATTTTCTGGAGTATAAACTTGTTTACCATCTTGAGCTTTATAAAACCAATTAAGATTTTGAGCTTGAGGAAATTGTTCTCCTCCATGCATAGCCATACCCATCTCTTGCTCCATCATCCCTTGTTGATCTTGTTGACCCATCTCAGGTTGTTGTTGCTCTTGACCCATCTGCTGCTCTTGCATAGTCTTCTGTACATCCTGTACAATAGCAGATAATGCTTGTTGTTGCTGCTCTTCAGGTAAACTTTGCAATTGTTGCATTAGTTCCTCTATAGGAATTTGTTTCATCTGTGCATATACTTGTAAAATCTGCATGATTTGATCTTGTTCTGGATCTTCGCCACCCATTTGAGCCACAGGTAATTCAGCAACTGTGTTACCAGCAAAAGCATAATCTTGACCAGGAGTCATATAAGATGCACCATATGGTGTAAGTGCTATTTGATCTTTGGTGTTTTTCATAGTAATATTAGTGCTTGACTTATCTCCTTTGATTACTGTGGGTATCCCTGGAAAAAGATTTTGTCCTTCCTGATGTGATATGATAGGTTTAAACTTATCCATTATTATTTAGATTTTTTAATTTTTACTTTATACGTTGTTCCACCTTGCTTATATTGAATTTCTGGATACTCTTTATTTCTAAAAAATTCATAATAAGGATCTGTACCTTTTAATTGTAAATCAATTAGATCATTTCTAAATTTATTTACTTTATCTACATAATCAAATTTAAATTTAGAAGGATTTGGATTATTTTTATTGAATAAATAAAAGTCTACAAGTTTACTATTAGATGCTTTTCCTGGGCTATTCCACATTAAAGTAGTTAAGTCCATAAGTTGTCTAGGAGTTGCATCAGGATACTTATTCTTTACTTTATTATAATTTTCAGACATTTGACTTAAAGCATTTTCTAAACTATTTTTAGAAAGTAAATCAGATTCAAAACCTGCTAATCTAGCAGATTCAGGTTGAAATTTTTGTCTAAATATTCCTTTAGATGGTTCAGTGTTTAGCAAAGTACGTTTAGGTTTTGGCGCATAGTTACTTTTTACTTTTGCTATAGCTTCATTAAAAGTTAATCCTTTTTCCTTTGATAAAAGAGCTGCTTCCATTTCAATTGTTGCTGCTCCTGGGTAAGAAGGTAAATCACTTTTTGCAGAACTTTCTAAAGCATTTAATCCTTTCTTTACTGCATTAATACCTTGTTTAATAGGTTTTGTTAATCCCATTTCAGCAAGCTTGTTTTGCAAATTGATTTTAGCTTTAACTAATTTAGGCGCAGATAAGTTTGCATTTAATTTAGTTTCTTGTGCGCCTATTCCCACTAAATTATTTACTAACTCATCAAATTCATCATTAGTTATATCATAAGTTCTTTTTATAGTTTCTCTATAATTTTCAGAAGCATTTAAAATATTTTGCACTTCTGGGTTTTTAGAACTATATGTAGCTACAGAAGGTTTATCTCTAAAAGCATATCTAATATTTTTATCAACTAAATTTTCTCCAAAAGTATCATCTATAAATTGCTGAGGTCTAAATGCTTTTTTAGCACTATTGGCTCCCGTAAATGTATGACTTAAAGGATTTAAATACATTCCAGCATTTTCACCACTTTCTAATATTACAAGTATATCTTCACCATTTATTGTCTTTATACCAGCAAAAGTACCTGCATGTCTAATAGTAGGATCTGCTGTATAACCAGGAACAAATGTAGATTGATCCACATTATTGCCCATTAAAATTCTATCTCCAACTTTTAATGATTCAGTTGTCACATCTTGAGCACCATGTCTTGTCATCTGATCTTCCATATGCCAAGCATTATGAGCATTAGCGTTTACATCAAAAGGGTTTCCTGTAATATCTGTGTACATTTTATTAGCAACAGAATTAGCAGACTTAGCACACGCGCTACCAGGAAGACAAAATTTTTCTTTAAACAGAAGAGCTTCTCTATTATTATTGTTTATTTCTTTTATATAACTTGAAGGTTTAGTAGATTTAAATTCAACAAGAGGAAGATCATATAATTCTTTATTGTTTTGATATATATCTTGCAATAACTGATTATAATATTGAGGCCCCATTTCATTATACAAATCATTTTTAACATTTACAGTGCTCCTATTTATAGGATCTACTCTTATTGCTTGAGGAAGTGCAGCTCTAAAAGGATTTGTTTTTCTTATTTGTCTATTTAACATAGCTCCAACAATAGCACTTTTAGTATTTTTAATATTTGATTTAGCTAGATTTTGCAATCCTTTTCCCACATCTGTTAATCCAAAAGTAGCTTCAGAAGCAAAATTCCTAGCAAACATTCTTGGAATTTGAGATAACCCAAAAGCACCTAGTCCTACACCACCTGCAGTTAAAGCAGCAGCCATTGCAATAGGATCAGTTAATACATCATTTTCAACCATACCTCTTGATGCTAGAAAAGGAGCAAACTTTCCATTTTGGAATGGCAGTTCTCTATCAGCAACAATATCTACATCTGGCAAATAAATCTGTGGAATATATTGCTGATTAGTTTGGTCATAGTAGTTACCATATGTTCCGTTAGGTACATACTGCAACCCTTCTTGAGCTTTAGCTAGACCACCTTGTTTCTTTTGTTGTAATGCTCCTGCTGTTACAACTACTGCTCCAAGTCCTATTTTATTTAAAGATTTCAATAAAGCAGACATATCAAAGTCTTCAATATTTACTCCTTGTAGATAAGCATGATCTTCATTTATCATATCTTGTAGCCCTTTTTTAATTTTAGGAATATCTTTTTCTGTATAAACTTTATTTCCTTTAAGATCTTTTAACTTATCTACTCTTAATTCATTTTGTACTGCAAATGCTTCTTCTGCAGGCATTGCAAAAGAATTCTTTTTTAGCATAGGTGACCAAGCATCTGATACTATTTCTTTTTCAGCATCTGCAGCACGAAGTCTAATAGATCTACTGTGGGTTGTTTCATGTAAAGCGTCTGCGTAAGTACTCGGAAATTTGGGATTAACTACTACTACATCATTCATGTCTCCATAATTTCTTGCTCCATATCTTCCATTATTATTACCTAAATATTGTTCTATAGAAATATGTGGATCATTTTCTAATCTATATGATTCATATAGTTTTTGTGCTTCTACATCATTTGTAAATCTTGCTTGTTGGTTGCTTACAGAAAAATCTTGATTAGGTCTAAACTCTTGAAGTTTTGCTTTATTTGCAGCAGATTGAGAAAAAGTTAAAGCATCTTTATTTGCTCTACTAAGTTTTTGTGCTGCATTTCTAGTAAGATATTTTCCCACATCTGTTAATCCAAAACTAGCTTCTGAAGCAAGATTATTTATTTTAGGTATACGTGGCATAAAAGGTAAAGCACTAAGACCCATTTCTAAAGCACCTGTTTTATAATTACCTGCTCCAATATTAGCTGCACCACTACTTAACCCAATAGCTGATTGAAGACCTAATGGAAGCATAGACATTCCAATCATTCCAGGAGCATACATTAAAGGATTCTGGTATGCTTCATTAGTTGATTGTTGAATAATCTGTTTTGTTCTAGCATCAGCTCCTGCAAATCTAGGGTCAGTAGGATCTCTTCTTACACCTTCTGTATACTCTTTAGTAGCCATTTGTTGAGTATCAGCAGAAACTTTTACAGGTTTTTTAAGTTTTCTAAGCTCTCCTGTACTAGGATTATATTCATGAGTACCTGCATAAACAAGGCGTTTTATTTGATCATTATAGTTTGAATTATCATGATAAACAGCATGACTATTAAAATATTCAGGGTCACTGCTATAACTTTTAAAATTATTATTTTGTCCTTCTAATGCATTAGTAACAGGTTGATTAGCCTTAGCAAGAACAGCTTGAACCATTGCTCTATTAAGATAAGGATTGCCAGCATTTTGAATAGTTTGTTGATTAGCTGCTGCTACACTAGGAATACCAGCTTGAGCTTTAGTTAGTCCTCCAGCTTGTTTTTTAGATGATTCATTAATCTTAGAAAATAGTTCTCTAAATTGTCTTACTAAATCATGTTCTGAAACATTTGCTGTTCTTTGAAACCACCCTCTCTCACTTTCTTCAGCTAAAGATTTACCCATTCTAGGTATCATACGCAGACCAGCTCTACCAAGTCCAACTAATGAACCCACTCCTATTAAATCTAATGGAGAAGCAGATGGTTCAATAGCTCCAGTAGCCAAAGGAGTATTATTGAGAAAAGGATTATTTTTAGGCACACCACCTACTTGAAATTCATTATACATAGGAAGACTCATACGAGGATTTTTCATTTGATAAAATTCTCCTTCTGTCATTTGTCTTTTATTTCCTTTTTTATCTGTTTTTATATAAGCACCTTGACCTGCTCCAAATCCTCTAGGATCAAAATCATATGAATCTTTTAAAGGAAGTTGTAAAGCTCCCTCTATTCTTGAACCAACCTGAGGCATTCCTCTCATAGGAATTTTACTCATGTTAAGTTGAACAGAATGTGCTGGTATTAATTTTTTTTCTAATTCATATGATTGAACTGGTTTTTTATAAATAGGTACTGAAACTGAAACTCCAGGCGAATCCCATGTGTAAAATTTATCATTAATAATATCAGGATTTCTTCCTTGCGTTTTTTTATTACTTTCAAAAGTACGAATACTCCAATCGTGCATGGAAGAACTATCTTGATAAGCTTTTAAACGAGGATCATTTGGATCAAACACCTTAATTGGAATACCAGCTTGAGCTTTAGCTAATCCACCACCTATTTGATATTTTTGTCCAGTTGCTTTTAACCATGCTGCTTCACCATATATATTAATAAAATCCTCTCTTTTCATTCTATTACCACTAGGCATCATTAGATCAAAAATTGGCATAGGATCTTGACCACCCTGTGGTATTGCATATTTAACTTTATCAAAATAATCTCCCTTTTTTAATTTGTCAAAACATTCTGGGCAATCTTCATACTTGAGTTCTTCATCTTGTCCATAATTTAAGTATCTATATTCAAAAGGTACATTGTCAATCCATGAATGTTTGTCATGCGTTCCCGCTGTGTGTCTATACAATTTAGTATCAGATGGAATTCCACGATACCACATTTGTCCATCTGTTTCTGGATTACCAAAATGTTTTTTAGCTTCAGCACTCACATTAGGATTAAGCTCACGAGTTGGAATACCACTTTGAGCTTTAGTTAGTCCACCTTGTTTATAACCTTCTCCCCACCACTTTAAAGGTGATGGAATAGGTTGTCCTTTTTCTACATAAGGATGTCTTATCTCTATATCCCATTTATCAGCTTCTTGCCATGTTTTAAAAGGTCCACCCAAATAATCTCCTGTATTATAAAATTCATCTCGTAGATTGGCTAAAGGATGCCCATATTTAAATGAAGGTACTAAATAAGCAGGTTCTCCATTCTCTCCACCTATAGAAGTGGCTAACTCAGTACTTAAATATTTAGAAGGAATAGCATATCCTTCTTTTAATTTAGAACTATTAGGTTGTAAAAAGTTAAGCCCTCTTTGAGCTTTAGGTAGAGCTCCGCCTTTAGCACGTATACTAGGATAAATTAAAGCATCTTTGTCTATTTTTTCTTCTAATTGAGGTTGTATTATATGATGAGCTTCATTTTCTAAAGTACCTTTTTGTCTGTATCTTGAAGAATTTGGATTACTTAATGCATCAATACCTATGTTTACTAAAAATGGTACTGCACCCATTCTATCAGCTTGTACAGCATGTGGTATTTCAGCAATTACGTTTCTAAAATATTTTCTTTTTGCTATTTCAGAATCAGTGCTATTAGAATTATAATTAATAGTTCTAGTAATAGGATTGTAATATGCACCTGATGGTAATCCCATATCTTTAAGAATATTACCTGTAGAATCAACTTTTACATTATGTTCTTTTAAAAGTTGATTAGCAACTGAAACTGCATAATCTGGATTTAATCCATAATCTGCATAAGCATTTTTTATAATAGGATCATTAAATTTAGGAGTATTTACAGCAGTAGATTCTCTTACACTAATATTTCCTTTATATTGAGCTTTAGGTAGAGCTTTAGGTAGAGGCAATGCACCACCTGAGCGCATGAATTTCTTTTGTTGTAAAAGATGTAGCAGTTTATCAGTTTTCATCGTGGACTAAATGTTTCTTTTGTATTAACTACCTTGAGGTTATACTTGAGATTATTCGATACTGTTTTACCTAGAATCAGACGATTACCATAGTGTCTGAACTTCTTGCGTTGCAGTGGAGGCTTGTTATAA
>Ga0181350_1000522_pt1 | contig 11287 bp, 5 predicted proteins | sample Su13VDMM110DCMD_FD_130105 | JGI IMG/M metagenome (GOLD analysis project Ga0181350, IMG submission 130105) | Freshwater viral communities from Lake Michigan, USA - Su13.VD.MM110.DCM.D | ecosystem: Environmental > Aquatic > Freshwater > Lake | place: USA: Michigan | collected 2013-07-16
GTCTGGCAAGATTGTATGCTGATCGAAAGCACATGAAATCTTGTGAGCAGTCGAGCACCACTTTTAAATCTTCACTATTGATCACAAAGTCAGCGTCCAACACTAGAGTTTGATCCCATGGCGACAAACGGTATGCATCTACTCTGTTGCTGTTGTGCCAAGGTACATGATCTTTTAAGTCGCCAAACCAGCGTGAGTTGGTGCCCAATGGGTCAGCATAGATCACATGATCAAACACAGTTTCATTTTTAGCGTCAGGATTGTTTGTGACCACTGCTACAGGAATGTTAAGAAACTGTCGGACCCGTTCAGCACAAAAGGCCGCCATATCAAGATAGCGTGTGTGTTCGGTGTCAAATGCAAAGATTAGTGCGCCGGTAGTCATCGTCGGTTGCCGAGTTCCGTGTGTTCCGTCAGCCAAGCATTCATTTGCTCTTGCCAGCGTTGCATAGCCAGGCCGCGCAGTTCTTCAGGCCGTACTTGCACAGGAGTTTCATACAAGTCCAATAGTACTGCATCGCCGGGTGGTACTGTGGCCAGGATGTTTAGGAGTTCTGGACCGGCACGCCACATGCCACCGTCATGTGCAAATATCATTCGAGCTTCGTATTTCTCTCGTAGTATGCGCTTGGCAGCCACATGATCAAAGCGAGCACGGCTGTGCGAAATTAAATCGTCAGTGTTCATGTTACGATTGTACAGGAATTACAGGGAAAAGTAAAGGGGCGGCAGCCCCTTTTGGTTAGACGCAGGTGCTGGCCACTGTGGGTGTGCCCCAGCTATTGGTTAGATAAGTTGTTGCAGGTGGCACAAATCGGCAAAGCACCGTGGGTGCTGTGCCGTATGCTGTGAATGGTGAGGCAGTGTCAGTACCACCAGTTATGTTTGTGCTTTGACCTGCACCTGCTCTGGAATTACTATTCCAAGTTGTGACAAGTGTCAATGTGGTTGCGCCAAGATTTTTGGCAGCCGTTACAATAACAGTATCGCTTGTGTATGGACTCACAGTGTCGTTGAGTTGGAATATAGTAGTGGCGGCTGCACCAGCAGTTAGTGCGTACCAACCTGTTGCTGTGGATAGTGTGGTTTGAGTGCCACCTGTGCCACCTGTTCTTGTGGTTCCAGTATAAGAAGTACCGGCTAGACTTTTAGCACCAGCAATACCAGTAACACTTATTGTGCCAACTTTGCCAATGAATGTGTTCCAGTCTGCATCATTGTCTGTGCCAGTGGATGATTTGTTCATGGTCAAATAAACTCTGCCGCCTGCATTGTAAAAATATCTTGCTTGATCAGCCGATGGGAAAGTTATTGTCTGAGTCCAAGTGATAGACCAAGCATTGGTACCGGATCCAGTTCCAGTGGTTTTAGCGGCTGCGCCAGTCCAAGATGTGCTGGTTGAGCCAACAGCAGCGGCGTTGGCACGATTGGTAAAGCAATTGGTGATATCAGTATTTACTGCTGACAGCACACTGATGGTGTCTCCTGCGGTAGGAGCAGATCTGGCAGTAAGGGCTGTACCAGTTTGACTGCCCATGCTGGTCAGTGTATTAACCAAACTGGCCCATTGCGTAGCAGTAACAGTTCCGGCAGCACTAACAGTGGTAATAGCTGTCTGGCCCCAGCCACTGTCGGTTGAACCAGTGCTCCATGTTGCATTAATATTAGCGCCAACAGTAGTGCTTACAAACCCGTTGTAGTCTGTTGCTTGAATTAATCCGCCTGCTGAATATGTCATGTTGTTATTCCGATTACTTTATAGTTACAATTGCTTCTATTGTACCTGGACCAGGGGTGAGTTTGTCAACTAAGGCTCGTCCAATTACGTTGAATGCTGTGGCTTCACCTGGTTGAGCAGCTCTGGCAACACCGTTGCCTGCGCTAACCAATCTGTCACCTTTTCGCACTACTCCAATTATTTGCACCGGAACACGTCCAGTCATTGCAACTGGTGGATGCGTGTCGTCTTCTCCGGCGCCACCATTCATTAGGTAAGCTGCTCTTGTACTTATAACGCCAAACACATTTTCGCTCAAATCTTGCTTGGATCTTGTGATTTCAGCAGTACCGCCCAGTTCAACCACTGTGCCAGGTGCCAGTTCTTCATCAGCTGCAAAACGTTCTGCAACGTCAGCATACAAGGCTGTGGTAGCTGTGGCAAACAATCGGTTAAAATAGCTGCTGGTAGATCCAATGTTGCCCACAGCATTAGTGCCGGTGTGTTCAATACTAGGTGTGCTTAGTCCAGTAACAATCGCACCAGTAGTAGCAAGCACCATCACATTAGATGTGCCGCCAATATTAAAATTGATATTGCCACCAGATGATCCGGCATTACCTTCTGTGGTACCATTTTGAAATTTTGTAACTGACACAGCAGCACTAACACCAGTCAGTTGACTGCCATTACCAAAAATGTATCCACTGTAAACGTTACCAACGCCAGACACTATGCCTGAGCCATATAAAACATTGCCGCCGATAATATTACCAGTACCGGTAACTACACCTGATCCAAATATAATATTACCACCTGTGATATTGCCTGTGGTACTTACTGCGCCGCCTGCTGGAGGAATTACGTTGCCAATAAAGTTTGCGCCAGTTACGTTGCCTGTGGCACTAACTTGTCCAGATGTGAGCACGTTGCCGCCGGTAATATTACCAGTAGCAGTAATCAATCCAGCAGTTCTTAAATTACCTGCGTCAACGTTACCTGTAGCAGTAATTAGGCCACCAGTTAAAACATTACCACTGGTAACATTACCAGTAGCAGTGATCAACCCACCAGTTCTAATATTTGCACCAATTACATTTCCTGATGCAGAGATTAATCCTGTAACAAACACACCTGTGCTGGCCACTGTTTCAATCACACTGCCAGCAACTGCCAATGTGATGTTGCCTGGATTGCTGATGTTGCCGCTGGCGTTACCAGTATTCCAAACAGTAAAACCTTTGTAAATAGTGGGAAATGCTGTGGCATAACCTGAACTGTTGCCAGCTGGCACAAAGTCTGTGGCACCACTGATAATACCAACCAGATTGTTGTTGGCATACAACCCTGTTACAATGTAACCTGTTGAGCCATCGCTGATGGTAATTGGCACAGCGCCAGATGTACCTTGTGCGCTGGAATATGCAGGTCCAACCACAATAAATGTGCCTGGAGCACCTGCAACTGAACACACTTTAAGCTGTTGGTTAACAGTGTCGTACCATAAATCACCAACTATGCTTGGACTGGGCTGTGAGCTTGATGCTGACGTAACCCCTAATGTTTTAAAACCAGCGGCGCCACCAGCATAAATTTTTAACAATGTGTTGGTAGTGTCCCACCACAATTGTCCAGTAAGCGGCGCAGATGGTGCTGTTGTGTTGGAGCTATTTTCCAGCAAGTGAATAAAGTTGTCATCTAAAAACTGGCCGTAACCAGCATAGTTTTTGCCAATCAACGTCATCGAGCTGGCAGTGTTTACGGTACCATCTGTTATGGTAGCAAACGTTGTGCCGTTTGTTAGATTAATTGTATATGCCATGTTTGTCGCCTTGTTCCTATATTTTTCTATATTTATACAGCATTTATGTTGCTCAGCGTCTGTATACGCAGGGTGTAATCAATTTGAATCTGACGATTCAAACTTTTTTGCACTGGGTGAAAAATCACATGGGTGATCAATCGCAAATCAGTTGAGCTGCCGTTCCAGGACTTTAGTCCTAATTCGTCAAATACATATTCACCATTAAAGTTGGTTGAATTATCAAATGCTTGTTGCTGAGGGGGTTCGCCGTAGTCTAACAAACAAGTTACTAAAATATCTGTGTACACAGTACCTGAAGTATGCAGTACTGACATAAAATTAGTTGTGGGATCAGTGTCTGCGGCCGAGTTATCATCTACAACTTTGGCATAAGTTTCGTTGTACAGTCCAGCGTTTTGTCCCACAGTATTTGGGGGCAAATAGGTAATCACGCCAGTTGGATCTACAGAGCTGCCGCCATTGCCGAATGCCATAGAATAGATAATGCCCAGTCTAGAACCGTTTGAGTCCAGCCTGTTGCTCAAGGACTGTGCCATAGCAATAGATATATTTTCGTAGTGAATTGCATTTTTCTTATCTACTAGCACTTCACCGGTATTGGGGTCGTGTATTTTAATAAAGCCTTCGATACGTGCTAATCCTGGTTCTATCATGCTCTGCCCTCCATGTAAATTTCACGTGTTTTTGGATCAAAAATACGCACATGAGCTTCAACGGAAAACGATCCTTGTTCGTTAGGACGCTTGGGCTGAGGTTGTTTTTTCTCAGAATTTGCAGTTACTGGCTGTTTTGGCATAGTAGTTGACATGATTGTTTATTTACCTTGTTATAATCCACGTAAAAACCTTGCGGCAAGTGTTTCAGTGAGTTGCAGTGGCTCGCCATTGCTAGGAGTGCCGGTACCCGGAGCATACCAAGTTACGCCTCTGCGCTGTAAAATAACTACTTCAACGCCTGCACCTGGTGCTGGCAAATCGTTGGCTGTAATGAACTGTATTGCCAATGGCGCATAGTCGGTTTCTTGATAGTAGTTACTGGCCAAACTGTCGCCTGCTATGCCTGTTCCTGTGCCTACTCCCGTAGCTGTAAATACCACACCGGGTAATGGATACACATTGCTTGGTAACCCAATAGCATTCCAATTAGTGTTGCCAACACTGGCAATAGTATAAGTTTGTCCAATCACAAACTGTCCAGCATAGTAGCCTACTCTGGCACGACTGCCGCCAACATACACTTCGATGCTGTTGATTTCAAAAGAACTATCGCTCAAATCAAACTCAATGGTTGGAGCATAGAATGTTGTAGTAGATCCATCACCTGTAGATATATCATTTACAATATAGTTTTGATCTACTTGTGGTTGTCTATTACCAATACCCATGTCATATACTTCGGCGTCTACCAAATGCGCAGATGCAGCAGTTCCAGCAGTGCCACGTTGTAGACCGCTAATTGAATTTGTAGCAAGATCTCTTACACGATATAAAATACGTTCACCGTTGATTGTGACTACTCCAAAAATACCAGCACTCAAAGTAGGTTCACTTAGTGCAGCAGCATCTGTGACGTATATGATATCAGTAGTTGCAGACGCAGCTTGCGCTAGTGTGGTTGTGGTCGGAGCAGTGATACGGAATGTAGTTTGAACTCCACGCATGTCTTGGAACAATCTAAAAGCCATGGCATCCGGCACAACACTTTGCGTAAACTCAGTCACTGCTAACACCTGTGCTGAACCAATAATGCCTGAACCTAAAATTAAGTATTGTCCTTGGACAGAATAGTCCACACCAGCATACAATCTGTTGCCATCAAGTGTGACCCATAGTCTATCGGCTAGTAACCCTTCTCGGGTTAGATCAAAGTCGTTGGCTGGAATAGAAATACCAAGACTATAATCAAACGTGCCCGATGTATCGTTAGCAACACTTGGATAGTCGTATCCGGTACTATCATACGGCTCAACAAGTGTGAGCCCTGTGGTTACTGGACCAACAAATACCAAAGTCGCCGGATTTTGTTGCGATGTGTCATTCCAACTGGTAATTGCAAGTTGGTCTCCTACATTCAACAAAGGAATTGGTATTAGTCTGCTAGGTGACCCTACTACCACTGTATATTGTGCAATAGTACTAACTGATATTAAAATTTGTGCGCCATCTGGTGGTGCTGTAAAGAATACAACTTGTCGTCCTGGAGTATTGCTGCCGTCATAGTTGGTGACATAATAATTGCCGGTCACACTACCATAATTTTGCACTTGTAAAACATTGTTTACCCACACTTGAATATCGTTATAGGCGTTGATGGCAGATTGTGGGTACTTACCACGTTGTGGCAATCCAAAACTACTGCTAGTACCATCACCAATCCATTCAATTCCTTCAGGAGGTTGCCAACGCTTACCATCTACTGTGACCACAATATTGGCTGGGTTAGACCCTTGCATGCTGTTGTCAAGTGTAATGCTACCAATCAATATGTCTGACTCAGTGACAGTATGATACTGTGTTGTTGCTGTACTCCAACTGTGTTGCGGATTTTCAAAGCCCAAGGCAGTAATAGATACACCGTCACCTACACCGTATGTGGCCGGTAATATGACCAACGACTGTGTAGTGGGCACAAATTCATCCCAATATAATACATCGTTTAACAACACGCCTGGCGGCACAGTTTGTAAAGCTCTATAGTATGACCCTGTGTTGTTTACAATAGATTGTTGTGGGTAGGTATTTTGGTAATCCCATGCTTCGCTTTCAGTATACGCAGTCCAGGTTGCACCTGTCACATTTAGGCCATTTGCAAACAACACCAATTCATAAATTTCATCAGCATTTACAGGAATTACTACAGAATTACCAGCATCTGGTCCAGTATAGTTACCGCGGAACAACTGATTACCGCCGCCCATTTCGTAAGCAGCAATATTGATGACATCACCAGCTGTAATACCACCGCCAGGGATGGCTGTAACAGTTTGAGTTTCCCAATCTGCAATGTAATCTACATCTGGTGCAAGATCACTTTTGGTGGTAATATTAGATACTTCAATATTTACAGGATTTTGTACCAGCCTGCTCCAATCCAATGCTGAATTGCCATATACATAATTGAATGAACCTATAGCAAAACCATGGCCGCGACCAGTCCAGTCTGCACCCGGACGAGTATACACACGGAAGTCTAGTGTGTCGTATTCTGCCCCGTTGACCAGTTCTTCCGGAGCATGACCTTCATACAGCCCAATAAATTCACCACCGTCTACATTGATATCGGTTGGACGTAAGCCAAGATACTGATCAGTGAAGCTGCTGGCATAAACAGCATCTATTGGTTCTGGTACATCTGCAATCATAGTGCCAGTGGCAGTAGTTAAATTAACTGTCAATCCGTCAGGTGCCAAGGCAATTGTAAAATGTGTTGCATTAACAATATTGTTTATGTAATAAACTGTGCCTGCCACAATGCCTCCAAACACTGTGCCGTAAAATCTGATTGGATCACCAAGTGACAATCTTACTGTTTGAACGCAAGTAATTTGATTTGTATTTGCGGTAGTAGCAGTACACACTAGAGTAGGACTTACCGGTGCGCTACCCAAGAAATAATCACCCCACACTTGCACGCCAGGATAGCTGGTACCGTCAACTAGTAATTGTAAATCTAACCCAAGTTCGTTAACTCCGGGAACATAAAATCCCATGGTACGATTCACACCACTTAGTGTGGCTGCATCAATTTCAACCCAGTCTTCGAGATTAAAATCTGGACCAATCACGGCACTGCTGCCATCGGCACTGTCAGCTTGCCATACACGATTGTCATAACGAACCAAGGTACCATTTTCGTATGTTCCATCTGCACTCCAGGTCAATACAGATGTTTGATATTGATAGCGGTCGTATTTAATAACAGTACGGAAACTGCGTACAAGTCCGTTGGCCATTATAGGATAAGCTGTGGCGCCTGTGCCGTTACCGCCGGTAAACATAACAGTTGGAGTTGATTGGTAGCCTTCACCTGAATTGATCAATGTTATAGACACAATGTTGCCTGATGAATTAAGAACTGCGGTAGCTATTGCGCCTGACCCGGTGTCCCCATCTGCAGGCACAATTACTACTGTAGGTGCAATGGTATATCCTGTTCCAGGATGAGTTACTGTAATTGAGTCCACGTGTAGCAAATAGTTGCCAAACCATTGACTGTATGGCCAATCTGCCCAAAGTGTGCTGTTAGAGGCAGTGTCGCTAAGTGTGTTAAACGCCTGAGCAGTAGCATGTTGATAGGGCAACAAAATTGGACTTACATATTGTGGCACAGTCAAATCTGTGTTGTAGTATGCTGGCAAATCAAAATCAGTTGCGCTGCCTAAATAATCATCTGCACCATCATATGTCAAATTAAATTCTCGAACTTGCACATGGTAAGGTTTAACTTCTTGAAGATAATCACTCACAAAATCTTGGTTGTCGCGAATGTAATTTTGATACGGCACGAGATCTCTAACTTTATGTTGCACATCAATCAAGCTGGTCTTGATCAACCACTCTGGGGCCAATAGTTCGCTTAGGACAAAGTTAAACATTAGTGTGAGAGATTTATTCCGTTCAATCTTTAGCTCATCAACAAATAATTCTTCATTGATAGCTTGTATAATTTTTCTAGTTTCAAGCACCGGTTCTTGATCGTAATACTGTGCATCAAACACTTCAACGTCAAATCCAAATTTGCCAAGGGAATAATTATAAATTTCAGCAGAAATTTCAATGGTACCGTCTTCAAGTGCCACACGATCCCAACCTGTATCTGTGCGCAAATAGATTTCAAATTTACCTTGTGCATTGGCAGTTACCTTAACACTTGATCCAACAGGCACGCTTAACGTAGCCAATGTAGCATAGTTTGGTACTTGTGTCAAAATAGGTAAAGTAGAATTGTACCCTGGTTTGTACCAATTGATATAACTCCAATACTGACGTGTGTCATAGTTTTGTACGCGAGCCAACACTAATTTTCTTGCTATTGGCGCAACAGTAGTGTTCTGAACTTCGTTAATGGTCCATAATCCGCGATTCAACTCGTTAGTGTCCACAAGATATTTGTATCCCAATGGTACAGCGTCAATGTTTTGGAACCCCAAGATTTCCAAATTGGCCACACGTAGATTCCAGTTTGTATATGATGCTACGCCGGTGCCGCTGCCGTTCCCTGTGGCAACAAATACTACACCCACTGTGTTGCTAGATGCTCCGATCAAAGTAAAATTAGTTGATCCAACAGTATTGATTGTGTATGTTTGTCCTACAGAAAACTCCCCAGCATTTACCAACTCAATTGATTCTGGTTCTGGTTCTGCACTGTTTAATAGAGTAAAACTTCTGCTTTCTGTGATAGGATATAATGCAAACACAGCATTGGCTCGTTGAATGTAATTTTTTAACGCTAAAAATCGATCCACAAACATGCTCTGTCGTGGGCGAAATTGCACGCCATATCGTTGAGCATAATTAAGACTCGGATCAGGTACTTGATTACCAAATGTATCTACTCCACAGAAACTGTCTTGCAGTTTTCGATACAAATTATCACTTAAGAATGCATCGTCTTGACCTTGTGCAATCAACTCATACTCAGTGTGAACGTTGGCATCTGTAAGCGATTGATCAAACTCCACGCTGATAATAGTATCAGCAGCGTCAATGTAATCAAGACCATTGTAGATTGCAATAGTGCTGGAATTAATTGGAGCAATATAACTGATGCCACTCGATTTAGGTTCTTGAATGTACGAAGCCACAGTGGCAACACTAAGAGTTTTGCCCAATTGAGATGCAGTTACAGTTATGCCACGCACCCAGAAATAATATTCAGTTACAAAAGTTCCAGATTGATTTAATCGACTGCTTACCACGTAACTATTGATGCTGAATGGTGTGCCAAATCCTGTGTAACTTGCAGGCGGTACTGAACTTTCAATCCATTGATAAACATCAACTCTACTGCCCGGAAACACTTGTCCCCAACGACGGCTGGCATAAGTTGGATTGTCTTGGTTGGGGTCAATAAATCTCACAGTACTGATATCCCACCAAACTTCCCCAACGTGTGCAGTGCTCCAGGTGTCGCCACGATTGTTTACTGGACCAACGTTGTAAGCAGCAGGATCAATTGCACTGATAAAATTTATGTTTTCTTGAGCAGCGCCCAATACTTTTCCTTGCAGTGGATCAAAGAAATCAAAGAATTGACTCTTGGCAGAAGAAATTCTATCATACATGTACACACTGGTCAACAGTCGTATGTCAACCACTGGTTGTTGAATAACAATTGGTTCCCAGGCAAGACGTCTTGTGGGATTTTCAAATATGTAAGCAGCACCAAAATTACCAAGTGTACTGTCTTCGAAATCTTCTCCTGGTGCAGTGGCAACTAGCACTCCAGAATTGTAACTTACTGCGGCGCCATATTGATCTAAGTAACTTACTGCATCAGTTTCGACCTGTTGCCCAAATACAAATTTACCTGGATTGGCCACGCTAAGACTGTTGCTAGGCAAATAGTCATATGTATACACCGCACCCGATTGTACCAATGATCGAGTAACATAAGAACCGTTTACCAGTACCATTACTACGGTACTAAAGAAAGAAGTAGAGTTGCCATCAAACGTGGTGCCAGGCTTTGATGTTGTGATGTTGTAATCAAACACCATTGGAGAATACAATGTGCCCTTTGGCGATCCAACCACAAGATTCAAAGCAGTATCATCTATGGCCACAGAATAACCAAATTGCCCAAACTCTGTTGGACGTGGGCTGGCAATAGTTTGTGTGTATACAAATGTATCAAAACCAAGATCAGCAAATACTGTGCCAACAGACCCTGGTGCCACTTGCAATTTATTACCTTCGGGTGCAGCATTGCTGTTGGTCACAAAAATAGTCAAGTAACCAGTTGCGGAAACTACTGCGGTAGCATTAGGAGCACCTGAATTAGTTCCCGCTTCTCCACCATTGATTGCAGCAGCAAGGCCTGTAATATTATTGTTTGGACTGGCTGGCACCACAATGTCAATATTGTTTACTCGTAATGTTTGCCCGGCGGTCAGACTAGGATTGGCAATGGTAGAAGTAATTGTACCATAACTTCTGGCTTGATTTACACTGCGTTCAACCACACCACCTTTCCAGACTATGCTAGAATCTTGCGGCGCACCCACATACAAACTACAGTTGTATGGACACAAATCTAAACTTTGACCATAGTTTGTGAATTCGGCAATTAAATTTTCTGTGATCAATTGTTGTTCAACAAACTGGTTGATTTCAATTTCAATTACATCGCCTACAAACAAATCTTTGTTGATGGTGATGTTGTTACCTGACACTGAGAATGTGTTATCAGCGCCAACAATACTGTCTGTTTGATTGGTTAGGAACGCATTGTTGACCAACACACTAACCGGAGCGGTCACTGTTCCTAACACAGTGTAAGTGTTAGAACTGTCATCTTGACGAATGAATTTTTGTACGTTTCTGTCAAGCACATATACTGACCCTGCTTCAGTCAATGTGCTAACTGTGGCACTAGAACATCCAATTATGACTTGCCGGCCGTCGGTGCTGCACTGAACACTTGCACCAAATCTTGCACCGGCCACAACTGCCACTGTTGGTGTAATTGTTCCAGCAAGTTCATAATAGTATTGCGATGTTACACCAATGGCTGCCCCGCCA
>Ga0181350_1000527_pt1 | contig 11260 bp, 12 predicted proteins | sample Su13VDMM110DCMD_FD_130105 | JGI IMG/M metagenome (GOLD analysis project Ga0181350, IMG submission 130105) | Freshwater viral communities from Lake Michigan, USA - Su13.VD.MM110.DCM.D | ecosystem: Environmental > Aquatic > Freshwater > Lake | place: USA: Michigan | collected 2013-07-16
AACTCTACCAACTAACGTAGTAAGATTAGTAATAAAAGATCTAATACGTTATGATGGGTGTAAAGAAGAATTAAAACTTACTCAACAAAAAGTTATCAAGCTAGAAGAAAGAGAAGTACAAAAAGATACTATCATCAAACTTCTAAACGATAAGGATGAGAACAATAAGTACATCATACATCAGAATGAACTACAGATAGGACAGTACGAACACCTAACTGATGATTTACAAAAAGAGATAAGAAAATCAAGAACAAAAACATTTCTATACAAAGTAGGAACGTTTGTAGGAATAGCAACTTCACTGTTTCTATTTGTAAAATAAATTACACAAAGGCTTGCACACGCAAGTCTTTTTTTGTATATTATATCTATATAAAATATGATATGACAAAGAACAGTGATGTAAAACCTCTTATCGAAGAAAAGGTTGTAAACAAAATGGTTGATCATCCTCAACACTACGGAGGAAAAGACAACAAATATGAAGCCATAAAAGTGATTGAAGCATGGGACTTAGGTTTCTGTTTAGGAAATACTGTTAAGTATATTTCTAGAGCAGGAAAGAAAGATAACATAGTTCAGGAATTAGAAAAAGCTCTTTGGTATTTGAAAAGAGAAATCAAAACACTAAAGAAAGATGGCAAAGAAGACTGTTAAGCAAGTAGAGCTTATAAAAGGACACATTACTCCGGCCATAGATTATACCAATCAAAAATCAATCTCGTACAGTCAAACACTATCTTACAGTACTTGCCCACACCAATGGAGCTTAACGTATGTAAAGAAGTTAAAAATACAAAAACCTTCTATACACCTAATCTTTGGTACAGCATTACACGAAGTTATGCAAGCATGGCTTACAGAATTATACGATGGAATGGTAAAGAAGTCAAATGAGATGGATCTTAGCGGTATGTTATATGATAGATTGTTTGATTTATATACACAAGAGAAAGATAACTACGGACAACACTTTTCTAGTTCTGAGCAGCTTTCGGAGTTTCATAAGGATGGTACTGAGATTTTGGAGTACGTTCGTAAGAAACGCTCTAGTTACTTTGGAACTAAGTATTATAAGTTAGTTGGAGTAGAAATTCCACTAATACACGAAATAGCTAACAATGTTTTCTTCAAAGGATATATTGACATTGTTCTGTACGATCAGCAAGAAGACAAGTACATCATCCTAGACATTAAAACATCTACCTCAGGATGGAATGAGTATGCAAAGAAAGATGATAAAAAATTAGCACAACTACTTCTTTATAAAGAATTCCTAGCAAGACAATTTAACTTAGATGTAGATAAAATAAATGTAAAGTATTTCATTGTAAAAAGAAAAGTACCAGCCGATCCAGACTATCCAGCAATGGGGAGAAGAGTTCAAGAGTTTGCACCACCCTCAGGAAAGATTAAAAGAGGACAAGCCACTACAGCTCTTACAAAATTTATTGAGGATGCTTTCGACTCAAATGGAAAGTATATTGATAAGGAGTATGATAAGAAGCCATCCAAGTCCAACTGTATGTTTTGTGACTTCAAGGGTACTGAGCATTGTCATGCAGGTGTTTTAATATAGTAGTATATTTATATATAAATATAATTATATAAACTATGAACACAAAAAAATTAACATCAGTTAAAGTAGAAGAGGATCTTCTGCAGGAATTTAAAGAGCAATGCATACGATATAAGTTTTCGTTGCAGAAGCTTGTAGACAGGGCAATTTTTCTGTATCTTACAGAAGAGGAGTTTAAGCAAAAGCTACACACACAAACAAATATTAAATTAAAATAGTTACATGAAAGAAAAGTTTCGTTATGTTAAGAAGGAGGATCGTAAGAAGATTCTTCTGTTATGTGATGATATTAGGATGCATTCTGGTATCGCAACAATGGCCCGAGAGATTGTCGTAGGAACATCTCACCACTTCAATTGGGTAAACCTAGGAGCAGCTATCAACCATCCAGAAGCTGGAAAAGGATTTGATATATCTGCAGAAGTTAATAGATTAAATGAAATAGATGATGCAGATGTAAAAGTACTTCCTAATAATGGGTACGGAGATGCAATGCAGATTAGATCTTTGATTGCTCAAGAAAAGCCAGATGCAATCTTCATCTTTACAGATCCAAGATACTGGACTTGGTTATTTGAAATTGAAAGAGAAATTAGAAATGAAATTCCTTTGATGTATTTAAACATTTGGGATGACTATCCTGCACCTCTTTATAACAAACCTTACTACGAGTCATGTGATTTGTTAATGGCAATTTCAAAACAAACTAAAAATATTAATGAAATAGTTTTAGGAGAGCAGGCTGAGGGTAAAATTATAAAATATGTTCCTCATGGAATAAATGACGAATACTTTTTCCCTATAACCTCAGTAGAGGATATTAAACACTTAGATGAGTTTAAAAAGAATTTATTTCAAGGAAAGGATATTGAATTTGTAGTATTCTTTAATTCAAGAAACATTAGAAGAAAATCTCCAGGAGATGTAATCTTATCTTATAGAATGTTTTGTGATTTAATTGGAGAGGACAAAGCTAAAAAATGTGCTTTAGTAATGCATACGCAAGCTGTAGATGAGAATGGTACAGATCTTTTTGCAGTAAGAGAAGCAATATGTAATGACAGTTATGTAAATGTATTTTTCTCTCAAGAGAGATTAGACACTCCACAAATGAACTTACTGTACAATATAGCTGATGTGGGAATGCTAATTACTTCAAACGAAGGATGGGGATTGTCTTTAACTGAAACTATGATGGCAGGTAGGATGATTATTGCCAACGTAACAGGAGGTATGCAAGATCAAATGAGATTTACAGATGACAATGGTAAATGGATCGACTTCACCCCAGACTTCCCTTCTAACCATAGAGGAACTTATAAAGAGCATGGAGAGTGGGCAGTACCTGTATACCCTTCAAACATCTCAATGGTAGGGTCAGTACCAACTCCTTACATATTTGACGATAGATGTGCACCAGAAGATGTAGCAAAAGCTCTTTGCACAGTTTATGATTTAGGAAAAGAAGAAAGAACTAGAAGAGGATTACTAGCTAGAGAGTGGGTAACATCAGATGAATCAGGAATGTCAGCACGTCAAATGTGTATAAACGTAATTGAAGCAATGGACGAATCGTTTGACAAGTTTGTACCAAGATCTAGATTTGATCTATTCAAAATAGAAGAGAGACCAAAAAAGTATGTCACACATAAACTATTATACTAATGGGACAAAGTTTGAAAACCTACAAAGATAGAATACTATTATCTGAAGTTTTAAGTGAATTATTTGATAGCAGTCCTTTTAAGAGTGACTTTAATTTTGGTTTAAATAACTTTAAGGATGTTGTTGTAACTCCATTTCAAGATCCTCAAGATAATGAAATTAAAATTATATACTACAACGAGGGTAATAGTTTATATGAGCTAGATTTTATGGTTAATAATACCAGTTTTAAAGATTGGGAGGTTACCTACACACTGGGAGAGTATGCAAAATTACTGACTACGGTTGCTAGTGCTACTTCTCAATTTCTAGACCAATACAAACCTGCAGGGTTAAAAATAAAAGGAGTTGACGATTTTAGAAAAATTCAAAAAAAGGAAAAAGCTCAAGGGCAGAAAACTAGAATCTATGATTACCTTATTTCACAAATAGAAGATAAAGGAGATTACATGGTAGATAGGTCTGTAAAAGACGGTATTGCATTAATGAGAAAGTAAAAATAAAGTTATATGAATAATAAACCAACATTAGTAGTAAGCTGTCCTGTAGATACTTACTCAGGATACGGAGCAAGAGCAAGAGATTTTGTACAATCAATTATAGATTTAGACAAGTACGATGTAAAAATCTTATCACAAAGATGGGGTGGAACTAGATTTGGATATCTAAAAGATCATAATAACCAATCTTTAGCATCTAGAATTATTCCTCAACTAACACAACAACCAGACATCTGGATTCAAATTACCGTACCAAATGAATTTCAAAAAGTTGGTAAGTATAATATTGGAGTAACAGCTGGCATCGAAACTACACTTTGCGATCCTACTTGGATTGAAGGATGTAATAGAATGGATTTAGTTCTTGTATCGGCACAACATGCTAAGAAGGTGTTTGAGGAAAGTAGATTTAATATACAAGACAGTAACACAAACCAAGTAACGGGAACTCTAGCACTAACTACAAAAGTAGAAGTTGTATTTGAAGGAGCTGATGTAGAAAAGTATACTCCGTTAGCATTTCCAACTAAGCTAGACCTTTCTAACATAGATGAACCATTCTGCTTCTTAACAGTAGGACACTGGCTTCCAGGAGTACTAGGAGAGGATAGAAAGAATATTGGATACACTATTAAAGCATTCTTAGAAACATTTAAAAATAAAAAGAATGCACCTGGACTTATTCTAAAAGTACAAGCAGGATCAGGAACCTCTATTATGGATAGAGACGAAGTACTAAATAGAATTGACGTAATTAGAAAAACTGTAAAAGGTAAATTACCAAACATATACCTTCTTCATGGAGAAATGTCTGATGGTGAAATTAATGAACTGTACAATCACGGTAGAGTAAAGGCAATGATCTCTCTAACAAAAGGGGAAGGATTCGGAAGACCACTACTAGAATTCAGTTTAGTAAACAAACCAATCATAGCATCAGGATGGTCAGGTCACGTAGACTTCTTAGACAATCAATTTACAAAACAGATTGGAGGAACTCTTACAAACGTACATCCATCTGCAGCTGTTGATAAAATGATCTTACAAGAGAGTCAATGGTTTAAACCAGATGATGCTTTAGTAGGAAAGGCTTTGAAGGATGTGTTTGAAGATTATAAACCATACAAGGAATTAGCGAAGAGACAAGGATATAAAAGTAGAACTGAGTTCTCATACGATAAAATGAGAGAAACGCTAGATATTATTCTAACACAGTACATACCTGAGTTTCCTAAACAGGTTCAACTAAAACTACCACAACTTAAGAAAATTGAACTACCAAAATTAAAAAAAGTATAATGGAAGAAAAAATGTCAATCTGTCCACACTGTGGAGGAAATGCTTGCTACGAACAACAAGTAAGCGAAGAAGTAACAACGAGCTTTTGTTTCGGATGTGGATATTCAACTTCAACTTTAATGGTTGAAGGAGGAGAATTAGTAACCAAAACTTTAGAAGCATCACCAGAACTTTACAAAGATCTTATGTTTATTGATGAAGATAAGAAAGTTTGGTTCCCTTCAACAGTAACTCTTCCTAACAAAGGAATGGTATTTCTAGATGGAAATTCAAAAGATAGTTGGAAGTGGGCTGCAGTAAATTCTATTGAAATACTAGAAGAGGAAAAAGCTAAGTTCCCAAAAGGTCAGATAACCAAGATGGATATGAAAAACATCCAGCACTTTGATAAAGAAGACTTCATGGAAGCATTAGATGCAATTAAATTCTTTGATGTAGAAGTTGCAGAATCAAAATAAGTTTTGTATATTAATAGTATGAAAATAAGTTATGCAATAACGGTTTGTAATGAATTGGAGGAAGTGAAAAGACTAGTCAACTTCCTCCTTTCTAATAAACGTACACAAGACGAGATAGTAATACTATACGACAATAACGGTAGTGTTGAAGTGTACGATTATGTGAATAATTTAGATGAGATAGTAAATATATTTGTAGTAAAGGATAACTTTACAGGACACTTTGCTGAATGGAAAAATAAACTAACCCTTTTATGCAAAGGAGATTACATCTTTCAAATAGATGCAGATGAACTTCCTAACGAACAACTTATCGACGTCCTTCCATACATCTTAGAAATTAATCAAGAAGTAGATGTATTTCTTGTAGCAAGGATTAATACGGTAGAAGGACTTACTCACGATCACATACGACAATGGAGATGGAATGTAGATGACAAAGGTTGGGTGAACTTCCCAGACTACCAATGGAGGATCTATAGAAACAGTCCTTCTATAAGATGGAAAAACAAAGTACATGAAGTACTCGAAGGATTTAAAACATCCACACTACTTCCAGCAGAAGAGCTATACTGCTTATACCATCCAAAGACAATAGACAGACAAGAAAAACAAAATAATTATTACAATACATTATGATATCAAAAGAAAGTATACAATCCTTAGTAGGTAATCACGTATCACCTTACATCTACAACGCAAAAGCGTTTAAACCAGGAGAGACTCCTATATACTACTCAGGACCTTACTGGGATAATAAAGAAACAGAAGCTGCTATTAATGCATTCCTAAATGGAAGATGGATTACTACTGGAGAGAATGTGTTTAAATTCGAAAGACTTTTTGGTAAGAGATTTAATTCTAAGTTTAACCTAATGGTTAATTCAGGATCATCAGCTAATTTAGTTCTTATAGCGGCTTTGAAGAGAAGGTTTAACTGGGCAGACGATGACGAGGTGATTGTATCTCCAGTAGGATTTGCAACAACGGTATCGGTACTGTATCAAAATAGATTGAAACCAGTCTTCATTGATATTGAATGGGATACTTTAAACTTTGATCTAGATGAACTTGAAAGAAAGATTACACCTCGTACTAAAGCAATCTTCGTATCACCAGTATTAGGTAATCCACCGGACTTTGATAGGTTGTTAGCAATTTGTGAAAAGTATGATATAAAACTAGTAGGAGATAATTGCGATAGTTTAGGATCAAAATGGGATGGAAAATACTTAAACGAATACTACGTAGCCTTCGCTAATTCATTCTATCCAGCACATCACATCTCGACAGGAGAAGGTGGAATGGTTTGTACCAATGATGAGGAGTTAAAGAAACTAATGATGAGTATTGCTTGGTGGGGAAGAGACTGCTACTGTGTAGGAGCAGCTAATTTAGCTTCATGTGGTACTTGTGGCAAGAGGTTTGATAAATGGCTAGAGTCCTATGATGGAATAATTGACCATAAGTATGTTTTCTCTGAAATGGGATATAACCTAAAGCCACTGGATTTGCAAGGAGCAATTGGAGTAGAGCAAATTAAAAAGTTAGATGAGATTGAGGCTAATCGTAAAACTTCAAAAGAAACTTTAGAGAAGATATTTACAGATAATATTAAAGGCATTAGGGTACCTAAGACCTTAGAGAAAGCAGATCCTTGTTGGTTTGGAACTCCATTCATATGCGAAGAGCCAGGACTAAAACATAGATTAGTACAGTACCTAGAAGATAATAATATACAGACAAGAAACTACTTTGCAGGAAATATATTACTGCATCCAGGATATAGTTTCTTAGATGATGCAAAAAATTATCCAGAAGCAAATAAAGTATTAGACACTGTATTCTTTATCGGAGCAGCACCGCATTATACTCAACCAGTTTTTGATTACATAGAAGAAGTTATTAAAAAGTTTAAATGAGAATAGTAGTATTAGGAGACGGCCTATTGGGTTCCGAAGTAGTAAAGCAAACAGGCTGGGAGTATCTTTCAAGAAAGAAAGATGGTTTCGATATAACACAAGATGAAAAGTTTAATGATTATTTTATTGAAAGTCATCATGGTGTTGTATTTACTCCTAAGTATAGTGTAATGATTAACTGTATAGCTTGTACAGATACTTATTCAAATAATAGAGAAGTACACTGGGATGTTAATTATAAAAGCGTAGTAAAGCTTGCCGACTACTGTACACAGAATCAAATAAAACTAGTACACATATCTACAGACTATGTATATACTAATTCAGAAAGTATAGCCGGAGAGGATAGCGTTCCAGTTCATGGAGCCAATTGGTACAGTTATACAAAACTCTTAGGAGATAGCTATGTACAATTATATCCTCAGCATTTAGTACTTAGAGAGACTCATAAAGAAACACCATTCAAATATCCAGGAGCTTGGATCAATCAAGTAGGAAATTTTGACTACATAGATACAATTGCAAAAATAGTAATAGACCTGACCAAGTATAATGCTAAAGGACTTTATAATGTAGGTACTGAGTTAAAGAATATGTTAGAGCTGGCAAGCAGGACAAGACCGGATGTACTTCCAGTACTTTCTCAAGATAGAAAAGTACCCACAGATGTAAGTATGAATGTTACAAAGTTAAAAGATTTCTATGATAACATATAGTAAGGTAGGGCACTTTGGAAGACTTGGCAATCAACTCTTCCAATTTGCATCTACATACGGAATAGCTAAAAAGCAAGGACATAGGGTAGCTTTCCCTTTAGAGAATGCAGAGCAACCATCTGTAGAAAATTTTAAAGATGGTATAACAAGAGCGGTCACTTTTGATATACCTAAAGCTTTTGTATTAGAAGAAGGGTTAATTCTCCCTAAAAAGGATATACAGACAGTTCATATAGTTCAAGAACCTTGTTTTCATTTCTCAGAAGAATTATTTACAATTCCTGATGATTGTGATATAAATGGATACTATCAAAGTGAAAAATACTTTAAGCATGTAGAGGAGGAACTAAGAAAGGTTCTAACTTTTAAAGAAGAAGTCTATAAAAAAGCTTCTGAGATTTATTCTCAAGTAGAATACAGTACAGTAAGTGTTCACATAAGACGTGGAGATTACTTAGGACTAGAGCAATTCCACCCTGTATGTTTACCAGAGTATTATCAAGAAGCATTATCAAATTTTGCAGATGACAGTTATCAATTCTTAATATTCTCTGATGATATACCATATTGTCAAGATTTATTTGGAGATCAAGAAAATATTTTGTATATTAATACTAACGATGCATTTGTTGACTTATGCTTAATGTCCCTATGTGATCACAATATAATAGCAAATAGCTCATTCAGCTGGTGGGGTGCTTGGTTAAACTCTAATAAAGAAAAGAGAGTAATAGCTCCAAAGAAATGGTTCGGACCAGCCTATGCGAACGTACACAACACAAAAGACTTATACTGCGATAAATGGATACAACTATAAAACCTTTCTTTAGTATTGCAATACCTTGTTGGGGGATAAAAGGTAAAGGAGTAGAATACTTAGAATACTCTTTTAATATACTAGCCCAACAAACATTTACAGACTTCAATGTAATTATCTCAGACCACAGTATAGATGATAATATAAAAAAGCTATGTGAAGATTGGTCAACCTTGCTAACTATTAGGTATATTAAGAACGATATAGGTAGAGGTAATATAGCACCTAACTTAAACGTTGCAATTAATCATTCAGATGGAAAGTACATTAAGATACTTTTTCAAGATGATTTCCTTTATGACGTAGACTCTCTTGAAAATATCTATACAGCAATACAGAGGGATTTAGAAAAGAGTTGGCTTATTACAGCATGTACACATACAAGAGACTGTATAAACCTTTATGATACAATGGTACCTTTCTATCACGATAGAATACATGAGGGTATGAATACAATAAGCTGTCCAACAGTATTGACTATTAAGAACAGTAGTCCACTATTATTTGACGAATCACTTAACTGGCTAGTAGATGTAGAGTATTACAAACGATTATTTAATACATATGGAGATCCTATAGTAGTAAATCAAGTCTGTGCAGTAAATAGAGATGCTGAGGTTAGAACTACAAATATGATATCAGAAGATCAAAAGCAAGAGGAGACTGTGAGAGTAACGGAGATGTATAGTCAAGTATTGGATTTATCAAGAGTAACTCTTATAGCAGTTACATCTGTTAGAGTAGAAGACCATGTAAAAGCTTTAGAGTATAGTACAAGGAATATTAAATTTGGTGCTATTAAAATTGTATCTGATATTGAGCCTGAGAACCTACCATCGTATATTAAGTATCAGCATATAGATAAGATCTTCAATATAGATGAATGGAACTATGCAATGATCTATAAACTAGGCCAGTATATTGACACAGAGTTTGCAATGATAGTTCACGATGACGGCTTTATTATAAACCCTCAATCCTGGAGATCGGAATTCTTTGAGTACGACTATATAGGAGCACCTTGGCCACTTCCTTATGATGACTATTCATATAGAGATATTAATGGAGAGTTAATCAGAGTTGGCAATAGCGTATCATTAAGAAGTAAAAAGCTAATAGACTTACCAAGTGAGTTGAATATGGAATGGAAATCATTTCATGGACTCTATAGTGAAGATGGATTCATTTGTGTGAATAATAGGCATATTTTTAAAGAGCATGGATGTAAGTTTGCAAATATCGATGTAGCTAAATACTTCTCTCATGAAACACCTCTACCAGAAACTGCAGGCATTACTCCATTTGCATTTCATGGCAGAAATAGTTTACCTTATAAAAAAATAATGGTAGATAAAGCTCCTACAAAGGAATTAGTTATAGCAGCTTACGATAAAGACCTTTCCTGGACAGGAGGAGTTAATAGCGATGTAAAGAGAACAGTTTATAGAAAGGGTTCAGAAGTTGTAGATTCTTCTGAGATATTAATAGAACCAAATATAGGAAGATGTGTACATTCTTTCTTTAATCATATATACAATAGGTACGATAGCTTATCTGACTATACTTTCTTTGTACAGGATTATCCATTTGATCATTGGGGTAACTTACTTGAAGTACTAAATGGAACTGTAGAGGATTATAGAAATAAAGCGTCATTAGTAATTGATGGGTATTATGGATATCATAACAATACGTTAGGTACAGCTTGGCAATTGCAACAAACAGAACAGTTTACATATGGAGGAACTTTATGGTGTTTGAGCAATGGACATCCTCAAGATACAAATCCAGACATAGACGTAGATAGTTATTGGGAAATATTATTTGATGAGAGTAAACCTTCTGTTTATGAATTCATGCCAGGAGGACACTTTATAATAACAAAACAACAAGTACACACACGACCAAAAGAATTCTATAAAAAGATAGTAGATTTACTTGAACAAGAAAAGATAGCTCCATGGTTGATAGAAAGGTTAGAATGTTATATCTTTAACAATAAGTATAAAATAAAGTAACAATGATAACAACAGAGTTCTACCATGGACAGGGATTAGGTAATCAATTAGCTGTATACGTAACTACTAGAGCTATTGCTTTAAGGAATGGATATGAGTTTGGATATACTGGTCTAGAAAATTTTGGAGATAGAAGGTACAACGATAGAGGTGTATACTTTATGGATTTAGATCTAGGTAAGGAAGTAACTAATTCAACCATACTAAATCACTACACAGAGAAAGAAACTAGAATTAAACTTCAACACAGTCATCATGATGCTACTATAGGATGTGATGTAAG
>Ga0181350_1000534_pt1 | contig 11195 bp, 16 predicted proteins | sample Su13VDMM110DCMD_FD_130105 | JGI IMG/M metagenome (GOLD analysis project Ga0181350, IMG submission 130105) | Freshwater viral communities from Lake Michigan, USA - Su13.VD.MM110.DCM.D | ecosystem: Environmental > Aquatic > Freshwater > Lake | place: USA: Michigan | collected 2013-07-16
CGAACAAAGGTGTATAAGCCCCGCGAATCCGGTGTCCCGATAGCAAAAACCAATGGGATGCGCTGGTCGGATAGCTAAAAATATGCGGGGCAGGGCGCTCGCGCTGGGTGAGAATCCCAAGTCAACTACCAGGACAGAACCATGCCCTTGAGCAACCAGGACAAGCTAGCCCTTGCGCTCACCAGTGCTGGCTCTATGCGAAACCTTGCCAAGCTGGTCGGAGTCACTCATCAAAAAATAGGTCGCTGGCTCCGCGAAGGCGAGCCCAACGGCGCAAAGAAAATCCCCGCCGAGGCAACCGCCGCGATCAATGTCGCATTTGCCTTTCACAAAGACGTGACCAAGCAGCAAGCGAAGGTAGACCGAATCCCATTCGACCCCCAGGCCCCGGTGTTTTTTGAACGCCCGACCCTTCGCAACGGCAAACCCGGCGAGCGATTAGCTGCAAACAATACGCAGTACATCAAACGCGAATTGCGCGATCAAATTTTTATCGCGCTGCACAAAACCACGCAGGTGATTGGCATCAATGTCCGGTCAATGATTAACCTGCGAGATTATTTAAATGTCAAGCCTACAACCAGTGCTGAAGCCCTGGCATCAAAATTTAAGAACGCATCTCTTAGAGACACCATAGGTCGAAAAACCTTATTCGGTGCTTTCAAAGATGCAGAAGAAAAAATTCCCGGAAGTGGTTTTATAGCCCCGGTCTACACCCCTTACAACCAATTCGGAATTGACGAGGAAACAGGCAAGCTGGTCAATGTGTACGAGTCATTGAAAAATATCAACAAGAGGCTACAGGAACGGCACAGCCCAAACGCAGCAGTTTTTGCCGACCAATACTTAATCCAAACCTACCCAGGACAATATGAAAACCAAGCCAAACCCAAGCGCCAAACCGCCGCGCAAAAGCGTACAAAACTCATCAGGCGCTAAAAAGTACACCCCCAGGGGCTTGCGCCGAGTAACCCGCAAGAAACTCAGCAGCCCCAGCAAAATCATTGCATACGATTTTGAGACAACCCGCATAGCGAAGGGCACCCCGCGCCCCCTGTATCTCACAGCCCACGGCGAAGCCCCCGAATTCACGTTCGATGGCCCCGTGGAGAGCATGGAACACCTCGCCCTACTACTCACCACTAGATTCTTAATCGACGAACTGGCAGGCGCTAAATTCGTTGGCTGGAACGCAAACAATTTTGACAGTTATTTTGTCGCCGCTGCGCTCTTGACAACCGACACCTACATCCTGCGCCCCTACCTCACAAAATCGCACGCCCTGCGCGGCCTGCGCGTGATCCACGCCGACGACCAGCACCTTGATCCCAAAGATCAGCGCACCTGGGAATTCCTGGACGGCGGTGCCATGCTGGGCCTAGTCGGTGTTTCCCTTGAAAAATTCCTACAAACATTCGCCCCGGGCACCGCAAAGATGAAAGGCATTGTCAATTTTGAAAAAGAGGAATTCGACCCCGGCAACCCCGCGCATCGGGCCTACGCCTACCGAGACAGCGAGGGCTTATACGCTGGCATGGTCGCCGCCGAAAAAATCCTCCTGGGCACGTTTAATCAGGCTCTAGGGGTAACGATGGGCGGTGCCTGCATCAAGATATTCAAGGCCAATATTGCCACAGGTGTTTTTGTGAACAACTGCCCCGACCAATTGCTTGAAATTATCCGCCAGCAGGTGATGCGCGGCGGCTATTGCTACTGCGTGAAAACCTACGAAGGCCCAGTTTGGAAATACGACCTCAACCAAGCCTATGCAGCCGCCATGCGCGAAGCCCAGCTACCGCAAGGCAGACCCATGCACTACGGCGCAGGCGTGCGCGATCACATCAACATCTACACCGCCAGGATCACCGCAACCAACCTCGACAACAAAATCCCTTTTTACCATCGCACTTTTGAGGGCGGTCGAACCAGATCACTGTTTGCGACGACCGAGATTGTCGATACATGGCTGACCAATATCGAGATCGAACAACTCCAGGCCGAGGGCTGGGAGATTGAGATTCACGAATCCTGGGGCTGGAACAAACACTTTTCAATGACCGACTATGTGAACAAGCTAGAACGCATCCGAACGACCTGCGAAGGCGGCCCCTCCGGTGCCATCGGCACCATGATCAAAGCGGTCGGAAATCACAGCTACGGCAAGACAGTCGAGCAGCTGGATGGCGTCGAGTTTCTGCTTTCGACCGATTGCCCTGATGGATTCGCCCCGTTTTACGCCGATGGTTTTGAGCCCCTGCAACACGTCTATTTTGCTTTCAATGACCCGGCAGCGAAGGACTACCATCAGCCCCAGCTGGGCGCGTGGATCACAGCCCACGTGAGGATGGTAGTCAGGCGTGCCGCGCTCCTGGCCCCCGCTGCATGGCTCTATGCCGACACCGATTGCATAGTGTTTTCGGAAGACGTTACAGCCCAGCTAGACATTGACCCCCGGCGCTATGGTGCCTGGAAAGTCGAGGAACAGGGCACGCCCTACCGCATCATCGCCAAAAAAGTTTATCAAAACACCGCAACCGGCGCAGGCCATGCGAAGGGCATGAACGTCAAGCGGCTTACAGACGGGCATTTTGAAGCCTGGATCTTAGGTGATGCGCCCGTCCAAGATCAAATCCACAGAAACAATTTTGTCAAAGTGATGGCAGGTGCCGAGATGTTTTACGCCCAAACCAGAAGCGGCACCAGAGCAAAATAGTTTTTAACAATCGAATTCTGCATTTTGATAAAAAATCATTTTTGCAAAAATCAAAAATGCGTATAATGGAAAAACTCCGACGATAAGGTGCAAGCATGAACACATTTGAAAAAGCATTAAACCAGCTACCTGAAGTGGCTGGGTTTGACCCATACGTTCACAAAACAATAGAGGATTTGTGTTGGATTTGCCTGCACGAACTAGACCTTCATGCAGAGCAAGAGGTCTGGCACACATTGGCAATTCGCAAAGCATTGCTTGCATTTTGTAAAAAATACGGCTACTACCAAAAAGAGGCGCAGGAGATGTTTAATGCAGGCAGGTTTTTAAAAAAATCTGATTCCTACATTTAAAACCCCAGCCCCATGCCCTGCGAGCCAGGGCATCAAGCTGGCGTTTTGCCCAGTATCACCAGGAAAATATCATGGCTACTAAAACAGCAACCCCAAAAACACAAACCCGCAAAGCTGGCACCACGACCAGCGGCTTGATTTTCACAAAGAAAAAGACAGTCACTGTCCCGATCTTAAAACTCATGCCAGATCAGCCGGTCTACATCCGAGTCGAGAGCCAGATGGAGATGAGCAAGCAAGTAGCTGGCGCAAAGGTCGCAGGGCAGTCGATGGAACCCGCGACGATCATGTTCTGCACGAACCTGGACAGTGATACCGAGTGCCTGCTAATCGTCGGAACGATGCTGAAAAGCGTGATCGAGGAAAGCTACCCAAATCAAGCCTATGTCGGTTTATGTTTTGAGGTGACGAATCACGGCAAGCGGGGCGATAAGAAATACAACGCCTACTCCCTAGTTGAAATCGAGGTCGAGTAAATGCGCCCCCTCTACATTTGGGATCGCAAGGCCCGGCGCATCGAACTTCTGAAAAAAATAGGCGGCTGGCTCCTCTGCGCTTTTCTTTTCGGCGGCATCGGTGCGCTCCTAGCGTGGCGGGGATAGCATGATCGCAAGCTGCACCACTTGCAGATTCAGCAGCCTCGACCTGGGCAAAGGCCCCCAGGCCGGGAAACTGCTGTGCAGGCTTAACCCGCCCAGCCCCGTTGCAGTGTCGATACCAACTGCCCAGGGCATCACTGTCCAGGTGCTGACGATCTGGGCAACAGTCACCGCCGACGATGTTTGTCACCAGCACCTACCAACGGGAAAGCTACAGTAAAAAAGCTACACTTTTCTACACTTTCCTACACTCCGCTACACTCCAAAGGCCCTTAACCGGGCCTTTTTTCATTATCAACACCAGGAAAACACACTATGGCAACCCGACAAAAACGAGCCCCGGCGCAAGAAATTGAATCCGACGACCCCTGGCGACAAGTCAGTGAGCCGTTAGAAATGCAAAACGGCGTGATGGCGATTCACTGGCGCAACCAGGAAACAAACCAGACTCGCATCGTGCCAGCAGGTACTCACCCAGACGATCAAGCCCTGGAGAGTTACACCCTGCAAGCCCCAGAAACCCAGCAGGAAGAAGAAACAGCAACCGACCGAGTGGCTGCCCTATTGCAGATCGCTGGCGGCGCTGACAGAGCCGAAATCAAAGTTTACAGAATGAACGCTGGGCAAATGGAGTATTGCCAGGGATTCAAACCCTCAGAATTTGAGGATGGCAATTTTGATATGCTGCGCGACCGATTTGGCGCTGGCGAGTACCAGATCAGGCTCTACGCTGAACATCCGGTGCATAAAAAGATGGGCGTGCGAAACAGCATCAAAATCAAGATTGCCGAGAATCGCATGGATGCCAGCAGCCCCGGCAACCTGGGCTCCGGCATGGCCCAGGTACTGCAAACCATCGCCCAGGGCCAGCAGCAGATGCTAGAGGCCCTGGTCAGCATCAAGCAAGCCCCGCCCAAGGATTCAATGGAGGAAATGGGCAAAATGTTGACGATGATGGCAACCATGCGCGAGGCAATGGGCATGAACCAGCCCCAGGGCCGCGAGAAAAGCAGCATCGGCGAAATTGTCTCAGCGATCCGCGAATTACGAGGCGCAGCCGACGAGATCGCCCCACAAGAAAAAGAACCCGATGGTTTGATGGCAGTGCTGCCCAAAATGTTGGAACTGGTGAGCAAAGGCCAGGAACACCAGCAGGCCAGCCAACAGGCGGTTCAATTCCCGCCAGTGCAACTACCCCCCAGCTTTCAAGTCCCGGCGCAGCCAGAGCCCCAGGAACAGTCCCAAGCCCAACCCGAAACCCAAGAGCAAAGCGATATGAAAATGTTCACCGCCATCAAACTCAAAAGCTACCTCAAGACCCTCATTGATTTGGCAATCAAGAAAACCCCCATCACTACAGCCGCCGAATTTGTCTACGAAAAGATTCCCGACGAATTGATCGAAATCATGGCGCTCGACAACTGGTTCGACCTACTGTCATTTGTCGCCCCCGATGTGAAAGATCACCGCGAATGGCTCCAACAGGTGCGCGACACTGCTCTAGCCATGTTCGAGGAAGCAGAAAACGAGCAGCCTAAAAAATAATTGACAGACCGGGGTTTGCGGCTACACTCCGCGAAATATGATGCTAGCCCCTACTCCGGTTCTGTCTGGTTACGTTATCCCATTAGCCAACGGCTACAGCGGGGTGCAGCAGACCCTGCGAATGATGCGGCAGCTGGTCAATCAGTGCAAGACCAACACCCAGATCAGGCAGGCCGCGACGAACGTCATTTTTCTCACCCCTGAGAAAGACGAATACTCGGAAGCTGAAGCCCTATTTTCTTTTGTACGAGATCGCATCCGCTACGTGAAAGACGTGAACGACATTGAGACACTCAGCACCCCCATGATGACCCTGGAAGGGTGCATAGGCGATTGCGACGACCAGACAGTGCTACTCGCTTCGATGCTAGAGTCAGTCGGCTATCCGACTCGGTTCGTGATCGAGGGCTATACGACCCCGGGCGAGTTTGACCATGTGTATATGCAGGCCCTGGTGTTTGGTCAATTCATATCAATGGACCCGACCGAACAGAAATACATGGGGTGGTCGCCGCCGAATCCGGTTTCACAAGCAGTCGAGGTAATCTGATGCAAACAGCCGCGCTACTTCAAAAGCCCATGCACCTGGGTGAAGGGTTTGACCTGGAGGATTGGTGGTCGAGTGGTGGTGATCGCGTGGATACTATTTTCTCGACAGATCAGCCCTACGATTTTGATTATGACAGTCAAGACCCCAGCCAGGGAGATTCATTTACATTCAGCACGGGCGGCGTGGATGCGGCAATTGTTGACACCTCGGGCAATGTCACATCGCAGTCAGGGCAAACTCTGATTACCGCCGACACACTCAGCCAGATCGCTATCAACAACCCCGGGCGTGAAGTCCAGGCGGTCGCGCAGAGCCTGCAAGTCACGGCCCCGAACTGGACAAAGCAATTCAAAGATTACGATTCGCTGGTGCGAGCAGCAGCCGGGCTATTTTCAACAGTGAAAGCGGCGGTCACAGGCCAGCCCATACCCCGCAACACTCAAAGCCCCTATGTCTACGGCCCAGGCCAGACCCCCATGCAACAGACCGGGCTCACCACAACCCATATGCTGCTGATCGGCGGCGCAGCCCTTGCAGCCATTTTGTTATTACGGAGAAAATAAAATGCCCTCACTTGTACCCGACCAAAGTCAACTGACCTTCTACCCCGAGTTTGAGATTTTCCGCGACGACCTGGGCAATGCTTACGAGTATGGCCCTGGCGGTAATCTGCGCCCGGTCGAGACAACCAACGCGAGCGACCCCTACAACATCAAGACCGGCAACTATGCGGCGGTGCTGGATCAGGCAGCCCCCGGCATCGTTCAAAAGATCGCACAAACTCAAGTACCCGGCGAGTCCTGGATCGACACCCTCACCAAGCTGGTGCCTGCGCTGACCATGACAGTGCAGCAGGTGCAACTCATGCAACTCAACATCGAGCGAGCCAAGAACGGCCTACCCCCGATTGATATTGCCAGTTACTCGGGCGTGGGCGTCAACATCGGACTGTCCCCGGCAACCCGCAACCTGTTGATTTACGGCGGGATCGCATTGGTCGCAGTGCTGTTTCTCACCAGGGGCCGGTAATGCGTGCCAACTACAACGCTCGCAGAACCTCGGTGGTGTTTAACCCCAGGGCCAGGGTGCTGGGCAGGCTTGGCGAAAATGGTGACGGCCCCCCAGGTGGCGGTGATGTTGCCGAGGGGGGTTATGGCAGCGGTGACGGCCCTCCTGGTGGTGGTGATGTTGCCGAGGGTAATTACGGGCAAACAGCAGCCGAGGCCGCATTTGATGCAGCAACAGAGGCAGCAGCCAGTGCAGCAATAGCAGCGGCAGAAGCTGAAGCAGCATCAGCCCAGGCAGCAGCAGCAGCCGCATTTGCCCAACAAACAGCGGATTACGAGGCCGCATCATTGGCAGCATCAAACGCAGCCGCCTATGCTCAACAACAAGCGGACTACGAAGCTGTTTCACTAGCAGCATCCAATGCTGCAACATTCGCAGCCACACAAATGGCAAACGAGGCGGCACTGGTGGCAGCAGCCGAGGCCCTGGCCCAAGCAAATGCACAAACAGTTAAAAGCGCGGCAAATGTAAGGGCCTTAGTCGGTATGATTCCAGTGGTCGGCACAGTGGTCAAGGCTATCGAGTTTGTTAGCAATTTACTTTCAGATTTGGCAACTGCAAAAACTCAACCCGGTTATGCGGCAAGTCAAGCGGCGGCAACCAAAGCATTGGCCGAGGCCCAAGCCCTAGCAGCAGGCCCTGGTGGTGATACCAGAGTGTTGGCCGAGGTGGTTAAAGTTAAAAATTCAGTGGCTAAGTTAACTGACGAAAAAAATGCAGGCTCCCAAGCGGCAGTCACCAAGCTATACCAAACCTACGCCAAGCGCAACCCAAACTCTAACGAATTGATCTATTGGTCGAACACATTCGGCCCGTCCATCTCTGCCGACGAGGTGCAGCAATTCCAGCAGTATCTGTACGCCAACGAACCCAACCTGCGCCCTGCGGCCTTCGCAACACAAACAGCGGCGCAGCCGACCAACAATCTGGCACTGCCCATCATTGCAGCAGTGGCTGGATTTTTAATTTTTGGGGCATAACATGATTATCCAAGGATCACCGGAGATTTTGCGCGGCCCCCGAGGGCTTAACGGGTTTGGGGATTTTGGGAGTATTGGGGCTTTCACAACAGTCGAGGATCTGTACCAGGGCATTATTGGGCGCGAAGTCAGTAACGACCCCAGCAGTCCTTTCTACGATACTGGTTTGAAATACTTTCAAGACCGATTTGGTTCTGAAATCAGTGCGGATGAAGTCGCCATTTTTGAGCAAATGGCAGCGGCAGAAGTGGCACAGCGCGTAGCATACTTTGACGAACTTGAACGACAACGAAACGAAGCACGACGAGCCGGAATTGAAATCACACTCAGGCAACAACTGGACGCTGACGGCGCTATTGCTATCGCTGACGGCACTGTATTTGGCCCTGATATGTGCCCCCCTGGTTCCATGATGGTCGATGGGGTTTGCATTGGCGACCCATCAACTTATGGCCCCAAGGTGCTTATTGACCAAGACATAAAGCAGCCGGTAACTGTTGTCACTGAATTTAAGAAAACAGACACAACAGGCGGCATCAACCCTGCCCTGATCCTGGCAGTAGCAGCAGCATTTTTCTTTGCGGGGTAAACCATGAGTGCAGCATCGGTTAAATACTACACAGACCGCAATTGGGACGGCTTTTATAGCAGCCCAGAATACGCAGAGTTTTACAAGTTTATGAGTGGTATACCTGATCAGAAAGATATTTATTCGTCTCCCTATTTTGGAGATGTGCCCGGTCGCGTGATTGGTGTCAGGCTTGATTCAACTTTTGAACAATTCCAAGAGCGAATTCAAAATCCCAAAAAGACAGTTACCCCAGGCACGTCAAATAACATTTATTTGATATTGCTGGCAGCGGCGGCGGTCTATTTTATAGCGGGGTGATTATGTTTAACGAAACACCACGAATTGAAGTTACCGGGTATAACATTCTTCAAATTCAAAAATACAAAGATGCCAATTGGTTTGGGTTTTACAACAGCCCGGAATATGCCGAGTTTTTAAAATTAGTGGGTGGTGAATTTTCTTATTTACTGGATCGGGAAATTTACGATTCACCTTATTTTGGCCCGGTGCCACAAGGCAAATTTTACGGCGAGAATCTTGATTATGCTTTTGAACTGTTTGACAGAAAAAGGAAGGGCGAACCGCTTTATAAAAATCCATATCTTGAAAACATCAATACTGAAGCACAAACAGGCGGCACTGATAAACGATCAATTAACACCGGCACCGGCACTGAGGCAAGCGGTTTTCCCTGGCTCCTGCTGGTGGCAGCAGCAGCGGCTTTCGCTCTAAGTTAAGGACAACACCATGAACGACTACGTTTATTCCCCATCTGTATCCGGTTTAGGCGGCATCATGGCCCCGATGGATATGACCTCACAGCCCGATACCATGCGAGCCAATTTAAGCTATATCGGCCCTTTGATCGCAACCCCTGACAACAGGACAGTGAGCATCACTGGGCAGGGCTACAGCACCGGCCAGGGCTACGGCACCAGCCGGGCCGAGTACCGGGGCAGGCTCAATGCTGCGCCCAACCTGGGCGGCGGCATTGCCGACATTGCAGCAACCTTCAATATGCTCGATCTGTTTTTGGGCAGAAACTAATGTTTGCCAACACCCTGGGCGCGGTGGGTCAATCAGAAATGCCGGGCGATACCGCGAGCCCGATTCAGCTTGACTACTACCGGCAAAAAATTGTCGAGTTTCAGAATGTCCTGGTGCAAATGGATTCAGCAGCCGAGGGCGCAGGCGATTTGATTTACATCGTCGATGACGTTGCACTGCTGGAAGACTTGAACGCATTGCTTGCAGAATACGATATCAAAAAAGGGTATTTCCGAACAGCAGCCGAGGCGCTGAATCTGGCGATATCTGGCGTCAATTTGGTGGGTGCTAATTTTCCAGCGGTCAGGATACCCAAGGGCATGAACGCTGTGCCCCTGGTCGCAGCGGCTGGCATTGCTGCTGCCCTGGTGGTCGCTGCTGGCCTAATTGTGTGGGGCCGGGATTGGATCAAGTCAGTCGATGAACGAGCCCGGCGCTCGCAGATACTCGCAGCCCTGCCAGCAGGCCCACAACGGGACGAGGCCGCACGCGCAATGGCAAAGATTGATGGCGCAGTGCGCGAGGCCGATGCGAGCCCCCTGGGGTCAATTGCTCAGATCGTTAAGTGGGTGGCGATTGCTGGGCTGGTGTACTTTGGATTGCAGACATTCAAAGAATTGAAGGCGTAACATGGAAATTGCCAAAATGTCAGCGGCGCAACTTACCAAGGCAATTGACAAGGCAAGCACTGAATCGAGCAAAATAACGCAGATGATGATCGACGCTGGCAGAGGGTATGAATATCCCAATGAGATGATGAAGAAAAGCGACCCTCTGTCTTTGAAGTATCAGAAAAGCGCAAGTTTGCTGCAAGATTTATACGCTGAGAAAAATCGTCGCATGACCTATCAAGGAAATATGCGGCCCATCAAATATCAGGGAAACCCGACTATGGCAACCAAGAAATTTTCCCCCGCCCAGATCGCAGCGCAAAAGCTATTCGCAGAGCGTGCCCGGGCCGGGACGCTGGGCAAGGGTAAGCGGAAGGCCAACCCTGCAAAAAAATATCGTTTCAATGTAACTTCAAAAACATCGCCCAGATATGTAGCTGGATTTTTCAGCACAAAACAAGCGGCTGAAGATTACAGGTCAAGTCTAAACTCTCCGTTCAATTTCACAATTACGAAAAAAGAAATAGACTCTGACGTAGTGGTGCGAAAAACCAAAGCAACCATAGAGCGTGACATTTACGGCGTGCCATCGGTTAAGCGCAAACCCAACCCCGAAAAGGTGATGCAGCAATACACTGTATTTCATCGAGGCACATCAAACATTGCCGGAACAGTTAGAGAAGCAAGCCCGAAAGCTGCTAAAGAAAAAATAGCAAACAGGTTAGGACTTCCAACATTGACCTATCTGGTGGCAAGAAAAACCAACCCAGACAAAGACGAACCCAACAAATACGTAAAGCGTGCAAGTCAAATCACTGGCAAAGCCCCAAGCAGTCGGCTGTTGAAACGGCGCACAAAGGCGCTGTTTGCACCCGAGGGATATTTTCCCAACCCCAAAGCAGCCATGATGACCGGCTATCAAGTGATCTGTATGCACCCCAAAAAGCACGTGGTCGGCATCTTCAAAACAATGGCTGAGGCCAAGATGGTGGCCCGGGCAATGGCAGACGCCAAAGGCGTGGCCTACGGCGTGAAGGCGGTTAAGGTTCACAAAGCACACTTTGCAGTATGACCCTCAAGCGCCCCGTTACTCTCAAGCAAGCGCAGCGCAGCCCAAAGGCAGCAGCGCGGCGCGAGTCTTTTTGTGCGCGAATGGGC
>Ga0181350_1000536_pt1 | contig 11169 bp, 9 predicted proteins | sample Su13VDMM110DCMD_FD_130105 | JGI IMG/M metagenome (GOLD analysis project Ga0181350, IMG submission 130105) | Freshwater viral communities from Lake Michigan, USA - Su13.VD.MM110.DCM.D | ecosystem: Environmental > Aquatic > Freshwater > Lake | place: USA: Michigan | collected 2013-07-16
AACATAAATAAGATGAACTCCGTCTATTTATGTAAGGAACGAGATGTCATCTTTCGACCCGAAGAAGATGCTAAAGGCCACTGGGCTAAACCCAAAGGATAAGCTCCTCTCGGCCCTGAATAGTAAGGCGTCCAATCTAACATCGCAGCTGTCTGGTGATTTGGCTACACGCTTAGCCCAGGCTGGGCAATCCTTGCAGTCGGCTACAGCCTTCGCCGCTGCAAGAACTGATGCGTTGTTGTCATCGGCACCTCAAGCATTTTCATCTATGGCTTCCTTAGGTGGGGGTGTACCGGCGATCGAACGTATTTCTAGATCTGATTTGATCAGGACTAGAGGTGGTGGTGAAATCAGATTCGACCCACAGTCTGTCATTCCAGAATCTCAAGAGGATGGGCAATACACAGATACGTCGCGCTACCCTGCGGATCTTCCAAACGATTATCGTATGTGCCTAGAGTTCATGGAATATGAACGTCCTGACCTATCTAAGCCTCCGACTGGTTCAATGCGATTCTCTATCTCGCTACCAATTCCAAACAATCTTCTAGAAACTTATGGAATGTCCTATAGCGAAGGTCACTATGGGGCGACATTAGGCAATGTGGTCAATGCTATTGATTCTGGTCAAGCACCAACCGGCCCAGGTCTCATTGGAGCTGCAAGAGGGGTTGGCCAGAGTGCTATTACTGGTCTGGCTAGTGGTTTGTCCAATTTTGGCGTGGATAGCGATGGCTTGTCAGGCCTTGTTGATCAAACCTTAGGTTCTATAGTTAACCCACACTTGGCGTTGTTCTTCAGGGGCGTGTCTTTGCGAGAGCACCAGTTTTCCTGGGCATTTGCGCCTAGAAACGCTCAAGATTCTAGGAACCTCAAGGAAATATACTACCGAATCAAAAGAGCAGCACTGCCTGCATTTACTGCTAATGCCTCAAATACCACACTTGACTATCCGATGATGGTAAAGGTTAGGATATATGCCAAAGATGGTAAGGAACTTTACCCTTTCAAAATGTGTGTTATTTCCTTCACCAACATGAATTATGCTTCATCTGGTGTCCCATCATTCCATGCCGATGGCGCCCCGGTTCTACAGCAGATGTCTTTAGGATTCAAAGAAATCGAATACTTCACGTCCGGCGATATCGGTAATGCACAAGGTGCGAATTACCCGGATATAGACGGCCAGTTTGCCAGTACTGCACCTGGGCTTGCTGAGTTCGATCAGTTTGGTGCCAATATCGAGTCTCTCATTAGATCGACTCCAGATGCTGTGGCTGAAGTTGGTCAACAAATTACTAGTTTCTTCCCGGCGACTCCAGTAGAATAATGGAAATTTTTAATGGGTAAATATTTTTCTAAGTTTCCATCAGTAAGCTATAATGGTCAGCTTGCAAAGAACATTCTATGCAGGCCAAAATTGCAATACGACCGCTTTAACTCGCCAAACGTGTTCTATGATTATACTCTGCCAGAAGAACAGCGGGCCGATGTTGTTGCTAACGATTACTATGATGATCCAGATTATGCATGGCTGATTTATCTAGCCAACGGGGTCGTCGACCCGTATCATGATTATTTCTTGAGTGAAACAGACTTCAATCTTTTCATCGCTAAGAAATATGGATCGGTAAACGCCGCCCAAAATACAATTCACTCATGGGTGTTAAACTGGGCGGCCGACAAGCGCGAACTTACCCCTGCGGCGTACACCTCCTTGCCTGGTGAACATAAAAAATACTGGAGGGCTGTTGTTACCGATATGTACGCAGAACCTATCAAGTATGTCCGTGCTAGAGACACACACGCTGTGGCTACAAATAGATCTGCTTTCATTTCTGTGGAAACCCCTGATGATTTTACAGTGGGTGCGTTTTTCACCGCCCTAGATGCAAATGGCGATGAATACGCCGCTCAGGTTGAGACCATCTCAGGTACCACAGTCGGCATTAAGCATATTATGGGTTCTATTTCCGGTGACGCATACGTGCAACCGGCTGACACTTTGGTCGAGGTGGTTAACATAGATCCGTCCGAATCTGGTTATTGGGCTCCCCTGACATATTACGATTTCGAAGCAGCCGCTAACGCAGTCAAGAGAAACATTTCGATGGTTAATAAGCAAGTTGCTTTCCAGGTCGAGAAGGACTTGAAGAAGGTTATTAATTCGTAATGAAGAGCTTTAGACCAGGCGATATTAAAATTCACTCAATGACACTGTGGTCATTGGATCGGGCCCGCTCCGTTTCCAACATGATCAAACTAGTGAAGAACATCAAGATCTATGAATCGATCATGAACCCTGTATTGACGGCAGTCTTTACTATATCCGACGCCATTGGTCTTGCAGAATCCTTTCCACTTATTGGCGAGGAATATATTGAAATGGATATCGAGACCCCTGGGATGGATGACATCTTCACTATGCGGTTTGACATTATTGAAATTCGAGACAAACAACAAATCATCGACGGTAAGTCTTCAGCCTATAACCTCTATTGTGTCTCAAAGGAGTTTAGGCGGAATATTCGTCCAATCAACGAAATCTATCCAGACTCAAATCCTGTTGACGTTCTGCAGAAGATGGTTACCCTGTTGAAAACTGACAAGGAGTTTTCAACGGGTGAGGGTGTGTACGCTAAGGTAGACTTTGATCTTACAGGTCTTAGACCCTTACAAGCCATCGATAAAGTTCGTATGCTTACTAGAAACATCAACGAGTCTAGCTCGGCGTTTTGCTTCTTTGAAAACAAGCATGGCTTTAACTTCTTCTCAGTAGAGCAGCTATTCAAAATCGGAAAGACCAAAATCGGAGACAAAGTTTTCTTTTTTGATTCTGCTTCGAACCGGTCAATCTATCAGAACAATTTCCGCCAGGTTGTTGGAATGTCACGTTTAAGTGACACTAATGCTATGAAAGGTATGTTCGGAGGCCAACTCAATGCCAAAATGAAAACCTTTGATATGCTAACCGGCGAGGTCACAGACAAATCATACAAGGATTCAGAATCATCCGCTGGGTTTATTTACGCTGATGATGACGCCGCATCTCTGCGTTCTTCTTCTGGACAAGTTGAAGATGGTGAAGAGCCGTCAGCCTACTTGATGAATCTGATCGATTCTTCAAAGTCAGATCCAGCTATTCATGAGATGATCATGGAGCGTTCTTCATACGTTCACAAACTCGTGCAACAACTGTATCGGATTGAGATTTATGGGGATTTGGCTATCAATGCTGGGGACGTGATCGAGGTGAATATTCCAACGTCATCTGGCCTCACAAAGGGCGGGGAAAGTGAACCACTCGACAGGCGCTATTCTGGAAACTTCATGATCAGCCGTCTAGTTTCAAACATTTCTCTTATGGCAGCAACTCCAGTTCATTCTATGACATGCGAACTGATTAAGGGGAACCTGGTCAATGGCTAGAAGTAACCATATCAAAGCTCCGGCTGCAACGGGCGAGGACACATTCTTCATCGCAATCGTTGAAGATCTGGATGACCCGCTACAGCTTGGTCGTGTCAAGGTTCGCATCATCAATCAAAATGACACCGACACGCCGACAGCTGTCGACGATTTGCCGTGGTGCACCGTCGGTCTCCCGCTCACGTCAGCGTCATTAAACGGCGTCGGCACTAGCCCAACATGGATAGAAGTTGGTTCGTATGTAATGGGAACGTACCTTGACAAGAAAACCAAGCGCCAGCCGTTCCTCCAATTCACGTTCAACAAGATTCCAGAGAACGACATAAATAAGCATGACGTCTCAAAACTGGCTCGAGGCGAAAACATAGTCATCAAAGAGCCAATAGGTCCAGAGCCAGAATCTGCCTTTGCAGCCAAGTACCCTCACAACAAGGTTATCACTACCCCGTCTGGTCATGTCATCGAGATTGACGACACCCCAGAAGCCGAGAGAATCCATGTGTTCCACAAGAGTGGAACGTATTTTGAAATTGATCACACGGGCCGTATGGTTCGAAAGGTGGTCGGTGATGATTATCAGCTTGTGGCTAACAACTCTGAGATTCACGTCGAGGGGAAGATTAACGTCTACATCAAGGGAAATGCCACCCTGAAAGTCGATGGAGACTACACAGCAGAGGTAGCCGGAACGTACACGGTTAAGTCTGGTGGAAACATGAAGTTTGAAGCCCCTAAGATTGATCTGAACGAATAATGACCAACTTCGTATTGCCAGGTGAAAAGTTCTACGTGACGTATGTGTCTGACGGCGTCGAGATTCTATATGCTGTTCCAGACATAACCGCTGAAACTGAAGACGTTACAGTTGCGTTGAACGGAATTGTTCAGCCGCCATACGATGTGTTCACCGTCCACCAAGGAAATCTGAGGTTTGTAGACGGTGCACCTATCAGTGGTTTTGTCATCACGATAAGGGCATAAGATGCCTGGAGTGACTAGGGAAGCTGATCTGGCTGGCGGTGCCACCAAAGCTGGTTCACCAAACGTGTTTGTGAATGGCAAATCGGTAGTCGTAGTAGGCACTGACATTGAGCCTCATGGCTCTGCGCCACACCGAGATGCAAAGCTGTCCGTTGGCTCCTCAACGGTGTTTGTAAATGGAAAAGCCCTGGTTAGGGCCGGTGATAAAGCGACTTGCGGCCATGCGGCCTCAGGCTCATCTAACGTTTCAGCCGGAGGCTAACAGTGGCCAGCCAAGATTTCTTGACACCCAAAAATCAACCGACCTACTCTGACATATTCATTAACCTGAATATGCATCCAGGGAATAACCAACTGGCACGTCACACGAATGAGAACGCAGTCAAGCGTTCTATCAAGTCGCTCGTCCTGACAGCGCCGAATGAACGGTTGTTCCAACCGGACATCAAATGTGAGATCCGTAGGGCATTGTTCGAACCCATGGATGCTATCATGGCCACGACGATCAAGACTCTGATCGAACAGGTCATCAAGAACCATGAGCCTAGAGCCAATCTCCTCGATGTTATTGTCAAACCAGACTACGACAACCAGGCTTATGAGGTAACCATTCTTTTTGCCATGATAAATATCCCTGATCCGGTCCAACTGTCCCTCAAGCTTAGCAGAATCAGATAATGGCAGCAAACTCTTCTATCATTCTCACGGAGCTTGACTTCGCAAACCTAAAGGAGTCTCTCAAAGCCTCCATGAAGGCGCAGAGTCTCTTCCGCGACTATGATTTCGACGGATCGAATATTAACGTTCTCCTGGACGTGTTAGCGTACAACACTTATCAGAATGCGTTCTATTTGAACATGACGGGATCCGAAATGTGGCTGGACTCTGCGCAGCTGCGTGACTCTGCTGTATCTCATGCCAAAGAGCTAAACTATATTCCCCGCTCTTTCGTCTCTGCTGAAGCCACTGTCAACTTGACATTCACCCCTACAGATACAGGGCAAGCCACCATTCTCATCCCTAAAGGTACGACGTTCACTGGCCGTAATGGTCCAGACAGCTTCTCCTTTACCGTTGATAAGAACACCCTGGCATATCGTGAGGGTTCGGTGTATGTGGCAAATGACGTGATCCTGTATGAAGGGTCGTACGTTACTGAGAGCTTCATTGTTGACAACTCGCGAGAGGTTGCATCCTACAAGATCGCCAACAAGAACGTCGATATTAGATCTCTGACGGTATCATCGATTGAAGATAATGGCGCCAACATTATTGAGTACGTAAAAGCTACGTCTTTGTTCGGCCTAACGGAAGCATCCAAGGTCTTCTTTGTTCAGCCAGCGATGTCGGACTTCTATGAAGTCATCTTCGGCGACGGCGTGACAGGTAGACAACCAAAGGATAACTCGGTTATCCTCATCGAATACCGCACATCAAAGGGTGAGCTACCAAACGGCATTAACAATTTCAAGCTCGATTCAACCCTCATCGGCGTTACTTCTGTTGCTGTCGAGGTAACGCAGTCTGCTGCCGGTGGAGCTATTTCCGAATCTATCGAATCTATCAAGTTCAATGCTCCTCGGGCTTTTACAACCCAAGAGCGCGCCGTCACTGCAGAGGATTATGAAAACCTCCTACGCATGAACTTCCCAGAGGTTAACGTTGTCGCAGCGTACGGCGGCGAGGAAGCTGATCCGCCGCAATACGGTAAGGTCGTGCTGTCAGTTGACATCCAAGGATTTGATGGGCTGCCGAAAGCCAAAGAGGAAACATATCGCAGATTCTTGAAGGAGCGGGCGCCGCTCTCGATCGATCCGATCTTCATTCAACCAGAGTTCATTTATCTGGCCATTGAATCCCTGGTACGTTATAACATCAATCTGACTGGTCTGACCCAATCCGATATCACCTCGCTGGTGGTATCCGCTATTCTGAATTACAAGACGGTTGAGCTAAGCGACTTCAAAACCACAGGGCGTTATTCGAAGATTGTCGCGGCGATCGATGATTCCCATAGCTCTATTGTCTCCAACGAAACTCAAATTCTGGCAGCAAAGTATGTTAAGCCGTCTTTGGGCCGCAATGTTACGTATGACATAAACTTCTATCAAGCCATCACTCAACCAACTGTCCCAATGGCCGAGTCCGTGGCGAACTACAAGTCGGCCGCCGTCTATTCGAACGCGTTCAACTCTTCGAACAAGACGTGCTACATTATGGATGATGGCCTTGGCAACCTGCGTCTCGTCTCCATAAACGAGCAGGGCAAGTATGTCAAACTCAAGAACATCGGCACCATTGATTATGCAACTGGTCGTCTGCAAATTTCAAGTCTTCTCATCGCACAAATGCTTGACTCAACGTCTCTCAAAATGTATGCGAAGACAACCCTCAAAGACATCACCTCTACCAAGAATGTCATCCTGACTATCAATGAAGAAGACATTGCTGTCAGCGTAGAACAGATTAGAGAATAATGAAGCCAACAGAAACGGCAATTTCCCAGTACATTGAAGGCCAGTTCCCATCGATCTTCAGGGAAGAAGGACCTGTACTCGTACAGTTTGTGAAGGCTTACTACGAGTGGATGGAATCCACTGGTCAGCCGCTGTATCACGCTCGCCGCCTTCCATCCTACAGAGATATTGACACAACTCTTGAGCAGTTTGTGACGTACTTCAAACTGAAGTACCTGCCGAATATTCAGTTCACCACTTCATCTTCTAAGCGGCTGTTTATCAAGAACGCACTTGACTTTCATAGGTCAAAGGGTTCTTCGCGGTCCGTCGAGTTGTTCTTCAAACTGATCTACGGCGTATCCGCTCATATCTACTATCCTGCCGACGATATGTTCAAGCTCTCGGACGGGCGATGGGTTATTCCCACATATATTGAGATCTCACCATCACCCAGAAGCAAAGACTTTGTGGGTAAGCTGATAACTGGCGTCGATTCTTCTGCTATTGCGTTCGTTGAATCGTACAACCGAGTTCGTGTCAAAGGTAAATATGTTGAAGTCTTTTACCTATCCGACCTCAATGGGGTGTTCATCGATGGCGAGTCTATCAGGACGGATGTTCTTTACAGCGACTGCCCTAAAGTAGTTGGGTCCGCTTCTTCATTTGAAGTCGTAGTAGGCGGCGCCGGGTTTTTCCTTGGCGAGCGGGTTGGAACTATTTCCGATAACGGGCAGTTTGCTACCGGAATCGTCAGACAGGTTGGTGATATTATCGGTGCTGCGAACATCGAGCTTGTCAGCGGCGGCTATGGCTATAACTCTACATCGGAAATCATCATTTCTGACAAGAGTCTTCTGGTCCGCGGACTGTCGAACGGCGTGTTTACACCACTGTCTACAGTCCAACAGCTTTATGCAAACGGTTCGGTTGCATCGAATGCAACAGTAGTCGGGTTCAGCCGCACCCACACTATTAGCGGAACTGTTCTAAGCGGGATCGTCCAGCTTGGCCAAGTTCTAAGCCAGGGAGAGACCTGGGGAGTCATCAGTGATATCAATCGCCTTGGTAGCGCAATCACCGTTGAGGTCACAGACGTAAACAGGTACTTTGCATCTGGTGTGGCAGCGAACACCTCGACTGGATCCATTAATGTCGGCACGTACGCCGCCCTAGTCGGCATTTACGATATCACTGGGCCAGGAACCTTTGCAGCAAACTCCGATATCGTCGTTGTAGGTTCTTCGCTTGAAGGAGTCATCCAGGTTAGTGCAACGACATCTAACGCGATGTCATTCAGTTTTGCCTCTAACACAAGATTTACTAACCAACGCAGCGCTAATGTGGGTCTCGATTATATCCTACCATACGCTAACGTGGCGATCAACGCGAACGCATACGGCCTCACTAAAAATGTGTCCGCTAACTCTGCTTCGTTGATGATCACTGGCCTGCGGTTCGAAACACGCATGTACGGAACCATTTCCAACTCAGCAATCGTTTCCCTTTTCTCTGGATCCGGGTATACGAGAGAGCCATTTGTCCTGATTAGAGAACAGCTGCCGTACGATCGCCGTCTCAGAAAATACGAACTGCTTGTTGGTACACAAATCGGTGGTTTCATCGATGGTGAAAAATTGGTCACGGGTACTGCTAACACGGAAACTGGAGCTGTCTATCTAAGTCCGGATCCTATCGTAGGCCTGGTAATTTCATCTGTCCCTGACGTGTCCGTACGAGTGGATCGACTTAGTGTTGATCAGCGTTTCTACGAGCATGATCCGGCCAACTACATGATCATCGGTGAGCAGTCTGGTGCCACGGCTAAGATTTTGAAAGCCAATAACTACGATGATGATTTCATCAACTACGTGGGTCTCAATGCGGATATCCGTGCAGAGGTCTTCGCGGCCGCAGGAAGAGTCGAACGTATACTTTTGGAAACCTCTGGTTACGGTTATGAAGATGGCGAAACCCTGACATTCTTCTCTTTGGATGATCCATCCAAATCTGGGTTGGCGTCTGTGTCAACTGACACCCACGGGGTCGGCGCAGGTTACTATTTGACAAATGGCGGACTTCCTTCTGGCCGGACCTATTTCCAAGATAATGATTACTATCAAGAGTTCTCGTACGAGATCCAGACCACAATTCAACAAGATACATACAAACAGATGTTTGATCAGGTCCTCCACGTTGCTGGAACCAAAGGGTTTTCATCGTATCTATCCGTCGAAACCGTACTCTCCCCGCTCAGCGTCGCTGAGTCTACTATAGAAGTGGTATAATGTCCCTCATTAAATTGACAGATGGCTTCAAAGTAAATCAGGCAGAGCAATTCCTAGAGAGTTTCTCTGAGACGGATAAAGCGTTCTACTACATGTTCTTCGGCCGCCATATTCCTTGGACAAACGGAGCCGTGCCCGATGTGGCGATTTCTGCGCAGGTGACAGATATCGACACATACAACCACATGATTTTCGCCAAGCGTATCGCTGAGACTGATGTTTGCATATCTATTCCTAGAATCGACTGGGTAACTGGTGTCGTCTATACTCAATACGATCATAGAACAGTAGACCTGCAATCTGAAAATTTCTATGCCGGCGTGCTGGAAGGCGACAACTACAATGTCTTCAAATGCCTATACAATAACAACGGCGCTGTATCGACTGTAGCTCCTTCCTTTGCTGCATTCTCGCTAGTAGAGACTGCTGATACTGAGACGTACGACGGATTTTATGAAACCGCTGATGGTTATCAGTGGAAATATATGTACACAGTTGGCGCTGACGATTTCACCAAGTTTGCATCGAACTCCTATGTCCCGCTGATTGCGAACACTGAGGTAAGAGACTTTGCTGTCGGTGGTGCGATTGATGTTATCCAAGTTGAAACGGCCGGGTCAGGCTACAACAACTTCTTCGCCGGCGAGTTTGCGCTCGGATCTGACATCGGATACCTTGGTAACACGACATACTTTGGTGTGAGAACAGCTAACAACGTATCTCCATCTGCTGCGAACGGGTTCTATACCGGGTGCATCATGAAGATCACAGCCGGTCGTGGTATGGGTCAGTTCCGTACCGTTATCGACTACATCAACAATGGTGCTGCTCGTTACGTCATCCTAGACGACTCATTTACGATTCTACCAGATACCACATCCACCTTCGAAATCTCACCTAAGGTCACCGTCCTAGGCAGAGCCACAACTAATGCTGTCGGTCGTGCTATTTTGGGTACCGGCAATAGCGTCGTCCAAGTTGAGATGCTTGATCGAGGTGCCGGATATTTCACAGCCTCGGCTGTTATCGAACAATCCAACGTAGCCGTTGAATCCAACACCGCTGTGTTGGTCCCACTCATCCCGCCCAGAGGAGGCCACGGGTCTAATCAAACCACTGAGCTTGGAGCACATTGGGTCACGATCAACACCACAATCACAGGTAGTGAAAACGGCGTTATTCCAACTGGTCAGCAGTTTGCTCAAGTTGGTATTATCAAAAATCCGATGTTCTCAAATGTTGAACTAACGACTGTCAAATACTCTAACAACGCTACTGCCGGTCGCGATGGTGGGTTTGTCGAGGGCGAAACCATCATCGTCTTTGACCCAGTCCGTCAAGCCGGATCCGTGTCTGTTACCTCTGGAAACACGTTCATTGTGTCGACTAATACGACCCTTTTGTCTATGGATGCGCATGTCTTCCCTCACGACCGGGCTTTTGTCTGTGCGGCTAACGGGTCTGAATGGTTTGTGTCCACAATCGTATCATCCAATGCAACGCACCTAGTAATGCAGGAAAGCTGCCCATTTACGGATAACTCCGCTGTCTTGCACATTTCCTATTCTAACACATCGGCTATTCATGTTGAATCTGGCCCAACATATTCGTATGTAACAAACGCAGCTCCATTCTTTGCTAACAATGATTCCATCATTGGGTTAACGACATACTCCACAGCAGTAATCACTGATATGCAAATCAACAACAACGCCATCAATGACTTCAGCGTTGTGAAGCAACTCTCCTCCATTGCTATCTCTAGCCCGCTCTCTACCTTTACTGCTGACGAGTATCTGTCTGATGCTGATGAAGTGAACTCTTGTTACTTCCATTCGTACGCCAATGCGTCCCACATCTATGTTACCGGCGTTGTTGGTGATATGGCGGCCGGAACTATTCTTCGTAACCCAACTACGTCTGCATCCATTGTTGTGGCTAATAAATACAACGGTGAGCTTGTCCCAGAGTCTGGTTCAGTCATTTATGTTGAGAACCATGAGCCTGTTTCACGT
>Ga0181350_1000538_pt1 | contig 11167 bp, 18 predicted proteins | sample Su13VDMM110DCMD_FD_130105 | JGI IMG/M metagenome (GOLD analysis project Ga0181350, IMG submission 130105) | Freshwater viral communities from Lake Michigan, USA - Su13.VD.MM110.DCM.D | ecosystem: Environmental > Aquatic > Freshwater > Lake | place: USA: Michigan | collected 2013-07-16
AAAATGCGAAAGTGATTTTATTGAAAAGGTTTATGATAAACATTCTTTAGGTTGGTATGGCTCTTGGGAACAGTATTATGTAAATGATGAAATAGTTTTTCAAAATAAGGATGTAAATTTAATACCGTTTGAATATAATTTTTTACATCTTCCAAGATTATATGGAATGAATTTAAAAAATATAATTAATAAATATGATGTTAAAAATTTCCACTTTACATATGGTGTTCCATCTTCCGAATATAAAAAAACATTAATCGACCAAATAAAAGAATTATATTATGAAAATTTTTGATACAAGAACGGATATTTTAGAAATATTAGATAAAAATAAAATATTTGTAGAAATAGGTGTTTTTAAAGGTGATTTTTCTAAAAAAATATTAGAAATATGTCAACCAAGTAAACTATATTTGATTGACACATTCGATGGGTTTACAGGGTCGGGTAATAAGGATGGGTTAAATATGGAAAATATTAATTTAACTGATTATTACAACAATGTTTTATTACCATTATATGAACCAAATAAAAATGTTTTTTTAATAAAAAATATTAGCGAAGTTTTATTAAAATTCGATGATGATTATTTTGATTATGTTTATATTGATGCAAATCATTCATATGAATATGTTAAACATGATTTAGAATTATCATATAGAAAAGTTTAGGATGGAGGTGTTATTATGGGACATGATTATACAAATAATGGTTTTGAGGGAGTTGTTAGAGCAGTTGATGAATTTTGTTTAAAACATAATTTTGAAATTTCTTATCTAACGAAAGATGGTTGCCCAACGTATTACATAAAAATCAATAAAAAAACAATATGAAATTATTTATTAAACAACCCTTTGGATTAGGGGATATTTTATTTATATCACCATTAATTCAAGAAATTGAAAAAGATAGAAATGTTGAATTGATATATTGGAAAATAAAAGATGAATATTATTGGGTAAATGATTATTTAAAATTTACCAAAACGATTATTACAAAAGAATCTCAAGAAATTGATAATTTAGATTTCTTTCAAACACTTAATTTTGAACATTCTTTCCACATTGTTGGTGGCAGAGATTGTATGGAATCTAAATATAATTTAGTAAAAGCAACTTTAGAAATTTGGAGAAATATTTCTTTTGAAAGAAATTATAAAAAAGAAATAGAACTATTACAAAAATTAAACATTTCAAAAAATGAAGAATTTATTTTTGTAAATAATAATTTTGCAGACCCTTCTTTAAAATATTCAACCGATATAACAATTGAAACTAATTTAAGAATAGTTTCGTTACAATATTTAGAAGGATTTACATTATTGGATTGGTGCGGTGTTTTAGAAAAAGCTAAAGAAATTCACACTGTGTCAACATCTTTATATTTTGTCATAGAATCGCTTAGGAGAACAGAAGGTTTACATCTCTATCCAAGAAAACCTTTTGATAAGGATTTTTCCCCAATTATTTCATTATTACATCCAAAATGGCAGTTACATGATTAGGGTTATTAATAGACAATGGAACAAGGCAAATTTAAGAAAACAAGAAGTAAGACCTACATGGTTTTCTTATGAAAAATGTTTTACAAAATTTTTAAATGCTTATAATATAGATTTACATATTCTGATTGATGGTAATTTAAAAAATCATCATTTTGATATTTTAAATTATAAATCTAATAATTATCATATTACAGAATTTCAAGGAGGAAGTGATGCAGATTCTTTTAAGTTTGCTTTAGAATATTTACAAAAGCAAAATTTTAACGATGAAGATATAATTTATCTTGTAGAAGATGATTATTTACATAAAAAAGATTGGGAAATTGTTTTAGAAAATGTTTTTAAAGAATATAATATTGATTATGTAACTCTTTATGACCATCCTGACAAATACTTTGCTCCAATGTATAAAAGTTTAGAAGCATCTTTATTAGTGTCAAAAGATTGTCATTGGAGAACAACACCTTCAACATGTAACACATATGCGGGAAAGTGGAAAACATTTAAAAAACATTGGGAAATACATTGGAAATTTTGTCAACCCGAATTTACACATGATGGATATGACCATAGTAAATTTATATCTTTATGGCAAAATGGAAGCAATTTAATTTCTCCAATTCCTACTTATTCAACACATTGTGAAAAAAACTTTTTATCACCTTTAATTGATTGGGAAAATGTTTAAAAATTCATATAATACGGTTTTATACCCATTCAGAAAAATATTAGAAAAAATATTTGACGTTGATAATCTTTCATTTATAAGAAATGATGATGTTGAAGTTTTTAAAAGAGAAAATGACCAATCTACGATATTTCATAAAAAATATTATGAATGGACTTTGACAGATGAATTTACAAATTTATATGAAAATTTTATACAAGAATATATTTACCCATTATATAATAAATCAATAGTTTATCAAAAAATACCAACTTTTAGAATTCATTTTCCAAATAATATTGCAGTAGGTGAATTTCATAAGGATAAACAATATAGAGAAGATTCTTGGTCAAATTTTGTAAAAGAAGATAATTTCTTTTTACCATTTACAAATGCTTTTGATACAAATACTATTTGGGTTGAATCAAAAGAAGATATGGGAGATTTTTCCCCAATGAAATGTAATTATGGAGAATTTATTAAATGGGATGGTAGTAATTTGACACATGGGAATAAAATTAATTTAACAAATTCATGTAGGGTGAGTGTTGATTTTAGAGTTATTAAATATTCTAATTATAAACATTTAGAAAAGGGTAGTATAAACACGAAATCAAAATTTAAAATTGGTGAATATTATAATTTTTTAAAATGAAATAATTTAATAAAATATATATTTTTAATATAAAAATGATATGCAAAATAGAATTTCAATAATTGTTCCAACTTATAAAAGTCCAACATTAGAACTATGTTTGACTTCTATTTTGACTAATCAATCTAATTCAAATAATCAAATAATTGTTATTGTTGATGGAACATATGAACACAATAAAGATGTTTTAAATAAATTTGGAAATAAAATACAAATTTTAAATTTAGAAGAAAATGTTGGAACATGCCGTGCAACAAATTTGGGTGTTTACAACACATTTTATGAAAATATTTTGATAATTAATGATGATAATGTAGTATGTGATAGATTTGATGAACTTTTACAAAAACATGTTCAAAATTTAGAAAACGATAATTGGGTTATTACACCTAATCAAATAGAACCGTTTCCAAGTATTTTTCCACAATTTATTATAAAAGATTTTGGAAGGTCTCCACAAGAGTTTGATGAAGAATCTTTTAACAAATTTTGCAAAACTTTTGAACATGAATCTATCTTAGAAGGTGGGTACACATTTCCAATTTTTATTTCTAAAATAAATTTCTTGAAAATTGGTGGGTTTGATGAAAGTTATCCATCCCAAACAGGATTTGTAACGGATTGGGAATTTTTTATAAAAGCAGAATTTTGCGGAATGAAATTTTATAGGGATTTCGGAACAAATTTTTATCACTTTGTTTCCGTAAGTGCTAAAAGTGATGAACAAAAAGAAAAGTCAAGAATTGCAGAAATAAATTGTCATAAATATTTTGAATATAAATGGGGATTTCCCGCTTATAATAGAGCATTGTTGAAAAGATAAATTGATTTTTGAATATTTATTAAAAAATAATGTTCAAAATAAAATTTTCCGAAACATTTGTTTATAAATTTTTAAAATCTATTATTTCGGAAAACGAAAGTGTTTCTTCGAAACGAGTAGTGGCATTATTAGCTTTTTTAACAATTGAAATAGTTGCTTTTGTAAATTTATTTACAGGAAAATCTATTCAAGAATTTATTTTCGATGGTCTGATAATGTTAGCATTGGGTGGATTGGGGATAACTGCTGTTGAAAAGATATTAAAAAAAGGTTCTCCACCATCATAAAATAATAAACTTTTATTACTTTTGAACTATTTTAGAAATGTTATTGTTTCTAAGATATAACCTGTTAATTTTGAATCAAAGATTTTATAACGACTTTATCACAATAGATGATTTAATTAGTGTTTCTGAAAGGGTTACGACATTAAAAGAAGCTCGTTTGTCTTTGGGAATGACAGCAACAAGATTCAAAAAATTTGCTTCATTACATAAGGATTTTGAAACAGAATTAAATTTTTATGAATTAATTAAACAAAAGAAAAACAAAGGTAATATTAGAGTAAAATATACACCTATTGTTAAAAAATTAAAAAAATTAAAAAAGTTTGATTTAAAATTAGTGTTGGAGGGAAATAAAAGAAATCAACTTCCAAATGACCAATTAAAGTTATTTTTGATTACAGGTGGATATAAAAAACAAGTGTGTGAGACCTGTGGATTTGAAACTCAAAGAGAAATTGATTATAAAGTTCCATTAAAACTTATTTATAAAGACAAAAAGAAGTATAATGGGAAATTAGAAAATTTAGAATTTATCTGTTATAATTGTCATTTTTTAAAACACACCAATTATAAACTTTCCGAAGATGATGAATTTTATGACACAGCAACATCTAATATGTCAAATCAACTTCCAAATGGAAAAACTATAATATCTAATATGGAAATTGATATGGATGATTTTGAAAAAGAATTATTAAAAATAAAAAATAGGCAAAAGGATTTACAAAAAGAAACTAAAAAGGATTACGACCCTTATGAATTTGTTACCAATAAAAAATTAATTTAAACTCATTATGGAAAAATTTACAAGTATTGATGAATTGCAAGAAGCAACTGCTTTTTTAAAAAGAACAAAAGACCCATATTATACAACACTTTGGGCATGGGATACAATGGAGATTCGTGGTATTCCCGAAATTCTTGAAAGAGCTAATTCTATGTATAAAAATTTGAATGAGAGTTCAACAGGAACTCTTTTGGAAAAGAAAATGTTATTTGATTAATATAATACATTTTTCATAATTTTTAGTTGTTTATAGTATCAGATTGTTGATGACGTTTTGATTGTCAACAATTTTTATTTTTTTTTATTTTTTTAAAATAATTTATGAGAAATTTAACATATTACGATTGTCAATTTCATATTGGACAAGATATTTACATTGATAAAATCTATTTTGGAACGATATTAGGTATTGATAGACGAAATGAAGGTCGATTGCTTCTTTACAATGGTACTTTCAATTTTGATTGTCCAATTCTTCCAACAATGAAATTTAATTTAAGACCTTTTGAATCATTAACAGATGAGGAAATGTTATTCATTGCAAATATTTTTGACAATTCTGTCAAATGGACTATTGAAAGAACTTCAAAAGAAGGAGAATTTAATGGTGCATTATTGAAAGGTAGTTCACACATTGACTATTTAAAAATTTCTTTTGATACAGAAACTATTTCATCACTTATTGGAAAAGATTTTTTTAGGCTTCATTCAAGTGTTGAAAAATTAATTTTTAAATATTTGTTGATGAGAGGATTTGATGTTTATGATTTAGAAAGTGACAATTTAGCATTTTATGAATAATTTAAGATATATTTGCAAATCAATTTTAAAAGTTTTATATTTGTAAAATATTTATTATAAACATGAAAAAGTCTAAATTTATAAAATTTCTAAAAGAAGAAATAACAAAAGCAATAATTTTTAATAAAAAATTAAAAGAAAATAATTTTAGAAAATCTAATCATAAAAGACTTTTAGAAATATTTTCCAAAAGTTTAAATGAAAGCGATGAAACAAATGAATATTCAGCAGAGGTTTTGAAAAAACTCAAAACAAACTCTTTTGAAAAACAAAACCCTACGGCATTCCATACAGCTTTAAATAAATCTAAACGTAAAGAAATGTTAACAAATTATTCTGTTGAAGACCTTTCTAAAATGAAATTATTTAAACTAAGTGGTTATGATATTGGTTATGCTTTGAAAAAATGGAAAGATGGTACATATTCTGAAATTGTAGCAGTGTTTAATAACGACCCAAATGCTAAAGGTATAGGTAGAGAACTTGTTAAATCTGCAATTAAGAATGGTGGTAAGCATTTAGACCATTATTCGGGATATTTAGATGACTTTTACACATCCATGGGATTTGAAGAAACTGATAGAGATAAGTTTGACCCACAATATGATGAAGATGGTAGCTTTAGAAAAAAATATGGTGAAGCGGATATTGTTTATAGAAGTTACAAAAGAAATAATTAATTGAAATTTAATAAAGGTTATGTTAGAAAAAAATTACGATTTACAAAAAGCATTATTTAATGAATATTTTAAAAATTCTTTAATTTTTCATATTCCCCATTCAAGCACTTTTATTCCTATTGAAACAGGGTTTAAAATGTATTTGGTTGAATGTGAAATAAGTTTATTAACGGATTGGAAAACCGATGAAATATTTAATGTTATTGATACAAAGAAACTTGTAACACCATTTAGTAGAATATTTTGTGATGTAGAAAGATTCACCGATGATTTAGAAGAACTTTTTAAAGTTGGTCGGGGATTTTTCTACACTCATAATGATGCGGGTGAAATACTTAGAGAAGAAACTTCCGACATTAAAAAAGTTGTTTTTGAAAAATATTATAAAAATCATCATCAAATTTTTGAACAAATGGTTCAAGAAACTCTTGATGTAAATGGGTTTGTTACAATTATTGATTGCCATTCTTTTTCAAATATACCTTTTAAAACAGATTTAGACCAATCTTTAAACAGACCCGATATATGTATTGGAACAGATGATTTTCATACACCATATTGGCTTAAAAACACATTGGTAAGGTCTTTTGAAAAATTTGGATTTAACTGTAAAGTTAATAGTCCATATAGCGGTTCTATTGTTCCTCAAAAGTTTTATAAAAATAATAAGATGGTAAGTAGTGTTATGATTGAAATAAATAGAAATCTTTACATGAAAGGTGATAAAATAATTTTAGAAAAAGTTTTAGAATTAAATAAAATAATTGAAGATATATTTGCAAATCAATTTTAGATTTCTATGGAAATAACCAAAAGAGTTTATCAAGAAGAATGTGTAAATAGTATTGTAAAATATCTTTCTACAAAAAATAAACAAAAACCTTCTTTAGTAATAGCACCTGTTGCAGCAGGTAAATCGTTATTAATAGCTTGGTCTATTGAAAAATCTGACGATAAAAACTGAATTTGTCAAGGTTTGTATATTTATAAGAAATATTATATAGACAATGACAAAATTAATTAAAATTGATGAAGCAGCTTCTCTATTAGGAGTTTCAATAAAGACTTTGCAAAGATGGGACAGTGAAGGAAAACTTTCCGCTAACAGAACACTTGGTGGTCATAGACGTTATAAACTTTCGGACATTCAAAATATTATTGGACAATGAAAGATGTAACAAAACTATGTGCTATATGTGATTTGGAATTTGAAAGATGTGGTAGAAAAAAACATTTACAAAAAGAACATAATTTAACATTTGAACAATATGTGCTAAAATATATTTTTAATGATATAAGACCTTTATGTAAATGTGGATGTGGTAAAGAGACTAAATATGTTGGTAAAAGGTGTATGGGATTTTATAGACAATATATAGGAAGTCATAAAACACAAGTAAAACAAAGTGAAGAGACTGTTTTTAAGAGGAAAAATTCATATTTAAAAACTATGAATGAAAGATATGGGGTAAACTCACCTACACAATTATTGGATTATGTACAAAAAAGAAAGAAAACAATTTTGGAAAGATATGGCTGTGAACACCCTATGCAAAACGAAGAGTTAAAAAGCAAAGCCAAAGCAACAAACTTAGAAAGATATGGAGTTGAAAATGTTTTATCTTCTAAAATTCTTAGAGAAAAAGTTAAAAATACAATGAACGAGCGTTATGGTGTTGATTATGCTGCACAAAATGTGGAAATATATAAAAAAGTTAAAAATACAAACTTAGAAAGATATGGTTGTGAATTTACTTTCGAGTCTTCTCAAATAAAAAACAAAGCCAAAGCAACAAACTTAGAAAGATATGGAGTTGAAAATATATTACTGTCAAAGACTTTTAGAGATAAAATAAAAAATACAAACTTAGAAAGATATGGGAATGAAAATTTTTTATTTTCCGAAAGTGGACAAAAGGTAAGAAAAGATACTATGATGCGTAAATATGGTGTGGAATCAATGTTTCAAATTAATGGTTTTAGACAATTATTCAATCAAAAACATTCTAAAAAAGAGATTGAGGTATGTGAGAAAATAGGTGGTCAATTAGGATTCATGTTTAAGAAAAAGGAATACGATATTAAATTAGGAAATAATTTATTCGAAATTGATGGGGATTATTGGCATACAAATAATTTACTATATATGAATTTACCCCAATTAAATTCAGTTGTTAATGATTTTAATAAAATCAAAAATGTCGAAGGTACTCAATATAACTTATACAAAATTTTTATTTCAAATCTTCCAAAAGAAATAACTATTGAAAACTTAATTAAAAATTCATATGTTCCAAATTTTGAGTTAAATTATGAAGATGTTGTTATGACAAAAGAATATTTGAAAAAATATCTTAATAATAATAAAATTGAAAATGTTATTAAATACAGTAGAGTTTTTATAAAATTTATAAAATTATTTTTACCATTCATATATAATTCATATGATTTAACTTTATTAGATATAGCTGTTAAAAATATTATGGGGATAAATAATGGTGATTATATATTAGATTTTAGTATAAAAAATATAACACAAGAATTGGAAAAAATAAAAATTTAATTATATTTTGAAAGAGATTGTAAAAAGAGAATATCAAGAAAGATGTGTGAATGCTATTAGAGAATATCTATTATCACCAAAACCACAGAAACCTAAAATAGTTGTCGCACCAACAGCAGCTGGAAAATCTTGGTTAATAGCTTGGTCTGTTGAAAATTTAAACGAACCTGTTTTAATATTACATCACCAAAAAGAATTATTGAAACAAAATTATTCAAAATTAACGGCTCTTGGAGTAGATGCTTCAATTTATTCTGCATCTATGAAAAATAAGGAATTTGGTCGTATAACATTTGCGACAATAGGTTCTGTTATAAAGAAAATAGATGAATTAAAAGAATTAGGTGTTAAAACTATATTGGTAGATGAAGGACATTTGATGTCTGTTAAAAAACAAAAGGGTGATAAAGAATCTGGAATGCTGCGAAAAATTTACGAAGGCTTAGGTGTCACGAAAATGTTGATGTTTTCAGCTTCACCCATTTCTTTAAAACAATGTGGTAATATGAACGATAGCTATTCTAAATTGGTTATGATGAATAGAGATATACCAAGATTTTGGAACGACATTTTATACAATATTCCCACATCAGAAATGGTTAATAATGGATTTTGGAAAAATCTTGAATATAAATGTTTTGAACCAAAATATGAACATTTGATTTTAAATAGTAATAAATCGGATTTTACAGAAGCATCTTTAAGAAAATGGTATGTACAAAACAAAATTCAAGAAGATGTTGTAAAATGTGTTAACGTTTGTTTAAAAAATGGTAAAAAATCTATATTAGTGTTTCTACCAAGTGTGGAAGCATGTCTTAACCTTGAAAAATTCTTTCCTAATTCAAAAGCTGTTTATGGTAATATGCCTAACGATGAGCGGGAATATGTTGTTGAGAATTTCTTAAATGGTAATATTAATATAGTTTTTAACATGGAAGTTTTGACAACAGGATTCGATTTCCCAAAATTACAAGTTATCATTGTGGCGAGACCTACAAATTCACTTTCTAAATATTTACAGATGGTGGGACGTTTAACAAGACCACATGAAGAAGTTCCATATGGAACTGTTATTGACCTTGTTGGAACAGTGAAAAAGTTTGGGAAAGTTGAAGAATTAAATTTTGAAAATGTAGAAGGTTATGGATGGGGAATGTTTTCGGGTGATAGACTTTTAACAGGTATTAGACTCGATGATGACAGACATGTCACAAAACAAATGATATTCAAACCAACAGTTGAAAAAATAAATGGTAAAAAACAACAGGTGTTTAAATTTGGAAAATATCAATATGTTCCATTAAAAGATGTTCCAAAAGACTATTTAAAATGGTCATTGTTAAATATAGATTTTAAAAAGGATGAAAAATTAAAAAAAGAAATTTTAAAAATGTTATAATATGAAAAATTACAATAGATTTTATTACAATCATTTAAAATTAATAAATAATTTGTTAAAAATAGCTTTTATAATTAATTTTATAATTTTTGTTTTTATAAACGAAATTATGTTATTGTTCATATGTTTCATGTGCGGATTTTGTTATTTATGTAATGAAATTTTCAAAGAAAATTATGAAAAATTAAATAAAATTTGATAGTTATTTAATAATGTTTCAAATTATTTTCCCAAAATATTTCTATATATTGTTATTTATTATTGAGAAGTTTTTAATTATAATATATAAAATTGGTAAATGGAATTAGGGAATAATTTTCAAAATATTTTAGATAGTGCGTTAACATTTTTGGGAGGTGGTTTATCAATAGAAATTTTTAAATATATTGTTGAGAGAAGAAGGTTGAAACAGTATGCAGAAAAGTCTTTAAATATTGTTGATGGGTTTGATGACATCTCAAACATTTATTCCCAAATGGATAAAATAATTGAAACAACGTCTGCATCAAGAGTAATGTTATTTAGGGGTAGTAATGGTGGTGGATTACCGATGATAGGAAGTGAATTTTATGTAAAGGCTATTCATCAATCACTTTTGGAAGAAGATGGTCATAATTTAGTTGAAAGATATAACAATGTGTTGATTGATGGTCATTATGCCAATTTATTAAGAGACATTGTTACACATGGAAGTGTAAATATGAAGGTATCTGAAATGCCTGATTGTTTATTAAAAAAGATTTATTTAACAGAGGGCATAGAATATTCGGAAGTACATTATTTAGTTTCAAAGGGTTTAGTGGATAGAAAAATAAAATTTGAAATTTTTTACCTTTCTATTGGAAAAAATGATAATGAAGGATTTGTAAATGATAATGATAAGTTAAATATTGAATTTGGAGTTAACAATATTAAAAAAATCTTCCACAAATATAGAAGTTAATATTTATTATAAAAAATATATGAAAAAATCTCAATTTGTTAAATTATTAAAAGAA
>Ga0181350_1000539_pt1 | contig 11147 bp, 13 predicted proteins | sample Su13VDMM110DCMD_FD_130105 | JGI IMG/M metagenome (GOLD analysis project Ga0181350, IMG submission 130105) | Freshwater viral communities from Lake Michigan, USA - Su13.VD.MM110.DCM.D | ecosystem: Environmental > Aquatic > Freshwater > Lake | place: USA: Michigan | collected 2013-07-16
GGTGCAATTTGACAAATTGCCGCTGGTTGGTGTGCCTAGCACCGGTGTGGTCAGCACCATCGAGGTGCTGGTGCAATTTGACAAATTGCCGCTGTTTGGTGTGCCTAGCACCGGCGTAACAAACGTCGGGCTAGTAAACAAAAGCGTAACCGACAGTTGTTTAGTCGTGTTGGTCGTTGCCTGAACAATCGGCAACACATCCGCGCCAGCTTGCGAAGCGGCAACGGGGAGAGAAGAAATTGCGATATTAGCCATGTTAGTAATTCCCACTGTAGATATTGAACCGCTGGCGGGTTGCCACGATGCTATACGGCAGGCTCATTACGTCGTCGGGGTTGTTGATTCGCTTGATGTTGCGCTTGCTGGACATGGCAATCCGCTGCACCTGGGGCGGCGGCTCTACGCCAAACTCAGCAGCAATCTCAGACGCTAGATTGAATCGAAACGCACGAAGGTAACCCGGCGGCACAACCAACGTGGTCGCCAATGTAGCCGGTTCTGTTAGCTCGTTTACGCTAATGATGTGCCATTGCAGCGCCGTAGTTGGCACCGGATAAACCGTCATTTCTATATCCGGCATTTTCATGTCTACAAACATGACCTGCGGATAGGTGCTAGTGTTTGTTTTTACCGCAATGCCGTTGTACTGTTGCTGGTTTATCAGTTTGATGCCAAAGCTGATACTGTTGCTGGTGTCAACAAAGTACGTTGAGTCATCCACCAGCACGGGTCGGTTGCCGACAAAATTACCTGTTGGCCCGAGCGTTCGCGTTGCGGTATTGGCCGGCCAGGTGAACACTTGGTCTTGCGTAGAGAACACGGACAGGCGTTCAGCCGACCAGCTATCCAGCATCTGGTTCAGCGCGGTCAGCGCATCGGCTGAAGTTGCTGCTGATGGCGTTTCCCCCTCGGCCAATTGACCGATCAGGCGCAACGCTCCGTTGATCTGGTCGCCAGCGGTAGTTGTCATGCTTCAATTTCCTTGCGCGGGCGCCCGCGAGGTTTAGCCAGTTCGGGTTCGTTGGGTGTCAGCAACGCACCTGCGTCATAGCGTTCCCAACCGTTCTTGGTATCGGCCTCTGCTTCAGCTTCTGCAATAGCGACCTTGGTGCCGTGAACTGGGTGCCGCATGTAGATGACCATATGCTTCTCCAAATCCCGCCCCCTATTGCTAAGGGGCGGGTGTTACTTAGGCTACCCGATATACTGAATACGCAGCGGTGCCGGTCTTGCGAAACAGGAACTCTGCGGCTCCACCAACCCCCGCCGCGCTGCCCGTAATAGCCACAACGAGGTTGCCAACAGCAGTAATGCCGGTGCCAACAACCACCGTAATAAGGCCGGTACTAGTGCCAATATTGATTAGTCGCAGCGAAAACGTGCTGTTGGTTTTCATGTTGGTCATTGTTGCGTCGATCAAAGTCGCCGTAGGCAAAGTGTAGGACGCCGCCGTAGTAGACGGGTTACCTACCAAAATACCTCCGGTGATTTGAGCAACAGACAGCGTTGCAGTTGCAGTTGCCGTTTGCACATCTGCTTGTACACCGATTGTTTGTTCGCTTAGATTGCCATCAGTGTTCTGATAGCCGCCACCAACAGATGCAAGAGCCATGATTGAATCTCCTAAAATGTTTAATTTGCTCCTGAGGGAGCGGTTTGGTTAGCCCCAGACCCGGCAAGCCATTGGTGCGCGAATGGTGTTGAAACCATACAGCACATCGACACGGCAAGGCATACGGTCGTTGTTAATATCGTACTGACGCACGATACGCATCGAGATCCCGTTATGCACTTGACGCGAAGCCATATCAACACCTTGCGGGAGCAAAAGATCAGCCGTAGCCAGCGTGATTGCATCCTTGTGATAGACCAAGTTTTGCGGGTACACGGTGGACGCGGTTCCAACAAACGTAATAACTGCCGCAGACACCGGGAACGCATCCACCGTGGCCAGCGCATTGGCTGCGGTGTACATCGCAGGCTGAAACGCAATGGTCGCCGAGGTGCTGGTCAGGGTCTGGTCAGCAGTCACCACAAACTGTTGCAGGCTACCAGTGCTAAGCCGGGTTTGCGGATTAACCGCATAGACTGCCGCAATGGTAAACACATCGCCTTGCTTGAGCGACTTGGTGCCGCTGGTGTAAGTAATATCCAGCGTTGTCGCGCCCTGCGTTGCCGGAACCGTTGACGCGCAGATCGGCGCGGCGGGGAAATTGCCCGTGGTGTGGTTGACAATCGACTGCGACATGTTCATTTCGTCGTAGCCAAGAACACCCTCGCCCATCATGCCGGTCTTGAACTGGCGGGAAATCGTGCCTGCCGGGTTGAAGAAACCACTCAAGCCGTTTACCAAGCCAGCGTTAGCGGCGGGGTTCACGGTTGCGTAGCGCGGCGACATAGGCGTAGCCGTTTCGTTCAGCTTCTGTTGCGCTTGCAGCAGAACCAGAGCGGTGGCCGGCGTGGTGCCGGGAGTGCCTACGGTGTTGAAAATAGACTTGTAGGCATTGGCAACGTCAGCATCAACACTGGCCGCCAATTGGCTGATACGCGGCTTGAGAACACGTTCCGCGAAGTCGTCCAACTGCATGGTCAGCTCGGCGGAAGTGAAGTTGATGCCGATGTGCTTCTGGCTAGAAACCGTCAGCGTGGTGAACTGCTCGTTGTCGTCCTGAACTTGCAGGGCGGCACCGTCAGTCACCAGAGCGCGATCCGGCAGACGAATCCGCAGGGTCGAGCCGATCTTGGCACCTTCGACGGCGAAGCTGTCGTCGTACTCTTTGTTGACGTTGCGGGAGATTACCAGATTGTTCTCAAGAATTTCGAGACACTTCCGGGTAATCATATCAATGGTAAGTAGGCTATTAGCCATGAAAAACTCCTAAAAGTAGTTAGCGGTTCCTTGCTTCCTGCTTTTTCACTTGTCTGGCTCTTTCGGCATCAATCCACTGGCTTGTGGTCATGGTTTTAATTGACCTTGGGTCTGTGGTATCAAAACTGCCGGAGTGACCTCCGCGAGCGGTGACGGGTGAAATCGGCGCAGGTGCGCTGGATGTACGTTTTGTTGCGGGTTCGGAAGCAACCTTCGCCTCCAATCGTCCTATTTCTTTAGCCTGCAAGATCGGCGTGAGTCGGGCAATGCGGTCAGCTTCCTTTGGATTTGTGCCAAGATAATATGCAATATCTGGGCCATTATCCGCAGCCTGAATTGTTTGGGCCATTACGTCGGTAATCGGCAGCTTGGGGTTGTACGCGACTTGTTCAAAGTCCTCGTACCGGCCTCGCGCATCCTCTTCCTTCTCGTGGTAGTTCCCCAACAATTCCTGTTGCTGTTTCGCAAACTGTTGCTGCTGGACAATTTGCTGCGCCTTTGAAGTCGTCAATGCATCGACGTACTCCTCAGTCGTCGTAAACTGTTCCGGCGTAACATGCTCTACAGGGACGGGCTTTGGTGCTTCGGCCTGCCTTGCTTCGCGCTCCCACTTCCTCTGCTCTCTTGCAAGCCTCTTCCCGATAGCCGCGTCCAATTCCTCTTGCGAGAAACTTTTCGGTGACTCCGGTTGTGCTTCTACCGGCGCTGCAATCTCAGGCTCAGGCGTCGCCGTGACGACCTGTTCCGGCGCGGTTGCTTCCGCTATTACTTCTTCAGACATGGCTTGATTCCTTAGAATCCCTGGCGTACCTCGCCAGTGAGGTTAAATTTAGGCTGTCAGCGCTGCAACTTTTGCTTGGAATGCAACAATACGGGCTTCAAGCGTTTTTGTATTTGACGCTAGGGTCGCTTCAGCGATGCCCAGCTTAGTCTCGCGGGCGCTGGCCGAACTCTCACGCGCAGCCAGAGATTGATCCGTCAGGTTTTGGGCGGCAACCCGGCGCTCACTGGAGCCGTCAAACGCAGCCTCGCGGGCATTCAGCGCTGCTTCGCGGGCATCTACGGCGCAACGAACAACCTCCGTTGCTGCCGAAATAACTTGCGCGGCGACCAACATACCGGCGGCGTCTGCTTTGGCAGTTTCCAGCGCTATGGTGGCTTGCACTTTCAGGGCGTTGGTGTCGTCCACCGCACTCATGGCGCCCTGACGAGCGGCTAGTTCATCCCGCAACGCAGCCATTGAAGCCAAATTTTTTGGCAACTGTTTGGTGAAATAATCAACATAGTCCATCGGGGGTGTCTCGTCGGATATATTTGGCATGATTAAGCGTAATATGAAATGTTAAGTTTTGCGCTAGCTGTTTGTTCGATAAACTGAATATTAGACAGGTCGCCATCATATTGCAGAGTTACACCAACTGCCAGAGGCATACCAACACCGGCAGTAGGGGCAGTATCATCCCGCCAACGCACGGCCTGACTTTCAGGGGTAATAATGGCTATGGTTGGCCTGCAACTAAGCCCATTAAGATCAACTTTAGGCACCGTCAGAGATTGCGCCGTGCTTAACGACGTAATTTGCTGGTAGCCCAATCGGGTAGTAACGGCTTTTAATGTGAGCGCCACTTAAATTCTCCTTCGATCAGTAAACGTGCGTATCGTAACCAAAAGTTGTTGCACAACCTGTACGACGGCACCAAAAAAGTTACCCGCAAAAAAAGTACCGCCAAAAAAGTTACTCATTGTATTTCCATTTACACCGTTACTGCCTCGATTCGTTAAGAATCATCACCACTGGTTACGAAGAAGCATTGGCAGGCGGCGTCAACGCGGCAATCTGCTCTTTCAACTGAGCGTTCTCCATCCGCAGGGCGATAAGTTCAAGCTCTTTCGACCCGATGATCGCGACGATCTGATCTTGTGAGAAGTTCATATTACAGCCCCAGTTTCAGTTTCTGTTCCGCCGGTGTCAGCGCAGCCCATGCGGCATCGACTACTGCGTTGTTCTCCGCTTCCAGCGCCTTGACATACTCTGCCGCCGCGTTGTCCAGACGTTTCAGAATAAGGCTTTGGGCTGTTGATCCGTCGTCATGTTTTAAAGCCTTGGCCTCGAATAGGGCAAGCTCAGTGGGGGTCATTTCGATTGTAATGTGCATGTTGTTCTCTTAAGTTAAATACCTACCCACGCGGTGCCGTTATAAAACTGAGCGCAGACAACCGCACCGCCGCCAGTAGGTGCATCACCTTTTGCATTGGCGGTTGTGAGCTGATCTGTGACGTGAACGATTGCACCTGTCACCCCGACTGGCAGGGTTGCGACGGTGTACCCGACAGTGACAAATGAGCCGTTTTGAATGCTACCGCCTTGTACTGGCTCCGCGCCTACTGTGGCTGTCAAGAAGCGCATGATGCCGCCGATACCCGTGGCGCTGTCTGAGATAGTGCCGGTGCTGTCGAAGGTTATCCGGCAGGCTTCTTGATAGGTGTTTGTTGCGCCGACATAACCAAAGCCTGACAGGGTAAGCAGATCGTCGCCAGTCGTGATGACTGATGGTGATGCTACTGTGCCGCGAGATTTGCGGGAGTTGATGGCGTAGGATGTGGTGTCGGCTAGGGCGCGGGAGGTTTGAAGAGCGCCTGCTATGAAGCGGGAGTTTTCAAGCCCAGATAAAGCTACCCCAAGCACCCCCGCCCCGGCTCTAAACAAACCATCCGTCTCCCCGCCATTAAAAGTCAATCCCGGCGCGGCGGCGGTAGTTCCTGTTGCCTTAAAAGGCAAATTAGATGCAACACCAAGAGAATCAATAGAAAGACTAACTGTTCCGCCAACGGCGAACCGAAGATCTGTGCCCGACCCGCCGTTATACATTCCGGTGCTTACTAGTCTTGCAAATGAATAGGTCGGATTAGTATTCGTGCCATCCGCAGCCAATATCTGTGCCGCAGTCGGACTCACACTAAACACATGCGCCGCCCTTGAATACACAGACAGCGGAGACATCGTGCTGGCGGCAAGCGTTGAGAGTTTCAGCCCGACTTGATTCGGCACACCGCTTGTAGAAGTACCTCCAGTGGCAGCAGAAGATTCCCCAAGCTCAAGCGCAACCGTGGTATTGGAAGTTTTCGCCCAGTTCCAGCGGACGTTGAAGTTTGCGTTGGCAATGCCAGCTTGGTTTGCTGTGGCTGCGGTGATGCCGTCTAGGGTCGCCCCCCCGCTTGCTGCCGCCCAAGTAGCGTCGCCACGCCAGAACGTGCTGGCAGAGGCCGATGTACCTGAGTTTAGATTGGTGACTGGTAGGTTCCCGGTAACACCGGTGGTCAGGGGTAGACCTGTTGCGTTGGTTAGGGTGCCAGAGGAAGGGGTACCGCCCGCGCCGTTGAATGTGACGAAAGCACCTGCGCTTCCCACGTTGACCCCGAGCGCAGTGACTACTCCTGTCCCTGTCGTGGTCGTAGCCGGTGCCGCCCCAGCGCCACCACCGAGCACAATGGCATTAGCTGCCAGCGCGGCAGAAGTTGCCCATGCTGTGCCACTGGAAAAGTAAGGAACCCCGCCAGAGGTTCCTGCGACGGTCAGCGCGAAAGTCCCCGACGTGGTGATGGGCGATCCTGCGACAGCTATCAGCCCCCCGGTGAAGCTCTGTGCAACGCTGGTTACGGTGCCAGCCCCCGGCGTAGCCCATGTTGGTACACCCGCGCCTGCGCTAGTTAAAACTTGCCCGGTCGTACCCGCTAAGGTGAAGTTATAGGCTGTACCGTCGCCATACGGCACCGCGCCCGCAGTGGGTGCCGCTGCGCTATTCGTGCCACCGTTTGCAATCGGCAACGTACCCGAAAGGCTGTGGGCTGCGTCCCAAGCTAACGCGCCAGTAGCGCTAAACGACCCGTCTGCTAACGTGGTGTGGGTAACTGTTACAGTCATGTGAGAAACCGGAGTTTATATAGGGTGCGTAGATATATCTCGACAATGTTGTCGATGAGTTGCTGCAACGAAGTGTCCGACTTATCCACCACATCGTACCGAGCCGTTTCTATTTCTTTCAACTGGTCTTCTAGAAACTCAATAATGTTGGCGGTTTTTTTAGCCGACATGAGTGAGATTGGGCCGATTAACCCGTGCCGCCCTTGGTAGGCTTCGGCGAAGTCGTCGGCAGCGCCTACGATACGGTCGTAGAAAATGTTCAAGGCTACGTGCTTTGAGTAGCTGCGGGTGTTCAAATGGACGCTGTGCGCCACATCCCGCGCTAAGAACAGCATCCCTAAAAAGTCAGCGCATTTCACTGTGGCATCCCTTGCGGTGGCATTTGTTCCGTACCTGACAATATCATGTCCGGCGGCAGCATCTGGTCTTGCTGCATCATTTCCATTGGCATGGAGTCTTCGCGCATATCCGGCATCTGGTTCATCATACCCCGCGACTCCAACGCCGCCGCAACCACACCCATTGCAATATCCTGAATCTGTTCTTCGCTCATTCCGGCCTGCACCGCGCTAATCCGCTTAGTCTCCGCTTCGTAGGCTTTGACCTCGGCCTCGAACTCTTTGACCTTCAGCGTCTGGGCTTCCATCGACTGGCTGACGTTTTGCAGCATCTGGTGCATCTGTTCCATTTCTTGCGCCATTGCCTGCATCTGCTGGTTGGCCGCTTGCAGCGCCGGGTCGTCACTATCGGACAACAGTTTAGGGTCAATCGTCTTGGCGAATCGCGCCGCCATCTCCTGCGCTCCAGGCCAGTCCATGTGCTTGATGAACAGGTCGCCGGCCACGGCCCACAGTTGCGGGTTGCCTTGCAGCAGTTGGCTCATGGCATCAAGCGACTCCTGCCGCTTGGTCATGTAGCTTGGGCCGGTGGTCACCGCAACGTCGTATTTGCCGACGTTGGGGTTGTAGATCTTCTTGATGACGATGCCTTGCTCGTTCTGAATTTTTTTGACCGGCATCGGTTGCATCGGGTCGATCATGGCCTGGTCGGTGTCACCGTCGATGCCAATGATGCGGGCAATGCGCTGCGTGTCGTAGATCTTCGGGATCAGATCGACCAGTTGCCGCGTGGCGTACCGGATCGCGCGCGCCAGGTTGTCAACGTAGTGGTAGGTGCCGGTGTCGGACTGTTTCTCCCGCGCCAGAATAGCCCGTCCCGACCGCTCGTTGCTGGTGGCCCCGAGGCTTGAGTCGTACTGCCCGGTCGAGCTCTTGATGTCGTCAGCGGCGCCCGCTTTGGCTTGCAACAAGCCGCTTGAGGCCATCGGAGGCTGCGACCGCGCTGGCAACGGCAGCGGCCCGCCTTGCCCGTCGGTCACATCGGGATTGACCTCGAGGTAAGGCCAGTTGTTGATGTTGGCCGTCTTCCATTGGGCCTCGTACCCCTCAAACTGACCGCCGTAGCCGATAAACGGTGCCTTGGGCGCCAGCGCCAGCATCTCGGCCTCTTGGCTGACCCAATAGTTGTACATGCGCTGCGCGTCTTTTGCGTTTCGCACCAGACCGCTGACGTACATCCGTCCGTCTATCTCAAATTCGTTGCCAATTACGCGGATTACGGGGATGTATTTGCCCGCCCAATCGCGCTCTTCCAGCACCTCAAACCCGTTGGTTTTGCACCATTTGACCTGCCGAACGTCCACATCGCGGGTCTTTATGGGCTTCAAACCCATCATTTCGGCTTGTTTTGCCTCCGGTGAGCCAGCCATTGCGGCGATTCCACCGTGGTACTGGTTCAGCTTCTTAGTCTCGTGCTTGATGTAGAAATACTCAGCAATCCGCACCGTGTCCTGGTTGATCCAAGCGTTCAGCTGCCCGTCGCCTACACCATAGGCGAGGCTGGACAGGGTTGCAGCGTCGGGGAACTCGCGTTCGTACTCGGCTTTGGTGATTTCTTGGTTGATAAAGCACCATTCAGCATCCGAACCGCAAGGATCTTGAATGGTCGGGTCCATGTACACGCTAAACTAGTCACGAATGCGCCCGATCCGCAGATCCTGCTCAAAGCTGTTGTCGTCGCGGTACTCAGTCAGGATGCGGAAATAACCCTCACCAAAGGTGACCTGGTTGTCGCAAGCGGTGTCATAGGCTACGTCAGCATCCGAGATGTACTCAATGTGCCGCACAATGCCGTTGAATATCTCGGCAACCTCAACATCAGCCTTGTCGTCAGCAGGTATTACCTTGCCGCTCGGACGGTTCTGGCGCTGGTCGTTCGTGACTTGCAGCACATGCTGCGGCAGCTTGTTGATGGTCAAGCAGGGTCGAGCGTTGATCGTTTGGCCTTGCACCGAGCCTCGGGTCGCCAGCACATCTGCCGGCCACTGCCACTGGTTGTCGGGGCTTGCGGCACGAAAACGCAGGTCGTCCAGCTCGTCCTCGCGGCTGTCCGAATAGGCCGAGATCGCCATTGTGAGGCGTGACCGCATGGTCGCCAGCATGTCGGCGTTACTCACGTCGCGCTTGCTGCCGCCTGACGAGACTGCGCCCGCTTCGTTAATGCCTGTGTCTTGATAGGCCACTATTTCTTAGCTTTACGTTTGACCGCGTAGGCGATGGCAACGGCTTGCTTGACCGGCTTGCCGGCGGCTACTTCGGCCTTAATGTTTTTGCGGAAGGTGGCTTTGCTTGGTGATTTGACCAGTGGCATGGCTACCTCTTCTTTGCTGTTTTGGCCGACTGCTTGAACGCCTTGGCCGTCGGGGCGCCGGGCGTGCCGGGTTTCCGCATCTTCTCTTTACTGCCCGCAGCGATGCGGTTTTGCTTTGCGTTGATGTTGGCGTAGAGTCCAGGTTTCATGTCAGCACTTCCATCGTCTAAGTGATGCTTTTGCACGTTCAGCGGGGCCGCTGGCGTTTCTGACTACCCCCGACATCCGCGCACAAAAGGACGCTTTGCGACCTTTGTCGGCGGCGGTCTTGGGGCTTGGCGCGGGTGCCTTCAAGTTGCTGCCGGTGGCTGCGTTGTATTTGGCTCGGCCCTTGGCTGTGAGGCCGGCGCCCTTGCTAACCGGGAGCTTCTCGCCTCGACCAATCGCTAAAGATACGCTTTTTTTCACGACCCCATCCAAGAGTTGGTTACGCTGGCGTGGGACGACGCTGTGCGTCGGGTCGGCTCCCGATACTCGCGGTGCGCGACAGGAAAGGCAAACGTGACGGCCAGCGCATCAGCGGCATCCGGTGAGGCTAGACCACGACTCCTCATTTCCTTCTTTCCTTCAAGAAAAATCGTACCGCTGCTGTTAGGCTTCTTCATGGGGCCGACCAGATCGGCTTTTAGCTGCCGGTCGTTAGGAATGGCCGCTGTCTTCAGCCAGTCCTTCATCAAACCCCACATTTCGGCCCGTTTATTACCCCACATAATGGAGTTTTTAGCTTTCCAGCCAAAGTTTACCCCACGCACTTTGTACCGTTGCTCTGTCAGCCTGTCAAGTATGCCGTATCCGAGGCCACCTTCGTCAATTACCGACAGAATTGGCTTGTACTCCTCGATGGCGTCGATCACCCGGCCCACAATCGTCATCGTGTCCTCGCCCGAGTAGCGTTTGATTGCCACAATGTCCCGCCCCTGGCGCAATACCAGCACCGTAGAGTCAGCGCCGCCTCTGGCTGGGTCGATACCTAATACTATAGGCGCCGTTGTGTCCTTCCACCGCTCCCGCTGCATGGCGTCCTCGACCAGCAGGGGCTTGATGAACTGATCCTCGCCCGCGTCGGGGAACTCACCGTACACCTCGACCTTGGCCTGCGGGCTATCTTCGCCGTATTCCGCAATGATCTGCTCGTAGACCTGTTTGTCGGTGTCCTCCACCGTGCGCGCGTCCACGCTGCGGGTGTTCCAGAACGCCCGTTTAGCGTGGAAGCACTCAAAGAAGTACCCCTCGTTGCGGCGCGGGTTGCTAAAGGCAAACCAGTACCTGTCCGGTGTGTTCTCGGTGAAGAACCCGGCGCCAACCTCCCATATGGGGTTAGGTATGCCGGAGGACTCATCGAAGATGAGCATCATGCCGTCCTGGTTATGCACGCCCGCGTAGCTGTCGGGGTTCTCTGCCGACCAGAGCTTTCCCTCCGCAGCCCAATAACGTGTGCCTTTCTTGAGGTCGCGCTCGACCAACTCGCACAGCCACGCCGCCGGCACCAGCTTGGTCGCGCTGATCTCGAACCAGTGGTTGTTGATGGTCATCGCCGCCCACTTAGTCAGCTCAGCCCATGTCACCGAGCGCAGTTGCGACTCCGAGTTGGCGCTGATGATGACGCTCGCGCCGATGCGGGTGGTCAGCATCCACAGCACCAGCCAA
>Ga0181350_1000540_pt1 | contig 11137 bp, 27 predicted proteins | sample Su13VDMM110DCMD_FD_130105 | JGI IMG/M metagenome (GOLD analysis project Ga0181350, IMG submission 130105) | Freshwater viral communities from Lake Michigan, USA - Su13.VD.MM110.DCM.D | ecosystem: Environmental > Aquatic > Freshwater > Lake | place: USA: Michigan | collected 2013-07-16
AGGAGTTCGCATAGTATTCCCTATTCCTAATCCCTCTTGGCATAGGTGCTGGGATATTAAGATATCCTTCTGCTTCTAATTGTCTCAACCTACGCATATTTGTAAAGCAATCTTTTGTAATCTGTCCTCTTAAAGCGCTTGGATTCTTTTGTATATAATCTAAAATCTTTTTTGCCATCTTCATATCATCTAATTTTGTATACATTAAAACTTACTGCCTACTTCCTGAAATATTTTCTCGAATGATGATGGTTTAAAGTCTTGCTTGTTAAATTCAAACATAGTCTTTTTGCCATTAGCGTGTTTAATATACCCCTTAACCAAAACATTTTCAACTATGATTGTTTTCTTTGTGTCAGCCATTACTCGCCTACCGTTCTATATGAGATACCAAGATATATGTTTCTTACATTGTGTGGCTTGAGATTAAATGCTTTAGCTACTTTAGGAATGGGCATAGTCTTCAATGCCTTCTTGATTTCTATGACCTGTTCAGTCGTTAAATATTTTTTGTGATATGCTTCGCCCATTAGTATGGTGCCTCCTCGTAATCATTTGTGTTAAACACTTCTTTTGGTGTTTTAGGTAACTCTATCACATCTATATCAGGATGTGAATCTTTATACCATTTAGCTTCTCTTTTTGACCAGCGATATTTCCTGATGATATCGCCATCATCAACAACTGCGTGTGTGAAGTTCATTGTGGGATTCCCTTATATGTTTTGTAATTCTTCCAGCTATCAGAAAGCATATAATCTATTGCCATCTTTCTAACGGGATTTAGTTCCTCAGGAGTAGTATGATACAACTTTAATTCTTCTGCAAGCTTCTTGGTTAAAAAGCCATCTTGTTTTCTTTTTTCAAAGCTCATATGATCCTTTCTTTGTTTTTGAATATAGCTCCGCCAAGGGTGAGATGGACACACCTTTGACCCACATTGAGCAATAGAAGCTACCCAATACCAGTCCTACACAGAGTTAATGTTCAATCGACATACTGTTGGCAAGTCACCCCGTGGCAGTATATCTTGTGTGATACCCATTTAAGTTCACGAGGCTCGCTTGCGGGTGTAACAAGGCCTATGTATTATTCCACGCAACCCATGTAGGTTCATTGATAACGTTTGGAGTACGGAAAGATGCGAATAGATAGGGGAAAAAAGAACGAACGTTCTCTTATCACCTTTGCATTCACATCTCTCATTTATAAATTTACTCCTGTTTAAAACAAAAAGCAAGGGGTATAAAAGAAAAACCCCTAGGTTTTAATCTAAGGGTTTTAAAGGTGCGAGGGACACCGAGGGTTGACCATTACGAGAGAGAGAAGCAAATGTAAAGGATCGTGTGAGGAAAGGGACTCACAACGAAACTATAGCAAATCCGTATATCTGTGTCAACATATTTGTAAAAGTTATATAGAAATAGTTGTATATAACTAAATGTTATATAGAATTAGGCATTTTTCATGGTTTTATGGAGGATTTTGTATCGCAAAAGGCGCATTATATTCAATACAAACTAGCTTGTATGGAGTAAATTACATACAAAGGTGTTTGTATAGCAAAAATAGATCTTTTTTATATACAAAGGAAAATATTATGTGGACAACTCCAGCAGCTACAGAAATGCGTTTTGGCTTTGAAGTAACTATGTACGTAATGAACAAATAATGGTCATCGTAACAGATTGTTATTAGTATATAATAGGGGTCTATGACCCCTTTTATTTCTCACAAACTAGATATCAATACGGAAGAGATAGCTGATAAAGTCTTTAGGCTTCAGAAGTATTGGGTATCCAGATCAAATGAATTTGCCTTCTATACGCTTGGAAGAAATGCTTACCTAGACGGCAAGACACCAGAATACAAACAAGACATTAAGATATTAAATCCCATACTGCGTGAAAAGTTTGGCGACATATACGATATCATTATTGATTACTTATCAGATCAGTTCAAAGAGCCAATCAAGCTTAACTATTCCTTAGCTCACCCATCCTTTCACATCTTTGCTTCAAGCCCATTCCTGCTCACCCATGCAGGCCTTTGGCATAAAGACTACCCACATATTACATTAGACTTAGGAAATATAGATCCCTATGCTTTTACAGTAGCAATTAAACTACCTACAGGTGGCGGTGGCATGGACTATATTGAAGATGGAAAGGAAAAGTATCTGCCTTATGAAGAGAAAGAGATCATAGGCCATGATGGAACTGTATTACATAGGATTGCTGGATTAAAAGATTATGTTGAAGGCGATTACAGGATTACATTGCAGGGACATTTAATACGGATTAATGGCGTATTGAATATGTTTTGGTAATTTAAAAGAACTTATAAGCTACTATTAAAAGCTTAATTACTCCGTAAATACCATACATCATTGCAGCGATAACTATGCCATTCACAATAGGTTCTAGTTTACTCATCTTTTATCCTTCTTTAGTTTTCTTACTATCTTAAACTTCTTTTCATTGCTGTATTCATTCCAGTAAGTAATGTCATGCTTAGATCTACCGCATCCAACACAGTGATTATTTTCTAGCTTACAAACTTTAATGCAAGGCGACTGAACCTCACTCTTCATAGTGATCAATTGGAATGTTTATATCGTAGCGAACATCATTGATGCTATCGGCATCTGAGTCATAATTAAATCCGTCTTTATATGGTTTTTCTTTATAAGATTGATTCTTTTTCTTACCCCATATACGATCATACGCTTCGTCATAGGCTTCTTTATTGGTGGGTCTTTGCTTACTACCTTTTCCTGCTTCACTTGCCATACTATTTCCTTACACATAAAATCACAGGGGTAACTCCTGGTCGTTTAACATTATCATACTTTTCTATTATAGCGGTTTTTGCGTTCTCGCATGTAAGCTGAGAGTCAAAATTTACACTGTAAGTTTCAACAGACATGTTGCCAAACATGATAACTATCATTATGTAACTCATAGTAATTTACCTATCCATTTACCATTTTCATTTAACATCATAGGCATAAGCTTTGGCTGGCCATTGATAATCATACCGCAACCTACAATAAATCTTGTCTTAAAGTTCTTTGCATATTGAAATGCCATGGATTTCTGATTGATCAAACATCCCACTTGCATGCCCCAGACTAACTGATCTGGATTGGAATAGTATCCGATACTGAACTTGGTATGGTAGTGGCCCTGCACAGTGTGCATCCCGTATTGCATGGCAACTTTAAGCACGTCAGCAGATAATCCGTGAGTAAAGAAACAACGTGAACCGTCAACTAAAGTAATTGTATGATCTTCCACCCATTTCCAACCACTGCCAACACCAAGATAATCATTGTAGTCTTTAAGGTAGCCTTTAGGTACACCATGTTTTAATGCACGTCTAAACAACATAGATGAATGGTTAGAGTGAACAAGCACCATCTTTGGAAATATCTTTTCAAGCTTTTGAATGTAAGATATGGAGGCTGCTAATTCATGGCCTGCTGAATAAAGATCTGGGTCGCTATCATGCATAGACATTGCATGACAATCTAATTCATCGCCTATGTTGACTATGTGATCTGGCTTATATTTTGTTTTAAGGGCTTGTAGAAAATCAAAAGCCTGTGGATGATGATACGGTATATGTAGATCCGATATTACTAATACTGATTTATACTTAATTGTCATGGTGTTCCCCCGTAAGTTTATAATTCTTTCCTATCAAATCCATATAGGTCGTTGAATTGAAACATCAATTTCCTAAATGTTTTATCGTGCTTATCATAGTGCGTTTTTCCCTCTAAGTAAAGCTTTAAATGAACCATTTCATGCGCAACAGTTCTCATCATGTTGATATAAGTTTCTTGGTGATGCGTGCTTATTCTCATAACCATAGGCTCTACGTCAAACTCACCGCAGATTGTGGGATCTGTATTACTTTCAAATATTATTTTGTGTGGAGCTGGAAGGTTCCAGTCGTTGAAGGGAGGCATCTTTCTCAACATATCATACGTTACTTTAATTGTATAATCGTTGATGAGCCTTGTAGTCATGTTAGAGTCCTAAGTTAGCTTCTACTAATAACTTACTATCGTACTTCTTTACTGCGGTAAACTTTTCAGCTTTATCATCACATCTATACAGAGGTGTTAAGGTAATATTATGGAGTTTTGATTTCAGCTCATTCTTAAATGATATTTCAGATGGCTTGAATGGAGAGATAAAACTATTGACAAGTTTGTTGTTGTGATCAAACTCTTCATAGATCCATGCGTATGGTTGTTTGCCAGAGTTAATCATCATGTAATCCTTCCATAGCTATTCTACTTACAAAGTTACAAGAGGCTCTGAAGGCTACAAATACTATTGCAAAAGGAATCATACATATCCCTAAAAATCCTACTAATAAACCAAATTGTGTTTTCATTTAACCTCCAAGTGTTCTTTTTCAAATAACCAACCTATAGTCTTACGATGGGCATCTTCCCACATATCTACACGTTCTTCTCTTGTCAACTTACTTCCTTGATCAAGATTAGAATGACATTTATAACACATTGCGGCAATTCTGTAATCATTTGATTTCATGGAGGTAGATTTACCATCCCTCATTTGATTTGAATGAGCAGCAACAACTGTTCCGTCTTCAATCCCACACACCTGGCAAGGAGATTCCCTGACTATCTCTAATAGCTTTTTGTTTCTATACAATGCCATGCGCTCTTTCTATAGCCCTAGCAAATGCAGTATAGTTAACTTTTTTACCATCAAACTTTTCAGACTCCCAGATAATAGTAATCATTTCTTCTGGTAAAGGTTTAACTACCTTAGGTAGCTTATCCATATCTTCTGATGTAAGCTTTTGTTCCATCCATTGTTTATAGTTTTCCATTAGTGCATTCTCCTACGCATAGCGCTTTCTAAGGCTTTAATCTTGCCTTCTAGCTTACCAATCTTAACATTAGTGGCTTTTGTTTCTTTGTTATGCTCTGCAATCTTTTTACCTAAAGACTCTAAACACTTTCCCATGCGGATGCCAAGTTGTTTGTCTAGTGTATATACTTCTTCAGCTATTTTTATGAGTTCTTGGAACATGTAACTCCTTATTTGGTTTGACCATTCTGCTTAAACATAAAGCACATTTAAATCGTTTGATATTTTTAGTTGCTGTTTGAACCATCTTGCCTGTTTCGGCCAATCTAAATGAAAGGCATGATGAGCAGTATCTTTGACCACTCATTTCCTAGTTCTTCTTTTGATTGCTGGAAGGCCAATTACTTTCTCATCTTCCATCATAGCCTTAGCCATAGCTTTAGCATCTTCAGGTATCTTATGTATGGGAGTGCCACGAATGAGATAACCCATCATGGCAAGTCCAGCATACAGTGATTCCATATATTCTTTTTCGTTATCTGTCATTTGCTTATCTCCAATGTTTTAATGTCAGAGATTAAATTATCAGCAATCAGTATGCCATGAACAGATATAGTAATAGCGCTTTCATTGGTATTGATAACCTTAACTGTATCTTTAAGCGCTTTGTTATAACCGCTATTGTATGCAGTATTGCCATCAATAATCATTTGAATTGCATTACGTATAAGCTCAGAGGCTTTACGATCACGTGCTAATAACTTTAACTTCTTATGTAAGTCACTAGGCAAATAGACTGAATACGGTATTAGCTTATTGGTTTCCATGCAGTATATTCCCTATATAAAGCGTCAAGTTTATTTTGAGCTTCAATGTTAGTTTTAAGTTGAGATCTTGATTCTAAATCCAGATAAAACCTTAGCCATTGTGTAACGGTCTCATAGTCTTTGGTAGATATCTCACTCTTGGAGTATAGATATTCCCAGAACTTTGGATCACGACACAACATACCAGATATTCTTATAGCTCGATCAGCAGAGAACTCGTCTTGACGATCAATTGGAGCCTCATGATTATCTAATCTAACCATTACCACTTGGTATCTAGCACCGACAAAATCCCTAAGTAAACTCTCAGGGATATCGTCAGGATGCATAGAAAGCGTTAGAACATATCCAGTTTTATCTTGTTTGAGTGCAACCTTAACACCTTCAAACTGAATGGTTTCCATTAAGCCTCCCAAGGATTCTTACCAGCTTCTTGCTTTGGTGGTTGAGGTTCTGATACTGCAATACCTAAGAAGCCTTCGCCAGTTTCATTGTTTTGCTTATTCCATGCAGATAGTCTTAATTGAATAAGAGGTTTATCTTTATGTTTAGTAAGTAAGTCAATTAATAGATTGCGATCTACATGAATGTTGCCCGTAAGATCAGGTTTCTTTTCATTGTCTTTGTATCTGTTCTTTCCTAGCGAACCGCTATTTGCTCTTTGCTCAGCCATTTAAGGTCTCCTCTTTAGTTGTTGGTGGTACTTGTGGTTCTGCTTGTTCTTTAATTTTTTGAATTAAAGTCCATGCGCCTGTCTTAGTAGGTAGTTCTGCTAAAACTCCCATTAAGAATCCTGTTTCTTCTTGAGTTAGTTCAAGTTTGATATTCATACTGCTTCCTTTTCTAGTTTTGTTTTTACTTCTGTAAACTTATTCATAAGGGCTTTGAATTCATCTGGAGACTCATCCTTTAATCTGTCATAAGAAACTTTGTTTACTTTGAAAGTGTTCATAAGCGTTGCTACACTTCCACAGAATTCAAACTTTGCTTCCGTTCCAGATATAAGATCATTTCTCCACACAGTAGGATCGTTTGGATCCTCCTTACAAACAATTAGATCATTTTGCCATGTTTCTTTTTTATCTACAGAAATTGGACTTGTTACTGTAGACTTAGCTTTTTTTGGTTCATCTTTACCAGTGATAGCATCAAGAGAGTCGTGTTCAACTATCTCCATAGCTGCCACCCAAAGATAGCGTCTTAAATAGGTCTGCACTGCCCCTAAATTTTGAATTGCATGACAGCCTTTTAATTCAGCTGTAGACATTGGAGACTTGAATTCAATCTTATCTTCTGGTTTATCAACATCTACAATTGTTAAAATAGCAATGTCAGTGTAGAAAGTAATAGTTCCACACAATCCTTTTTCTGTGAATATAGTTTGAATGGTAGGCAAGAAGTCACCTAATTCAAAGTATTCAAATCCAGCAAATTTATTCTTGCCAGACTTCTTTAAAGGCCTAGATTGAAGATCAATTCGTGCCTCCTGTAACTTTTTATATACGCTCATTTAGTTCACCTTTTCTAGTTTATTTAATCTTTCTAATTCAGCTTTTGCATAGAATAAAATCTTCTTTATATCTCTAATCTCTGGGCTATGAGCCACTTCACCATATCTATAACAAGCTCTAAATATTTCACCAATCTGTGCATTCATATTCTTAGCACTTATTAGTTCTTGCAATTCTGTTGCACCCTCAGGCAATTCGTAATAACTTGCTGTAGATCCATCTGACTGTTGTTTGCTCATGTTTGAGCCTCCGTATATTCTTTATATTGCTTACACCATCTATTAACTAAACAATAATCTTTACACCTTGTTCTGTCACCTTTTCTAACTTGTATCTCATAACCCTTACCTAATTCGTTTAATGCTGCATCAGCTAACTCTGCTGTTTCATGAAGTGACTTGGCTCTTGTATTACCTACTTTAATCACTGCCCATACAGGTGGCTTTTCCCACATCTCTTGAGGTGTGCATTCAGGTAATTCAGCTTCGGTCTCTAAGGCAAACTCAGCGGCACTATGTTTAGCAATACGGCCTTTGATAAAAGCTTCTTGCTCTTCAAATGTCCATAGTGGAATGTTGACAATAGCTACATTACGTTGTGGATACTCAGGCTTACGTTCAGCTTCACGCTTTGACCAATCTTTCAAGATACCAACAATTTGCAATGACTTAATAGGCACTTGTTTATTCTTTTGAACTAACCATGCATAAATGTTAAGTTGTTGCTCCCATTCAGGCTTATCATTCATTACCGCCCAAACAGATGTAGTCTTATAGTCTTTAATATGGATGCCATCAGGATCTACCACTTGAAGATCAATTGCACCTGATACATGCCAACCATCCACCTCAGCAAAGAAACGTTGTTCAACCAAGTTATGTTCATCAGCACCTTTTTCAAGCACGTTATGAACTGCTGACCCAAAAATAGACCAGATCATATCTGATACATCTTGCTCTAACTCATCATCATACTTCTTTAATAGCGTTACAATCTTAGGGCTATTAAGTAAGCTTGTTGCTGATATATGAGCCTTACCTTTTGAGTAGCTAGGATTCTTAGCTATATTCTCAAATGGCTTAGGTAAGTTAAATTGATTGGTTATTTTCATGCTTCACAATTTCCACTAGGACACATGTTAGTATTTAGCATAGCTTCTTCTAATTCATCAAATGCTTTGTCTGTAGCAATAACATCTACTGCCTTACATACATCATTTAATATATCGTAATCCACTTCTAAACATCTGACTTTAGTTTCTAAGCCACGATCTCTAGCATGGTCAGCTGTGATAGATGTAATAAATTCTGTTGGTTCAAAGCCATCCTTAATAAGATCATTGTATTTTTGATCTGTCATTAGGTGCTCTGTAATTGATATAAACCTTTTCATGATATCCCCCTTAAAGTAAAATGAGATGTAATGTTGGCACATAATAAAATACATGTCAATAGGTTGTACCTATATTAATTCATCTGCTATAATAACGCTTATGAAAACAATAAAATTAAAACTGCCCTATCCTCCTACCGTAAATCATTACTGGGGACAGCTCGGATCTAAGAAGTTTTTAGGAAAGAAGGGAAAAGAGTTCAGAGAAGCTGTGTTTTTATGCTCTTTAAACGCACGCCAAGGGGCCTTAAACGAACGATTGCACATGGAGGTATACCTGTACCCTCCCGACAAGAGAAAACGTGATGTAGATAACATTTTAAAGCCTTTGTTGGATGCCTTAGAACATGCTAATGTATATGAGAATGACTCTCAAATAGATAAGTTATGTGTAACTCGAATGGAAGTAGCTAAAGAAGGGTATTGCGAAGTTGTTATTCAGGAGTTAAATTACTTACCTGATCATTAAATCTTTGCATGAGCAGAGTCTTCTGTGCATCAACAGCTTGAACACGCTCTTTAGGGAAGCCACGCTCAATAAACATACGTTTTCTTTTGTTCAATTCATTAATCTTATTCTCAATCGTATTAGCTCTTTTCCATAATCTAGCCTCTGGATTGTCATTTAAGTAGCCTTCTACGTCTTCTCTGTTCTTCATACGACCTTTAATCTCATTTTCATGATCAGTCATACGGGTTACATTGTTATAGAATGTTTGAGATACGGCAGCAGGTGATCCTGTAGAGCCTAAAAAGCGACCTACCACTGGTCTTTGATAAGATGGAATCTCTTCACCTGTAATTGCAGCGCTAACAGCTTTTCCTGCCTTAGTAACTTCACGATATAAACCACCACCGACTTGGCCAGCAAGGAAGTCTACTTCATCGCCTGTAGGGCTGATTGAACCTTTTTGATATTTAGTGCCACCTGATGCCCAGTTTAAGAATTCAGCAATACCCTTACCTAAGGTAGATGCAGTATCTCTTGATCTTGTATAGCCTGGTGTAGGTGCTGTAGCACGATCAGGCCTATAGATAGGACGGCCAAATGAATCTTTGTTTTCTGCTAACGCAACTATTGGGTCAATAGCAGTAGGCATAAGTGTTTGTATTGCAAATCCAGAGCTGCCTAATGGGTTAAATGAATTCATAACAGATGACATAAGTGAAGTCATATGCTTGCCTGGATTGCGACCACCATGAATCATAAAGTCCATAACAATACGGCCAGAGTTAGGTAATATGTTATAGCCCAATGGATAAGGCACTGTTAGATATGTACCATCAACCAATGGAATAATAAAGTTTCTTTCTCGTACAAACTCTGGAGGATCATCATCACCATATCCAGCAGCGGCCAGCATGACAGCTTGAACCATGCCAGCTAAGATACCACCACCAATAATCATCTTGCCTTTAGGGCCTTTAAGTGTCTGGTAAATACGCTCAGTACCTTGAACAGATGCATTAAAGAACGCATAGAGAACATTAACTGATTTTGTCCAAGCACCTTTTCTATCAAAGTTAACTGTAAGATTTTTAGCAATAATCGCTGCTTTTTGTTTAGATAAGCCTTGATCACGAGCAACCTTATATGCAGATAAGCGGAATGCATTTTCCATCATATCGTTATAATCTGTAAGGCCACCTAATACTGCATAGAATGCTTTCTTAGTATTGCCATCTTTAAATTGTGAAAGCGTATGCTCAACGATCTGCATCTCTTCTTGATTGCGGATCAATGAATCACGATATCCTGTTTGGAAACCTTCATCACGAGCTTCTTGATATAGTTTAGCCCATGGCCCAGTAGGTAATGGTTTACCTTTACGTTCAGCACGATGTACGTTTAAGATACCACCCATAGCTTTATAAGCGCCTGCAATAACCTGAGCTTGCTTGCCTTTAATTTCTGTGTTTGTAAGATTAAGTAATGTGCCACCAAAGTCACGGACAAAGTTGACTAGTCCAAAGACTGGATTGTATTGCGTATTAACGCTCTTAAACCAGCGAGTAAATATACCAAAGATATTTTCAAGGTAGCCTAATTGTTCAACATCTAAGTTCTTTAATGCTTGAACCATACGTAATGCTCTTGGATCATTCTTATTAAAGAATATATATCTATCCTTGCCATTAATGCGTACAGGGAATACAAAGTCTTTGTAACGTGCCATGACGTTAACTTTAGATGCTACAACTTCTTTGCTTTCGTTAACAGGCAATCCAGAGTCAAAATCAAAATCTTCATCAGGTTCAAAACCTTCTTCAGCAGCTCTTGTCTTTTTAAGATAACGCTCTTTAGGCTCAGCCATTAAGTTATCAATCATCTGCTCAGCATCAGGCACGCCCATGCGTCTTAGTTCAGCAATAGCTTGTTTCTTATTTCTGATAGCATCAGGATTAATAGCTAGCCAGAAGTCTGAATTAGGATTTTGTATAGCTAGACCATAGAGTGCACGACCTACTCTAATTTTTTCAGCACGGATTAAAGCACGTTCACGTTGGGCAATGATGTTGCTTAATATATCTTGAACATCTTTTTCTGATCC
>Ga0181350_1000545_pt1 | contig 11126 bp, 9 predicted proteins | sample Su13VDMM110DCMD_FD_130105 | JGI IMG/M metagenome (GOLD analysis project Ga0181350, IMG submission 130105) | Freshwater viral communities from Lake Michigan, USA - Su13.VD.MM110.DCM.D | ecosystem: Environmental > Aquatic > Freshwater > Lake | place: USA: Michigan | collected 2013-07-16
AGAGAAGGTATAACGGATTTGGATGCCGACGGGAAACCGTTAAGCCCTGATGCGACCATACGGGAGCTTGGTGGATTTTCAATAACTAATGATTTTTCAAATGACCCCAAACGTCAGGCAGGGTATAAAAAATTAGAACCCCTGACCTCTATATTTAAGGAACGTGGGTTTGACACTCGTACGCAAGCTGCAGAAATGTCTGAACTGGATAGCCCGACAGCCCCGTGGATTAATAAGCTTAACTATCTAGGCGGGTTCTTGTTCGCCCACTCTGAACGCGGGATACGGCAGGTTAGTGCAATCAGTACCTACATACTGGAGATGGAGAAACTTACAGGTAAGAAGTTTGGGAAGCTAACCGATCCGGATATTGCAAAGTACGGGGCTCAAGCCGCGGAAACTGCGATTGATACCATGCTGTATGTGAACAGCTCCGCACTTATTACCACCGCTCCGCGTATCGCACAAACATCCGCGGGCAGCTTGGTGTGGCAGTTTAAACGGGTGCCGGGACAGCTGCTGTACACCCATTTTAGTATGTTAAACAGTATTTTTAAAGACCTGACGGGTAAAGCCCGCACCCCCGCTGAACTCGAAGAAGCAAGGGCGCTGCGAAACACGTTCTTCTACACAGCTGCAGCGGGCGGGGCGCTTGTGGGAGTAAAGGGCATCCCGATGTATGGGGTAGTGGCAGCAATCGCTAACATGTTTTTGGACGACGACGAAGACGACTTCAACACTCTTATCGCTAAGACGATGGGGGAGGACAAGTACTACGGGTTGATTGCAAATATGTTTGGGGTAGATATTACGGATCGTGTGTCCTTGACTAACTTGATGATTCGCGACCGCGGCAACTACAAACCCGATAATGAGTATCAGTATGCGGTAGAGGCATTACTTGGCCCCGCGTTTGGTGTGACCATGCGTAGTATTCAAGGCGGACTTAGGTTGTTTGACGACGACCCAAAAAACACAGACCGTGCGGTGGAAGCCATTCTACCGACAGCGTTATCCAACCTTGCAAAAGGGTACCGGTTTGCCACCAAAGGGTACGAGACCGGGCGGAACGATCCTATAATCTCCGGGGCGCTGCCGATGGGGGATGTTCTTAGGCAGTCCTTGGGGTTTGCTCCAATATCCACGCGCTCAGCCAGAGACAAGCTTTCGCTTAACATCCGTAAAGATTTGGGTAGGCGAGATCGCAGGAACCGCATAATCGATAAGCTCGTGTACGCCGTTTCCGGAGAGGGCGAGCACTCTGAACTATTGGCGCAGGGATGGGAAGAAGCGCAAGCCTTTAATGCGGACCACCCGGCATTCCCTATAGGGGTGGACACGCTACTGCGCTCTATCAGGGCTAGACAAACACGTACGGAGATGGCAGCAATTACCGGTGGAGCCCCAGTAGACAGGAAAACAGCACTTGAAATGATAGAGTCGAACAGGGAGTTTGAGGAGGGGATCAGTTGGATGGATTGGTAAAAAAAGCCCCCGTGAGGGGGCTAATGTTCTCTCTGATAGAGAATGATGCGCGGCTATAGTACCACAGCTACTTTAACCTCCAAATTCTAACTCCGTACTTGCCATTTTCAATACGTACCCGGTGAGCAATATCGCTTCTACGTACGCCCCCCGCGTCCACAAAATGTTCTAAGGCTTTCACGGTGTTTATACAAGGAACAAACACCGAGGAACCGGGGACAAATTTACTCCAGTCTATGACAATGCGTACTCCGTCCGGAGATATGTCAGTTACCATTAACCTCGTCATCTTCCGCTAGACTCGACTGTACCGATTCGTGTTTGGATTGATCCCATGTAAGTTCTATTGTATGCATAGACCCTAGCTCCAACTTAGTGCCCCTACCCAATCGTACTTTGCGGAATTTCCCATTCATCTCGCTTTTAATCAGTCCGCGTATAGACTCGTAGTGGTGCCCTCTTTTAATGCACCACTCTTTAAACGGGGTGGGCAGTAGGAACAACCTGTTAGCGTCATACTCATGGCGCGCAACCCATTTAAACATAGGAGTAGCGTCCGGCATAATAAGTTTCTCAAGTTCCGAGTCCTTTGTTCTAGCATCGTCAGTGCTCTTCAAGCGCAATATCCCGCGAGGGTTATCACTCAAGTATTGCCCAATCAAATCTTCAATGTCTACAACCATGTCTTTCATGTTTGCTTTCGCCTTTTTAAGTTTCTTTACGATCCACCGGTATAGTGCCTTCAAATTCCAGTTAGTTAGCCCTATTTGGTTGGAGATTATGCACCCTGAAAAAGTTGTAGCCGCCTGCGCAACCCAAAAACGATGCTGTGCTTCTAGGTTTGCAGCCAACATTAGCTTATCCCTAGTAGCAAGTACGAGGCGCTCTACCTCCTCCATATGGTTAAGTATGTGGTGGATGTAAAGTTCCCCTGCATGTCCGTAGTTGTTCGCCAAGTCCTCATTCAACGTGTTTGCCCCCATGGCATCTTGGGTTGTTTTTAAAGTCTTAACCACAGAGGCTTCTAGCATGCGTCCAATTTCCCCCTTAGCCAACGCCCTATGTTGGGAAACAATATCCGCCAAGCTGGTGTTACCCGTAGTGCCCACAATCAAAGACCACTCCGCGCCACGATACCGCTCGGAGTTCTGCCCCGTGTTGGTCATCCTATTCTTTTGCTCTCCATCGCTTACGGCATAACTGAACTCACTAGCGTCCGCAGGTTTATAGTTGGTGATCTCATCAATGTACAACGGTAGGTTTTTCCATATCTCTGCGCGGTTCCAAGCGGAGTTCCCCGTATCTTTTCCCTTGAGTACCAATTTCTTGTAGTTCCCCCACACCGATGCCCCACCATTCATACCCGTGCTTTTCCCGTACCCAGAATCGGGGCTCATCAAATGGAATATAGACCCCGCGATATTAGGGATGAAAGTCATCAGAGGAGCCCCAAAAGATATACCAAACATGTATTGGTGTTCTTCAAAGCCCTCGCGGTTGTAGTACGCAGTTACCCGCTTCCACCCCTCTAACGTGCCTTTCTTCTGGAAAAACGGATAGTATTGTGCGGTGCGAACACTTGGGGGGCTAATGGAAACACGGTCTGCAAATATTTCTCGCTCCCCTAGGACAAAAGACGTCCTGCCCTCTGTCCACCCAAATTGGGTATGCACGTCTACAATGTCTTGTGAATCTTTTAAGGTTTCTATCCACCGCCCAACGTAAGTCATAAGTGCCTCCGCTTGTTTGCTAAGTACAAAGATATCGTGCATACCCATAATCTTTCGGAATTCATCCTTTGACGTTATCTTGTTCATCGAGATCACAAACGTCTGCACACCCTCTCTAGCTGTGTGATGTTTAAATTCAAACGCAGGGCCTTCTAGGGGGTCTAACAATCGTTTAGTTACGTATAAATCCCGTCTATATATTTCCCTCTGTTCTTCTGTACCGTCCGGATGCTTTATACGTAAGTACACCCCACCCGCTGCACCTCGCTCGTACGGGAGTGGGTAGTTCGGTATCTGTAGGGGTACCGGTTTAAATGGATCAGGTGAGGCAGGCTGCGAAGGTGGTTGGAGGGCGTTGGGGCTATCTTCACCGCTTTCAGAATCGTCGCCTTCCTGCTGTGCGTAGTGCCCCGCCTTTTCCTCTTCCCAGTTATTCCCGGTAGCGGAGGCTTTAACTTCCACGATTTGCACTTCAGCCGTACGTACTTCCATGCACAGCTTTATAGGCGAGCGTATCGTGCCCGCTAGTTTGTGCGGACAGCCTTCACACCCAGCGGGGTTATCCTTTTCAAACGTGGAGCACAGATGTGGGGTATCGATAGAAGCAGCTATCTTTTCTGTTTCCTCGGCGCTGTAGTTACTGTACCCCTGTGACACAAGGTGAATTGCTTGGCTCCCATCCGCGTCACAGAACTTAGCGATGGACAGTACGTGGAGCCAATCGGGGTAGGACAATTCGTTAGGCGTCATTATCGCCCTGTGTACTTGCGCACACCCCTTCCCCACTGCGGTAGCTGTAAGTAGTTTAGAAAACTTCTTTGTATACTTACTATCCCCCAACGCCCGCGCCATGTCTTTCGCGTCTGCGTCTGAATACTCTCTTGCCACAGCAACTGGTGTCGATATAACAGGCAGCTTGGCAGCAAAGTCATCTAAAGACACAAGAGTGAGGCTGGAGTTTACGATTTTAACAGGTCTAGGTACGCTGCCTTTGTAGTTATGCGTACCCGGAACCCGCAAAACCCTAGCCGCATCCGCAGTGACCGTAGGGTCAATAGCTAACCCATGCTCTAGGCAAGCAGACTTTAGGCGTTCCGCTACGGGCAGCCATTGTTCCCGTGTGTATGTGGCATCCAGTATCCAATACACGTGTAGCCCACGCCCAGAATTTACTACCACGGAGCACTCAGGCAACCCGTACTTACCCCTTAAAGCCTGTAGAGCTGCCCACCCGTCACGCTGAGTCGCGTAAGGTTTCCCCTCCCCACAATCAATATCAAGGAATAGAGTTTTTATACCCAACACGTTATGGGCTTTGCGGGTATCGTTGGCAGTAAAGGTGGCAAGAGCAACGAACGTATCAAACCCCTCAGAGTCAAAGGCTGACGCAGCCGAATAAACTTCGTCAATAGACAAATAAAACTGAGGGATTACCTTTTTCTTATCTTTAATTCCTACTACACAATAGTACCCATCAGCGCCTAGCACAGCGCTTAAAAAATCTTTAGGCTCCATAGCATTCCCGTATCAGAGAAGGAGAGGGCCCCGAACTGGAGCCCTCTCATATTATTTTTAGTCGTCGAACGCGTCCAGTTCATCCAACAAACTGGCAAGATCGGGAGTGGTGGGGGCGGGATCGTTTTTCTTTTTATCCGCCTTTATTTTAGGTTCTTCCACTGGCTCCACTTCACTTGGTGCTTTAGGGTTGGTAAACCCTGCAAACAAACCCAGCTCTTCCTCTTCTTCCTTTGGCTTTGGAGGGGGGGCTACTGCCCTCGGCGCTGCCGATTTTGGGAACGCGGGGGTGGTATCTTCCTTTGGTTTTATGTATAGCGCAATAAGTTTTTCGGTATCCTCACTTTGTTGCGCAGCAATCGCTAGCTCAAGCTCTGACGGCTCCAACACTCGCACTGCTTTAAAACACAATTTGGGAGTGGAAGAATCAGTATCAAAACGTATTTCCGTAAGTAGAGACGCCAATGGCGCAATTTGGGAGTCTAAGAAACGGGCGTAGGTCTGCAGTCCCATCTTCTGTTTGTTATCCCCAAACACGCTAGTGGCAGGTAGCGACAACTGATAAACAGTTTTAGAGTTCACAATGTTGTCGTTAGTAGCCAACAGTACGGCCACACGTTGAGAAAAACGGCACGCCCGTCCCTCACCCATACCCGAACCCTTTATGTTCTGTTTACAATCAAAACAAGATTCCGACTGACGGTCAGAGGCAATAACCTCGGGGGCAGGACGTCCCGTGCTAGTGTCAGCCGACCAACAAACTGGGGCTGTAGCCTGCCCTTGTACAAATTGCCCCGCGTAGTACATACGGGTAACTGGAGCGGTTTTGACCAGTACCGCTTTTATCGCCCGCTGTTCAAGTTCCCCTACCTCTTGCCCGTTAGCCACTTTGCGGAAAACTCCCCCGCGAATACTTAGACGGTTGACCCCACCAGAGGACTGTCGCCCAGAAGCGTTGGTGTCCGGCTGCAGTTTAGCCAATAACGCTTTGTACTCTGCGGGCAGATTGTCAAACAGTGTTACGTTACTCATACATCGTCCTCATCAGTAAAGTTAAACTCCAATTGAACCGGAGCGTTTTTCTCTTTTGTGTTATCACTTGCCTCTTGCTTCAATGCCGCTACTACTTCTGGGATACTGAACCTATACGTAGTACCAACCTTTATGTAGGTTTGTTTTGGTATATGCCCTTTAGCCACCCAGTCACGCACAGTAGTGACCTTGACTGACAAATGCTTAGCCAGTTCCTCAAATGAAACATACCCATCTGTCATTTCTTCCTCCGCACAGTCACAGTGTATTCGCTATCACGATTTAGCCCCGGTGGTAGCAAGTCGGGGTGGTCTTCTAGGAACTGTTTCATGTTCCCTTGATGAACTCTTTTTTCCAACAACTCAGGTACTTCATGTTTAACGATGAACCGATTCATGGCTTCCCAGTCGGACGTCCAATACTTAGAGCGCACTGATCGGTAGAAAGTCCCGGACTCCGTACGGACAGACTCTGCCCCACTAGAGACGCAATGCCCCAACAACGCCCTTTCCAGCCTATGCAACTTTGAATCTATAACAGCTTGGGCAGCTTCAAAGTCAGTGGTAAGGTCTCGCTTCTTATCCCGCAGCTTTATATAAGCCGACACTACCCTATCAAGGTCTATGGTAACCTCTTCGTCCATCGCATCACCTTTAAAGTATACCGTATGTAAAACTAAGTTTATATCACTATAGTTAAGTATGGTCAAGTTTAATGTTGTATGCTTACTCGTCAAGTACGTGTTTGTACAAGTCTATTATTTTCGAATGCACGTCGATTCTTTCTTCTAGCATTCTGTATATATGATTCTCTACCTTAGACCCTGCCAGCCGAACTACTGTACACGGGTGTTTTTGTCCTGCTCGATGCACTCTAGCGTTAGCCTGTGCGTACGTTTCCAATGAAGATACTGGAGACCACCACACAATCGTGTTTGCAGCAGTGAGGGTCACCCCGTGAGCCGCTGCTTGGGGTTGGATGACGAGTACTTGAGGCTCAGACGTTTCCTGAAACCTTTTAAATATTTCAGTCCGTTTAGTCGGAGACACATCCCCCTGTATTATTTCGTTAGTGATTCCGTCTTTCGATAGCTTGGCTGCTAGTATATTTATTACGTGCCGAAACGGGACAAATATAAGTACCTTCTGACTGGACTCTGCTATCACTTCCTTCAACACGTTGTAGCGGTTATTAATATCAAACTCCACTACCTCTTTGTTGTCGGTATACACCGCTCCGCAGGCTATCTGTAAGAGCTTGTTCATACCCACCGCAGCGTTAACTGCGGATATCTGCTCCCCTGCCACTACCGCTATCATGTCTTCTTTAATATCCGCGTAGTACTTTTTCTGTTGCGCGGTTAGTTCTACTTCTCGTTTAACGTAGGTCATCTCAGGTAAGTCCAGACATTGGTCTTTAGTGAACCTGATGGCTGGTTGTAGCGCGTTAAATACTACGTCAACTGCATTTGCTTTCGGCACCCACTTAAACGGCGTAGCTTGAAACATCACCATGTTCCTGAACGCACCAAAAAATTGAGGTACATTTTTAGGGGCAACAAGTTTAGCTAAACCGTAAGCATCTACTGGGGACTGTGCCGCTGGAGTCCCCGTCATCAGCCACATCCATGTGCGAGGAGTTAACAAACCATTCAAAGCTTTCCAGCGTTTTGTTTGTGCGTTTTTGTAGTGTGTAGCCTCATCCACAATGATCAGATCAAACTTAGCTTGTGCTATGTAGTCTCTTACAATTTCTACTCCGTCGTAGTTTATAACGACGTATTCCGCAGTACCCATAATTATGTCTATACGTTTAGCTTTGCTGCCGTGAGCAATGTCTACCGTACGGTGCATAGCAAATTTAAATAAGTCGGCTCGCCATGCTGAATCCATAATAGACACGGGGCATATAATCAAAACACGTTTGACTAACTTCTCTTTCATTAGAAAGTCCGATGCCCATATCGCTGACCCCGTTTTTCCTGTCCCTTGTTCGTTAAAACAAAAGGCCCGAGAGTGCATTGTAAGGAACGCAGCGGTTGTCTTTTGATGCACAAACGGTTGGTACATACCCGGCCAATCGTACTTACCCATGATGGGCGAGGGCACGTCCCGTATGTTCATATTGCGTAACACACGGGATTCGTCCACCCCCCAGCGCACCAATACATTGTTGCTGTCTATTTTTTTACTACTCGGTATTGCGGCTAGTATTTTTTCGGGATTACGAACCCGCAGAAGTAAACCTCTGTTGTCTATAACCTGCATCACTCACCTTTATTTTTTATAGTTTCTAGCTCTGTTTTTACTGCTGCTCTCTATCTTGTAGCCGTCTTTGTTTGTGCCCCCACGGCTAAGCGGTTTGTTGTGGCTTACGTCTTTGCCTTCGCGTTTATCCGCTTTGCCGTTGCCGTTTTTGTCTGCCCCATTTTTATCTATGGCACGCCTAGCCCGCTGGCGCTCCATACGGTCTGCGTGCTCACCGCGCTCTTTCTGCTGTTGGTATTCTTTTTTGTACGGTCTGTCTTTATCTTTATAGGCCATGGTACTTACCCCCTATCACCGTCTACCGTTATGTGGGCATTCCAGCACTACACAATGCGCTCGACATAGCCCAGTTGGTTTGGCGTTCCATACGTCATTAGAGAAAGCGCGTTCCAAACCGCCGTACGTTGCCATCCACTTTTGCCACAATGGTGACTGCTTTTCCACGGTGTACACTTCTCCAACGAACGCATTACAAACAACAAACAACAGCCCTGCTTTTACCACTTTTATTTCTGGGAAATGCTTGAACACACTCAACGCCATTAATTCAAGCTGTCCCTTATCCGCATACCGTGCAGATTTTCCTGTTTTATAGTCGATTACTTTTGCTGCACCCACGGCCTTGTCGATAATGAGCAAGTCCGCTATTCCTCTGTACCAAACATCTTTTGCGTAAAAGTCGCAGGGTTCCAAGTTTTCGGTTAACCCCATTTTATACTCGCAGAGTTTATCCCCCGGCATACCCATCAGCCTATCAAGTGCGGCCTTTGCGTAAATAAACCGGGCGTCTAGCTCTGCTTTCGCCCCTGATACATAGTCTTCCGCTGCTTTATGAAACTCGTTACCGTATAAGATAACTTGGGTATTAAAATCTTCTGTGTAATCCTTCGCTACTTTTAGGTGGTAGTACTTCTTAGGACATTGGTCGAACAGTTTAATGCTGCTGAACGACCACGTATGCTTACGGTCTTTTACTGTTTTAGTTTCCACTTAACGCACTCTCCATAGTTCTTGCCGATTTCCACGTCACCGCGAACCGGAAGTCCCTGCGCCCAGTGCGGAGTGTACTGCATACAAGAATCCACATAGGCAGCTGCTTCTTCGACTTCAGCGTTTTTCACACAACATACTATCGAATCGTGCACGGTAAGTAAAACGCGATATCGCTTAGCTATTTGCAACATCTGATCCGCAATTATGCAACGCGCAATCGCTTGGCACGCGTTCTCCGTTACCTTCCCCCCGTACAACTTTATGTACCCCTCCCTAGTCTTGTACGAGAACTCTACACCCTTATCGTTGTCGTCCGCTGTCAGGTCTGTGTAGTACATCATCAACTCAGACGGCAGCTTTATTGCAGTCAAGTTGGGGACTACTTCCAATACCCCGGCACGGCCTATCGTAGCCTCGTACCCCTGATACATGTACATCAACGCATTCTGAGCATCCTTCCATAATGTTACGATATCCTCGTTAGCTTCTCGGTACACCGATACAATCCGTTTGGCCTCTTTCTCACTCAACTCTGTGCCAAATCCTTTAAGCTGAGCGCGAAACTTGTCTGCCCCCATGCCGTACCCGCACCCCAGTATGACGGACTTACCCACAAATCGCTCTTGGTCAGTGATCTCTCCCTCGCTCTTTGCATAGATAGTAGCCGCCATCTTCTTGTACACGTCCTCACCCCGAGCAAATGCAGATACAAGGTTCTCTTGCTCCGCCAGCCACGCAAGAACCCGCGCTTCAATCTGCGCTGAATCCGCCTGTACTAATGTGTACCCTGCTGGGGCCACGATGCAGGATTTTAGTACCTTGGCATTCGTCCCACGGCTTGGTAAGTTCTGCAGGTTTATCCGGTCAGACCCTCCCCAACGCCCCGTATGTGCAGCGTAGTATTTTATCGGTACAGGCAACGTCCCTCGCATAGCAATATCCAAAAACCTTTCCGTACGTGTTTCTTCTAACGTGCTCTTTAACCCTATCCTAGCTGCATGTAGAGCCTGCACTCGTGAGTCTTCATGCTCTTGCAGCGCCTTAAACGCTTCATCGTTTTTAGCAAATGCAAACGTAGTCTTACCCGTGCGAATAGAAGTTTTAGTAGGAGGCACAACCCCCAGTACCTGCAATGCTTTTGCAAACTTTGGATTCGACATTAGGCTACCCTTGTCCACCCCGCACTCCTCTAACAGTTTATCTTTTTGTAGCTTCAAAGATTCCAAGTGCCCCTCAAGCCGCATCCAATCCAACTCCAACACTGGATCAATGAACATGCGTAGGGTCATATCAATTACTCTAAGTTCTTTTTGAGGGAACTTTCGGTTGTGCCGAAATATATTCAGCAGTCGATAAGTTAATTCAACATCGTTAACGCAGTAATCCCCGTATCGACTAAGTTCTTCTTTTGTGAAATCCGCCCTACGCTTCCCCAAAGCGTTTATAACTTCGTCACCTTTTTCTCCAATGTCATACATACTCGCAAGCGCCTTGAGCGACCCCCCTACCTCAACCCCATGTAACGCCCGCGCCATACACAACGTATCAAGATATAGTTTAGGATGAATATTAAACACCCAACTAAGAATGGCCCCATCAAACAGGGTGTTATGAGCCAGTACAGCAGCCTCCTCCCAGTTGTAGTTTTTACACATATAATCTTTCAGTTCATTAAAAGTTCCACTCACCCATACCGTCTCCAAATCGTTCAGCTTTATGGCCGCCCCAATGACTTCAAAGTACTGACTTCTTATGTATTGTTCAGTAGTCAGCTTGCTTAGCGAAAACGCTTTGTCGTAATAGGTTTCAAAATCTATAGTTATAATATCCACACACCGTCTCCAAAGTTCTTCTGCTTTTCAGGGTTGCGCTGCACCGCATCTAGTCCCCTTTTTATCTGTCGTAGGCACTTAATGCCGCATCAATTAAACCAACAAGACGTTTAGCATTTTTTGCCCCCAACCAAGGCGCAGTGGCATCATTAAACGTAACCATCGAATCTCTACCGACCCTATCTTTGCCACAAGCAGTAAGAAACGCCTTCATTTCGGGGCTTTCCATGTCGGCAATAGCAGAATCAAAATCGCTGTAATCAACCCAACCA
>Ga0181350_1000550_pt1 | contig 11107 bp, 2 predicted proteins | sample Su13VDMM110DCMD_FD_130105 | JGI IMG/M metagenome (GOLD analysis project Ga0181350, IMG submission 130105) | Freshwater viral communities from Lake Michigan, USA - Su13.VD.MM110.DCM.D | ecosystem: Environmental > Aquatic > Freshwater > Lake | place: USA: Michigan | collected 2013-07-16
GAGTAATAGATTGATCTTTCAAATTTGGATCAACCTTAATATAAGACTGTAAAGTACCACCAAAAGGAGTTAATGTTCTAAATCTTTGTGGTAATCTTACTACTGGTTTTGGTGCTACAGGGTCTTGATTTAAATTAGTTTTATTATCTTTTTTATTCTGTAAATTATCTTTTTTTTCATTAAGATTAGAAGTATCCCCTAACTCTTTAATTACTTCTGACGTACCTGTTTCTAAATTTTTAAATTTTTTATTTAGTTTACTTAATGCATTTAAGTCAACTGATAAATCTTCAAAGTAATTATTTTGAACATCAATAATTATTTTTGGAACAGACTGTAAATATTTTGCAGCAACTTCTGGTGAACCCTGCTCAGATAAATCTTTAAAAAGTTTTTTCATATACTGCATATGATCAAAACTTTTCTTAGAATCTTGAGCTTGTTTCATTACCCCACTTACATCTGAATATAATGATTTTACAATTTCAATATTATTAATGCTACAAGTTATCATTATTGGCAGTCTTTTGTTTTATCTAATAAGTTCTTTCTATTTTGCACAGGAGTATTGCTAGTACCTTCCTGGTAGGCTTTAGCCTTGTCTTTATCAGCATTTCTTAAGAAATCATCTACTGACATTTGGCTCTGTTCTATTATAGATTTTTCACCTTCTGTAGGATTGTATTCAGGAGGTGTAATTTCACCAGCATTCATCTCACTTTCTGTTATATATTGTTCATCAAATTTACCAATTTCTACTTTAATTTCATTACCTTTTTCAGGTTTAAGAATAATATTTTTAGAGGTAACTTCTTTTACTGTATATGGTGTTGTATCAGTACCAGTTCTAGAATAAACTGTATCCCCTACTTTAATTACATTATCATACTCATCTTCTATTACTTCTCCTTCTTCTGTGAATGTTTCAAAAGCATCAAATGGTATTTCATAACCAAGAGCTAATGCTTCTCTGAAACTATTAAGATCATCAATTTGTTTTTCTATATCTTTTACTTTGTTCTTTGTATCTGCAGTATTTAATTGCATTTCAAGATTTCTAATTTTTCTAGCTAATTTATCATAAGCAGATTTTAAAGCATCATTTTCAGCATCTAACTGAGCATCTTCAAACAAAGATATTGTATTCTTAGCTCTAAGAACTTTTCCATAGTTAGTCATAAGACTAAATATGTTTTTCTGATAATCTTTAAACTTATTAGTAGCAGGATCACTACTTTCAGTTTTTAAATACTGTATTCTTTTAACCCCTTCATGTATTAATTCAGAAGCATCAGCCATTGAAAGTTCTTCAATAAACTCATCCTCTATATCAGTATCTGATAATAGTTTAGATTCTTTCATAACTAAAACTGCTAACTTTTGATTTTCAGTTGCATTTTTAGAATTTTCATCTTTGAATGTATCATGTTTATCATAGTAAAAAGCAAAATTCCTATCTAATGAATATTGTTCATTTGCTACACTCTCAACAACTTTACTATCTATATTATCAAATGAAACATCTGTAGTAATTTGTTCTAATTTTTTTGTTTCACTATCTATACTTTTTTGAGATATATCCAGTTCTTTTTTATATTCTTCAATTATGGATTTAATAACTTCTTTACCTGTATAAGCTCTTAGTGCTTGTTTCTTTTGTGCAAGTAGATTAGCAATATCATCTGGTATAGTTATTCCATCTTTCTCAATAGCATCATTTATAAGTTTTTCAGCTCTTCTAATTTTATCTATGTTTGCTTTACTTTCCTCATCAGTAATCTGTTCTAAAGCACTTCTAAATAAACTATATCTACGTGATAAAGTTCTCTTAGCTCCCGGGGCAAGTTTACCTTCTTTCTTACCAAACAACTTATCTATTTCTTCTTGTACAGATTCTCTGTATAAAGGAACTAAGAAATCATATTTATATTTCTTTTTAGTTTTTTCAAATTGTTTTTCATTAAATGGCTTACCAGTTTTTGGATCTATTTCTTTACTGAGAATTATATTCCCGTCTGCATCTCTTTTGTAATTAATTTCTTCATAGAGATCAGGATTTATAGGTTTCTTAACTTCAATAACTTGGTTTGTTTCTTTATTAGATGCTCTTTGTATAGCAAGCATAGCTAGACCAGCTATCTTTCTATCTATCATTCTTTCTAACATAGTAGCATATCCAGCTGTTTGAAGAGTATACTCATTTCTTTTGCTAAATATCTTTTGTTTACTACTTAAATTATTAAAGTTTAAAAATTTAGATGCCTCCCCAGATTTAATATCTAAAACATAAATACCATCTTTATCAACTAAGATAAGGTCAATTTCCCCAGCTATTCTGTCTCTTCTCTCATTACCAAGGTCTATATCTGAATCATATACAACAAGATCTCTACCTACAATATATAGTTCTCCAGCTTCTATCTTACTTTTAATTGGGTCTAAAACTCCTATTAAATTATCATATGCTTCTCTTGTAATTATGCTTTCATTAAACTCTGGTTTTTTACCAGACTCTAAATAGTCTTTAGCTAAGTCAAAGAAATCACCTGCATCTCTACCATCTTGATAAGATTGTTCTGCAAAGAATACATCTGTTATATCTTTAATACCGTTCTTCTTGGTAGCAATATCAAAATTATCTTTAGCAACTGTTTCTGTAGTACCTAAAGCAGCTAGTTCTGCATCATATTTAGCCTTGATCATATCAAGACCTTCTTGTATAGAATTTACAGTTATTAAAGCATCCTCTGATTTAGATTCAAAATCTATATCAAAAACATATTTACCTAATAGTGATTTATCTTCTTCAGTTAAAACATATTCTGGTCGAAATTCAGTAAAATATTCTTCATCAATTGGTTGTGCAGTAGTAATAGACTCAATTGCTCTTTTTCTTCTTTTTTCTATATCAGCTTCAGCATCTGTAGAAACAGGAGCTGTAGTACCATCAATTTTATTTTGAATCTCTACAGCTTGCTCATACAATGCTTCTTTCTTAGCATCATCTTTTTCTTTATCTGCTTTAGTTAATATTTCAGACTTTTGATTTTCAAGTTTAATCTGTTCAACAGTTCTAGATGGTAATACCAATAACTGATCTTGTAACTTATCAAAGAATATTTTATTTGTTCCTGGAAGCTTTTTATCATCTTCGGCAAGTATTCTTAATCTATCTACAAACTCTTTTGCAGAAGCTGGATTTAAACCATTCTTACCTATTGTTTGATTGAATACAGTATCTACATCTTCTTGTCCTTTATACTCATATTTTTCATCAATAACATCATGCATAGCTTGGGTCATTCTTCTATGAATCTTCCCATTTATTTTATATGCTTTTTGTCCTTTCTTTAATCCTGTTACTTCATCATCTTCTGTAAGCGTTACTCTTTCAACTTTATCCTGGGCTTTAAATAACTTTTGGATACTTCTTACAGAATTTTTTATTTCCTCTGGATATTTTGCAAACTGTCTTGCTGCAATAATAACATTAAGATTTTTTAAATCTAAAGCTAAAACATCTATTGCTTTTTGTGCTTGTTTCTTTTCTTCTTTTTCAGTCTCATCATCTAGAAGCTCTATATCTTCATTTGCTATAGTTAACTTATCCGCAAGTGTATTTCTAATCTCAAATAATTGTTCAAGAGTTCTGTTCTTAGTATCTACAGTAGTACCATTAACGGTAAGGACAGTTTCCTTTTCTGAGATGGCTGGTCTGTTTTCATTATTATACTCATCAAAGTATTTTTTGTTTTCAGGCAAAGAATACCATTTCTCAAATGTTTCTTGATCTAAGTCAGAATCTTCTAACAATGCTTCTTGTTGTTCTGCAGGAAGATTTTCAACATACTCTTCTTGATATGCTACATATAAAGAATTTCTAAAATCAATTAAGTCAGGTGTATTAAGATTACTTTCTTGAGTAACTTCTTCGTATGGAATTTCTAGATCCATAGAATCTTTATCTGCTGCATATGCTTTAAACACATCCTCTATCTTAGCATTGTAGACATTTGTAATTCTTTCTACCTCTAATGGATCTGGTAGCATTTCTACTACATATCTTTTTCCTTCTGAGAATCTATCTTTTATATCTCTAACATCTACAAGTTCTCCATCAATATCATCCATGTGGATATTACCTTCAGCATCTTTGAATAATACTATTGGCTCTGAGTCTTTGTTAATCTTAAGTTCTACATATTCATTATTAGCTGATTGATTACTTGCCTCAGTAGCTGAAAAAGTTTTATTCCGATCTTTACTTTTTACTTCTCCAGTCTCTCTTCTTGTAGGTTTCTTTTCAAGCTTATCTATCTCTTCTTGTTTCTTAGCTTCTAAATCATCAATTTGTTTTTGATATGCATCATCTACAATTCCTGTTTTTCTAGGATTTAAATCAGACTTTAAATCATCATTTTTTTGAAAATATTCTTGATAGACCTGAGCATACTTAGGATCACCTATTCTATATATTTCTTTAGTGATATTGTTAAAAATCTCTTTAGGTGGAATACCATTATTCATATAGTTCTCCATATCATCAAGACTCATGTACAAGCCTTTATCAGCTAATGAATTTAGTAATGCGTTAGCTCTTACTTTATCCATCTCAGATCTAATTAGATCTTCAAAATACTTTACTCTTCTACCATTTTGAACTCTCATCCAATCAGTATTCCTTCTTACTATATCTAAGAAAGCATCTGAGTCATTAAATAGCTCTACATATTTTGCAATGTTTACTTTCTCATGACCAAGTTTATAGTAATCCATTAATGCTTCAAATGTAAGATCTAGATCTTCACTGAATATGTCTTCACCTTTTTGTTTACCTAAAGCTTTAAGATAGTTTTTGTAAGAGTCTCTTAGCTCAGAAATAATTCTTTGCCCAGTTGGATTGTTTTCATCTAAACTTCCTCCAAGATCAGAATCCATATATTCCATAATCTCTTCTGAAGTAGCATCTTTACCAGTTGTTTTTTTAATATCCTCAGCATACTTTTCTATGTAGACGCTTCTATTAAAGAATAAATCAAAATTCTTAAACTTTTCTACATAGTCAGTAGTAATTTTTATTTTTTCTTCAAGACCTTTTATCTTATTAGAATTTTTACCTAACTCTTTTTCTAGTGCTAATTCTTTTTTTAATATGTCAATTTCCTCAACCATATCTCCAGAATCCCTACTAAACTGTCCTTCTGGCACAAGAGGGTTAAATAAAAGATTTCTTTGTTTATTATCTATCTTTTGAAACTTAGGGTTAGAATTAAACTTTGTATCTATCTCTGCTCTTCTTTTAAGTATATCATCATAGGTCTCATTAAAGAAAACCATATTTCTTGTAGCTAAATTCCAAGCATTCCCTAAAAGTTTTTTTTCTTCATAGTTAGGATCATTTTTATCTAGATCATCTATGTTACTAATAGGATTAGGAAATTTTTTTTCCACTCTTTCATATAGGCCTTTTATCTTATCTAATCTAGCTATAGATTTATCAATACGAGTTCTATATTTAGGAACCTGTTCTAAATCAATGTTTACAGCATCAGCAAACTCTTCATCAGTAAGTTCTTTTAATCCTTCAAGTTTTTCTTTAAATATACCAAAAGTTCCTGTATTTTTTAATTTTTGAACTTGTGATATATAAGATTCTACTTCACTATCTAATCCTGCTTTTTTATTTTCTCTTGCTCTTAAAGTACCTACTAAATCTTGAGCTCCAAGATTTTGCATTTCCTCTGACATAAAAGTTCCAAGATCCATATCATTTAGTTGACTAACTAAATTTTGTGCAACAGTTGTTTGCGCTTCTTTCCATTTAGCATACTGCTCTTTATTAAACATTTTATTATATGTAGAACTAAGAAAAGGAACTGCACTATTTAACGGTCCCGCAAGAGTCCCCATAAAAAAACCAGAAGCAAATGTTTCAGCACCTTTTGCTGTAAAAGGATTTTGTTCTCCCCATGACTCACTAAAATAATCTAACTTATCTCTATTGATAGCACGCATTGCTGCTCTAGAGTAAAGCATGGTCTGAAGAGTAGGGCTTTTATAACTATCAAGAAAATATCTTTCATTAGCTTCTGCAATTGTTTCTTGTAAATTTTCTTGAACACCTTCTGTAAAGTTAGATTTAAAGTAACCAACAGTATTAGTTGCAGATTTATATATTGGATTTTTTAACCAACCCTTAGCTAAGTTTTTTATATTATTTTTTTCTATTGCAAATTTCTTTGCCGCTCTATCATAAACAACTTTACCAATTTTACCAAAGTTCTTACCACCCTCTCTTGACCCTATCTCATATATGTCATCGGTAGTAGATTTAATAAAGTTTCTTACACCACCTTTAGGTCCAGTAATATTATGGAATGTAATACCATTACTTACATATATTAATGCTGTATTCTCTAGTAAAGTTTCATAAGAAGCATCCTTAGCTTGTTTCTCAATTTCCGCAAGCTCTTTATTATCAGGTACTTCATTATTATTTGCTATGTATGCTTCATTATAAAGCTTATCATAAACATGATTCTCCACCATACCTGCTTCTAGTCTAGATTCTGATAGAGCCATATTTATTTTTCTAACATCTCTATAGAATCCTCCAGCAGTTTTGGATAGGATAGCCATGTCAGTTAAATTATCTGCTTGTTTAAAACCTCTAAATGCGTGCATTGTATTCTCAAGAGGATTCAATGCTTGAACACTTGACTTTAAAAACTCAGATGATCTTGCTGCATTCCAGAAATTTCTTGCACCATTTGCTGTTTCCGTAAGTTTCAATGTTTTTCTTACAGCATCATAACCTTTCTTTGCTGAATTTAATCCTTTAAATAGTTTTGGGATTTTCAATAAGTTATTTGCAGTAGTTGCAATTAAACTTGTACCACCTGTTGGTGCAGCTAATAGTGCTCCTACAGCTTCTTCTGCTATAGCTTCACCAATAATACCAGCAGTATATCCAAAGTTCATTACAGTATTATTAGCAAAACCAAAAATACCTCCTTTACTAGAATTACCTATAGCTGCCGCTTCTTCATACATTTTAGCATCTTCTAAATCTCCAGATGTAAAATCTCCCTTTAACATTTTAGCTAAACTCTTTGGACCAGAAACAAAACCTCTTGTAAGTAATGGAACAAAAGAGTGTGTCATCATTCTAGAAAAGTCATCCCATCTTGTTGTCCTAGCATTAAAGTTTGCTTCATTGTCTCTTAATGGAGAAAACCCTACCTCATCAAATTTCTTTTGTCCATATGCGGCATATCTTTTATAAAATGCATTGCCATCTGGTCCAGCATTATAGGAATAGATTTTTGCATAGCTATTCTTATCCTGATTAGCTTGAAAAAAAGATTGAATATACTGATTAGTAGACTTATTATATTGATTTATATCAATAGGTTTCTTTGAAATACTAGGATTAACTGCATTAGTCTTAACAAGATTATGTTTAATCTCTCTGTTAGGCCTATTTAAATTTTCAATATTTGCAATAGATGGAAAAAAAGATTCATTCCTTGTGGGAATGTTAGCTTTTGGCATATCAATTAAATCTCCTTCAAATGCAGATAAACCTTTTGCATCTGGTATAGGTTGATTTATTCTTCCATACTCCGGTCCTAGTGGATCTAGAGGATCAAATAATTCTTGCTCTGCCATAGTTACTCTCCTTGATAATAGTTGTTATGTAAGTAGTTAATTTGATCATCATTCTGCATTAACCAATTTATCATTTGATCTCTATTGCTTTCTAATAAACCACCTTGTAATCCAGTATTAACTGTTGTATGTGCTTGTTTAGTTTCTCCAGTGTTTGGATCGTATTGAGGATAGTAAACTGTTGTAACATAATCTCCAGTACCATATGTATTTGGAGTTACAACATATCTTTTCATTGGATCTCCACCAATATCATTTAACTCATACTTCTTAAATGTTTCAATGTAAGATGCCATTGGAGATGTATAAGATTGTTTATACATTGTAAGATTGTTTAATTTACTGCTATTCATTATAAAAGTTAAACCATTTGTCATTGCACTTTTATATTCACTAGCTGTAAGTAAATTATCAGGTGTTTCTTTATTAGTTGATAAATATTGATCCAACCATTCTTTATTTGGAACAATTGTTACACTAGAAAGTTTACTTGATCCACCAGCAATAGGTGAAACTTTTAATTTAAATTGTGATAGTTTTGTTTTTCCTCCTTTTTGCTGAGCCTTTTCAAAGTCTAACATTAAGTCTGAAAGAAGTCTTTGTCCTTGTGCAGCTCTTGAGGATTGTATACCCTTAGCTTTATCATAGTTATCTTTAGTAAGATTTCCAAATGTAAACACATCTGCACCACCCCAGTCAAAATTGTTTAGAGCATTAATTGCTTCACCAAAGTGTGCTTTACCTGCAGACATTCCTTTTGGATTAACTGTAATTGCAGAAGAACCTACTGTAAATAATCCCGTACCTTTATCTATAGGACCTAACGAAAGTCTAGCAGGAAGAACTTTTACAATATTTGAATCACTGTATTTTTTACCAGCCTTACCTACTAGTTCATCATAATTATAACCTTCTAAAATTTTAGAAACTCTAGGATTTACTTTAGGATCATACGTATTATATGTTTCTTTAATACCTAACCATGCAGCAGCAGAATCTAGTTTACCCATACCTTGTCTTAACCAGCCAATTGCACTTACTCCTGGAATTTTTTTCAAAGCTTCATTAACTTTATCATCAGCTGAACCTTTTAAAGATTGTATTTTTTTAAATTCCAAATAACCATTATAGGCCTTTAAATCTTCAGGACTTAACTTTTTATTTTTAAGAAGTAACTCATTATATTCTTTTTTACTTCTAAGATTACCTTCATTATCATATAATAAATATGCTGAATTATAACCTTCTTTTGTTAAAGATTTTTCTACAGACTTAGCTGAATCTTTTCTAAACTTTTGATCAGATTTAAGATACAGCATGTAATCATTAGCTTTTACACTACCATTAACAAAGTTTACATAATCTTGAGTTCTCTGACCATTGTCATTAAATAAACTTAATTCACGGTTTTTAGAAACCCAGGTATTCATTCTATTATGAATACTTTTAATACCATCCTCACCAACATACTTTCTCAACCAAGAATCTCCATGTTTATCATACTTATTGATAAATTCTTGTGCTGTAATCTTTTTGTCTTTACTATAACCAAGAATATATGCTGCAGTTTTCTGAGACATTTTTCCATCTTGTAATGCCTTGCCAATAATAGCAAAACTAGAATTAAAGAAAGGATCAAGATATTCTTGTTTAGTCATGTTAGATATTTCTCTACTTTTTTCTTTGAGGTTTACAACATCTGTTACATTACCTTTGTCATTCTGTTCTGTTGTTACAATATTTTGACTTTCTACAGAAACTACATTACCCTCTTCATCTTCATAGTGAGTACCTGCTTCTATCTTAGCAGCATCTAAATCATTCTTTCTTTGAAGTTTACTTTTATAATCTGCCAACTGTAAAGCATATCTTTGTTTTTGTTCCATAACAGCATATGGATCTGCTTTATATTCTTCACTAGAGTTTCTAAGTGCTAATGAATGAGCTGCCTCATCCAAATCTTTTTGCATTAATAATGATGCCATACCATTATCAACCTTATATCTTAATGATTCTATATCTCCATAAGGATTTTTAAACCCAGTACTTGTCGTAGCAGTTTTCGATTCTCCACTACTCATGGAGTCATAATCTTTCTTAGCTCTTTCTAATACTGAATTATTAATATCTCTTCCTTCAGTATATGCAGCAAGTATATTTTTAGCATTAGGACTTGCTGTACCATTTTTAATTTGAGTTTCTAAATCTTTAATTTTACTATCATATACTCCTGCTGAAGCTTCTATATTTTTATATCTTTTTTCAGATTGTGCTCTGAGTATATTAAAATTATTTTCAAGATACTTCATCTCAGCAGCATTCTTATCTCCACCAAATTGAGCAGCATTAGAGTAAGTATAGTCTTTTCTATTTACATATGACTGTGTTTGATAGATTGCTTGAACTTGTGCATCATTACCAAGATTAGCTTCAAATAAATGTTGTAAAGGTTCTTCTAATGGTTCACCATTTGTTTTAGTAATCATGTATCTACCATCCTCTGACCACTTTACAGTTTTAATATCACCATATTGTTTTGCAAGATCAAATGCTTTTTCTTGAACATTAACATATGGAGTATACATTACATTTTCAAAGCCCATTGCTTTGTCAGCTGTAACTTCTTTAAACTCATCTCTTTTATATTGTAATTGTCTAAGACCAGTATCCCAAAATTCTGCTCTTCTTTTTTCATCTGCTGAGCCTTGTAATGCTTGTGCTGTTCCAACTTGAGAATTATAGTTTTTAGTCCAAGCCATATCTTTCATCAAACCCTTATCTTCATAGAAAGGTTTAAATACTTGAGTAGCTTGAGATACATTTTGCTGTAAAGAAAGGTCAAGACCCGCAAGTCTTCCAACATTAAAATTAATTTGATTTAATAAATAATCTTTCTTTTTAGCATTATCTTCTCTTGTAAGATCTGCATAGAAATACTGGCCATATACTTTATTTAATGACTTCCAATTTGAATCATACTGAGTCTGTTTATTCTGTATTAAATTAGCATACAGATTTAGATCAGGCTGATATGGTTGTAATTGCGGTATAAATGTGGCTGCTGTATAAGTTGCCATAATGTTCTATTCTATAGTATAAATATATTAAAATTTTCTAAGTTTAATAAACCTTAAAAGTTTATTCATAGTAATAGAAGGGATAAACCATGTCTCCATATACCATACCACCCTGTTGTAATACAGGACCACCATACCTAGAAAATCTTTGTTTTAGAATTAATTCTTGAACATCCTCTGGTAAATGTGAAGCTTCTAGTTCTTTAGCATATGCAATCATATCTTGTCCTGGTTGTTCTGGATCTAATGGTTTACCTGTTTTAAATATTTGTGCACCAGTTCTAGGATCAATACCATACTGTTCAGTTTGTAAATTATAGATGTTTGCAGCATTAGTATCTCCTTGATTCATCATCTGA
>Ga0181350_1000551_pt1 | contig 11101 bp, 14 predicted proteins | sample Su13VDMM110DCMD_FD_130105 | JGI IMG/M metagenome (GOLD analysis project Ga0181350, IMG submission 130105) | Freshwater viral communities from Lake Michigan, USA - Su13.VD.MM110.DCM.D | ecosystem: Environmental > Aquatic > Freshwater > Lake | place: USA: Michigan | collected 2013-07-16
CCGGTAGCCATTAGCGGCCACCGCCCGAGCCCGCCGACATCGCGTTCGCAACGCCGTCCGCAACCGTCCCCGCCGCCATGATGTAGCCGCCGATGTTGGCGTTCGACCCAGCGCGACGACGCGCAGCGGCGCTCATGCGCAGGGCCCCAGCCTGGTTCCTGTAACCGACGCGCTCGACGCCCTCGTCACGCACCGACTGGCGACGCAGTTCCTTCTCGACCGCGATCGCCGACGGGCTGTCCAGCGAGACACCGCGCGCGGCACGGCTCGCCATCACGGCCGCCAGACCCGCACGCAGATCCTCACGCCGACGCTCGCTCGACTGCAGGGCCTGCAGGTCCACGCCCTTGGCCTGGGCCTCGATCATCACGGCTTCGGTCTTGTTGGCCTTGGCCGTCGCGCGGCCCGACATGACCTGCGTGCCTGCCTTCAGGAGCGGGGACGAATCTCCCATTAGCTGGTGACCTCCATCGTGACGGACCGAACCTCGAGGGGTCCGCCCACGGCCTGCACAATCGTGAACGTCGGGTATTTTCCGCGCCCCAACGGACGGAAGCGACGCACGCCGGTCTGCGCGCCAGTCGGGCCGCCGATCGAGCCGACCCAGCCGGACGGGTCGCGGCCATTGCCCTTGAACGATGTCGAGGCGACCGCATCCACGTCGACGCGCGTGATCTTGTAGTTCGGACGCAGGCCGCGCTGGCTGTCGACCGGCGGCACGCTCTCGACCGTGGTCGTGAAGTCCAGCCCGACCTGCACAGCGCCGAAGCTGTCATCTACACCCTGCAGCACGCCGGAGCCGTTGACCGCGAACTCGCCGATCTTGCTCACGCCGTCCCAAACACCCACCGTGTGGTTGGCGTACAGCGTCACCGGCGTGGTGATCGAGGCCAGCGAGACCATGCCGTCGGCCCATGCCGTCGTGCTGAACTTCTCCAGCCGGTAGGTCAGGGTTCCGTTGATCGTGCGCGCGGCCACGGCGTACAACTCGCCGGCCGCATAGACGATCGAGCGCCACGCGCCGGTCGTCGTCCACAGACCCCAGGCTGAAAACTGCGCGCTGCGGCGGTAGGTCAGGACCGCAAGGATACCGTCGTCACGCAGCACCGGCACCAGCCGGTCGCTCTCGGTCCCGGCCGCGACGAGCTCCATTTCGACCGGCGTGCCCATCAGGTGATAGGCCAGTTCCGACAGGTCGCCGATCTCCCACGAGCGGCGGACGTTGCCGGTGGGCAGGCAGATCATCGCCCGGCCGCTGTCGCGCTCAATGAAGATCTTGCCCTCGCTGACGTCGAGCGGGACAGGGTCGCCTGCAGCCTCGGGCCCGATCTTCAGCAGTTCAAAGTTCGTCGGCGAGAGAGGCGCGGCCACCTGCTCGGGGACGTAATAGACGCCCGCCTCAGTGAACAGCAGCAGTTGCTCGGTCGAGCCGAAATGCTTGAGGCCCAGCGACGTCTCACGGCCGACACGCTCGATGATCGCGTCCGTCTCCAGACCGCTGCCGGTGTTGAAGTCCGTGATGTCGCCGGTCGCACTGGCGGCCATGACGTTCTGCGCCGACGGGAAGTCGCCCAGCATGAGCCGGTTGCGGTGCAGGGCTGCGGCACCCGGATAGCCGCGCTCCACGCCGATCAGCGCCTCGTCCCACTCGACCGTCGCGGCCGGAGTGCCGGCGGCAACAACCGCGCTGATGGTGGACTTGGCGGTCGGGCCGATCAGCGCCTCGGTCGCGTCGAAATAGGTGTAGCCGTCCAGCAGTTGCACGGTCAGCGTGGTGCCGCCCGGAACCGCGGCCACGACGCCGCGCACCTGCGTGTCCTCGCCGTCGACGATCTGGCCCACGAGGAACCCGGTCGAGGAGCCAACGGTGACGGTGACGGTCGGGTAGAGCGTGCCGACAACCGTGCCGGTCGCCGTGTCCGCATCGGTCACGCCGGTGACGGTGATCTCCACGCCCGTATAGCGCAGGCGCGTTCCGACATGGTCAGCGTCAAAGAACGCGGCGCTGGTCTGTAGCGTCACGCCCGCGCCCGTGTACGCGCTCGGCGTCAGGCTCACCCCGCGCTCGGCGAAGCGCCAGTACGGCTGCAGCTTTGACCCGTTCAGGCCGTCGGCGAATCCCAGCGCGGCGATGCTCCAGGTGCCGGACACCAGCGTCAGGAGGCGCGGGGCGAAGCTGCGGCTGGCGACGACGATCTTGCCGTCCTCAATGGCCACCTGCATCGTGAACAGGTCGTCCGCGTCCCACGGCACGGAGCCGCCGGAGATGGTCTGGACGATAGCGCCGGCCAGCGTGCGGACCTCGAACAGCGCGGCGCCGAACACCAGCAGTTGCGCGTCATCCGCGCCGACGCCGTAGGTCTCAAGCCGCGACAGGCCGGCAAGGCTGGCCACGTCGACCGTGCCGTACCGACGACGGAAGCCACCACCGGCGAGGTTCTGCGCGTTGCGGAACTGGCGGCACGCCTCGTTGCGCACCTGCAGGTCGGTGCGCATCATGTACTCTTCGGCGATCTCTCCCGCCGCAAAGCTGGTGGTGAACGGGAACTGCCTAGCCACGGAGCGCCGCCCGCAGCGAACGCGAGCCGCGCCACGCCTCGGCCAGCGGCACGAAATCAGCGACCACGCCCGGCTCCTGACGCTTGTCGCGCACGATGGCGTCGCGCATCAGCACGTCGGCGTCCTTGATCTTCAGGCGCGCGTCCTGCGGCTTGTCACACAGCGCCTCGAGGAACAGGCCCTGCAGCCGCACCACGACCGCCTCGGAGAAGTCACCGGGCCACTCAGCCTCGGCAGCCCGCACCGTGGCCACGATCTGCAGGTCACCGTCGGTGCGCGTCAGTATCCGGCCGCTCTCGATCGAGTACTCGCCGGCACGCAGCCGGACGCCGTCGCGCATGACGCAGCGGATATTCGTCACCTCGCCCGCCCAGACGTAGGCGTGCAGGAAATGGCCCAACTCGACCGCGCCCTGGTACGTCAGCGGCAGGGTCTGCTTGGCGAAGGTCCATGCGTGGCGGGCGAAGAAGCCGCGGACGATGCCCTCGTAGTTGGACGCGGCAACGCGGGCGCCGGACGAGTCCTCGTCGAGCGACGCAATCTCCTCCTCACCGATGCGGTGCAGGGCGGCCTGAACGACCTCAATCGGGGCGGAAAACGCAGGCATGGCCGCATGTTGCGGCGTGGCGGTGGGGGCTCAACGCACGCACAACAAAGAACCCGCCGCTCCGAAGAACGACGGGTCCAGTTAGTCCCACCCGGAGCGAGTGTTAGAGGGCGCCGGCCTTCTTGCGGCGGGCGATCTCGGCGTCCACAGCGGCGTCCAGCTTGGCCTTGGCCTCGGCGTCAGCCGCGTCCTTGGCCGCCTTGGCTTCGGCAGCAGCGGCCTTCGCCGCTTCCGCCTTGGCCGCCCTGGAGTCGGCGATCGACAGGCCGTCCCAGTTCGCCTCGAGGACGTAGCGGGGGGCGTCGTCAGCCGACAGGGTGGCGGCCTGCAGGATCTCGCGGGCGGAAGCCGCGCAACAGATGTGCGGCTTGCCGGTGTCCCGGTCGATAAGGCGGGCGTTTCCGAACTTGTCGACTTCCATCGCCGGCCCCTTACGCGTGGCTCAGGTGATCGCGTCCGATGAAGCCCGACCAGTTGATGCCGGTGGCGATCGCACCCGTCACGTCCGTGTAGGCGCGGACGTAGGGGTAGCAGACGCCGGCCTGCTCGTTGATGAACGGCACTTCGTACCGGCCGGTCAGCGAGTCGATGGCTCCGCCGGAGCGGACCTCGGTGGCGCCCAGCTCGATGGCGGCCAGGTTCTGCACGTCCGAGGCGAAGGTGGACGAGGTCGAGCCCTGGATCACGATGACGTAGCGTTCGTCGTTCGAGGCGATCTCGACCGCGGTCACGTCGATGACGGCCACGCCCTTGAACACCGCTTCGCCGACCGGAACGATCAGGTGGGCGGGGTCGGCCGCGATCAGGCCAGCGGCCTTCAGCGACAGGTCGGCGTCGTAGGTGTAGGAGCGGAGTTGCGTTGCGGTGCTCATGTTCGTTCGCCCCTTAAGCCACGATCGCGGCGTTGGTGATGGAGGTCAGGCGGGTGGCGGCATACGGGTTCTCGATGCAGAAGCCGTTGAACCACTCGATGCGGGTGCGGTGCTTGGGCGAAGCGTCGAGCTCGCCCAGGTCCTTGACCGACATCGGCGCGACCTGAATGCCGCACATGTGGTCTTCCTTCAGGGAGAGCACATACAGCGAGGAGGTCACGGCGGAGCCGCCGCCCGAGCCGGTTTCGGTGAAGGGCAGCAGGGCCGTGTCCGGGCCGGTTTCGTAGCCGACGAGGAAGGGCAGGCCGTTGTAGGTCATGACCGGACGACCGAACTCGTCCTTGGTCATGTCGAGGTTGCCGGCCAGCGTCTGGTTGCGCATCACGGCGCCGAACTTGGTGCGCAGCGCGAAGGGCAGCAGAATGTGGGTCGGGTCGACCGTGTTGGCGATCGCCTCGTCCAGAGCGGCGAGCGACAGCGCGGCGCCACCCGAGGCGGCCGAGTTGGGGATCTTGGCGCGGCCGGTCAGGCGACGCTGGATGCCGTCGGGCGACTTGGGGTTGGTCGAGTTGTCGCCGGTAATCAGGGCAGTCGTGACCGCACGGGCCATCTGCTTGATCTTGCGGCTCTCCTCGCGAGCGCGGCGGCCGGCGTCGAGGGCCAGCAGATAGTTGTCGACGTCGGCCTCGCCGCCGGCGATGAAGATCTGCTCGACCTGCGGGTTCTCGACCGAGGTGTCCGCGGTGTAGCTCTCGTTCACGCCGCGATAGGCGATGCCCGGCAGCGTCGACTCGAGGGTGTACTGGTACGCGCCGCCGGTCGTCTTCCACGGCATGGCGGCCAGCAGGTCGGACGACTGAGCGTAGAGCTCGATCACCGCCTTCTCGACGCCGGGCTGGAGACCCTTGGTGTATTCAACGAGAGTTTGAGCAGCCATGTGTCGGAGTTCCCCTAACCGGCCTTCCGGGCGCGGATTGCAGTGAGCAGTTGTTCACCGGACAGACCGTCGAGGTCGGAGTCCGGGGTGGCGGGCGGCCCGGCCGAAATGGCCGCACCGGTGACTTTCGAGACGAGTTGTTCGAGCGCGATCACGGCGGCTGCGCTGCCCATCGACAGGCGCAGCGTTTCCGCGGCCTCAGCGCCGACAGCGGCGGTGACCGTGGCGTGCAGGGCGCTCGTGCGCTTGGCGTGTTCCGCGCCCAGTTTGCCTTGCTCGGCGGCGACGAATGCCTGGGTGGCCTTGGCGGCCTCGATCTCTTGCGCGGCGAAGGCCGACAGCACGTCCGAGACGGCGTCCTGCGAGAGGCCGTGCTTCTTGAAGACGGGCAGGACGGCGGCGGCCAGCGGGTCCGACGGATCGAACTCGACCGCCTTGCCGTCCAGACCGACGATCGGCTCAGCCAGCTTGAGCTCGTATGCTTCGGGGACCGCGGCGGTGCGGGCGGCCTCGGCGGCCTCCAGTTCAGCCAGACGCGAGAAGGCTTCGGGCTTCACGCCGGCTGCGTCGTCCCAGTAGGTGTCGGGCAGGCCGTCGGGGCGCGCGGGGGCGGCAGGCGCTGCCGGTTCGGCGGCGGCCATGATCGCGGCCGGTTCAGCGACCGGCTCCACGACTTCAGGAGTGACTACAGTTTCCGTCATGCTCACGACCGTGCGGTCGGAGCGGGCTCGTCCTCAACGCACGGTCAGTCCGTGCCGCCCCTCCCCATGTCGATCAGCCGCTGGACGAACCGGCGCGAGCCTTCAGCCTCACGCAGCACAGCCTCGGAACAGCCCAGCGGTGTGGGCTTGCTCACCTCGTCCTGCATCCATGCCAGCACGCGCGGGCCGTCGATGCCGGCGAGAAACAGGCGACGCACGACGAGGTCGATCGGCTCCTCCTGGGAGGCGACGGACGACGACGGGGCGCGCGACGCACGCAGGGAATCAAACCGGCGGGGCGCCTGCATCCATGCCTCCCTGAGCCATCGCAGCCGCAGCCTGCTCGGCCATGATCTGCTCGTCGGACTTCATCACGATGTGACGTTCCTTGGCGGTGTGGATCAGGTTCTCCATCGTCGCCTTCGCGTCGACGGGGACGCCGACCTGCATGGCGGCGCCGATGTTGGACGCCATCGCCAGCACCTGCCCCGTCAGGTTCATGTCCTCGAGGTCTTTGGCCTTGGACAGCGGGCTGATCGGCCGGCAGTTCACGACCTTGCCACCCTTGAGTTTGACCGGGGGCAGGACGCCGCGCTTGGTCAGGATCCACGCCACGCGCTCGATGATCGGCAGAACCCACTCGCGGACGCAGCGGTCGCGTGGCAGTTCCTTGCGGCGCGTGTTCCACGCCTTCTCGTCCATCCACTGGCCCAGCGTCGGGGGCGTGTCGCCGGGCTGCTCAGGGCGGTCCTGATAGCAGGACCGCTTGATCGCCTTGCGCATCTCGTCCGCGGCAAAGAACGACGCGTCGAACCGGACATCGGGCAGGAACGCCTCGGGCGCCTCGGAGCCGGGCGCGCGGGCGTAGGCCATGCCGGGTTGCATGCCGCCCTCAAAGTTGGCGAGGCCGTCTTCCTCGTAGCTGAACGCCGGGTCGATGGCGCGTCCCAGGCCCTTCAGGTTCAGGTACGCAAGCTCATCCAGCACGCGTGCGCGCGGCGTCGCCTTCTTGAACGGGCCTGGGCCCCAAGCGGAATCGGCCTGCTGGCGAAAGCGGCAGGCGATGATCGGGCAGGATCCGGCGCCCTCGTAGGTGAACTTCACGCGCTCCTTGTCGTCGACGAAGATGCGGTAGTTCCACCGCTCCACGCCCGGCGTCGACCAGTCGCGGTCGCAGCCCTCGATCACCTTGGACTTCTTGTCCTTCCGCGCGCCGCGGTGCGGCGGGAAGTACGCGCCCATCGACGCGCCCCAGAGCATGTTCTGCTCTGCGGTCGTCAGGTTCATCTCGCGCCACTTGCCGGTCACAGACCCGTCCGGGCCCCGCTCCATCAGGGCGTCAGGGATCTCGATCGGCTGGAAATGCAGCGGGTTGAGGGGGCCCATGTCGCTGACAGCGACCATCATCGCCGACACGCCCCAGAACGCGAAGCACTCCTGCGCGGCGTCCCAGTAGTTCGAACGCTCGAGCTCGGAGAACACGGCGTCGCCGATCATGGCGAGTTGCGGCGCGATCTCCTTCTTCTGGCCCTCGGTCAGGTCGTCGGCCGGCTCAAACAGAACCCACCGCTCATGCCGGGGCGTGAACGTCGAGATCATGTCGGAGGCGAAGTCCTCGGCCACGATCTCCAACTCGTTGTCGAACTGGTCGTCCTGCTCCTCAACACGCAGCGAGGAGTCCGAGCGGTCGTTGACGCGCCGATAGGTCGGCAGCGCCAGGCGCAGGGTTTCGTCAATCCATGTCGCGTGCCGAGCCTTGTCCTGACGGGCCGCTGCGATGCGGGCGAGGACGGTCTTGGTGTCTGTCATCAGTACAGGACCGCCATGTCGGAGCCACCGCCACCACGGCCACCGCCGGCGGAACCACCGACGGACGGCGTGAAGGCGCCGACGCTTCCGCCGCCTCCGCCACCAGTGACAGCACCGCCGCCACCACCGGACGAGCCGCCGTAGATCGGGACCGAGCCGCCGAGCGAGCCGAAGCGGCGGAGACGGCGTTGCGTCGCGCCGATCAGCAGAGCCTGGGTCTCTTCCGTGCGCGCGTTCTCAGCCCGACGCTGCTCGCGCTCACGCGCGGCGACGACGGCAGGGTCTTCCTTCGCGGCCTTCGGGCTTCTCATACGGGCTTGCTCTCGAACGCAGGGCGCGCGCCTTGAGCCATCAGATCGCGGTATAGGGCCTCCGGCCTCAACGCACGGGAGCGCACGCCAACGAGGTGGGCGATAGCCGGGGCGCACCAGAATCCGACACGCAGGTCCGTCGCGACCGGGTCGCGCGGCGTCTCGAAATGCACGATGCGGGCGTTGGCCGGCAGGGCGTCGACCCATGCGTGCAGGCGCTCCGCGCTCAGGGCCCGCAAGATCGTGCGGTTCAGGGTCACGTCATACAGCAGCCAGACGCCGGCCTCCGCGTCGACGCCGAACGCGGCGACATGGCGGAACCCGTCTCGGCACAGGGGCGACCACCAGTGCCGGCGCTCATCGTTGAAGAACGCGACATACCAGCCGCCGATGACCGCCGGGTCCGACTCGATCATCGACGCGCCCGGAACAGCGGCGCGCGCGTGCCGCGGTCAAACACTCGCGCCTGCACCTTGGTCTGGACAGCCGCGACATTCCGGCCCGCGCCGAACAGGAGGTTGCCGCCCTCGCCCATGCCCAGCAGCAGGTACTGGAACGCATCGGCCGTGTGGCTGTACTGGTTCTTGACGACGTCGCTCGACACGAACTCGCCGTAGGACGTCTTCGTCACCTTGAACTGGTAGCCGCCACTCAAACCCTGCACGAGCATGCGGCAGCACGGGTCGATCAGCAGCGCCTGGTAGCCGTCGACCTGACGTTCCAGCAGATTGTCGACCACCTCCTTGCGCCCGCCGACGGTGGAGAAACGGTTGGCGCCCGGCGCGGGCCTGACCGGCATGCCGTGGGTGCGGAAGATGTCGTAGGGCGTCTTCTCGTCCGTCTGGGACCGGATGGCCGAGCCGGGGTCGCCGATGAACTTGACGCGGGAAATGTCAACATCGGGGAACCGGCGCAGGATCTCGCGCTTCACGATCGGCGCGAAGCTCGTGGCGCCCACCTCCTCCGCATAGAGCTCGCCCAGCACGAACACCCGGCCGCGGATGGTCTGGCCAAACACGACCGCCGGCGTCAGGCCGAAGTCCATACCGACGTACAGGTCCAGCTCCGGGTTGAACTTGAGCGCGTTCCTCGAGACGTGGCTGTTCTGCTCGCTCTCGCTGCGGAACAGCGGGTGCACCGCCTTGCCCTTCATCTGGCTGGCGGCGATGTTGCGGCAGTTGGCGTCGATCCACTGGCGCTTCACCCCGTGGATCTTCTTCGGGTAGTAGTCCGGCCGCAGCCACCGCAGGTTCTCGGCGCCAGGGTTGACGCAATACTCAACCTCGTCACCGGGGTTGAGCGCCACCAGACCCGACGCACGCAGGCGGTCGTCCATGACCAGCAGCGCCGGTGGCTGAATGAACAGGCTCCAGCCGGGCGGCATCTTGTGGCGCTGCACGTCGTCGGGCGTGAAGTGGTCCGGAACCGGCGCCTTGCCGAACATGATCGGCGCCCAGTGCAGGCTCTCAGGCGCGTTCATGTCGGCGATGCCGCCGGACCAGTTGCACCCGCCGTTCTTGACCGAGGGATAGCGGCCGCAACGCGACAGCCCCTCGGTGACCAGCATCAGGTTGATGTACTGGAGCTCGTTGAAATAGATGCCGGTGAGCTGCAGCGAGCGCAGCTTCTTGACGTCGTCGTCCTTGTCCAGCGCGAGGAAGATGAACTCGGCTTCGATGTCGCCGTAGCGCATGTGGTAGGTGAACGGCGGCGACCACGACATCTCGCCGAACCCACCCTGCGCCTCAGTCCCCTCGGGAAACAGGTTCACGAACGAGGGGATCGTCGTCGTCTTCAGTTCAGGGAAGGTCGAGCGGACGATGGCGAAGCGGCTACGGCGGATGCGGTCACGCTGCGCCGGCTGCTGGCTGGCATGGATGAACAGCCGCATGATCGCGGCGTCCGTCTTGCCCGATCCGATGGGCCCCTGGATGATGTCAAAATCGTTCGCCGCCTGCATGAAGGCGGAGAGAATCTTGCCGTCAGGCTCGAACCGGATCGGCTCGCGGGGTGGTGCTGAAGCTGCCTTGCGGGCCATAGCGCGAGGGTGGTCGCGCGGGGGTTTGGCTCAACGCACGCCTAGTGCCGCCACCCGTTCAGATGCGCCTTCTCGTGGCGGAACAGCCGGCCGCAATACTCGTCCTGATCGGGCGTGCAGTGGGGCATCAGGATCACGCGCCGGGGCATGAACGTGCAGGCCAGCAGGACCACCGTCGGGTTCGGCTTGCCGCCGCATGCGAAATGGACCTGAGCGGGGGTGCCGACCATGACGACGAATGGCTCGGTCGGAGCGTAGTCGTACTGCGCCGGCGGCTCCTCGACGAGCGCAGGGTCGGGCCATTGGGCGGAGGGGCCTGACATGGCGGTGATGAGCGTGACGACCGAGGCCGCGGCAAAGGTTTTCAGCATGCGCCCCTCCTGTGTGTAGGAGGGGGTCGGGGCGGGGCTGCCTCAACGCACGGGGCGGTGAAATCCGATACGCTCACGCCCCTGCATGCGGGTGCGGTGCGCGGCCCGGTCACGGTCGATCTGGTAGGCGCGGTGTGCGGCCGGACTCACTGAGCGGAACCGCGGCGTCTCGACCTCCTGCAGGGTCTCGGCGCTGCCGACGCTGTACCAGATACCCCAGTCATCGTCGTCCCAGTCGTCCATCACGCCGCCTCCAGCATCGCCGCGCCAACGGTGTACCGTTCGATCTCACCATACGCCTCGTGATAGACGACAGCGCGGGTGTCCCTGAGCGAGCGGTAGCCCTTGAAGGCGTGGTAGGGATCTTTGCCTGCCAGCGTGCGCAGGCTCTCGACCCGGACACCCTGCACCTCCTTGACGACGTCGTGGTGGATATGGCCGGTCGAGATGTAGCGGAACTCGGTCTGCCCCCAGTCCACCGGACGGTCGACGGCCATCAGAAGGGGCAGCGCCTCCATCTTCACGCGGTCGCCGTGGTGGGCGCCGAGCAGGCACTTGCCGAAGCGGAGGTAGCGGAACACGGCCGGAGACAGGTCGATCTCCACGCGCGGCTCGTTGTCGAAGTAGAAGGCGAGAGCCAGGGCGATCGCTGCGGACGATTCCGGGTCGTGGTTGCCCTCAAGGAACCAGACCACGACGCGCTCATGCCGCTCGAGCGCACGCAGGATGACGTAGCGCCACGCCTCCGCCGACTTGAGCAGCGCATGACGGAAGCCGCGGTTGTCCACGTCCAGCGGGTTCTTGTGCTGCGGCGTCAGGTTGGACCCGTCGTTCGCGTGCATGGCGTCGCCGATCACCTCGACGATGCAGGTCTCAGCGGCGGGCGAGACCATGAC
>Ga0181350_1000552_pt1 | contig 11095 bp, 19 predicted proteins | sample Su13VDMM110DCMD_FD_130105 | JGI IMG/M metagenome (GOLD analysis project Ga0181350, IMG submission 130105) | Freshwater viral communities from Lake Michigan, USA - Su13.VD.MM110.DCM.D | ecosystem: Environmental > Aquatic > Freshwater > Lake | place: USA: Michigan | collected 2013-07-16
ACTTTGACGTTGAGATGATGGAGACGAAAGACTGCATTGAGTTTGTTTGCGCTGATTGTAAAGCGGGTGCGGCTGACGCGAAACGAGCAGAGTTGAAAGATGAAGGATTATGACCAACACACCAACACCACGGACGGATGGTTTTTGCAACGGATTACGCTCTAACTGCCTTGAAACAACGCGAGGCGCAGTGGATTTAGCCAACTTTGCCCGACAACTCGAACAAGAGTTGAGCCAAGCACTTCACGCGGCATCTGAAATGGCGCGAGAAGCTGTTTTACTTAGGCAGGCTTTGGAAGAACGCACGCAAAAGTTGAACGAGGCTCGGAAGGAACTACACGACATGGCTCATCGGCAACTCGACATTCGCGTTTCAGCACTTGAGGAAGCTGCGGAAATTGCGCTGAGTTGCAGAACGCAAGACACCGTCGAGCGCGAAAAATTTTATGCCTTTGCTTGTAGCAAAATCAGAAACTTCGCAACCAAACTAAAAGAAGGAACGAAATGATCGTTAAATGTCCATCCTGTTTCATGGATCACGAACTGATCCGCTATGTCCGCAAGGGTGGCAAGTCCACGAACGGAGTCGAGTGCGACAAGCACCCTGTATTGCGCCAGAGGAGGGGGATCACTAGCGTTGTGGATCACGTCAAATTTATCCCATGCTTCCCGGAGCATGAAGGGAAGCTGCGTGAGGTGTTCACGCCGATGGCTCGTCGCGACGAGGCTGCGAAGGGTCAAGGCCAGTTTGTGATGACGTATCAGACCGCTGATGAGCGGAAGGTGATCGAGCTTCAGGAGAAGTTAGACGTTCAACTGGCCGAAAAGAAGCGGATTGAAAATCTCCAGATCGCTTTGGACAAAGCCCGGCGCGAGATCGAATCACAAGCGCACGAAACCAGCGCACAACTGTCGGAAGTCCAGACGATGAAATTGATATGAATTTGAAACAGCCAGACTGACAGCGGGACGGGAGAGGGCGCTGGGCTTTTCACTCTGCGCTCTTATTTAGCGGTGGGTGGAATGTTTCCACACATTGCCGTCACCGACCTTTCTGGCTGTTTCTTTAGTTGACAAATAACTGCTAAGAGCAATACTGAACAAATGATTAAACCGAAGTTGATTTTGAAGTCCGAGATGCGCGTGGATCACGCAGCAACCGGAGCCGCTATGAAGCGGTATCGTGAGAGCAAAGGGGTGGGTCAGGGCTGTGTCGCTGAAGAGATGGGGCAGAACTACCTGACGATCATTTCCAATCTCGAATCAGGGAAGAGGGTCTGGAACGAAGAGAAGTTGAACCACGTTCTCGACGCCATCATCTCCTGCTCAGAAAAATTTCCGGTCACAAACAAATCCGGGAAAACAAGAAAGACAAAAACAAATGAACATTGATTCAATGAAACAGTCCCGCTTCCTTACCAAGGACGACTTCGGGCTGCAAGGCAAGTTGGTCACGATCCGTGGGGACGTGGCTCAAGTAAACGTCGCCCAAGAGGGTGATCCTGAAGAGCATAAGTTCCTGCTCTTCTTCGACGAGTTCGAGAAGGGTATGGTTCTCAACACGATCAACTCTCAGATCATCGCTCAGATCGCCGGGAGCAAGGACACCGAGAACTGGAGTGGCAACAAGGTTGTCGTGTTCAACGACCCGACTGTGATTATGAAGGGCAAGCTGACCGGAGGAATCCGTGTCCGCGCACCTCGTAATCGCCCGGCACAGCCCGGCACAGTTCCGGCACAGCCAGCGCCACGCAATCCTGTTCGCGCTCCAGCACCGCACAACACAGCGCAACGCGCCCCCGCGCCTGCTGCGCCTGAGCCTCTTGAGCCGTCTGATAACGACGGTGACTTGGGCGAAGATGTGCCTTACTGATCGTGAACATCTCCGACCTGAAACAGAAGCGAAAGGTCAACACGTCCCCGGTCACAGCCGGGGACGTGTCAGAGGGTGAACATCTCTGCATTTACTGCAACGAGTTCGTCCAACTGGTCTGGAGCGATGTGAAGGGTTGGTCATGTTTCAAATGCTATGAAGGCTCTAACTTGCGACGTGATCCTGACAGGGGTTTCGACACGCGCTGATGGAAGCTTGGGTTTGAGGTTCACAACTCCAGAACTTCAGCCCGATGAGAAGCTCGCGTTTCTCGAAGCAACAGATCAGCAACTGAAAATGCTGCTTCAGCCAGAGGGTTTGGCTGATGGGATCAAGGAAGTGAAGGGGGAGTTCGACAGGAAAACATCGTCACAGCGGTTACGATCCGTGCTGTTCGTAAAGTGGAAGCAGGAGAAAGAGCCGATGGATTTCGATGAGTATTACAAGAGACAGATGGAAAGGTTCATCAACTCTATCAAGGAGACTCTCGCTCCTGAGAGCGGGAATCCGTATTAACAATTTTGATCGCGTGGCGGAATAAGACGCAGGGACGTGTTCCGTGTCCTTTGAGTAACTACGGGATGGGCAAAGCTATTAAGACCCTTGAAAAGTGCAGAGTGAAATTCTCTGTCGCGATCAACACAAAATTAACAATTCAACCCGGAGTTGCTGGTTCGAGTCCAGCGCAGTTCTGCATCTGTTGGAGTAATGGTAACTCGCTGAATCGCCGGGCGCGGAGCGTAAAATGCAGGTCTGGCCACTGGACTAAAGCAGTGGCAACTTAACAAAATATCACCATGCAACTAATCAAAGAACAGATCAATGTCCCACAGTTATTCTCCGTTGACGGAGAAGCGGAAGAGCGCAGGAACGACCTGATCCTAGCCTCTCAGGTTTCGATTCAGGTCACGAACGCAGCGGAACAAGGCGTGGCAGTCACCAATGCCCGCGAGATCCGCACCTACATCAAGTCGGTTGAGGATACCCGGCTGGAACTGGCCCGGCCACTCATTGACGCACAGAAGCTGCTCAAGAGTCTGGCAGACGACCACGTTGGCCCGCTCAAGGATGAGATCGCTCGCGTTGAGCGCCTCGTCACCCAGTATCAGCGGGCAGAGGCTGATCGAGTCGAGCGGGAGCGTCAGGCTCAGATCCGCGCATACGAGGAAGCTGAAGCCAAACGTGTCGCTGCCGAGGAGGCCGCTCAGAAGGCTGCTGAGAAGGTCAACACACAGGGTCAGCTAGATCGGGCCATCGTGAAGGAAAAGGTCGCTCAGGAGGCGGCGTGGGCTGTTCAGGCAGTGTTGTCAGCACCTGTGCCGACAGTCAACAAGGCCAAGGGCGCATCGCTCAGGAAAGTCCTGAAGTGGGAAGTCACCGACATCTACGCTCTGGTTAAGGCCCGCCCCGACCTGTGCAAGATCGAGGCGAAGGGATCGGCCATCCAGTCAACGCTCGTGCCTGAATCTCCAAACCTGCCTCCGGGCTTGCGTTTGTGGTGGGAAGATGCGACAAGTTTCAGAACCTACTAAATGAAAACCATCGTCGGAATTGATCCGGGCGCAAGTGGTGGCATCGCATGGTCAACCGTTGGGGACAACTTCTCCAGCGGTTGCCAGAAACTCCCCGACACAGAGGCTGACATCATCACACTGATCCGAGCCATTGCCTGCACCAATGTTGACAAGGTCTGCTTCATCGAGGATGTGGGCGGGTTCATTGGTGGGCCGGGAAACCCCGGATCGGCCATGTTCAAATTCGGGTTCTCCGCTGGATTTCTGCGAGGCGTCGTTATGAGCCTTGGGTTCAGGGTAGAACTTGTCAAACCCCAGAAGTGGCAGAAACACTTCGGACTCGGAACAGCCCGCGCCTGCGGTTCAAAAACGGTGTGGAAGAACAAACTCAAATCTGAAGCGCAACGTCGCTATCCAGATTACGACATAACCCTAAACTCCGCTGATGCAGTCCTGATTATGGACTACGCGATCAGCACCATGAACAAATGAAAAAATACGCTGAAGGCATCCTAGTTATTCTGGCGATGTCAATAATGACGGCAACAATCATCTTCCTGATGTTTGAACTCAACAAGAGTTGGGATCGGCAGGAAGAACTTCTCAAACACATCAAGAACCCTCAAAACCTTCGATCACATGAATAACGCATACAAGTCCATCATCACGGCGATCCTCTGTGTCGCCATTCTGATCCACTCGAAGCCGGAGGCGAGGTCGTCTCTTGTGGGGGGAATTTGCCTGATTATCTTCGCGACAGTCGTCGCCGGGTGTGTGGTGGTCACGGTTAAGTCGTGCGCCCCCAAGTGGTATTGCCTAAACGATCCTGAAGCGAACACCACATGGTCACAACAGACAACCACGAGATCGGCTGCGATCAACGGCTACAAGATCGTCGGTGGCCCTTACGACACGGAAACAGTGTGCCGGATAAGCTGCAAGGACAACAACGACAACACGAGCAGAGCGCAGAAGTTAGTGGCGTTGCAGAACTACGAGGTGTATCTCCAGAAGTCAACGAACCTCGTGGACTGGGTGACTGTCGCAACAGTTACAGACGACGGACACAGCGGGTTTGAGCAGTCCTTCACAAACTCAATTACGGAAGCGACTGTGTTCTATCGAGCGATGGAGCAGTAACTAAAAAGCCCACTCAGTTTGCGCTGAGTGGGCTTCGCGATTCCGGCGCGGTTGAGCTAAATAGCTCCAGAGCTTACCTGCTTCACGAACCTGTTGAGATCACCCTCGACCCCGATGTTGAAGGCGTGAGACTGAACAGCGTCCTTAATTGGCTGCTGATCCAGTGCGTCAATTGTTTGGACAACTGTCTTGAGCAACAGGTTTGATTTGGAAGCCTTGTCATTTTTCGTCTTGGCAACCAGCAGTGCCCCGGCTGCGACTGTTGCAAGCCCCCAATCAATGAGCGCTGCGAACGGGTTGATCGGAGCGGTGGCGGCGTTGGTTGCGCGAGCCACGACGATGCCCTGATCAAGATTGGGATCAACGACCTGATTTGTTGTGGTTGTGCCGTCAGGATGCGTCACAGCCTGCGGGACGGTGCAGCCGATGAACGCGATTGAAATGATTGAGATGAGGATTACCGAGATGTGCTTGAATTTCATTTTTTACCTTTTTTCTTTTTGTAATGGTTATAGACGATTGACCAGATTACCACACTTCCTGAGATTATTGCAATCCACGATGCTCCGATGCGCGACCATTGCTCGATATGATCGGCATAGCTCACGCCAGCAGCGCCCCCGGTGATGGCAACACCGATCACAGCTTTGACTGTTTCAAGATTTGTCATGTCCCTTGATTCTCTTTTGCATGATTGGTTCACGGATCAAGAATGAGATCTCCATTCACATCTTTGGAGAATGTTGACTTCGTAGCCACAACCGTCACATCTTGGGTTCTGGCCGTTATGCTATTCACAAGCCCGGTCTGGTTTGTGTTGGCCCATGTCGCCACGTTATTCATTGTGGCGATGATCTGATTCGCAACCGCATTTGCAGCCTGCTGAGTAGATGCGTCAACAAGGATTGTTACTGATTTTGTCATAATTTTATGGGTTGTAAGTCACGGTGTTTCCATTACCGCTCAATGTGGTAGCGTTAGCTATTCCCGCTCCGCTTGGTGTTGAATTAGTTCCACCGTCACACAGGTATTCTGCTGATGATGTTCCGCCATTTTGACCAAACTGGAATACTGAATCAACTGATGATTGATCTAGACTTGAGTCATAGAAGTAATAAAGTCCACTTTCCTGAGCTTCCAACCCAATGTCTATCAAAAAGCTGTTCAATGAAGAACAGTCATACAGGTAAATCTCGTAAGGAACATATCCGTTGACAAGGGCGAGCAGACTAAAAGATGTTAAAGAATTATTTCCTGAAGCGTCAATTGACGCGCACTCTTCAAGAAGCGTCAAATCTACCGTTACCAAATCGCTACATCCCGTGAAAAGCATTGAACCAACCACCAAAAGCGCTGAAAGGTTGATAGAGGTTATATTTACACAGTCGTAAATCTGGATGTTTCCAGCAGATGCCAACGCCGGAAAACCAATTGATAATAGCCCCGGATTTGCGTTCGCATACAAGCTTCCACCAACAGAGCTAAGGCTTGCCGCGCTCACTGTGGATAGTAGGGCGCAGTTGCTGACGTTGAAATCTTGAGCGGTAGAAGCAAGAACAGGCGCTGAAAACGACGTTAATGAAGTCAGGTTTGCCGCGATCAAATATCCACCCACAGAAACCAGATTCGGAAACGACAGAGACGCTGGCGATGGTTGAGCGGCCTCTCCGCTTCCGGGGTAAAAGAAAAAGTTGCCGCCAGTAGATACCAGCGCAGTCATCGAGAACGTCGTGATGTTGAAGTGAGTTCCACCAGTTTGCGACCTGAGGTTCACGCTTCCAGAAACAGTGGTGACTGAGTTGGCTGTGAACGACGCTAGGCTTGAGCAGCTTTCAAAATTGATATTTGTCATTGTGACAAATGACGAATCCAAAGTCACCGATGGAAGCGAGGTGCAGTTGTTGAACACCAGAGTTTCCAAAGCCACACACCCAACAATATCCAAGACGGTGAGGAGCGCGTCATTGGAACATGTGAGACTGGTTAATCCGGGGCAGTTATGACAATGGATCTCAGTCACCTTCGGGGTGATTGCAGTGAGATTTCTAGCTCCAACTGGATTTACCTCAACCACGATATTTCCGCCTTGCTGAATGTAGGTGAGATTTCCGTCGTAGGATGGCGCTCCACCTTCAGCAGAGCAGAGCGTTTGAGCTATCACCTGAAGTAGCTCAATGGGGCTGTTCAGCTTCGCTATGCCACTGCTACATGCCGCTGTGAGTGTGGTTTGAAGATCACACGCCATAGCGGTTCAAGGTGTAAGCTCACATCCGTTTTGAGCGATGATCTTGAGCAGTGTGATCTCATCCTCAACCTTGGCGATTCCGCTCGTGCAGGCGCGTGTGAGCGTTGCTGCAACGGTGATGTCAGTGCCGGGGGTTGTGGCCACAAGGAGATCTCCGGTGAGTTGCGCGATCAACTTCAACAGCAGAACACGATCCTCAACCTTTCCGATCCCGCTGGTGCAGAGATCGGTCTGTGTTTGCGTTAGGCTGCACATAGTTTGTCCACAGAGCAGTTGCGATATGAGCTTGAGAAGGAGGACGGATTCCTCCGTCCTCCCGATCCCAGTATCGCAAGCTGCCGACATTTTTGACGGTAGCTCACACACATTTTATTGCGGGTACGCCTTGTGAGTTCCAAGCGAACACTCCAAGAACAGCAACTGAGCAGCTTTATCAGCCATCGAGAAATCCACGTTGCAGGCAATTGCCGCTGCAAGAAGATCGTTTGTCGCCGCTGGTGAAGCTCCGGCATTGACCGCATTGTTCCGGGCTATGATTAGCCTGTAAGCAGATGGAGGACACGTCGGATTGTCCAGATTCCTGTAACAAAGAGCCGCATCCTCAAGCGTTCCTCCCGGCCCAAGTTGGGCGGAATAGTTAGTTCCGCCAATGGCGGCAAGCTCAAGGACGTTGAAATAGATCATCAAGCTCTTCCGCTCTTCAGCGTTGAACTTCTTGTAATTGAATGTTTCCAGCGCTGTGGCGAAGCTGGCTAATGTGCAGATTGGTGCAGCCATAAATTAGACCATTCCTTTCTCGTCGAACGCCGACGCCATCTGGTTGATGCTGACAGGCTCTTCCTGATTCATGTCGGCAGGTTCTGCTGTGAAGGTTCCGTCAGCGTCGTTGACGCTGGAAACCTTGATGCGAATGATGTCACCCGGCTTGGCCTCTTGGCCACCGAGCAGGGACATTGAGAGCGACTCGCCCATTTCCGAAGGTTCAGCGGCTGTCTCAGCCATGCCTTCCATCGGATCGGGCATTGCAGCCATTGATTGATCGTATTGATCCATATTTTTATGAGGTTTGCCGCTACGGGAACCACCCCGTAGCGGCTATCACCCAGTTTAGCCAACCACCAATCAAGCCGCGCAAACTGTCGGATTGTCCGAGTAGTTCTGAGCGGAATAAGTCGGAGCAGTTCCACAGACAGGATCTGCGACGATGCTGTTGAGGCCAGAGCCATCAACGAGATAGAGGATCGGAGTCATCAACTCAGGATACAGATACTGGAATCCGAGTTCGAGGCGGCAGATCCAGTAGAACCAGTTCTGGAGCGCATTGTCCTTGGTGCAGGACGTGCCATCGGGAGAGACGTAGATCATCGCGCCCTGATTGTTGATGAACTGCCACTCACCGAACATGGCTGTGTTCACAGTCGGCACCTTGTCGTGCATCTTCTTGAACTCAGGGGTGAACATCTTGATCGCTTTCGGATGCCAGATGAAGCCAAGCTCATAACGAGCGTTGACCCAAGCTGAATTGACTTGGCGCTTGATGCCAGTCGTGCCAGCAACATTGACGTATTCCTGAACTCGGTTCAAGAGGCCACCAGATCCACCAGTCATCAACTGGAAACGGATCGGGCGCGTGTCGAGCGAAGGGGCGAGGTTTCCAAACGGCTTCTGGATTCCTTGGCCGATCTTGAACAACGGGCTTGCCTGATCGGGGTTGTCCAGAGCCATCATGTCCTTCATTGAGTCAGCACCGTTCGTGAGCTTATACCAAGCCCGATCACTGGTGATGATGTTATACATTCCGACAGGAAGGCCAGATCCCGCATCGGTGTAACCATTCAGGCCGAGAGTGGTCGTGATGTAGTTCAGGTAGGAGAACGACAACTGGCTCGTGGGGAGCGCACCAGCGCTGCCAAGGTCAATCGTGGTCAACTGACCAGCCACATTGGTTGTGGACGGCGTGAACGTGGCAGGAGTGGATTGACACACCTGAACTGACGGAGCCTGTGCAAACGCTTTCACACGGAGGTAGTCCGACGTGTACATTTCGGGCACTTTCTTGAGGCCCTTCATAATCATGGCGATCTGCTCTGACGGGCGCGTGTTGTAGCGCAATTGCGTCATACAGAACAACTGACTGTTCAGTTGGCGCTGCTCCATGTTGTGACTTGTGCGAGTCGAGCCAAAGCCAACATAGGTGCGAGGGGGGTCGCAAGGTGACGTACCGCACTCAGTAGCGCTGATAGTCTGCCAAGGGGTTTGGAGATTGGGCTGTCCAATCTCGATACGATCAGAGATGTGAGAATCGCCAGATCCCTGCTTCCACGTTTCCGTGAGATGCTTGCCCATGTAGGCGGAATCGAGCGGTTTCCAGTCTTGAAGAAATGCCTCGTCATAAACGGGCGTTTGTGCGGCAAAATTTGTCCGCATCAGTGTGCATGAATCAGCCATAAATAAAAGTCAGTTGTGTCACGCGCTTCGAGCGCACGACGGTTTCGTTTTATCTTGGAGACGAGTTCAGGTGAAGAACCAGAACTTGCAGTCAATGAAGTCACTCTCTACGACTGCCTGTTTTTGCCGGATTAAGGTTGGGCCTACCTAAGTAGAGAGAATCACGAGATGTGAAATCTGTCAACAGGAGATTTACGACGGCATCAGAAGTATGTCGAAGCTGGTATGCTCAGGATAACACTTGAACATGTCGTGCGGGCTGTTCGCTGTGTAAGAGCCATCGCAAGACATCGCTCTGTAACCCATGTTGTAGATGAACCCGCACATGGCTTCAACATCATCACCCCTCAGGGTTGGGAGAAAGCTGTACTCGAAGTATATCGGTGGGCGCTTCAGCTTGATCGTTTTCTCAGCACCCTTCAGGACGCTGAACTCATATCCATCAACGTCCAGCTTTATGAAGTCTGGCAAGTTGTCACGCTCTTGGCAGTAATCGTCTATCGTGATTAGCTGCATGTCGAATCCCGGCCTGCCTTGATACTCCAGAGCAACCTCGACATCACGGCGAGATCCTGCTGGCAACAACGCCCAAGCGAAATGAACCTGCATGTCTTTTTCGACACCATAATGATCGCTCACAGCGACATTGTTCAGGATCACTTTCGGATTTCCGCCCCAGCGATTCTGCAAAATCTGAAACATATCAGGAACTGGCTCGAAGGCGTGAACCTGATCTGAGACGGCAAGAAACTCTTCGATCATTCTTCCCCTGTTTGCTCCGATGTCGAATACGACCTTGGGGCGCAGGGTTGATAGAAGATCATTATAGGCGGATTGAGAGACAGAAAATAATGGGTTCACATTTCAGCCAGTGGTTGTCCATCAAACCAGTCGTGAGTGGGGCTGGTTGGGATTGGAAGCCTCAGTCCAGACCTGATCGCATCTCGCTGAATTATCATGTTTTCAGGATGTGAAGACTCTTTATTGTTCCAGATCTTTTGGATCAGCGTGTGCGTCTTGTCGTTCTGATCGTTTGGATGCTTCTCCTTAGAGGATCTCAGCATGTTGTGGGCTGGAGCTTCTGGAGAGCGATCCTCGATCATCTTCATGCGTGGATCGAAGTAGATCGGGTATCCATTGTTCTGAAGCATCTGTCCGAAGTGTGTGTCCTCCATCGAAACGCTGTCCCAACTCTCATCAACTCCATTGACTTTAAGCATCCACTCGACAGGAAGAGCGAAGGTGCATCCGAACATCCAAGTTCCGGGGCAGTGCATCTTGCTTCCAGATGTTATCGAGGCGCGAGAGTCTGTCCCCGTCATAATTCCACCATGCTGTATGTGTCCACCTGAAACGGTCATCCCGGTTCTTTTCTCATACGTTCCGCACACGGCGTATTTTGAGTCTCTGGCCTCTCTGACAGCATCGAACCAAGTCGGCATCAGAACGCAGCGATCATCCAAGAAAGCGATAAAGTCTCCAGTTGAATGAATCAACCCAGTGTTTCGACAAGCCGCGACATGCCACCAATTGTTCTTGGTGAGTCTGTGCTTTCCTCCCCACACATTCGGCTTCGGTGGGACAACTTTTGTGATGCTTCCAAACCCAGCAACATCTGCCTCGGACATTATATGTCCAACCCTGTCTCCCTCTTCAGCGAAGAAGTCAACGATCACGATCTGACCAAGATCGAACAGTCCTGATTGAAGCTTTAGAGAATCAAAGAGCCATTGGTATTTTGGTTCAGGGCGGGCAGAGATATAAACAATAGAGATCATATTCTAATCCCGCGCAAAGCAGCCATTGTATAAAGTCCGCAAATTGTAAGATCGGAAACGGATTCATCGAAATCTTCCCATTCGATGCTTCCTTGGG
>Ga0181350_1000555_pt1 | contig 11078 bp, 12 predicted proteins | sample Su13VDMM110DCMD_FD_130105 | JGI IMG/M metagenome (GOLD analysis project Ga0181350, IMG submission 130105) | Freshwater viral communities from Lake Michigan, USA - Su13.VD.MM110.DCM.D | ecosystem: Environmental > Aquatic > Freshwater > Lake | place: USA: Michigan | collected 2013-07-16
AGGTTTGACCTGCATAAGCGCCAATCTCATTAGTTATTGTGTTGGTAGTATTTACTTGATCACGCAGATCTTTTGTTAAGTTATTGAATTGAGCAGCAAGAACATCTTCTTGCCGAAAATTTTGTATATCATTATTAGGCGGCTTGTTTGCACGATCAAGCGCAAGGCTGTTCATAAAGTCTCGCTGAACTTGAGTATTTTCATCATCCCGCATACGGCCAACTTGACCCGTCAAAAACTCACCAAGCTTTAGCTGACTTTCTGCCTGCTTCAATCTTTCAGCAGACGGGTCTTTAATAATTTGTCCATCAGCCCCAATCGTCGCGCTGCCAACCTTTACAGGCTCCTGCGCGGCTAGTGCCTTCTTTAAGAACGCTTCGCCTAAAGGCGCAAACCGTTTAGGAGCAATCTGAGCCGCAAAAGCATTGAGCATGTCAGCCTCACCCTGCTGCGCTCTTTGCCGACCAAACTCCTCAGCGGCGCGGTAATCATCAGGCTGCTTGTATAAATCTAGCCCCTCGGTGATGGCTCTTTCAGCGCGCGCAGACAGATTAGCCATCGCCGCTGCATTATTTGTTAATGATGAGCCAGCAAGTGCGCGTGGAAGAAGCCGTCTTCTTTGATTATTTTGGTCTTCCATCAATTGGGCAGACACAGCATCTTCTGGACCGAAATCAGAATTAATCTGTGCCGGTAATCCGTAATTAAATCTGTTGTCTGCCATTTAGTTCACCGCTTATGCGTTTAATTTATCTAAAGCTTTTCTAAATATTTCCAGAGCTTTTCCACCCTGAATAAATATCTGCTGGGTTGGCATAACCAGATTGATCGCCCATGCCTCCACCCCGGCGGCGCCGGCGAACTTCATCCAACTTATCTACCATTTTCTTTGTTAGACCTGTGGTGCTGGCATCAACACCTTTTTGATTCCTATTGGCGACATACCCTTTAGCAAGAGTGTCGAGATGTTGCGTAAATGATGGGGCCACAAATGTGTTTCCAACCATTCCACCTCTGGGCGCTTCCATGCTGCCTTCGCGCAACATGTCGATTAGCTTTTGTTGACGCATAAGCTGCTCTTCTTCTGGTCCCAACGGGGCCATCGATGTGAGGTAGTCGTAGTATAATTCGTTGTCCATTTGGTTTTCCTATCTAAAGGCAAATGCGGTGCCGGCTAGACCAGTCAGCCCACCAAATGCATTGCTAATTCCAGCGTTCTTCGCGTTTGCTGCGTCAAGATTGGCTTGGTATGTGTTCTGCATCGCGCCCATCAAATTAGGCGTCTGCGAGATGCCAGCGGTGTTAAACTGCGGCATGTTGGGCATATTAACTTGCTGGCCTGACATGAGCGCGTTCATCTCGTTCAGCGACATGCCGCGGCGTTGTGCCTGTTCCGCAATGGCTTGCTGGCGCAGCGTGTTCTGCGCGTTAGCGTAATTCTGGTTTAAGTTAAACTGCTGACCCTGCGCCGCGTTCATTGCGTTCATCGCGTTGATGTCGAGGCCTTGAGCCTGACCTAGCGCCTGATTGCCAAAGTTGCCCTGCGCCATAGCTTCGCTGATGCCCTGCTGACGGGCGCTAAGTTGATTGCCGTACATACTCTGCGCTTCGTTGCCAGCTTGCTGACGAGCGCTTATCTGTGCGCCGTACATGCGCTGGGCTTCGTTGCCGGCAGTGTCATAGGCGTTGTACCGCTCTGCCGCCTGGCGTTGAGCAAGCTCGTCAAGGCCGCGCTTATAGCCCTCGCTGCCCAGCTTGAAGCCTTGGTTGGATAACTGCGTTTGAAGCTGCCGGTTTTGGTAATCCTGCACTGGCATCATGCGTTCCATGAGGCCCCGCGCTACTGTATCGCGGTAATTCGTGTCGTAGGTTGGCGCAGGCGTATTGCTGTAATCGGGACGGTAAGTCGGCGCAGCTGGCGCACCACCAAAGTTAAAGCTGGTGTTTAGTCCAGGCGCGTAGTCCGCAACATTAGTCCTGATCTCGCCAGCCTGACCGCCAGAGGTCATCTTGGGCAAGTTCTCATAGTCAAACGACGTGCCGTACTCAGAGCCAACACGATTCATAAAACTGTTGGCAAGACTGCTGCGTTGGTTCTGTGACGAAATCTGCGCGTCGAGTGCGCTTTGAAGCCCTGGTGCAAGAGTGTTTTGCTGCGTCCACGCCGTTACATCTTGCCCAGAAGCAGGGTCTGTTTTTCTCTCTGTTTCGTAATACTGACTGCCAAATGGTGTGTTGATCGTTGGGCGATTGGCAAAGTTCTGCGTTATCAAATTTTCTTTTGACGCCGCCGCTTGCGCGTTAGCCGCCCCGGTATAATCAGGCGCAGCGGGAGTAGATTTGCCCATCAGGTATCTCCAAATATTGGCAGTTCTCAGGACGCATCTCGAAGGCAATTAAAGCGCCGGCAGGATGTGCGCCCTCGATCCGCGCTATTTCTGTCCAACCTACGCGCCGCGTAAATCTAAGTGACTTCTCGTTTCCGCTCTCAATCATGCAAAGCAGAACTTTTATCTTTGCAACATTGAACACATAGTCGAACACGCATCTCAAAAACTCTCGCGTGAGCCAGATGCCCTCGCCAGCAACATGAAGCTGGCATGAAGCACCGTTCCAGTTATCAAGCCCGACAACGCCGCGTATTTTTGCGTCAGGCGTAACATTAGCAAGACATCTCAAATTGCGCGTCGGCGCGTATTCTATTCTCTCGCACAACCACCGTTCTAAAACGTCATGCGGCCCGAATTGAATCAAAACAAATTACCGTAGTCGTAATATTCGTAATCATCGTAATTTGGCGAAGCAGGCGGCGTGTATGGTGGCGGAACAATTACAGGAGCAGGCTGCGTGTAATTAGTTCTTGGAACTTGGATGTACTGCCCACCAAATCCGTCGCCAAAATCCACATATTCCAAATTATAATCAGGGTCTTCGTAAGCCGGCGGGTTGTCTGCTGGTGGAGGCACATTAGGAGGCATGTCAATGGGTGCCGGTGCCGGCATGGTTGGATCAACAGGTGCTGGCATAGGAGCATCAGGCGCTGGCGTGGTTGAATCGGCAGGCGTTGGCATAGGGGGCATAGGAGCATCAGGCGTTGGCATGGTTGGATCGGCAGGCGTTGGCATAGGAGCATTAGGCGGTGGCGCGGTTGGCGCGGGGGTAACAGGAGGCTTTTTGTAATTTGGATTTGGCACTCTTATCCACTGCCCGCCAAACTCGCCGCCAAAATCTATGTACTCCCACATCTCGTCGTCAGGCAGTTCATCGCCTGGTTGCGGTTCACGGCCTTTAGGCGACGGTACTAACGGCGCCTTGGGCGGCGCGATAGGCTTTGGCACAGTAGGCGCTGGCGTGGTTGGCGCGGGCGCACCTGGCACAGTGTTTTGCATCCCTGGCACAGTGTTTTGCATCCACGAATAATTTAGCGTACTTGGACCTTGCGCCGATCTTGCGGGAGCAGGAGAATTAGCGCGTAGCGCCGCAATAAGTGGATTGGCTTCAGCCATTACATGATGCCTCCTGGCTCATAAGACACATGGTAAGAGGACAACGTTGTTGATCCACCAACGCCTCTGACGCGCATACGAACGGCACCAAAATAGCCAAGGCCGGTAACTCCAAAGAAATTTTCGTATGTGTTGGAAGTTCCAGACCACTTGGCAATATTCCAATAAGCAGTGTCCCATTCAGACGCGAGGTCTGCGTTAAAAGAGGGCGTACCTGGCACACCAGTGAAGCTGTACTGCGTGTTCATACGCAGCTTTATGCCAGGAGCTTTTGTCGTAATGAAAACAGGGCGCACCATTGTAAATTTCTTTAGGCGCCCAGGCATGTCATATGCGTTAAACGCACCCTGGATGTCGCCGCTTACGGCACTGCCATCAGTGTTTTCTATTGTTAGCCCGTCCTGCTCTCCGTACAGCCCCTTAGCAATGCCGTTGTCATCAGTGGCAAAATAAAGCTGTCCGTTCAGAAGCGCCGTGCAAACCATTGGCATATTGCTAAACGAACACCACGAGCCGGTGTTTACGTTCATGGCGTATTGAATATAAGTGTTGTTTTTCGGAGGCAGTTTAATAATCAACACATCAGAGTTGGGAACAATAATAACGTCCCAAGACGGGTTGTCTCGATATTGCACAATCAATGGAGACAACACGTTCTGAATTTTAGAAGACGGCCCAGGCTGTATTTCGCTGAACTGGCCGTTGACCAGGCGAGACATTGGCACCAAGCCAAGCTCTGACAAAATCATCACATCGCCGCCGTATGCGGTAAAGAAACGGCCTATTGATGGAACGGGTCCGACGTACCAAACGCCCTTCAAACCAAACGTGGCTGCGGCCGTTGGATCGGTGCCAGCCCAGACGCCGATGTCGCCCTCAGTGCCAACAACCACAAGGTAATCGTCAACGCCAAAGCCGCTGTCGAGCGTCCAGTTGATAAGGCCGCGGACAGAGCCGCCGTTGCGTAAGAGCGAACCCATCTCAAACGCCACAGCAACGCCGTCGATTGCGTCGATGTCTTCTAAATACCAAACCGTTGAGGTCTTGTTTTCAGTAAACCAGACGCGATTTTTCCAAACGGCAACAGACAGCAAGTCAGTTGGCAAATTGGTGGGCGTTGTTTCTGTCCAGCCAGAAGTTGCCTCGTATACCCAATAGCCAGCGCCGGGAGATACCGCGAGCAAGACAACTTCGCCGCTGGCAAGCGCAAACTGTGTCGTACTCCAGATACCGTCCGTTGATCCTGTTGCGGCTTGGTCTTCAACCGCGTCTTCGCCCGTAACGTCCCAGATGCTGCCGCCTGATGCTGCAAACAACTTGTTATCTGCGCTGTCAGCAGCGTTATAGCTAAACAACGATGTAACCGCGACATCAAGGACGTTGCAACTGTACTGCCATCCCTTACGCAGTAAACTGCCTGTGCGTTGAGGGATAAAATTATCCATCACCATTGCGTCTGTAATAGGCATTTCGCTAATGGGGTCGCGGAAGTTCAGCCCGCCCACTGGTGACGGAATGCTCGTCATCATCGAGACTTGCGTTGCCGCAGATACTCTTGGGCTTTTAAATGGTCTGACTGCGACTAACGGCATCAGGAACCAAAGCCCGTGTCAGGCGTGTTGTAGAGCGCGCTCAGGTACGGGAACCCGTAAGACCTCACCATATTTAATACAGGTGAACCCTTTTTTTGGCCTTTGCGGTTTTCAAAATTCACATGGAAATCACGCATTGCTGCGGATGAGTCCAATCCCTTCATCTCTAACCACTTTGCGCGCGTGTAGAGCGTGACCAAAAAAGCATCAAGAAGAACAATGTCGCCGTTTTTGGTGGCGCGGTTTTTATACAGCGTCGGGTTGTCCTGATCTTGCACCCAGGCCAGAGACTGATAAAAAAACGAGAGCGTCTGAGCTTCAGTAGGCGGTGCTAAAATATAAAGAGAATTATCGCGGACCTGCCAATAGAACGACATCGTCGGCAAAGTAGTTCTGATTAACAAATTCTGCCACATCTGCGGGCTGACAGGCCCAATCGCCGGCAGTTGGTTAGTGCTGTTCCATTGCGTCTGATCGACCCACTCGTAAAAATCTTCCGGCAGAGCAAATTCTTGTTCTGTTTGGCCTGGGGTGTCGGCAGCAATAGAAATTTCGTAAGTACGCGTGAGAGCTTGCCAATCGTACAGGCCAAGAAGTTCTGTAGCCGACATATTGACGGCTTGGATCATTTGTTGAACAGAGGGATCGGAATCGCCGGCTGGGTCAGATGGGTTAGGATAGCTCACCATCTGAGCCACGTTTTGAACAATGGCTAAAAGACTTGCGTCTTGAATAATTTGGAAAGCCATCTAACCCAGCCCTTAATTAGTTTTTGGCTTTAGTCATCATCTTATTGAGTGCCTCAATCTGAGACTGCATTTCCTCAATCTTAGCATCGCGTTCTTTCAGCTCGTTGTTCATGCGCTCAAACGGAGCGTTGCCCTTAGCAATCTCTAAGAAAGCATTGGCAGAGCGTTTGTCGTCTTGGAAACCAAAGAACTTTTGGCCAACGCTGTCTGACGCCGCGGCAAGCTGCTCAACGGTGTGGATGGAGAAATACTTGTATTCCTCAATTTTGCTGGGCGTCATCTTTGGCAGCGAGGAGATCGGCGTACCTTCCTGCACTACGCCGGCGTTTGCTTGCCAGTTGGCATATTTTGCCGCAAAGCGCGTGGCGTCATAAGACTGAACCGGACGCTCAATGATGCTTGCCTTGTCGCCTGGGACAATGATTGTGATGTAGTCGATCTCTTTATAGATGGCGCGACCAGCCAGGTCTGACTCAGCCGGCTGAATCTTTGGGCGACGGCTAAACTGTACATGCAGCTTGTCGTCGTTTTGAAACCTGTTGGAATTTTCGTCAACTGCGTCTGCGACGTTGTTCCAATCTGTTGGTGCTGTGGCGGTGTTCATTTTATATCCTTTTGTTTTATGTAGAAAACAGCGCGGAGACGTTGCCCCGCGCTGTTGTTAGCAATTACAGAGTTTCGGCAACTGACGGGTACGAGAACATAGCGTCAGCATTTGTTGCGGCAGAGCCGCCGGTAGCGGTCAGAATAACGATGCCAACAATGGCTTCTGAAGAAGCAGTGCCGTCATCATCAAGAGCGCCGCCGGTGGCAGTTGAGTTAAGGCGAGTGCCTTTAGCAGCCGATGCCAGAGTGCGCAGGCTTCCTTTGCCGTAAATCTGGAACCAGCCAAACTCGTTGTCCGCAAGCGCGGCCTGGGCAGCACCGAAGCGAGTGCCGTAGCCAGAAGAACCAGGCGCAGTGGTCGTGGTCGTCGCCATGATGAAGTCGAAACCAGTCTGTTCGACAACGCCGTAGCCGGCAGCGGTAATGACGCCATTTGCGCTGCCATAGACAAACTCTTGATAACCCAAAGTCGGGCTGTCGTAGCCGCCAACGGTGCCAAGACGAAACGCAGCAGTGCTTGTAGAAGCGGTAACCTGATCGGCACTAATGCCAATTGTTGCTTGAGCCATTTTTATCTCTCCTAATTAAAAAATGCCTTGGCGGACGAGGTACTCACCAGGCCCGCCAAGGCGAGGTGAGCCACCACGGCTACTAGGCTTGAATGCGACCCTGGAACTGCGCCCCACTGCTGGTTAAATTGCCGGCCCAGCCAAGGATTTGTACCTCTGCGTCCTGGTTGACCGAGTAACGCTTGTTCGGGCTAAGGGCGACCATTTGCCTGTCCTTATGAGGGCGTAGGAAGAGGTACTTGGTGTTCAGCGAGAACATCAGCGAAGAGCCGATGTAGCCTCCTATGCCGCCATCGAGCACAACGGCGCTGTCCATAAATTGAATCGTCGGGAAACCGAGCGAGCCTGTCTCAGGCGTCGTGAAACGCTGAATAGCCTGCAGCGAGGTCATGTAGTAAGTCCAGAAGATGCTGTCCGAGACGATCAAGTCAGGACGATCAGAACCACGAACCTGGCTGGCCCACATCGAGTTCATCGCGGCCTGGATGGTTGTTGAGCCGGGAGTGACCGACTGAGTGCTGAAGTCATACAGCTGCGAACGCCAGAACGTCCAAGTGGCGCGGTTAATTCCACCGTAGGTGCCTGTCGCGGGGTCAGCAGGAACTGCCGTGTTCAAACCTGTTATTTCCTTTCCGCCGCTGCCGGTGCCGTCGCTGTAGATCGACTGCGCCAGGAGGTTTGACATCGTGCTTTCGGCAACGTTAATGCGGCCTTCGAGCAAGTCGATGAACGCTTCTTTGCCGCTGTTCTGCAACATTTCGAGGCCGGAAATTACAACCGGGCAAGCAAGCTGCTTAATGTTGAACTCAGCCGCGCTGATGACATCAGCCGCCGCGACAGGCAGCAAGTCATAGCCGCTATAGAACCCGCCGTTAGAGTTCTGCGCGTAGCTCAGTTCTTGCAAGATAACGTTACCGCCCGAGATCGGCTTGATGTTGCCGCGCATGTTGAGCTTGGCAAGCAGAGCGTTGTTCTTGGTCACGTTGTCGGCAATAGCGCGACTACGATTTTGAATTGTCGTTGCTACGATGTCCGTAGTGTTCGGAAAAGCCATCTGAAATCTCCATGAGGTAAGGGTTCACGGAACAAGCTCTGTTCCGCGTGACACACGTTCGTTCCTTGCAGCGGAACTAATGTGGTCGCCTCATGTTCGGACCTTGGCCCGATGGCACAGTGACCGCGACGAAACAACGGTGGGAGCCTTGGCTCTCCGATGGCGTTATTCGCTGCACGTTTTTACGGCACAGTTTTAATTATTATCAGACTTGGCTGGTGGTGTTTATCTGATGCGGCGTTCCAACGTGGATGATGCCTTACAGCGTAAACGTCCAGATTTATCCAAAAACAACCATAAAAGTGCCGTCAGCTATCATATCATTTTTAACATTAACGACTATGGCTGGCAATAGCAGCTTCAATAGCACTTCTAACGTCTAACGAGGCCTGCTGGGGCGCTCCCATTGCCGGTGCGCCACTGACACTCACCGCGGCTGACCTTGCCTTCTGCGCGGCTCCTGTAAGTTTTTGAGCGCCCTGTGCTTTCTGACGCGATACTAAGACGCTACGGACACGCTCGTTGTTGGCACACGCTTGTTTGTAAGCGTCCCCAAGCGATAGGTCGCGGCCACGGCGCTGGGCCATTTCCATCAGATCAGCCATATCCTCGCGCACATCCTCGGCAAACTCAGCCCTATCCATAAAGTCGAGAACTTCGCCCTCAGCCTGTCTGGTTACATTCTGCTGCGCTTGCGCCTGTGCGTTCTGGTGCTGGCTCATAAATTGCTGAATCGGAGCCAGTTGCTGTTGCATGGCTTGTTGAAGCTGCTGCTGTTGCGCGTCTACTCGGGGTATTTCGCCCACAAGGGCGCTATCAAGCTGCTCGATGAAGCCCTGCCCAAAGCGACCAACGCCAAACTGCTTAACCAAGCCAGACACCAGTTGCGCAATATCCTGCGAGGAACCTGTCCGCAACCGAGCCGCGGTGGACATTAGGTTATCAATCGCCTGGAGCGGGTTGCTGTTCTCGGCCTTAATGAACAGCTGATAGGGCGCGATTGTGCGTTCAATCTGCTCTGCGTATTTACGCGCCTCGGCAGTTTCTTTCAGCGTTGTCTGCACTTCGCGCTCGCGGCGGGCAACCTCGGTGCGGACAGACTCAGGCAGCGCAGCCCAATGCTCACGGGTCTCGGGATGCCAGGAGGCAGGGGCGCGGCTTTCAGCCTTGGGGGAAGACTTAGGCCCAGGTTGGATGCCGTCAGATTTAGCTTCTGTAGGCTTGTCTTTGAGTGACTTGGCTTCGGTGGGCTTGGCTTCGGTAGAGCGTAATTGCGGGCGCTCTGGCTGCGTTTCTTCTTTCTCAGCCGGTTCTAGTGCCGGCGTATTGTCTACTACCGTCTCAACAACATCATCTTCCTCTGGCATTGCTGCTTCAATCGACTCGCGCAGCGTTGGTTCATTTTCCATTGTTCTGTCTTTCTAGCTGGGTGATGGCATCGTGGATGTCACGTTTTGTGATCGTACCGCCACGCGTTCTGTAGATATCTCGCGCTTTTTCTGCGGCTTTCCATTCGTTCTTATAGTCGTCGCTGGTCGTTAGATTGTTGTCGCGCATGTACATGCGGTGCTTCTTGCGACTGCCGATATCTTTGCCGTCAGTCGTTCTTGCGCCGTCATAATGCGTGTCGTTCCACAGCGAACGGTCAGCATTAGTGCGGTCAATTTTGCGTTCTGTGGTGACCTTTACGACCTTTTTGGCCTTTGCATCGTATCTGTAGCGTGGCATGGGTTTATCTTTCTTTCTTCTCGCCCTTGGTACGGACTTCCTCTTCTTCCTCTGGTTCTTTCATCTCGTCCATTTCTTCCATCTCAGGTTCTTTGTAGTCGTTGGGCATACGCCCGATCTGGCGCAGGATTTCAGCGTAGATTTGCATTTTGGCGTGCATGTTGTTCACCATTTCACTTTGTCTGCCCAATAGGCGGCAGAGGTTTTGCCCTTGGCAATGTTAGATGCGTGACGCGCCTTAAAAGATTTGCGCCTATTGCTGTAGGCTTCAGATTCGCCCTCTTTTGCTGGCGAGCCGCTAACGCCCTGCTGACCAAACCTGATTAACTTTATTTGCTCGCCTACTTTGCTTAAAACGGCGTGAGACTTTTTAGGATGCGAAGGCGTGCGTTTAGGCGCGTTAAAGCCACCAAACTCTTTTCGCAACGCCTGTATACGCGCCGTGTATTTGTCCATGATTATCTGGTCACAGGAGGCAAGTTTGGATTGGGCTGCATTGTGTTGCGCATCATCGCGTTCAGCTGCAGAACCTTGGCTTGCGTGTCCACGTTTGTGTCCTGCGCGTTAGCCTGACGCTCCGCGGCCTGGGCCTTCTTGTTCTCGACCTCGGCAATCTGCATTGGGTTCGGCGGCGGGGGCTGCTGCACGCCGGCCTGTTGCATCTGCGCAATAGCCTGATCCAGCACGCCCTCGATGTCAGCCGAGACGCGGAACTTGCTAACGCTCCACTGCAAGAGCTTCAGCATGTAAGGCACTGCCTGCGGCATCATTTGTCCCAGCGGCGCAACCTGGCTGACAAACGCGCCCAGGCCTGACATGAACTGCGTAGCGCTGTCGCGTTCGGAACTCCAATCCATTGCGGCCATGCTGTCAGCCTCGACGCTAACGCGGTACTCGGCCAGGTTCTCGTCCTTAATGAGCTGGATGGCCTGTTCACCAAATTGAGCGTCTGCCGTGCGCATGATGTTTGAACGCGTTGCAATCGTCTCGGGCTGGAAGTGCTTTGAGATGATTTCGGCCTTAATACGCAGCAGGTTGGTGATCCATTCGGCAATGTAGAACTGGTTTAGCTGAATGCGGGTTGAGCCAAACTGCGCCTTGATCTGTTGCGCGGTGGCAGTTTCAGACGCCTTCGATGAGCCACGCATGATGTCCGAGATGCCAAGCACCTCGTAAATCTGCTGCGTCTTGTCGGCGCGGTATTGGCGCAGATGGTCGATGGCGTTGACCACTTGCTCAATCGGCACCCAATCCACTTTGCCTTTAATGCCTCC
>Ga0181350_1000558_pt1 | contig 11036 bp, 10 predicted proteins | sample Su13VDMM110DCMD_FD_130105 | JGI IMG/M metagenome (GOLD analysis project Ga0181350, IMG submission 130105) | Freshwater viral communities from Lake Michigan, USA - Su13.VD.MM110.DCM.D | ecosystem: Environmental > Aquatic > Freshwater > Lake | place: USA: Michigan | collected 2013-07-16
TAAACAGGTATGATATTGGTATTAACGACCCTGTGTATAACATGATGTTCGTTAGCAAATATCATGCAAGACCTAGAATGGTAGAGTTATTTCACATGGATATGGTTTTGCAATGCTTTGCTTATGGTGGACAAATATTGATAGAAGCTAAAATGGATGGCGGCTTGCGTAAGTTTTTTATAGACAACAATTGCGAACCCTTCCTGATGAGATTGCCCGAAAAAGCAAATTATGGTATTGACCCTAACTCTGATAACAAAGCTCTTATGGTAAACCTATGGGAACAATATATTTTGACGCATGGGAAAGAAGGCAAATTGATATACCCAGAAATGATAGACGATAAGTACGATGGGCTTCTTAAATTCAATGTGAATGAAACCGAAGTAAGTGACCTTGTAATGGGTGGAGGATGGACACTTGTTGCTGACTATTTCAAACGAGCTATTTTCAAGAAATCAGAAGATAGAATTAAAATTACAGACTTTTTTAAACAAACAAAAATAGCATAATGGCATGGACTGACTTTTTTACGAAAATATTCGTTATAAATTTACCAGAAAGAACTGATAGGTTATTAGACATAGCCGGAGAGCTAAATAAATGGAGTATCCCATATGAACTAATTAATGCCATTAAGCATGAAAAAGGAGCAGAAGGATTACGCCTTACTGTGCAGGGAATATTTGAAAAGGCTGTTGAAAATAAATGGGATTCGGTATTGATTTTTGAAGATGACGCAATGTTTGTTGAATCATGCGGCAATCCTAATGAAACAATGGAAATGGTAGTAAAACAACTACCCGAAGCTTGGCATATATTATTATTAGGAGCGCAAGTTACTGGTGGTTTTAAAGCAAGAATATCCCCTAATATATTACGAGTAGAGAAAGCTTTTGCAACTCACGCTTGGGCTTTATCATTGCAGGGAATGAAAGAGATATTGATTCAGGGCTTATATGCCCCAATAGATAATTGCATTGTTGAAAAAATACAACCTATGCAAGAAACTTACATAACATACCCGTTGCTTTGCACACAGAAAGAGGGAATGTCTGACATAGGCGGTCAATTTATAGATTGGCGACCATTCATAGAAAATAGATATTATCAAAAACTAGGAGAAGTACAATTATGAGAACATTATCAATCTGCATACCTACTTGGAATAGAGTAGAAATGACATTAAATAGTTTTAAAGATGTTTACGATGATGATAGGGTAGAGCATATCATTATTGTAGATGATGCAAGTGAATTGCATATTTATAACAAATTAAAAGAAGAGTGCGATAAATTATCTAAAGTTAAATTATATAGAAATTTGACTAATAGAGATTGTTATGCTAATAAGTATGTTTCTATTAGCTTATCCCCTACCGACTATTGCATTATATTAGACTCTGATAATCAAATAGATACATTGTACCTTGATAAGATTTTTGAACAAGAATGGGCAAAAGATATGATTTTAGCTCCTGATTGGGCGAAGCCAACATTTAATTATACAGAATACTCGGATTTAATAATCAGCAAAGACAATCTAAAAGAATACATAGATAAGCCAATGTTTGAAACTTGTTTAAATTGTATGAATTATTTTGTAAACAAAAATACTTATTGTGATGTTTGGGATGCTACAACAGACCCCGTAACAAGTGATAGCTTATTTCAAAATTACAATTGGCTAATGTCAGATAAGTATATTCATATTGTTCACGGATTAAGGTATAATCATTTGGTTCATAATCAATCTCATTATATAAATAATGTTCAAAGAACAGGTGATTTTAGAGAAATATTATTAGAAAAAATTAGGAAGTTAAATTAAATTAATTAATTTTACATATGGTATCTTTTACAAATGCGGGAAGAATGGGTAATTGGCTTTTTGAAGCGGCTACAGCAATGGCTTACGCTTTAAAGCATGATTTAGATTTTACTGTTCCAAATGTAAGCAGCAATCCAAAATGGAATCCTATTTATTGTTTACATTTAGTAAACTCTAGTTACAATCCTGATATTGAAAAAATACAATTATGGGAAGGGAAGCACTCGTATGAAGAGTTGCCTTTTGAAGAATCTTGGAGGGATAAAAATATAATAGTTGAAGGTTACAGGCAAACTGCAAAATACTTTGATGAATACAGAAGTGAGATTTTATATTTGTTAAAATTTGACTGGGTAAAGAAAGAGGGATATGTTGCAGTTCATGTTAGACGAGGAGATTATGTTACTTTAAGAGAAAAGCATCCTGAAGTTACTATTGAATGGTATGAAAAAGCTATGGCTATGTTTCCTAATTATAAATTCAAGTTTTTTTCTGATGACATTGCTTGGTGTATGGATGCGTTTAAGCATAGAAATGATTGCGAGTATTCCGGAAACACAGATGAGCAAAGTGATTTAATAGAAATGAGTTGGTGTGAGCATCAAATATGTTCGCCTTCAACATTTTCATGGTGGGGAGCTTATTTAAATAGAAACGAAAATAAAAAAGTAATATTCCCGCAATTTTGGTTTAGCGCAGGATGGTGCGGATTAGATACAAGCGATATTGTAAACCCTGAATGGATAAAATTATGATTCAATTAACTATGTTTGATTTTCAGCATTTCTATCAAAGGATTGCAAAAGAGCTTCCAGATGATTGCAAAGTTTGTGAAGTTGGTGTTGCTGATGGCGATAGTGCCATTTACCTAGCACAAGAAATAAATAGGCTTGGCAAGAAATTTAAGTTGTATATGGTAGATAACATGGATTATGGTGGTTATCTGCAAATGAAGACTATTTACCAAAATATTATAAAAAGCGGTTTAGGAGAGTTTATTGAAGTAGTTCCGTTTGCAAGTTTAGAAGCAGTAAAATTATTCAATGATGGTTACCTTGATTTTTGCTTTATTGATTCGTCACATACTTACGATGATACAAAAAAAGAAATAAAAGCTTGGTATCCAAAAGTAAAAGACGAAAGCATATTAGCAGGGCATGATTACAATGCTTCTGATGTAAGAAAAGCGGTTGATGAAATTGTTCCGAAAGCATTTGTAAGAGATGATGTTAACGAGCAAATTTTTAATCCAGAAATTGTGTTACATGCTGAAGATACTTTAAATGAATGGGGTTTATGGTGGTTTAAAAAGCAATGGTATTTAAAATTAAATAAATAATTATGAAAACAGCATGTGTATTAGGTGGACACGGGATGATAGGTATGCAACTTGTAAACAGACTAAAGAAAGAAGGTTTTTGGGTTCGTTCAGTAGACATTAAGTTTCCTGAATTTTCAGAGTCAACCGCAAATGATGTTTTGATAGCTGATTTAAGAAATATAAGCGAAGTTTCGAAAGCATTATATGCGCCAAATCAAACTAGCATCTTTGACAAGGTTGGTAGTTTTGATGAGGTTTATATGTTAGCTGCTCAAATGGGTGGCGCTTTATATGTATTTACAGGAGATAATGATGCTGATATTATATACGATTCAACTATAATGAATTTAAATGTAGCAAAGAAAGCGTCAGAATTTAGCGTAAAGAAATTATTCTTTTCTTCTAGTGCTTGCGCTTATTCGGAAAGATTACAAGAGGATTTGAATAGTGCATCTTTGAAAGAAAATACAGCTTGGGATGGTAAACCTGATAGTGTTTATGGTATAGAGAAGCTAATATCAGAGCAAGTTTACGATTCATTTAGAAGGAATAAAGGTTTAGATATTAGAATAGGTAGATTTCACAATATATTTTCTCCAGAATGTACTTACAAAGGCGGCAGGGAAAAAGCTCCGGCTGCTGTTTGTAGAAAAGTTGCAGAAGCAGATACCGAAATAGAAATATTTGGAGATGGATTACAGCAAAGAAGTTTCTTATATATTGATGAATGTTTAGATGGTATTAGAAAATTAATGGATAGCGAATATGTTTATCCGGTAAATATAGGTTCTGATGAAATGATTTCTATTAACGACTTGGCTAAAATGGTTATTGAGATATCGGGAAAGAAATTATCAATTAAAAATGTATCATCAAATGCATTAGGTGTTAGAGGTAGAAACTCTAACAATGAATTAATACACGAAGTAACGAGTTGGCGACCTACTCAATCTTTAAAAACGGGAATGGAGAAGTTATACCATTGGGTAAGTGCAGAAGTAAATCAATATAAAAGCAAAGGCATATGATGATATCATTTGACTACCTAGTCGAAAAACACAAATTGGATATAAAGGGAGTATTGCATTTAGGGGCTTCCACAGGACAAGAAAGAAATGCCTATGACACCTATTGTAAAGGTTGGGTAATTTGGGTAGAAGCTATACCTAAAGTTTATTTAGACCTTCAGCAAAATATAAAATCATACCCACAACAGACAGCTTATAATGCTTGTTTAAGTAATGTAGATGGTAGCGATGTGATATTTAATGTGTCAAATAATGAAAGCCAAAGTTCATCAATTTTAGAATTGGGCGTTCATGCATTGATTCATCCTGAAGTGCATTATGTAGAGCAAATAGCTATGAAAACACAAAGAGTAGATACGCTATTAAAAGATGTAGATGTATCTACTATTAATTTTCTAAATGTAGACTTGCAAGGGGCAGAGCATTTGGCAATAGAAGGAATGGGAGAATTGATTAAAAATATTGACTACGCATTGCTTGAGGTAAATAAAAAGGAAACCTATAAAGGGTGTATGTTGATAGAGGAGCTTGATTATTTTATGTTACAAAGGGGATTTGAGAGGGTTGAAACGGGGGAATGGGTAGCTGAAACATGGACAGATGCACTATATATCCGTAAATACAAAATATGATACATATACCAGAAGAATTTACTCCCACAATAAACACAATATACCCTTGGGAAAATGATATTATATTTGAAGATTGGGTTTCACACGAGCATATTGCAAACACAGAAAGGCAATACCTCCCAATTCAATGGACAGCATATCATGTAAATAACAATTACGGGAATAACCCCATAGCAAGAAAGCAATTACAAGACTATGTAGATAAGTTACCTAAAGATTTGAAATATTGGACTATTTGCCAATACGATGACGGGGTGATGACTGATTTTAAAGATTTGGATATCTTGGTCTTTAGTATGAGTAAAAAAACAGGGGTGGAAATACCTTTATTGTGTAAGCCACACTCGTACAAGTGGAATGGGAAAAAGTCAATATTTGCATCTTTCATTGGGACGCATACACATCCAATTAGGGAAAATGTATTTAATATAAAAAATAGGGATTATTATGTTTCCGACAAAGTGCATAACATACAGGATTTTTGTGATATAATTTCTCATTCATTATTTGGATTATGTCCAAGAGGATATGGATTAAATAGCTTTAGAATAGGGGAATGTATGCAATACGAAACTATCCCCGTATATATATCGGATGAATTTATTAGTTGTTTTGATGCTAATTTTGAAGACTACGGCATTATAATAGAAGGAAAGGATTCAAATAAAATAGAAGAAATTTTAAAAAGCTACACTGATTTACAAATAGTAGATAAGCAGTTAAAAATCAAGGAGATATACAATAAATATTATACATACGAAGGAGCTTTTAACAAGATTAAAAACATTTTAAATGCAGATAGCAGTAATTCATAATTTTGATTCGCCTACTAGATTTGATATGTTAATGCAGGAATTTAAGACTCAAGGCATAAAGGATTTTAAATTTTTTCCGGCAGTTCACGATAGTTATTCAGTCAAAAAGTCTATAAATTTAGCGCACAAGCAATGCATTAGATATGCATTAGATAATGATTTACCTGAAATATGCGTAATGGAAGATGATGTTCATTTTACTAACAAAAATAGTTTTTCTTATTTTTTAGAGCATAAACCTAAAGATTTTGATGTATATTTAAGTGGTATTTATTTAGGGGAAATCTTGGAGGATAATTCAGTAAAAGAGTTTTCCGGATTTCATTGTTACATTGTAAATAAAAAATTCTATGAAACTTACCTCTCCTTACCGGATGATGCTCACATTGACAGGGCATTGGCAGGTCTTGGAAAGTATTATGTATCTAGTCCTTTTATAGCAATTCAGCACAATGGATTTTCTTATAATACAAAAATGGAAATGAATTACGATGACCTTTTGATAGGTAGAGAATTATATTAATTTAATTAATAAATATATTTTGTTTTTTTTATTTACTTTTAATTAATTTTGGTAATAAATTTTATTTAGTTAATGCAACAAGCTACAAATACATACCCTAATCAACAGATTGACCCAAGGGAAAAGGGATATGATTGGATACTTCAATATTGCAAAGCGGCATGGGGTGATTCCCGTGGTTATGTGCCAAATAATATGTTGAATTTTGGTCAATCTAAAATGAATGAAATTAAAGAGTATGCATTAGGAAGACAAAGTACTACAAAGTATAAAAAAATTTTAAATGTAGATGAGCAAACAGATAAGACATGGCTTAATACAGATTGGACTCCGCCATCATTTTTAACAAAGTATAGAGAGATAGCAATTTCAAAACTTGTTCAAAGGCGTTATGATTTGCAAGCATTTGCAGTTGACCCTTTAGCTAAAAGTGAAGAAGATGAACGCTTTAATGAAATGAAAGTTAAAGTGATGATGCGTGAAGCTGCAATGAAGGCGGGTAATGAAGAATTAGCTAATAGCCCTGTGTTAAAACCAATGGAGGGTGAGCCTGAAGATATGGAGCAGTTGTTGATGGAACAACAATTTGGATACAAGCATGTAATGGCAATGGAAGCAGAATGTGCTATTGCTTTGACAATGTATAAAAATAAATTTGACGAAAAAAGAAAAAGAACTCTTGAAAATTTATTTGATTTTGGTATTGGTGGATATACTGAATATATAGATGAGAATGGTGCTGTAAATGTAAGAGATATTAATCCCGAAAATTTAGTATTATCGTATTGCGCAAAAAATGACTTTTCCGATTTGGTACATTTTGGAGAAGTTAGAGAAGTATATGTAGGGGACCTAGCACCTTATTTTTCCCCCGACCAATTAAATTTGATAGTTCAATCTGTAGCCGGACGCTTTGGTAACCCATCTAATTTTATGTATGGCACAGACTATTCAAAATATTGGAATCGTTTTAAGGTGCTTATTTTAGATTTTGAATTCCTTTCATGGAATGATTACACTTATAAAGAAGAAATAGATAACAGAGGCAATGCTCGATTTGGTAAAACAAAGTATCAAGATTCAAGCAAAATGGACTTGGCTGTTAACGAGAAGGGTACTATTGAAAATTTTGATTACGCAGGTTCTGTACCTAGTTTAGTTGACTCAAAAAGTAAAGGACAAGCCGAGCCTATATATATGCCTGTTACTAAAAAGGTTGTTTATAAGTGTAAATGGTTAATTCAAACTGATTATATGTATGATTGGGGTATGTCTGAAAATCAAATTAGACAACCTTCGTCTTGGTGGGATACAAAATTAAATGTCCAATTATACTCATGGAATTTCTATAAGATGCGTTTTGCAGGTATTACAGAAAGATTAATTCCATTAGAAGATAAAGCGTGTTTAGCTTGGTTCAGGCTTCAAAATATGTCTAATAAATTAATTCCGTATTTAATAAATATAGATTTAAATGCATTAGAAGGTGTTGATTTTGGAGGAGGTGGAGATAAGATGAACCCAACAAAGGTTATGGATTTTATATTTTCTAATTTTGTTGTTCCTTATCGTTCAACCGATTTATTAAGTCAAAATCCAAACTATAAGCCTGTTAGCATTGAAGCTTCAGGGCAATTAGCTGTATTTAGCCAATTATATCAAGAGTTGCAAAATACTATTGATATGATGCGTCAAATATCAGGACTGAATGAATTAACAGATGGCTCTACTCCAAATGCAAAAACATTGGTTCCAGTTGCAAATGCTGCAATGGAAAGTACTAACAATGCTTTATACTTATTAAGTTTTGCAGATAAGCAATTAGTACAAAATGTTGCTGACGCTATTGTTGCAAAAGTGCAGATAGCTGTTAAGTTAGGTAAGGTAGAAGGTTATGGTAGAGCGTTGGGTACGGAAACCGTTAAATTTTTCCAAATCAATCCTGATTTATCTATTCATGAATTTGGTATATTTATTGAAGATAGCCCATCTGATTACGAAAGACAGCAATTAATACAAGAATTAAATATTAGAGATTCTCAAGGATTAATTGAGCCGGAAGATAAAATACTTGTAATGAGTTGCCGTAATTTAAAAATGGCAGCAATGATACTTGCATATAAGATTAAGAAGCGCAGAGAGAAGATGCAAGAGTTTGAATTACAAAAGGTAAGAGAGGCTTCTCAAGGTAATGTAATGGCAAGTCAAGCTGCTGAACAAGAAAAACGTATTACATTGCAAGACCAATTAAATGCAGATATAGCTAAAATTAATGCTGAAAAACAATGGGAATATATTATTCAAATGGGCAAGAAGGATAAAGATATTCAAGAAGCTGAAATACAAAAAGAAGCTAAAGTTATTGCTCAAAGAATAGCAGCAGACGCTAGAATAGCGGTAAGCGACAGAAGGCAAACACAAACATCAAAAACAAAATAACACAATCATGTCAGAAGAACAAAATCAACAAACAACACAAGAAGAAGTAAAACCGGTTTACAAAGCTAGTATGGGTATCCCTAGCGTAGATGATTACAAAGAAGCTGAAAGTAATAACTTTAAAACCGAAGATAATTCAGCAGAAGCACAGGTAGAAACGCAGACGCAAACTGCTGATGTCAACACTACAGCTAACACAGCACCTGAAGAAAATGCATCTTCATTTACAATGCCATCACTTGATGGACAAACAGATGGAGAAGCTAATTCAACAAATGCGACAATTGCAGACTGGAAAGAAGAATTAAAAAAAGCAAATCCAAAAGATATTCTAAAAGAATTAGGATATGACGATTTTTTAGCGGAATTTGCAGAGTATAGAAAGAATGGAGGAGATGCCTATAAATATTTAGAAGCAAGAGCGTTTGATTGGGATACTGTATCGCATCAGGATTTGATTTTAGATGAATTAAAATCGCAATACCCCCATCTAACTGAAGATAAAGTTGAAAGACTATATCAGGCTAAATACAAGCAGTCGGATATGGCATCTGATGATGATAGAGAAGTTGGATTAATTCAATTGGAAGCAGATGCAGAACTTGTAAGACAAAAAAGAGTTACTGAACAGAGGCAATTCCAAATACCAGACCCCGCAAGAGCGCAAGAGGCGAATACGCAGGCAATGTATGAGGAGCAGCGGAAGTTAGAAATAGACCAAACACAGAAGATTATTCAATTTTTTCAGGAACACGAAGCCACTAAAAACCTATACCAAAGCAAGAGAGTTGCTATTGACTTGGGTGATAATGGTAAGTTCAATTTTAATATTGATAAACCTGAAAATTTGATGTCAGTAGCGTTAGATTCGGAAAAATGGCAAAGAGCAATATCAGTAAATCCGCAAGAGGCAGATGTGAGTAAGCTTATACCAGATGTCGCTAAATTGCAAAAAATTGCATTAGTGGCAATGAATCCAAACTACGAGAGAGATTTAGTGAATTATGGTAAATCATTGGGGTTGAAAGCTATTGTGGAAGAAGGGCAGAACGCACGAAGACCAATAGGTAATACACCTGCCCAACCCAATGAATCGTTTGCTGAAGCTATTAAAACAAGAGCTAAAGTAAGCACACTAGGCAGGTAGAATTTATTTTACCCTTAAAAACAAAACAAAATGGCAAATATTGGAAATATAACCAAAGCCTATGTCAGCGCCATTGACCCGGTTCTTGACACGAGAGAGATTAACAAGTTAGTTACCGACATCCAAAACGAAGATGCGTTAACCGACATTTTATGGTTGGGAGATAGAAAAAAACCAATCGCAACAGGTCAACCTTTGTACTACACATTTGTAAACGAAAGTTTATTTAAATTGTTAGATACAACAGGTGGTACAGTTAATGGTACAGGTACAACTTCATTAAACTTCACTTGCACAGCAGCGACTTCAGGTCAAGCTCGTAAAGATGATTTAGTGTTAGTTCCTACTGGTGCTATTTCTGCTATCGTTACAAACGTAGTATCTACTTCAGGTATTGATACAGTTTACATTAAGACAGTTTCTGGAGCTAACGCTACTTTAACTGCTGGTGATAAATTATCTTTATTCTCTGTAGCAGTTGGTGAGAACTCTGTTTCTCAAAGCAACTTACGTTTCGGTTTGACTCGTTACAGCAACAAGTATCAAATCTTTAGAGAAATTTCTAAAATTACAGATGTACAAAATGCTGCTACAATCGAGGTAGAATTTAACGGACAGAACAAATTTATCGTTAAAGACCACTTGGAGAAAGCAATCCTTTTAAAAGGACAAATCAATGCTGCTTTTATTGCAGGTGATATGTCAGTTACCACTTTCAGCGATAGCAACCCTATTTTGACTGATGGTAATACTTCTGGAAATGATGGTGGTGGACCGGTTCAAACTACTCGTGGTTTAAACAAATACATTGAAATGTATGGTTCTACATTAGTAAATGGTACTTTAGGTACAGTTCAACAAACAAATATTAATAATGCTTTGGATGTGTTGATTTCTCAACGCTCTCCTAAAGATTATTTAATATTTGGTTCTTCTGCTGCAAAGCGTGCGCATGATGTATATTGGAAAGCTTTAGGTTCTTCTGGTGTTCAATCAGTGCGTATCGTAGTTGATGGTAAAGAATTAGATTTGACTGTAGATAAAGTTAGCTACGGCGGATTTGATTTACATTACATGACAATGCCAATTCAAGACCAACCGGTATTATTCAGCCAAACTACTATTAATAAGAGTGTTTACTACATTCCTTATAACAATAGAGTTAAAGTTGAAGGCGGTGGTTATGATTCAGCAATTCGTGTAAGATATGTACCTACTCAAACCAAATATGGTAATGACATGATTGGTGAAATACATACAGGAGCATTATCTCCTGTTAATCCTAACGGAGATGCGATGAA
>Ga0181350_1000560_pt1 | contig 10983 bp, 6 predicted proteins | sample Su13VDMM110DCMD_FD_130105 | JGI IMG/M metagenome (GOLD analysis project Ga0181350, IMG submission 130105) | Freshwater viral communities from Lake Michigan, USA - Su13.VD.MM110.DCM.D | ecosystem: Environmental > Aquatic > Freshwater > Lake | place: USA: Michigan | collected 2013-07-16
AGCACCACGACATTGACCGAACCAGCAACACCGTTAGCGCCAGCAAATCCTGTTCCGAGTCCAGCGCCGCCCAATCCGCCTAGTGCTTCCACTGTGCCATACGTCTGTGAGGTGGTGACCAGCAGGACGCTTCCGCCCCCGCCTCCTCCTCCGCCGCCGCCGTTTGCTGCACCGGTTCCCACACCGCCACCACCGCCGTTAGCGGAGATGCGACCGTTGTTGATGACTTTCTTTGCCGCGAGCCAGACAAGTCCGCCGCCCGTGCCACTGCCCCCGCCTGTGGTTCCGGCTGCGGAGGAGGCACCGCTACCACCACCGGCGCCACCGCCGAAGAATGCCTGAGCGGTGCCGTTGTTGAAGCGCCCCATCTGCAACCATGCCGTGCCCGACCAGCGTTGGCCCTGAGTCGGATTCGTTGCCGCTCCAGCAAGTCCACCGGTGTTCCCCGCCGGGATACCGCCACCGGCCCCGCCGTTGGGAGACTGACCGCTTCCATTCAGTGATGCGTTGGAAGAGGCGTTGCCGTTGTTGCCGTTGCCGCCACCACCATTACCGGCCTGTCCTCGCCCAGCCTGCGCATTGAGCGTGCCGCGAGCGCCGAGGTCAGCAGGCTGCGTGTTGTTGGTCGTGCCCGGACCGTCGTCGTTGAAAGAGCCGCCTGGATCAATCGTCAGCGTGCCTTTCACAAAGCAGCGAAAGCCGAGAGGCTTGATGGTGCCTGCGCCTTGGATGGTCAGGTTGTTGTAGTGAGTTTCCCTGCTGAGGTTCGTCGACACGTTAACGATTGCGTCGCCGTCACTGCCATCTCCGAAGAGACCGTCACCGAACTGAGTCGATACACCGCCGCCAGAAGAAGCTTCTGGAAATACGTTTTGTCCTGTTGTTATGCCTGGCATTTCTTATTCCTCCCAGGTGAGTTCAAGACGTGTCACAGTGCATGTGCCTGCGTTTGTCTTGATGAAGCAGTAGAGGTTGTCATCGGTGTGGAGGTAATCCAGATCGATCTTGAATGTGCAGCATCCGCTCGTTGCAGTCGTGACACCGGTGCTGAGTGTCGCTGTCGTGTCAGGAATGACAGGCTGATCACCAGCCAGGTCACGACACAGACGAATTGTGAGGCTCGTTGCTCCTGCTGCGATGGTGGTTACGAAGACGTAGAGACCACCAAGACGTGCAACACCACGTCCGTTTGTTGTGTTTGATCCGACCACGTTGCTCTGGTCGGAGTTGAGCTCGACATTGTGTCGAACACCAGTGCTGAATGCATTGGTGGCACTCAGTGCCAGCCCAGTGTGCACCGAATTATGAATGAATTTACCTGTCTTTGCCATTTGCTCTCCTTCTCCTTCTTCTTCGGGGAGATATTACTAACTAACTACTTCTTCTTGAGGCGACGGCGCCCCTTGAACTTACGACCTGTGAGAATGTCCTTGTCAACTTTAGCGGCAGGTCCACCGGTAAATGTGCTTCGCACTCGAGCCGCGGCCCAGGCGTGGGGATTGATGCCAGGCCGAGAGCCTGAGGATGCATAAGCTGCGAGACCACGAGCATAGACTCGACGCACCTTAGCGGGCGTGGTTCTGTACTTCTTGGCCATCTTGGAGTAATCAACGCGCTTTTTTGCCACGACGTACCTTCCTTTCCATTGCATCACGCATCTTGAAAGCAGCCCGCTTCCGTCCGCTCTTGTACAGACGAGCCGCCTTCCTGAGCAGGAGGGCACGCCTGCTGCCTGGAGGAGCACCGTACTGCTTCGGCAGCGGCTTGAGCTTGAGCCCTTTCTTCATCGCCCGCCGCTCTTAGGAGTGCCAGTGTACTGACCTGGTAGATCGCTGATGGACATGGCACCTACATTCTTCGGAGCCTGGTACTTCACAGGGCCGGGACCTTCGCCCTGCACTGCAGGAGATCCGCTTCTGTTCTTGGCACGCCATCCAGCTCCGCCGCCGCTGCCTTGCTTCGCTGCTGACGGTGCTTTCACATTGTCGTAGTTGCCTTCCACTATCAGGTCCGGAACAGCGTAGGTCTTCGGGGCAACGTTGCCCTTGCGCCCGCTGCTCTTGCCACTATTCTTGACACGCGTCTCTGCGTAGTCAGCGTCCTTCAAATCATCGTATGCCATGGTGCTCTCTCCTTTCTATATGTATGGTGTATCTTAGCATTTCCAATCGCGTCGTGCCCAATAATTTGCGCTCAACTTATTTTTTAGGTTGCCCTGCCCAGCTGATCTGGCGCAGTATGACCGCCTCCGAGCCGGGCTATTGACTCCCAGTCCAAGCTTCTTGTCTCCAAAGGTGATGCGCTTGATGCGACCGGTCTTTGGATTCTTGACAAACACTACCTTCCTCTTCTTACCGTAGCCGCCCTCACCAGGACGTAGTGCCCTGGGGGAGTTGAGCTTCGGCATCTTCATCGGTCCTCCCTTCTTCATTGTGGTCTCCTTGCTTTAAGTTCTTCTCTTGTTGGTGTCGCCGTCTTGACGTCTTCTTTGAACTGACGTGCCTTTGTTCGTGCAGCCTGCAGCTCAGCTTCAGCAGGGACACCAGCGCGTGTGTCAAGCAGTGCGCCTGCTGCTTCCGCAGGTGTGAATGTTGCTGTCTCAGAAGGGCCAGTTACCTGGTCAATCCCACTATCAATATCCCAGGTTGCAAACCACTTGGCAAAGTCGTCCATTGGACGCTGTGCTCCTACGACTTTAGCAGCTTTGATATACACTTTGTAGCGTTCAAAATCCTCAGGCTCCATCTTGTAGACATAGCCGTTCCAGCCTGGCTGACCGCCTTCAGCGGGGATCTTCTTCAGATTGAACATCTTCGTAATTGAATCAAGCTGACCAAGCTCATCAAACAGAGCAGCGTGCTGCACAGGAAGTTCTCCCTTCTTCATTCTAATATCAGCCAGCATGTCAGCGCCTGACGGTATAGAAATCAAAGCTTGAGCTGATGGGCTCAACTTCTGATAGATATAACCGCTGCCGTATTCACGCTTGCCTGTGACAGGATCAGCTGTTCCCATCAGCAAGTTAGTAGGTGTAGTAAGCAGGCCGCTTGTGATGTAGACAGCGTCATACCAGGATAGATTTGGGAAGAGCGTGATGCTGCCTTCTCGTCCTGCCTGAGGGGCAAAGCCTAACACCATACGTGAGACACCTGCGTCGTACGGTGTGTAGAACCTCATCTCATTCCACTTATCCTCACCGACCTTCAGCTTGCTGTAATCCTGCACGAGACGTAACTGACGTGCCAGACGAGAAGGTGTGGTGAGCGACTGACGCGCTGTCTCGAGAATTGAGTTTCTGAAGAAGTTGTAGAACATGATGTTCTTGGCAACATACTTGCGTTCGAATGGTGTCGCTGAACCGTAGTCATAGAGAGAGCGGCGACCAACTTCGAGAGCCTCATCAACTGACCTTCCGCTTTTGATTGCATCAACGACATATGACATACGCCAGACGTTGTCGGTTGCATTTGCAAAATTTGATGGAACGTCTCTGATCTTTCTTGCAACGTTCGCTGCATCGACTGTGCCTGTTGCAAGGCCTAACTTTCTGGCATCATCCAGAAAACGTGGATCAATGTTTGCCATCGCTTCAGATTTGAAGACGCCGCTGCCGATTGTGCGATCATAGAGCTCACCAATCGTGATAGGCACGCCTGTTGCCCGATCTGTGACAATCACTGCACTTCTGGCAGCAGGATTGGTGCCTTGCATAACGATCCTGCTGCCGTCAGTTATGCTGCCTAATCCAGGAATTTTGCCTGTTGTCGTGTAACCGATGAACGGTCCAGTGACAATGTTTGTGCCGTGATAACGTGGATTGACATAGAGGATCATGTTGTAGAACAAGCTGTTGTATGTGTCCAGGCCAAAAGACATAGCGCGCCGTATAGCAAATGCGCTCGCATTGCCCTTTGCTTCAAGTTCAGCCAGTGCTCCCATCTCTGAGAGGTAAGCATTCCAGTTGGCTGTCCTGCCAAAATCTTCACGGATTGCCTTGCCCAGCACGGTGCCCAATGGGCCACCAAGTTCAGCAAGAGTTGCATCTCCACTTGCCAAAGCTTTTGCTTCTGCAGCAATGATATCGCCGTTGCCTGGTCCATACTTTCCAACAAGCAGTGCAACTGTGTTGTCAGCGTCTGCAACAAGTTCAGTTAGGTTTCTCTGGATGATAGCTCTGCCAATGCCAGGCCGAATAGCATCAGCCTCGTCAATGAACTTCTTAATAAGCGGAATGGTTTCTATCGGGCGACTTCCGTACCGACCAAGCATCTTCTCTGCAACAATCGCATTGATCGGCATATCTGCAAGTAGAACACCATCAGCTGTCTTGCGATTGCCTAAAATGTTTTTGAATGCCAGCGTTGTGAAGCCGATGGTGTCAGGCTCAAAGTCAACAATGCGAGCAATGGTGTCAGACATAATGTCATCAACTTTTCCACGTGCCCAAACACCAGCAAGCACTTCGATAGGCTTGTCACGCAGGTTGAAAACAACACCTGCTCCATCAAGGAATGAGTTGTTGACAAACTCTCTGTTACCAACAAGCGCATCAACTTCATCAATAAATCTTTGAACACTGCTCTCAGTCACAGCAATTCCAGTGTATCTCTTTGCGATGACGTCAAGTTCTTTACGACCAGCTGCATTCAAGAACTTGAAGGGATCTTGGTAATTGAAATTGCCAAAGAGCATATCAATGGCTGTTCGATCAGCACTGCCAAAGAGAGCTGACTGTGCCACTCGACGCCAATACTCAGGACGAGTTGCATCACCTGCAAGTTCAACTGCTTTTTCGAATGGTGACAACGTGCTTGCAAGCTTATCAAGATCATCTTGCAGCGTCCTTGACAGGTTACCGATCTTTCGCTTGCCGTCCTCAAGGATACGAACTTGCTGCGGGCTGAGGAATTTAGTCGTTGATGATGCGCCTTTTACTGCATCAGTCAGCTTGGCTGCTATACGTCTCCAAGCAGTATTGAAGATGCCAGCGCCTTCACCAAACGTCTCAGTTCTTGAACCAGGAACAGGAATTTTACCACGTGGAACACCTGCGCGGGATACTTGTTCTGTTCCACGTGCAGCGAGAGCGCGCTCTTTGAATGCACGACCTGTCTGCTCAGCCACTGTGTCAACAACTGAGTTCATTACCAGACGAAGATCGTCACCGCTGACTGCACCTCTGCTGATATCATCGATGATACGTGTTACCTGTGATCTTGGCAATGTGCTTGTTGCTGCCTGACGTTGAACAACTTCTATTAGACCAGGCTTCTCACCACCAACAACAGCATATTTTCCACCTGTCGTTCCGCGACTTGTGATCCGCTGTGTCAGCTTGTATTCATCTGTCTGACGGACACCTTCAAGGATGCTGTCAATTGCATCATCTGATGTGAATGTGTTCGGTGTGAGACGAACTGTGAAGCGTCCTGGATCAAGGGCACCAATCGAACGATCGATTGCAGTGAAGCCTAATTCAGCTGAAGCGGTATCACGAACAGTGTCGTAGAAGCGGGCCTGAGCATCAGATGGAAGCTTATTAACTTCTTCGATGATTTTTGAGAGCTTAACTCTCTGAAGAGCAGGTGCGGATGAACTTGCAGCTGCCTCGAAGATAGGCTTCAGCTCAGGTGTGGCCCGTGCTGCGGCTGCAATGTAGGGACGAACTGCTTCAGCAAAGTCACTGACTGCACCACCGCGCTTTGCTTCTTCAGTGCCGCGTGCCACCTTCTGAAGGGCCTGCCATTCATCTTCAGCATCCTTGAAGTATGTCTCCACCTTCGCCACGTCGGTGATTGGCGACTTCCGCATATCAGCCACAAACTTTGACTTAGGTGCGACAGCAGCTGCATCAGACAGCGCTTCAACTTCTGTCTTGCCGTTCTGCAGCGCTTGCTTGTAGGCATCGCCACCGCGCATACTGTCACCAAGCGATGTGCCAAACTGCAGTCGGACATCTCCAAGATTGACCTTCTTCGCAGCTGAAGCGAGGCCAATGGTATCCAGGAACTCCTTGGATGCGGCCTTTGCAGTGGGAACAATTGCTGCCTTTGATAAGACGTTAAAACCTTCACCTGTTACACGTGCTGCTTTCACCGCACCGAGACCAGCACGGGCACCGGTCACTGCGCCACCGATGAGGCCCAGGTCGAAGCCGATCAGATCACCAGCAAAGCCAGCAGCCTTCGCATAGGTGGTGTATTCCTTCAGCGGTTTGCCAGTGAGAGGCATTGTCCAGCTCTCAGGTGCGTATTCATACAGGTCACCGACCTCGCCCATCATGCCGCGGGACGCTGCAACGTTGTATATCGCAGCTGATGTGTCCTTGTAGAGTTCAGGTCGTGCAGCACGTTCACGCTTTGTGATCTCTTCAGGTGTGAATGCCTCTGACACTGTGCCAACCAGAGCATTGGGAACCGCAAGCGCTGAGCGGACGAACCAGCTGACTGGGCTCTCCACTGTTGCACCTGTGGGAAGCTCCTTCTGGAAGATGAGGCCGCCCTTTGCAGCTTTCTCATTGGCGCTAAAGAACTGGTCAAGCTTGCCTGCCTCGGCGTAGAGAGGCTTAGGCATCTCCCTGTCGGTAAATGCTGCAACACTCTCACGAGCGCGCTTGATTTCCTCAGGTGTGGCAGGTCGAAACTGACCAGTGAGAACCTCAACCTCTTCAAAGATAGGACGACCGCCTGGCCCACGCTCGCCTGTAGGCTTGCGTACCTTCTTGGTGAGAGGCGTGCCTTGCTTACGAAGACTCGCTTCAGCCTCAGCAGCAGCTGCAGCAGTCGAACGAGAGCGCTTCAGGCGGTCAAGAGTGTTGATGATTTCTGTCTGACCAGGCTCGAGGATGGGAACAGGCGCACCTACCGTCACTTGCTTCTGCAGGGCACGTGCAAGCGGATCACCGCCGTAGCCCATTCTATTGGCAGGATCATCAATAAATGTCTGAAGGTCACCGCTGATCAGTCCCTTGACCTGGCGGTTGAGGTCTGCTACGAGGTCATCATCGGTGACACCGGAAGTCTCAATTGGATTGAGGTCACGGAGCTTCTTGAATGCAGCCTTGTATGCCTCGTGCATATCAAGCTGCTCACGCTTGTCAGCATCAGGCAGATCTTTGATGCTCTCATTGAATACCTTGTCATCGAAGATTGATGCTGTCCGCTCGCGCTTCAGCTTGTCAACAGCTCTTTCACCAGCACGTGTCTGAGGAGCGAGAGCTTCAAGAAATGTGACAGGCTTTTGGGGAGAGGCTGGCAGGTCCTGAGGGCGGGCTGCAGGAAGCACACCTGCTGCAGATTTGAACTCAACAGGATCGAAACCACCGACGTAGTAGGGACCAGGCCGCATCTGAGCAAGACGGCTGTTGGCCTCTTCGCGGGCAGCTTCAGGTGTGAACAGCAAATTCTCACGCTGGACTTCAGCAAGCAACTGACGGTAGAGATCTCCCTCACCTTCATCAGCGGTGATCTGCTGCTCTTGGAGGTCAGATGAGACCTGCCTCTCTTTTACTTGCTGACGACGTCCTGCAGGCGGTGCAGTTGCAGGAATGGGAGGAGCTGCTTTTCCCTGTAGTGCTTGACGTCGTGCCTCACGTTCTGCTGCGGTAGGTATGGCCATTATAATCCTTTTAGTTATTTAGGCGACTGCTTGAGCGGTGCCTTATCTTCTTTGGCAATGATGTCATATGCGAGAGCAACTTCATGTGCAGTCTCAAGGGACTTCTGGTCACCTGCAAATGTCATTTGAATTTCTTGCCACGTGTTTTCAAAGGGCTTGCCCAACTTGGAGTTCTGTCCCCATAGATCCTTAGCAACCTTACCTGCTCCGCTGCTTGCTATTCTATCAAGTTTGCCGCGCTTGTCCTTGAGCTCCAGTGCAACCTCAGCACGATTCTGGAAGTAGCCAACCGTCGAGGGAGGTCCGCCCTTCTTGATGCCGAACTGGCTGCCTACGGTGCCAAGGCCTGCTTTGGTAGCCTTCCTCACATCATCGGCCATCTCGGTCGATTTGGCGAAGCGTTCGGTCTCGTCCTTTATCTGATATGGAAGCTTACCAGCGAGCGGACCAGCAGGTCGAACAGCCGCAGATACATCAGCAGGTACTCGAGGTGCAGCGCCGCTTGTAGAAGGTGCCATAGCAGGTGATGCCACAACCAGCGGACCTTCCTCCTTAGCGCCGAGGGGAGGCGGAGGGGGAGCAGGAGTTCTTGGAACTGCGAACTGCGGATCAAATGATGCAGCAATCTGTTGAGGTGCTGACATAGTGGAAAGCGCAGGGCGAGCCAGGACAGGAGGAGGAGTGAGAGGTGTTTGAAAGTCAGGATTAATCTCAGTCCCGCCGGTGTCGATTGCAGACATATCCTTCCGTAATTGTCTTACGTCAGCCGATGCTCGAAGACGCTCATAGAACTCTGCTCTCTCAACTGGCGTCATCAGGTCCGCAGCTTCTGGCCGAAGGGCTACCGGTGCTTCTGCGACAGCTTCTGGGACACTCTGTGCAGGAGGTGGTGGTTCAACTGGGGCAACCGAAACAGGTGCAACAGGGATGTCTGCAGAAGTCGGAGGAGGCGTACCAGGTGTACTACGAAGAGCCTCAACTGAGGTGTTGGCAGGACCTTCAGCCATGCTCTCACGGAAGCGCGCAGCGGTGGCGGCCTCGGCCCGCTGCTTGGCGAGGTAGTCGCGGTAACCTTCAATTGCGCTCAGGCCGTATGCAGGATCCTTGATGAGACGCTCAACAACATTACGTTGCTCGAACGGTAGTGCTTCAGGGGAACCACTGAAACCACCGAATCGACCACGCATGATATCGCGGGAATCAGTGATGAAGTCGGTGCCGCCCAGAGCCGGACGATCTATCCCTTGCTTGGCCATCTCAAGATTGTTGATGAACTCGTTGATGTCCTGAATTACAGGTTGTCGGTCTGCCACCTCAGGACGTGGGACATCAGGAGCATCCGGGACACCTCCAAGCTTAGGATACTTCTCGAAGAACTTCGTCTCACGAGTTGAAGTAGTCACACGAGGTGTGCCAGCAGCGGTATCAGCGGCATCGATCTGTCCTTCGATACGTTCATATGCATCGAAGAAGTCACGGTCGGTTGTACCAAGCTGAGGTTCAACAATTGAGATTGCATCTGCACGTGCATCATCATATGACTTAGAAGGATTTGACGTCAGCTGACGGGCAGTTTCATCCTCCACCATCTCATTGACTGCATTGTATTTGACTGCATCTGATTCAGCAGCTGTGCCGGCAGAGAGACGACCATCATTAAGGCGTGCTCTCACTGCAGTTGCTAAAGCTGAAGGTGCCGAAGGTGGTGCTTCAGCTTTAGCTAAGCCAAGTTCTGTCTCGTTGGTGCTACCAACTGCAGTGGGATCAGGTGCTTTGCGACCACCACCAACTGTTGAAGATGATCCGCCGGCGGATGTTACACCAACAGCAGCCTGCTTCGCAGCATTGTCTGCTAAGGTCCTCTGACGGGAACCGGACTCACGCAGGGCAACAATTGCAGCTGCATCTTCTGCTTTGAGTTGTCCCTCAGCAACACGAACCTTCAGGCCCTCAAGCTCTTTTTGGCGATCATCAAGCGCGCTGAGGCGCTCGCGGTAGGTCTTCATCTCCTCAGCGTAGCGCTTGGTGCCGAGCTCCATATTCATCAGAGCTTGCTTCTGAGCCATTTCCCACTGGTTGGCGCGCTGCTTGGTGAAGACTGAGGTGTACTCACCAGCAGCGGTGTCCTTGTACTTAGGCAGGTCACGGGGAGCGACGATAAATACGCCCTTGCTAATCTCTGAGACAGGCATTAAGGAGTTCCTCCAGCAGGAGCAGTAGATGCTTCACCGTAGTTGCCACTTGCTACTCTATTGTATGTCGGAGTATTCAGCTGTGGGAAGCGAGTCTGGTACTCAATGAGGCCGGCAGCCTCCTCAGGTGTGGCGTAGCCATAAAGCTTCTGAACAGCTGCAATCTCTGAGGCAGAGGGCTTCTTGCCCTGAATGGTGCTTTCAAGTGCCAAGCGTTCTGCGCCTGCCTGGAAGCCTGCACCGGCGATGCCAGCGATTGCCTGCTCACGCGTCTCCTTGGATTCAGACTGGGCAGCGATGCGAGCCTGGATCTCCTGCTCAAGCTCACGCTTACGGGCGAGATCCTGCTCCTGCACTCCGCGAGCCACCTGAGCCTGTATCCGCGCCAGGTTCTCCTGAGACTGCAGCTGGCCTGCGATTGCTGAGCCTGCGCCTGAGGCGCCTCCTGCAGCGGCATACTGCTTGGCGATCTGCTGCTGCTGAGCCGTCTGGGCGGCGGCTGCGTCTGCCGCCTTCGTGTAGAGGGATTGCTGCTCCTGCTGAGTGAGACCGAGCGTGCCCATATTCTGCTTCATCTTCAGCTCTGCGAGACGGCGCTCATTCTCCTTCTCAGCATCAGACTTGGTCAGGTATGGATAGGCAGCGATGCCCGCTCCAACCACTGCACCGACGCCAGTTCCAATGGCAGTTCCAATGCCTGGAACAACTGAGCCAATTGCTCCACCAACTGAAGCGCCTGATGCCGCTCCGCCTAAGACGCTTGTTCCTGCTGCCATTGCTATCCTCCCTTATATATATCTCTTAACGATAGAAAACTTCAATGTTTGTGATTCTTGCTGAAATGTGGCTCTTGTCAGAGCGTGGATTGACGGCTGGCACGAAGTGATGCACGCCTGCCGCTAAGTTAGTGAAGACGTATCTGGTGCAGTACCAACGCCTGACGAACTGAGGATAAAACGAAACGTTGTATACAACACCGCTGTCGGAGGTGTCAGTGATCACCGCGTCCTCAGAGAAGACAGATCCACGTGTCACATCAATGATATCAGCATTCTCAACGACATCACCAACTGTATGCCTGAGGTAGATGAATGATCTCAGCTTTTCTGCGAACAGCTCGTAGTTTGCATCCCCGACGTAGTTGATGCCCACAGTCATGATCACATTGGCCGGC
>Ga0181350_1000565_pt1 | contig 10939 bp, 16 predicted proteins | sample Su13VDMM110DCMD_FD_130105 | JGI IMG/M metagenome (GOLD analysis project Ga0181350, IMG submission 130105) | Freshwater viral communities from Lake Michigan, USA - Su13.VD.MM110.DCM.D | ecosystem: Environmental > Aquatic > Freshwater > Lake | place: USA: Michigan | collected 2013-07-16
AATCTTCCATAATTTAGGAGTTCCTGCAGTTTTTACATTCTTAACAATATTTATTCCAGTTTCAGTACAAACAGCTTTTCCATTTTTGTAATGAACTCCATCTTTTTTATACTTTTTAGGTATCTTTTCTTCTTCAGATATAGTATAATATTTAGCTCTTCTTTGTTCTGATAGCTTAATATGTGTAATATAGTCTGGTATTTCTAATTTCCATTTTTTATAAATCATGTATTATCTTGTATTTATTACTAAATCTTTCTTTTAATTCTTCTTCTAATTCAGCATCTGTAAAGTGAAAATAACCTTTAAACCCAAACTCAAGTATATATTCTATATAAGAGTCTTCTTCAGTATTATTTGACATTATTGCACTAATATCATCTTTAACTAATTTTTCTACAGCTTTGTCTATTGAAATTTCTATACTGTTTTCCATGTTATTTTTTCTGTTTTAAATTGAGCTAATCCTTTTCTTATCCAATTTTCATCAAATGTATCTTTTAAACATAAAATATGAATATCAGCTTTATCTGTATTAGATAAAGTTAAACATCTAGCTATCTTTTGATGAGCTTTTGATGCTGAAGCATATGTATGCAATATTATACATTTGTTTAGATTGTTAAAAGTAATGGAAGCCTTTAATTGATTAATAGTTGCTAATTCTTTTATTTGATCTTTCTGAAACATTTCAAAATTCTTTTCAGAATCTTTGTTTCCAGAGTAATAAGAGGGTACTTTTAAATCATTACATTGAGCTTTTGTCTCTACAAAAATAATACATTTATCTTTATTTTCTTCAACTAATTTAGATAAATAATCAACTTTTGTTTTAGAACTCTTAATAACATTCATTAGTAATAACATATCATTCCAACTATTACTAGCTTTGTATTTGAATTCTAACCATTTAATCTTTTTTTGCTCTGTCCAAGTACTTTTATCTGCTTTAGTTAAGATTGTCTTACTAGCATCTAATACATGAATAGTAATATTATAGTCCCTAGAAGTGTGTCCTACTGTGTCTTCTAGCTTCTTAGTATATACTATTGGTATATACTTATCCATATACCATCTTTTGTCAGAACCCTTAACTGGGATAGTCCCAGTTAAGAATTTAACATTTTCTGGCATATTACTTACTATGTATGTTAGATTATTAATAGATAAAGTATCACACTCATCACAGATTAAACAATCATACTCTTTTAAATTATGTTTATGCAAAGACATATTTGTAGTAAAAGTAATATTTGATATATTAATTTTAAACTTTTCGGCATCTTTTATCCAACTCTCATAAATGGGTTTATTTGGATAAGATACTATCACTTTTTCAAATTTAGTAGCTATATTTAACATAATCTTGGTCTTACCTAAACGAACAGATATATCTCCTGTACATTTTTCTTTAGATAATAAAGCTATTTCAGCTTCATCTTGAATTTCTTCTCTAAAATTACTCATTTAACAATCCTTCTAGTTTATTTAAAGTTAGTCTTTCCCAATTATTTATAATAAAATCAGATTTAAACTGATCCATTATATTATTATTTGGTAAAATTCTATCTTTAGAATAATAAGTTACTTCTTTTGACAATTCATTTATTTCTGAAGTATTAAAATAACCTATATTTTCATAAAGAAGATCTATTACTTCTTTTGTAGTTAAATCTTTTTGAAAATCTTTAACATCAAAATAGTCTAATATATCTTCTTGTTCTAATTTGTCTAAAACATAATCTTTTAAAAGATCAAAAGGAATTTTTTCTAAATTGATTTCTTGTCCTGTTTCTTCGTTTTTTACTGTCATTTTAATTAATTTTTACTATTTTATAATTATAAGGGTTATCAAAATCAGTTGAACCACCTTCAGTTATGATGATCATAGTAGGAATTTTAGTTTTTACATGAATAGCTGGTATATAACCATCTGTTGTAATAATAGCAAAATTCCAACCTTTTTGTCTGTAACTATTGTTTACTTCTACTAAAGCACAATTTAAATCTGTTCCACCACCTCTAGTTCTTGTAATTTCTAACTTACCATCGTACTTTTTAGGAGTGTCACATTCTGCATCCCATGCAGCATATTCAACATCTCCACCAGCTTTCCATACATTGTAAAGCTCAGCATTACATCTTAGTAAATCATCATCTCCTACTGAACCACTTGAGTCTGAGAGGAATACACCACTTACCTTAAACTTTTGCTTTATGCCAGGGTTTTCTTCAAATCTTCTACTAGGTCTTTTTCTATTTGGTAATGTTTCAGAAGAGATAGTTGAACCAACAAACTTTCTAAATAAAGACTTCCAATTAACCACTTCTTTTATCTTAGTAATTCTATTTAATAGTCCTTCTAGATGTGTTGGAATATTGCCATTTTGTTTAGCAACTTCATCAGAGATTTTATCAAGTCTATTCATAATATCTCTTTTAAGAACTTCTTTTTCAAGGTCAGATAAACCTTGAGTCAACTCATCCCAAGTTATGTGTTTATCAATCTTTTCTTGATTATCTAATAAATCATCAAGATTCTTGTCTCCTGAAGTACCATTACCATTTCCAGGCTCTCCGGCTTTACTATCTTCTCCTTTACCTTTAGATTCTTCTTTTTTGTCTTTGGCCTCTTTAAGTTTATTATAGTAATATAAACTATCTTTTTCCTCTTCAAGTTGTAATTCAGGAAAATTTGCAGGTAACATACCACCTTCTATAAATTCTAATTCACCTTGGTAATTAACCATAAGTCTTGAATTTATAGTAAGGTCTAAAGCTATATTATCTAAGGGCTTTTCTAATGCAAACTCTTTACAAAATAAGAAAGCTTGGTCAATTAGATGTTGGGTTTCATGTAAAACTAAAAATGTTCTTTGTTTTTCATTTAATTTATCCCAAAAATCTGGATTAAATAGCATTACAGGTATCTTAGCATTTGGATGTTTCGCTAGACATGCTGTAGGTATTCTTGTACTGAAATATCTATTAACTTCTGTCAAGAACAAGCCATAAAAGACTGTCATATTAGACATGATAAGTGAAGATACTATGTTTTGTAATTCCTTCTCTTGTTTTTTATACATTTTTATTAATTTTTTTTGTTTCTACAATTTATTAGTGTAGGATCTTTAATGTAAATATTTGATTGAAGAGGTCCCGTATAATCAAAAACAAGCACTACATCATTTATTACAGAATATGAATATTTAATAGAACTATTAAACACATTTGTAAGATGACTTGCACCAAACTCATTATAAGCTATTTGTGCGTACATTGTTATAATATCTTTATCATCTCCTTTTAAAGCTTGTTTTAAGTCCATTTTTATACATTTTATTTTTTAATATTTTAATATTTTATTATTTTAGCAATTATAGGTAATCATGATTAGGTAATTTATCATAATCTAAGTAAGTTATAAATTTATTATCTTTATACATAATTGTAGTATCACTGACTCTATGTACATTTGTTCTATAAGAACTTGCTATACTATTATCAGGATTTATTTTATAAATTTTAAAAGATAAGTCTTCTTCTTTTTTTAAAGAATTTATAAGAGAATTCATACCATACTTCTCTTGCATTATATTTAGATATAAACAAACTATGTCTTCGTCATCTGAGCGTAAAAATTTAAGTTCTTTCATTTAGCAATAAATTTAAAGGGTGATATACTTAAATATACGGTAATATATGCAAATATACCACCCTTTTGTGTTATTATGTAGTTAAAATACTAATTAATTTAGGTCTTTTAATTAGCTCCGGAAATAATTTAGTAGTTTTCTTAACTGAAAGTAATACTAAATCTGGACTCATGTAACTAGACTCCATAATTTCAGCATAAGTATTTACCATATCCTTACTAAAACTCTTATGATTTACTAAAGTGTAGTTCATAACCCTTCTACTCATAATAGAAGAAATATCAATTCTTTTCTTAGTACCTTCTCCAATACAAACCCTTAAATCACTTAATGCATCTTCTGGTTTCATCTTTAGAAGTTGTTCTGGACTAGAAAGCTTATCTAATTTGTCTTCAATAAACTTGTTTAACATTAATAAATGCTCTGCAGGTAATGAATTTTGGCCTAATAAGAATACAGTATTCCAATTATCAGATAAATTATTAGAAAAACCAGAACATAAATGAAAGAATTTTGTCCAAATTCTTAGATTACCTTTCTTAGCTTCATTACCTTCTGAATCTATATTACTACCTTCAATAATTTCTGGATGCTTAATTAGAAAGTTAATAAATGCCGAAGGTAATCCTACTTTCTCAGCATAATTTAATGCCCAATCTTGAACAGAAGCTTTCATTTTTAAAGTCAAATATCTTGATTTTTGAGCAGAGTCACCTGAAGATACGTTAAAACTTTCTTCTCCATCATCTGGATTAGAAGTTAAGACTACAGTACTACCTTTAGGTAAGCTCCAAGATGAAGTTTCTTGCTCGTCAGTAATTCTCATACAAGCATTTAACATTAATGAAGAACCACGATTGTAATCATCTAATACTAATACACAAGGTTTGTCTTCTTTGCCAACTAACCATTCAGGTTTAGCATAGCTCATTCTACTTTCGCCATTTGCATGGTATCCCTGTAGAATGTAATCATTTAGTAGTTTGTCTCCAATCCATAAACATTCTTCATTTTTACAAACTTTATACTGAGTAATAGGAAATCCTATAATATCGCCTGGCTCAAGCTCAGCTACATTCAATCTAATATAATAATGAGTTTGTAAGTCTTCACATAATTGTTTAACAACTGATGTTTTTGCAATACCTGGAGGGCCCTCAATATTTAATGCAACAGATGCATGATTATTGTTAGCTAGTTCTACATTTTGTTTTACAGTATATTTTAATATTTCTGTTACTTCTGATGATGTTAATTCTGTGTTTAGCATATTTTAAAAGTTTTTGTTTAAATAAAATGATTTAATTGTTTTTAATTTTTGTTCTATAACTCTAGTTCTTTTTCTTCTGTAATAAGACATATTATCTGCTTTTGATATAATAAGATAAAATTGATCTCTGCATAAGTCATGATCATATTCAAATAATATAGTCCAACCTAATTGAAAAGTTTCTTGATCTTTAGATTTTAGCATTTGTGTTATTTTATTTACCATTTCTTCAGGTAAATCACTATTTGCTGACTTAAATTTAATATTACCAGGATAAATAAACTTAGCTCCTACATTGTTTACTAAGTCTATGGCTTCATTAAGTTGTTTTAAGTTATTTTCTGCTCTCCAACCGCCACTAAGAGTTACACTATTTTTACTTTGAGTTCCATATCCAAAATAATAACTAGGGTATGGCATATTATTACTAATGTAATAATCTGCTTTACTTAAGTCATGAACTATCTTATTAGTTGGATATTGTTTTTTAAACTCCTTTCTTGAAGTTTGTACATTTTTATCAAAAAACACTGTTTTACTTTCTTCTAGGACAGTACTTTTTAACATTTTATCTATTTTATCTACTATACCATCATAATCAGTTTTAAGTAGAGTGTCAGTTAATTTATAATGTTTTATCATATTTTTTTTACTTTGTTTTTAGCGTAGTTAATATTTAAATTATTTCTTGCGTTTATTACATTTTTTAATACTTGTTGTGGGACAGTTATATTACCTAAAAACTTTGCAAGTATTTTATTAATATAAACTTCTCTTTCTTCTTGAGGGATATGTTCGGAATCAAGAAGTAAACTTCCAAATTCCATATTTTCCTCTATTTCTGAATTAATTAATTGCTCAAGTAATTCATTTTTAATAGCTTCTTCCATATTTAGTCATTTTCAACTTCTTCTGAGACTTCAATAATTACTTCTTCAACAGGAGTTTCTAATTCTACAATCTTATCTAGTACATAGTGACCCCAATCCATTCTTACTTGCTTATATTTACATAAATCTCTTATGGTTTTTAAAGCAAGTAAGGCTTTATTATAGTCAACAACCATACTTGGTCTTTCTATATAAACCATATCTTTAGAAAATAAAGGTAAAAAATCTAGTTTTTCTAAATTTTTATCTAATCTATTGAATAAATCAATATACTCTTGGTGATACAACTTAGGATTTTCTTTAAAAAGATTAAAAATTTCTTCTAAAAAATTATTTTGAATAGAAGATGGATAGTCAAATAACTTATCTACACTATACGTATCTACAAAACCTGTCAATTTTTGTAAATCTTCTCCAATTTTAGTAGAAATGTAAGTCTTAATAATATTTGTACTCTGTATTACACCTGAATATTTATCTAAATCAATACAAATAAGGTTTGCAGTTGCATATTTACTCATTAAGTCTAACTTAGATTTTAAGTTATCTATGTAAATGAAGTTATGTGGATTTTCTTTTTCAATCATTTTTTGTGTTTTTTCTGTTACTGTTATAATTTCTAGATTGTTACTACTTTTTTTAAGATAAGTAAACATAAACTCTAAATCTTTTCTATGACTTTCTAAGCCATATATATGCAGCTTAGGTAATTTCCTTAAATCAAGTAAATTAATAGCTTTGTCTTCCCATATAGCATTCCAAGAAATCCATTTTTGAGGTTTTCTAGGATATTTAAGGAATATTTGGTCATTTCCTTTAATTATCTTTGGTTTAGACTCTTTTACAACTTTTGCTTTATCTAGAAACTCTTTAGGGACTTCAATATCTTTAAAACAAGCACTTTCAAACTCATCTTTTAATCTCATATATCTGTCATATAAAGTATCAATTACCACTCTAACTGTCTCTTCTTCTAGATACTTATGTATTGGCATAGACATGTAATTTAAAAAACAAGGCTTTGAATCATAAGAAATATCACCAGTAACTTCATCTACAATCTTTCCATTGAGTTTAGGGTAAGGTTTGTCATACTTATTATAAAAAGTAAACTTATCATTTAATGACTTATAGTACTCTTGTTCTACTCTTTTTAAAGATCTGCCCATAAAGATATTATTTTCTTCAGAATAACCTGAACGTGCTTTTCTAACTAGAGTACTGTATCTTATGGAGCATTTAGCAGTATAATGAAGACCCCAAGTTCTACTCATAAAATGTTGAAAATCATTAATTTCTTCATAAGTATGATCTTTATACTTAGGTTTATTAAGAACAATATCTGAATAACTATTTAAATCACTAAAATACGTTTGATAATCACCTATAGGTACAACTGGCTTAAAACTTTCTGACATTCTTTTAAATTGAAACATATCCCTACACTCTATTACAGGATTTAAGTCATTATACTTATTATGAAACCAATCTGCAACTTTCTTAATCTTATCTAAGATTTTATCTTTGTAGTCTTCATTAATAGTAATTACCTCCCTAGTAGGATTTGTTTCAAAGTCATTTAAGCTAAACCTAAGTGCAATAGGAACATCAATCTTATTTATGCCTAATTCATCCCATCTAATAGCATAGCTATATTGATCTAGACAAATATGCATACTACTCCATTCATTTATGGTGCTATACTGAAAGTCATCTGACTTGTATATTACAAATTTGTTATTTAAATCTACTGCCTCTTCTCTTGTTGAATAATTGAGACAATTTATAAAATTTAAATCAAATTTGAATCTAACATTTTGAAAATATTTAGATTTTTCTAATAGTTTTGTATAAAAAGTTGATAAACTATGTTTGTCAATTTGTAACTCAAAGTAAACACCTTGAGGTTCATCTGATTCAAAATAATCTTCACATTTTATAAATAACCCTTTGTTTTCTATTTCTTCTAGTGTAGCATGAAAACCTTTTCCATTTTTATATACAGTATAATTACAGCTTTTATGGTATGCAGAGAAGGAAATACTACCGATGCCATATTTGCCAAGTTCTTGATTCTCAGTACTATCTTTACTTTGAGTCTTACTTGACTCTAATAAAGTACCTACTAATCTCTTAAACTCATCTATACTATCAAAACTATAACCATAGTCTCTGATATAAAAATAAAACACATTATCTACTTCTTTTATACCTAAATCAAAATTTTCATCTTGTTTACCTATTTTACGCATAGCATCTGTGCTATTTTGTAAAGCTTCTGATATAAAACTATACTTGTCTGAGTATAATTTAGACCCTAAAAGTTGTTGTAACTTAGTAGGATCGTTTTTGACTCCTAATTGAGTAAATTCCATATTGTTTCTATTTAATCGTTAAATAAATGTATTACAGTTGTGCTATGATAAGGGTTTTTTAATGTATAAACTATATTGCTTTCTCCTAATAATTTTATAGCTAATTGTATAATTTCTTCATCTTCAGATTGAGTCATTTGGTACAATTTTAAAGAAACACCTTCATATAAATCCCAACTATTTTTAACTTCTTCATCTTTAAAATCCTCTGGTAATTCATCATAATTGTTTGTTATAGTGGTTTTTAAGAATCTTATTCCTTGTTTAAGGCTGTATTTTTTATGTTTAATTATAAACTGTTTTTCTATAGTCATAGTTAAATTTTATTTGATTGTTACTAATAATTTCAAATCCAGACATTTCTAAATAATCTTCTATTTCTCCTTCTGATGTGTCTTCTGGCTCATGATTATCCATATTTTCATTAATAATTTCTTGAATATCTTCAAGCATTTTACTCTTTTTTAAATTAATATAGAAATCTTTAGCATATATAATATCTAAATAATTACTTTCTCCTATTATTTCAAGTACATACTCTTTACAGAATTTATGTAGTTCTGGAGTTATTTCTATTGTTATTATGTCAGTAAAAGACTCTGACCATTCTTCTGTAGCACTTTTACTATAAGCAAATTGATTTTCTTCTACATCAAATTCAACTAAAACAGTTCCAGATTCTCCTTGATAATGTCCATCAGAATTTTCATAAAACTCTACTTCTTGATAAATATCATTATCTAGAGTTTCTCTGCTTTCATTACTCATAATAACTTCTTTACTTTCTTTATCAAAGAAAACTAAAGAAGTATCATTCATAGAGTCTCCTCCACAACTGAACTCAAATTCTGCTCTATCTACTCCTTTTTCTTTCCACTCTTCTATTAATTTTTCCATTTTTCTAATGTTTTTATAGCTAATTCTAATGAATCAGGGTTATCAATATCTTTTACACCATTATTCATCCATGGTTGGACTTCCATATGTTTTAAATAATCTTGAGGTGTTGGAATAAACCTCATTCTAAAGTCTTCTAAACAATGTAATAAGCATATATCTACTACATCTACAGACTTTCCATCTGAATTAGTAATATTATATCCAAATACTCTAGGCATAACTTCATAAATAAACCAAGTATTATGAGTTAGCATCCTGCCTGTGACATTATTCATTGTAGACTTAGGACTATCAAGAAATCTATGGATTTCAATGTAGTCTTCTATTTTCCCTTTCCATCTTTTTACAGATGACCTTGAATGTAGTTCTGGATTTGCCATAATTTTATTTTAAATTTCTTAAATAATGTTTGTATGCTTTGCAATACTTTTCAGACCAAATTCTATTTCCTTTAATTACGTATAGTTTCATATTCTTTAATTAAAAAAACCTCTTATTGTTATAAGAGGTTTATTTTGTTTTTGAGTATTGTTCTTTAATTTCATTTACTATCTTATTAAAGTCATCTATATCAGTTTCTTTATAGTGGTCTTTAAAAGTTACGTATATTTTACCATTGTTGTCCTGAATCCTAAATTCATGATTGTCATAAACTCCAAAAGTTATGATATTGTAATAATCTGGTTTTTTGTTAATTGTCAACATAATTTGTTTTAAATTGTTATTAATAAGTCTAATTCTTTTTTTATGTCTATATCATCTAATTCAGTACATTCCTTTATAAGGTCAAAAAGCTTTTGAATATCATCTTTTTTAAACATAAATCTATCTAATCTATAGCAATTATGTTTAGTCTTACCTTCTTTATATAAGTCTTCTAATGATATTTCTGTCAATAAACAACCTTGTATTCCTTTTTGTGTTGGGTCCATTTGTTTATAGATATGATGTATTGTGTACTCATTACCAGAAACTACCCAATTTTCTTTAGGTATTTCTCTTGGTTTATTACCTGAGTTAGAACAAATTGCTTTTATACTCATCTTAGTCTTTTTTAAGTTTTATGTCGTAATAAAAAGAGTTAGTATCTTCTGTTACCCATCTATTAGATTGATTTTCAACAGAAGGTAAATTAGTATCAACTTTAAATTGCTTTAAATCTTCCGACATTGTTTTAGTTACCCAATTGCTATCTTTCCAAAATACTCTATTGTTTGGTTGGCATAATAAATATCCATCATCTGCCTTAAAAATATGACCACATTTATAGTCTGATGGTTCATCGCTATAAGGATTATCATACCAATCAACTGTAAACATATATGTTGCCCAAATCTTAGAACCATCTTTTAAAACAATTTGTGCTTTATGATAACCTAAAAAATCATAAGAAATAACGCTTACATTTTCTGAAAAGCAATCCCATAATTGCTTAAAATGGAATGGAATATCATTTACAGGTTCTTTAATGTAAATCTCTGAAATTGGTACTCTGCTTCTTAGCATACCATCATCAGTCATAACGTGAAATGTTAGAATAACTCCAGAAATAGATTGAATACCGAAACAATAAACATTTACAAAAATATTTACGTCTTTATCGTTTTTTGTTAAATAGGATTTTCTAATAAATCCCTTAAAACTTGGAATATCTGAATTTAATTTCATTTTAGTCTTTTTTAAATGTTTCTTGATAGTGTTGTTCTGCTGATAATATACATTCATATCCATCAGGCATATTTTCTTTCCGACATTCTACAAAAGAATTAATCATTTGCTCTTTCTCCATTGCTTTGGCTTTCATTAGTATAGCATTCCAAGTAAACTTATCCTTTGGCTCTTCCCATA
>Ga0181350_1000566_pt1 | contig 10929 bp, 6 predicted proteins | sample Su13VDMM110DCMD_FD_130105 | JGI IMG/M metagenome (GOLD analysis project Ga0181350, IMG submission 130105) | Freshwater viral communities from Lake Michigan, USA - Su13.VD.MM110.DCM.D | ecosystem: Environmental > Aquatic > Freshwater > Lake | place: USA: Michigan | collected 2013-07-16
CGATGATAAATTTTGATAATAGATAAAAAAACAGTAAATTATATATATGGCACTTCCTATTCAACCAACTAATACTCAAGCAGGATGTAATCCTGTTTCAAGTAACTGCGTAATCTGGCAGGGACCGGATATTCCATGCATTACATTATGCAGAGGAGATAGCATTTCTGATGTCACATTTAAGGTAGCAACAGAAATTTGCACACTCGTAGAACAGCTAGATATTACAGGGTTTGATGTATCATGCTTTCCTCCTATTTGCCCTAAGCCTGAGAATATCCATGACCTAATTCAGTTTATCTTAGATCAACTCTGTAGTTGTTGCATTACTAATTCAAGCACCGGAACTACTAAAGGATTAGTACCAGGAGAAGTATCAGTGACTAACTGTGAGGATGCTATGAGCTGTTTAGTTCCAATTGCTTCTTGTTTTCAATATACTGATGGATTTGGTAATCTTGTTGTAGAAATGTCTATTGCCGATTATGCTGCAGCAATTGGATCAAGAGTTTGCTCTATTGCAAGTAGCTTGACGGCTCTAACAAATACAGTAACCGATATCAATGATAGATTGATAATAATTGAAGCTTGTGATCCTTGTAATCCCGTATACCCCCCTATTACAATTCCTACTAGTTGTTTAACTGCTGGAACTAATATTGATATTAGTGATTTTGTAGAGAACCTTGAGACTACATTCTGTGCTCTTCAAAACTCTACAGGTACACCTTCTCAGATTTATTCAGCTATTTCGCAAGAGTGTATAAACTTAGATACCTTACCTACCCTAACTAACACATCCGTTAACATGGGTAGTTTGCCAGGATGGGTATTGGCAGGTAGTTATAACACTATGGCTGATGCAATTAACAATATGTGGATTACTATTTGTGATATGCGTAATGCTGTATACAATGTAGTTACTACATGCTGTACACCAAGCTGTGATGATGTTGATGTAACTATGACAGCATCTTATACATCACCAAGTATCCTTGTTGATCTAACTGGTTCTATTGGATCATTTACAGATTGCTATGCAGCAGGTTGTTACATAACAATAACCGATGCATATGGTAATACCTATACTACACAAATTAATGTTGCATCTAATATTAATGGAGCACCTGTTGCAATTAATATAAGCGCAACATCTTTAAATGCTTATACTGACTATACCGTAAGTCTTAACTTATGTATGGATGATACAATAGCTGGTCTAAAGTGTAGCCAATCTTTAAATTATTCAATTGTGAATAGTGCACTTTGTCCATCTGTAACTTACTCTGCAGACGTTACTTATATTGATTATACCTTTCCTAATCCATTATCAAGTCCTGTTACTTACATGCTTGAGTGTTGGAATTCTGGTCAGACTGCAATTGTAACTACATCATCTTCTATAAATCCTGCAGTTGGTCCTGTAACGGGAAGCATAACAGGCCTTGTAGCAGCTACTAATTATCAAATTCGTATGAGAGTAATTATAGGATCAACAATCACAGATTGTCCATTTACCTCAGTAACTACTAAACCCTAACTAAAATGGCTTGTTCAACTTGTCAATCTACAAATACATCATGCGGTTGTAAGGATCTCCCCCTTACAACTGCACCTGTATACACCTGTCCTCCTGATATTGTATGTCCGGACCCAACTCCATGCTATGAGACTATTCAAGATACTTGTGTAAATCATAGCATAAACTATAGTATAGTAGAATTTGGTAGACGGTTTGCTGGTGGGGATAGTTATCCAGAATTAGCAGCCGGTGCTAGTTTAGAACAAGCATATCAAGCTATGTCTATTGAAAGTATAGTAGGTAATGCAAGACCTCCTTTAGCAGTTCATCCGTCATATCTAGGAACTACTGCTATTATTATTAGTTGGGAAGATAATGGTTCGGATACATATACTTTTCAATACTCAACAGATAATATAACTTTTACGATAGTATCATTATTGACTACTACAAGTTACACTTTGATTAATCTTGTAACGGGTACAGATTATTACTTTAAGGTAACGGGTGTTCTTGGACTAAACTCTGCAACAGGAGCTACTATTAAAGTAACAACATTATAAATAGTCTACGTTTGTTGGTTTATTCGTGACTAACCAGGAGAACCCTCGAGCAAAGGCTTGGGGGTTTTTCACTATATTTGTTTAGTAATCAGTAATGTATTACTTTTAAAGCTGGAAGAAATTTTGTAAATTGTAGTATACGTTATGAGTAATAACCAAAGACCTGATATAAAAGGACCTAGATTTAGGAAGAATGTTATAACTACTTTGAACATTGATATGTTTAAAGAATTCATTAACAAGTTCCCTAAATACAAAGACCTTGAGTACAAGGAGTTTAAAGAAATTATAATGCATCATTCTGAAGAGATCTGGAAAACTGTTATTACTACCCGAGATGGTATTAAGCTTCCAGAGCATTTAGGAATGTTATTTGGCGCTACTTGCATCAATGATGGTAATAACTATAAGACTTATTATAGTTATCATAATGATGATGGAGCTGTGGCAAGAAAGAATTGGGAGTCAGACGGTGCATTGGCTAAAATATTTTATACTAACTATACGCAAAAGGGTACAATGAAAGACTATTCTATGTGGGGCTTTACTCCAATTAGACAGTTTAAAAGAACCTTTTCTGCTGAGTTTAAGAATAACTGGAAGACCTATGTAACAATAGGTAGACGCGATAATATATCAGCTTTAATATCAAATAGAACAAAGCCTTTTGTTTTCTCTGAGCTTAAAGAACAAGATATCTCAACATATAATGAATTTGAATTTTAACTATGACTACAGTAGGAGAAAGCATATCAAGGGTCCGCTCATTAATAAAAGGTCTTACTCAAGATGCTTTTATTACCGATAGACTCTTATTCAGTCTTATAACAAAGGCTGCAAAATTTTATCTTAAGCGACAAGATTCACTGAATCAACTGCTTAAGTATAACAGTATATTTAAAACTTTGCCTTGCGTCGAGCTTATTGAGATAGACAAGGTTGAGGCATGCTGCGATGTCCAGTCTGGGGTAATAATAAAACGCACTAGAGAAAAGTTACCTAATCTTATGGAAGGTACCTATGGCCCATTGCTTAGAAGTGTGACCTCTGTTGATGGGTCATTCTTCGTATATAAAACAGATCCTGCTCAATATACAGCAATGACTAAGACTACCAAGTTTAGGTACAATAAGACTAAGTACTTTTGGTACCTTAACGGCTATTTGTATTTCCCTAATGTAGAATGGGATGCTGCAAAGGTTGAAGGTATATTTGAAGATGATGTTACTTTATTTACTTGTGATGAAAATTCACAGTGTTCTATAAGACAAGATCAACAACTAGCATTACCTGAATATCTATTTATGGAGATTGAGCAGCAGGTTGTATCAGGATTCTTTACAACAGCTCAAATGCCAGCGGACAGTGCTCAAGATGACAAACAAAACATTATCAGAACATGAACTATAACTACACTCTTAAATATAGGACTTTTGAGCAACTTTTGGAAGATGTCCGAGTGGATCTTCCAACTGCGTCATTGGAGAACAAAATTGAGCCAGCTACGCTTGTCAAAATTGCAATTAAAGCTAACTATGATTTAGGCCTGCGCATATATCACACTAAAGAAAAAGTTTTAGAAGTTGTTAAAGGAAAGGTTAGACTTCCTGATGACTTCTTTGTAATGAACTTTGCTCTTATTTGTGGTGAGTATACGAGTACTATTGTAAATCCTCAAGGTACTCAGATTCAACAAGTAGTTCCTGAATATAGAGATTGGGTTGAAGGCAACTTGTGTTCTCAAGTAAACACTACAAATACACCAGTATGCCTAACAAAATGTGGAAATGATTACCAGCTTATTCAAGTTGTCAATACAACTACACGTCATTACAAATCTATGTTTCCTATTAGGTTTAAAAATTCTCAGTTTATTGACTGTGATTGCCCTAATCTCCAGATGTACTCTTCTGATGACGCCTACATAAAAGATAATTTTATTTGGACAAGCTTCCAAGAGGGTAACATCTATATCAACTATCAAGGAAATATGGAAAATGAGGACGGAGAGTTGATGGTACCAGATCACCCTTTTTTAAATGAGTACTACGAGTATGCCCTTAAAAAGAAAATCTATGAGACATTACTTCTTATGGGAGAAAATGTAACAGTTCAGTATCAACTAATTGCTACTGAATTTAGAGCAGCGCGTAATAATGCATTATCGGTAGTTAATACTCCTAACTTCTCTGAGATGCAGAAAGTTTGGGCTATGAACCGTAAGGCTATGTATAGTAAATACTATGACATGTTTAAGTCATATTTTTATCCAATTGACTATAATATTAATAATGCAGTTTAAGTATGGCAAAGAAACAAGGCCCTTCAAATGCAGGATCAGAAGTAAATACAAGTACATTTAATAAAGGTCTTACTAAAGATTATGATGAGGTATTTTTTCCTGAAGGCGCGTGGTCACATGCACGTAATGCTGTAAACAATACAAATGAGGGACAGTTAGGTACCTTGAGTACTGAGCAGGCTACCTTGTTATGTGCTTCTGCTCCCTATACTGTTATAGGTGCTGTTTATATGTACGGTACAACTTGGGGTATTTTCTCTACGGATAATATTCATTCTGAGGTTGGTCTTTTTGATACTGCAAAATGTGGAGATACTGATGCTTATATAAAAGTTGTTAATGATGATTGCTTAAGTTTTAGCCAAAGTAATCTTATCACCGGAGCTGCTAAAATGAATTTTGATTGCAGCTGGCAATTATACTGGGCTGATGGGTTAAATCCTGATAGATCTTTAAATGTAGATAATGTTCCGTATATCCAAAACTGTACTACTATAGATAGTTGTATTATATGCACACCTACAAATCAGTTAGACTGTGATGCTGTAAGACTTATATCTCATTCACATTCACCTTGTATGTCAATGGACATTGGAACAACTGGAGGGACATTACTTAATGGATCTTACTTTGTTGTAATTGCCTATACTATAAATGGGGTAAAGGCTACTGATTATTTTTCTCCAAGTAATGTTGTTGCTGTATTTAATCACGATAACTTACAAGGCTCTTTAGATATTACGTTTAGTAACTTAGATCAAGATAACTACGATGAGTTTGAACTTGTTGTAGTTAGAATGGTAGCTGCTAATACTTCAGCAAAAAGATTTGGTACTTATAGTACCCGCACAAAACACATATCAATAGATAACTTAGAGGAGTCTTTACCTTCTATACCATTGGCTCTAATCCCATATAGAAACTTTCCTTATGAGAAATCAGATACAATGTCAGCAAGTTCTGAGTATTTGTTCAGAATTGCACCTACAGGAAGATTTGATTTTAACTATCAACCTTTAGCAAATCAGATTTCAACTCAGTGGGTAATGACTGAGTATCAGCATACCTACTATGAAAAAGCAGGAACCAATGTTGGATACATGCGTGATGAGCAATATGCTTTTTGGATTAGATGGGTATATGATACAGGTGAAACAAGTTCATCTTATCACATACCAGGACGCGCGCGAAGACCTAATATAGAATTTAATCCTGCAACAGGACAAGATTATATTACAAATAATATTGATGCCATTGAAGCTGGGGATCCTATGGAACCTTATATACCTAAAAGATGGGAGGTATATAATACAGCAACATTTACACCAACTAACTATACACTACCTGATGGTGGTGTAGTGATTGCTCAAGGTGATATGGGTTTTTGGGAATCATCTGAGATCTATCCAGATAACAAACCCAATATCTGGAATGCCACATATATAGATCCTACTACAGGAGTTAACATTGGCGGAACTACTAATAGTTTTGATTATGATCTTTGTGGTAAACCTATACGTCATCACAAGATGCCTGCTGATTTACTTAACACATTTAATGGGCTATTGCAAACCAATGCCGTAATAAATGATAGCTATACCCATGTTAGAACTGACTCATCAGGTAAAGCTCAATATATAAGATTGCTAGGTGTAACCTTTGATAATATAAAACCACCCGTAGATAATGATGGTAATATAATACCTAGTATTGTAGGCTATGAGATATTAAGAGGTACTCGTGTAGGTAATAAAACAGTACTTGCAAAAGGTATCATTAATAACATGCGTACCTATAAGTTACAAAGTGTCAGTGATGTTGATGGTTCAAGTGAGCCTACTACAATTGGCTTATTTCAAAACTATCCTTACAATCCATTATATGTAGATCCAGCTATTGTTAATGACGAAACTAATGGGGGTGTTAATGATACAAACGATATTTATTTTTATGGGCCTGGTATAACTACATCAGCATCTGATATAAAATTTTATAGTCAAAATCTTTTTACATTTCACTCACCAGAAACTAATTTTAGAAATCCTTACCTATCCCCAACAGAACTTAAAATCTATACAGAGATATCTCAAAATTCTGATGAGTTTGGTTATAATGTAAGAGGTAAGTTTAGACCTGTTCCTGGACATCCTAGACATAAGTTGGTTACTGACTTAGCTTTTATCGTAGCATGTTTAACAGGTTTAGCTGAAGCAATTGTTGTTCATATAGCAGGTAAGAAAAAAGAATCTGTAGAAGGCACTGCTTCTTTAAATATTTATAATAGTGGACTAATTGCAGCATTACAAAGTGGTACAATTATACCTTTAAATATTGCAGGTAGCTCTTTTTTAAACTTAGCATCGGCATCAGTAGGAGGTCCTCAATTAGATAGCCCAATGAATATGGCAGTTGCCTATTTGGCTTCCGAAGTTGCACAGGTGGCTGGTTATCAGGGAAATAGGTATAAAAAGGAAAATGAAAATACAGATCTGCAATCATTACCTAAAGCTTTACGTATTGCATCAGGACTTGTACTAACTGCTCAATACTTTAGCCAAGGTATGAATGTGGCTATGGATCTTATTAAAGCTTTAGTTAAATATCGTCAATATGCTTGGAGATATTTAAGTCATGGTAATTTACACCGTCATTGGAAAGGTAACGCTATTTATGGCAATACAAGAAGATACATTGATAAGTCTATGTATTTAGATCCCAGTGTGCAAAACTTCTTTACTGATAATGGCACATACTATAAGATAAATAATTTAAATAGACATAGAACAGTAGCTCTACATGTTACAGCAGCAGTAAATAACCCTAATATACTAGACAATACTGCACAAACTATTGGTAGTCATTTTGGTTCTGCTGTTTCTTCATCTAGTTGGGACCATGACAATAGTCCTCTTCCAGAGTTCGGAACATCAGCATCATGTTTTTATGCCGGTCTTAAAGTAAGACTCGTAAATCAATATGGGCAATTAAATGGAGTTAGACAAATACCTATACCTTGTAAGATAATAGTTAATAATAATATCCCTCTTACAAATACTAATACTAGATTTACAAGTCCTGTATTATTTGGTGGTGATACTTATGTAGGACGCTATACTGAAAAGAATACTTTCTTTTATTTTAGAGACTGGTTATATAATGTACCTGATGGTACTGAGTTTAACTATGCTAATTATTACATGTTAGGTTTCCCAAGATATTGGGCTGACTTTACTGAGTATGAAGTGTCTAACTTTGTATCATCGGTATTTCAAAATCTTATACATCCTAATGAGTGGGCTGTACCTAGTAATTTACACCACTTAGATAGAGGAGTTGGAGGAAATCCATTTGCTGGAATTAGTAATGTTCAAGGTGGTGATGGTATAGCAACACCTGATCTTGCAAATGCATCATCAAATACAACTGGTGAATGGGTTCAGAATCCTGCATATTGGGATAATGGTTTTGGACCACCGGGTTTTGGATGCGGCGGATGCCCTCCTATGATATGGGAAGAAACTACAACAACAAGTATTACTGTAGATCAAGCTGCAATTGATGATGCTGCTGACCCTAATAACGATGGAGGATTTGGTTCTGGTTTCAATGCTTCAAACTTTGTTTTTGGATTAAAAGATGCATATATGTATTTGTTTAATTCAAGTGTTAGAGATTTCTATGTTGAGTCTGAGATTAATCTAGCATGCCGCGATTGGGATAATGAACCCGCCCGCAGACATTACGATGAGTATACATATACAGACTTAGCTCAAATGTTTGATACTCAGATTATTAAGTTTGGTAATTACTACAAGTATGATTATTCATTAGGTGTGAGTTATCTAATGTCTAATTTCAACTCATGGGGTCAAATGCAATTCCCATATTATAATCCAGCAGTATCAGCATCATGCTTTACATATATGCCTAATAGGATTATATACTCATTGCCATTTAAAAATGATGCTCCAAAAGATACTTGGAATATTTTCTTAGCAATGAACTATGTAGATTATGCTAATAAACCTTTAATGATTAAGCCTGTTAACAAAACAGGATTTGCTGTGTTATTTAAGGATGCTAGTCCGTTGCTTTATGCTGGTCAGGATGTTCTTCAAACAGAGCTTAATACTAAAATCATATTAGGTGATGGAGGTCTGTTCTCTACAGATCCTCAAAGTATATCTAATACAGAGAATGCATTCCAATATGGAGCTTGTCAAAATAAATGGTCAGTAACTACAACACCATTTGGATTATATTGGATGAGTCAGAGCCAAGGAAAAGTCTTTGCATACGGTGAGGGCTTAGAGGAAATATCAAATGCTGGACTGAAATGGTGGTTTGCTTATTACTTACCTTACCGTCTATTACAAGACTTCCCTACATTTGCTTTAACAGATAATCCAGTAATAGGTATCGGCTGTCAAACAATATTTGATAACCAAGACCAAGTTGTATATTTCTGTAAGAAGGATTATAAGTTACGTGAAGACGCGCCTAATCCTATAACTTATATAAGTGACAATATATTCTACCCCATTATAAATGGAAAACCTGTACGTAGTGATATTTACTTAGGTGACCCTTTATATTTTGAAGATGCCTCTTGGACTGTAAGTTATGACCCTAAACAAAAGTATTGGGTATCATTCCACGACTGGCATCCTGATTTAACTATGTCAGCACCTATTAACTTTTATAGTACTAAAGGTAAAGACATTTGGAGACACAACTATCGCTGGGATTTATATTGTAACTTCTATGGTCTAGACTACTCATTTGAAGTAGAGTACATAGCTCAAACAGGACAGATAGTAAATACTACAAGAAGCCTTGAGTATATGCTGGAGTGTTACAAAGTAGCAGCTAATGGTATTGACCAGTTTCATATACTAGATGGAAACTTTGATCATGCTGTTGTATTTAACACGGAGCAGGTATCTGGATTATTAAACTTATTTATTAAGCCTAAGAATAATCCATTTGCAATGATCAGCTATCCTATTATTAATTTTAATAGTATAGATATCATATTCTCTAAAGAAGAGAATAAATATAGATTCAACCAATTCTGGGATATTACTAATGATCGCGGTGAGTATCAAGTGGGTGGAGTACTTGTACAACAACCTATTTGGGATACTCAAGAAAATGGTTATATTAGAACTTTGAATGCTAATAATATGAATTATCAAAAGCCTCCTTTACAAAGGAAGAAATTCCGTCACTACTCTAATCACGTATTGTTGATTAAGCAGGCACCGAGAGAAATGTTGATGACTCTTAAAATTGCAAATAATAAACTTCTTTACTCACCTAGATAATGGCAGCACGGAAATTAAAGGTTAGCACAACTGGCTACAAAGAAAACAGCAAGGATAAGAACTTGGATAAACTATATGTACCAAGTTCTAACCTTACAATGACCAATGTTAATAGACGTGTTAAAGCTACACCTGTATATGAAAATGGTTCATACGGTATGCCAATTACAATGATGCCCGGCGTACCTAGTTATAGCTTTCCAGGAGCTATGGGGGTTATAGAACAGAAGTTACCTCAAGCTCAGTTAGGTTTAGATTGGGAAGCTCTTGAAAATCCAGGGCTAGCCGCAAAAGCTAAAGCTATGGGTCATAATACTATAGCTGAATATAGAAACTCAAACTGGGGATATGGTAAAAACATAGAGCAAATCCGTAGTTCTGTAGTTCTTAAAGAAGCAAAAGGTTTAGAAGCAGACATTGATAAATGGCTAGATCATCCTAAAAGAAAAGCATATGCAAATGCTAATCTTAAAGATAATACAAGACACTCGTTAGCAGGCATGTATACACAACAAGCCATTAAAGATAAAGTTGATATTCCTATTATAGGAGATGCTTTAGGTTTTGTGGGTGCTAATGCAATGGGTTTAGGTCATGAAATCAGTACGCTATATAAAGATGGGTTTAAAGACTGGGAATCTCTTTATAATAAAACTATAGAATCTGGAGAAGATGCTCTTAATAATTTTGCAGGTTCGGTTATCGGATTAATGCCTGGGACACAGGAAAACAAAAAAAATATTATAAGTAATTTGTCAAGTGGTAATTGGTTACCTGATGGTGTTGTAAGAAAAGATGGCACAGACCTATATAATAAAAAACAAGGAGGTGAGTTACTTAAAGCTCAACAAGGACTGCCAGATGATTATGAAGCATTTTTAAAATATAGTGAGACAGCACCAGAGAATAGAAGACCTAATGCTGAATGGCAATACGGAAACCCTAGACAATATGATCACTATGGCATGTGGGATGCCTTAGGTAAACCTAAAACTTTTGAGGAAGCCTTACAAAAAAATCCTTACTGGCAACGCGATCCCGGTGATGGTGATTATCACGGCTTTAGTACTAATCCTGATACAGGTGTTTGGCTAAAGTCCCACATACCAGGAGAATCTCATCCTGGAGATACAGGCTGGATGGAGTATAAAGACTTTATGTTAAGCAATGATCCTAACTGGAATTCTAAAAATCAAAACTTAGTATTTGATCCCG
>Ga0181350_1000567_pt1 | contig 10927 bp, 17 predicted proteins | sample Su13VDMM110DCMD_FD_130105 | JGI IMG/M metagenome (GOLD analysis project Ga0181350, IMG submission 130105) | Freshwater viral communities from Lake Michigan, USA - Su13.VD.MM110.DCM.D | ecosystem: Environmental > Aquatic > Freshwater > Lake | place: USA: Michigan | collected 2013-07-16
ACCTAGCTAGAGTGAACCCACTTGTATTAGATACAGACCTTTCTAAACTTGCACAAGCAAGAGCAGAGCAATTATATAAAGCAAAACAATGGTCTCACACAGGTTGGCAAACATCATTTGATAAAACAAATTGCAAATACATAGGAGAAAACCTAGCCAAAGACTTTAAGACAGCAAAAGAAGCACATAACTCTTTAATGGCTTCCCCTACACATAAAGCAAACATCATAAACAAAAAGTACACCCTTATAGGATTAGGAACATACAAGAACATCACAGTTGAATTGTTTTGTGGTAAATAATCTTTGTTATCAGTAGACTGTCTTTTCCGATAGATAAATTGTTCATATAATTTAGATGCCGTTAAGATGGTCTCTTGCTCGCAAAGTTATCCACACCAACTTATATACACGCACTACACGTTTGATATAATTTACGCATGGCAACATTAAACCCACCAACATCATGGCTTCCATTACCAGTACAGGCAGAGATATGTCCTTCATGCACTAAAAAGTTTATTCCAACACCTAAGTCAAAGGATAAATGTATTTTCTGCATGACAGTAGACTTGCGTATGAAGTAAAAGATATGTTATAATTTAGACATGAAAACAAAAAAAAGCACAGCAAAAAAAGCAATGAAAGTAGCTATGTCAAAAATGAAGCCTATGGCATTAAAGAAACACATGGCAACTATGAAAAAAGCTAAGAAGATGGCTTACTAATATATGAAAACAGGACTATACGCTAACATAAACGCTAAAAGAAATAGGATAAAGGCAGGTTCAGGCGAAAAAATGCGAAAGGTAGGAAGTAAAGGAGCGCCTACTGCTAAAAGTTTTAGACTAGCTAAGAAGACAGCAAAAAAATAACATGAAATCTATTAGCCTAAGTCTTGGCAGAGGTGAGAAATCACGCACAGGTGGTCTCACAGCTAAAGGTAGAGCAAAATACAACAATGCTACTGGAAGCAAACTCAAAGCACCTGTAAGTGCTAAACAAGCATCAAAAAGCCCTAAAGACGCTAATAGAAGAAAATCATTTTGTGCCAGAATGTCCGGAGTAAAAGGCCCTATGGAAAAGAATGGAAAAGCTACAAGAAAAGCATTAGCTTTAAGAAAATGGAATTGCTAATCACCATTAAATCTTATTTATTATAAAATATATTGTATTTTAATTAAATAATAGTATTATTATATTATTATTAATATTAACTGTTTTAAATGCCAAATAATGAAACTAAGTTTAAATTAGAAGAAGCAACTAAAGAAGAAAAAGATGTTTTTATGACAAAGTTCCAAAACTTTCTTGAAGAAAGTAATATATATTTTGAACCGGTACCACAATTTACAAGAGATAGTCTAAGTGACCCATGGAAAGTAGTGTGTCAGGTTATTCTTCAAAAAAAAGTATTTATTACTAAAGAAGAAGAAACTCAAATAAAAAATGAAAACATCCCTTTGGAAGAGACTAACTAATCTTTGGAAGTTGAGCGAGTATAAACCAAGCGATAAAGAAACAGAACAAATACTAAAAACAGGTGACAAAATCTCAACTTTGTATAAACCGGCTCAGATTATTAAAATGACAACCGCAAGCGATAAATTTTTAAACAAAAAATAATGATTAAAACATGGAAACCACTAGGTAAAAATATATTATTCGCACCTCAGCTAAAAGATAAGGTTATAGGAGACACCTCAAGGTTTTTTCTTATAGGAGAAGTGCTTCAGATAGGCGATGAAGTTAAAACTATAAAAGTAGGAGACACAATAGGAGTTACACAATGGGCCTTGAATAAAATAGTAATGCCGGACAAAGCTGAACACTTCTTTGTAATAGAAAGTGATGATTATATATTAGCAGTATTAAATGAATAAAGATTACTTTTTTAGAAATAGTAAATGTTTAGGAAACTGGCTCCATAGGTTTCAAATAGTAGATGAGCAAGCTGACCATGTAAAAGAAGTATGTGAAATATGTCATAAACAAATTATTACAAAAGTAATAATGGAAATGATAAATAACCAAGCTTACATGAATTCTCATTTTAGAAGTGCTCTTCCTCCTACACATCCTTACTACTATCACGAACACGTATATAACCCATTAGCAGAAGATAATATAATCTCACCATATGTTTGACCATAATGTCATAGAAGATGCAGTTCCTGGAATAATGCGAGGTATAAAACTAGCAGTTGATTTAATTGCTCCTACTTACGGAGGAAACGGAACAAATGTTATTATTGAAAGTAATATGAGGCCTTTCCACATAGTTGCTAATGATGCTCAAACAATTATTCAACCATTAAAGATAAAAAGCCCAGCAGAGAAAAGAGGTCTAGCAATAGTTCAGGCTCTTATAGAAAGAGCAGATAAGTTACAAGGAGACTCAAGAAAAACAACCTTGCTAATGCTTTACTCAATTTTAGAAGAAGGCTACAAGTCTACATTGCATAAAAAACAACTTAAAAAAGATTTAGATGCACTTATTCCATTTATAGAATCAGAAATAGATGAGCAAACTGTAAAAATATCAGTAGAAAATGTTAAAGGTGTAGCAACTACAGCTAGTGAAAGTGAAGAAACTGGAAACCTCTTACAAGAAATATATTTAAAGATTGGTGCTACTGGAATTCTAAATATTGAAGGTTCAAAAACTTACGAAACAAGTTATAAAATGACTGATGGAGTACGATTTGAAATGACTGGAATGTTATCACCAGAAATGGTTCACGATGATGAGGCTATCAAAGATAAACTAAAAGAAACTAAAGCCATATATGAAAAACCTTTAATACTGGTTACTAAGAAAAAAATAACTTCAGACGAGGACATTAACCCTCTCTTGGTAGAAATGAGGAACACTGATAAAAGAGACTTAGTTATATTTACTAATGATATGGATAGCAATGTGGCCTCAATGCTTGTTAGTTTACATAAAAGCAAAGCCTTTAACATTGTTATTATAAAAGCACCTACAATCTTTCAAAACTATGTATTTGAAGATTTTGCAAAATGTACCGGTTCAACAGTAGTTGAAGACTCAAGCGGTGTTTCATTCAAAAGTTTACAATTAAAACACCTAGGTACTTGTGATAAAATAGAAGTAGATTCAGAAGATACAGTACTTACCGGTATTCAGGATATTACCGAACACATGGATTACCTTAGAACCAAAGGTGATGATGATAGTTTGTATCGTCTAGCATACCTTTCAACTAAAAGTGCAGTATTAAAATTAGGGTCAAATAGTCAAACAGACCTTTCGTACAAAAGACTAAAAGCAAATGATGCTAATCGTTCTACTTATTTAGCATTACAATATGGAGTAGTAAGAGGAGGAGGAGTTACTTTATGGGATATAGCTAACTTATTACCAGACACAGATGCCGGTAAAGTGCTCTGCAAGGCCCTGAAAGCCCCGCTAGAGCAAGCAAAAGCAAACTATGGTCTAGATATCAACTCATACACAAGCCTTATCACGGAAGACATAGTAGATTCTGCTATGGTAATTAAAAGAGCAGTAAGAAATGCAATAGGAGAAGCCTCAACTATTCTAACTACACCTTCTTTGATATTTACACCAGAATTAACGGCAGATGAAATGCAGTTTCAAATAGCAATGAAGCAACAAAACCCATTCTCTCAATAATATGTTTAACCTATTTAAAGTATGCAAGTTCTGCAAAAAAAGACGCTTCTATGTCAATTATAGAAAGTTTACTTTGCCTTATGTAAATATAAAAACAACTACTAATGAAAAGATGTGTGCCAAGTGTTGTAAATTATTAGATAAATTAAAAAACAATGAGAACATATAAAAAGGATAACGAGTTGATGACATTATTAAAACTTGATGAAATAAATCGTATTATCTGTGATACGAATATGGGTACATTAAAGCTTCGTATCAGAAAAGGAGAAAAAGAGTATGGTTTTGTATTAGATTCGGTTGAACTAGATAAAGAAACTAATTATCAGTTATTTGAACTACTTTATCCTCCTACCAACAAAGAATTAAAAAATATTCCTACAAATAGCAATTCTATTGAGGATAAAATTAAAAATGAGATTATGAAAGAAAAAAAATCTAAAGGTCGTCCAAAAGGTTCTAAGAATAAAAAATAATGAAAATATCTCTTATAAAACCTTATGAAAAGAACGCTAAGAAACATTCTAAGAAACAGATACAGCAACTTGCTAATTCTATTAAGGAATTTGGTTTTAATCAGCCAGTTGTGGTGGACAAAGATGGAGTGCTTATTGTTGGACATGGAAGACTTGAGGCTGCGAAGTTTTTGGGTTTTAAAGAAGTACCTGCAATCACACTTGACATCTCAGAAGAGAAAGCGAACGCATACAGACTAGCCGACAACAAGCTAAACGAATCCGAGTGGGATATGAAATTAGTGATAGATGAACTCAAAAATCTTAATGTAGACATATTTGACCTTACAGGGTTTGATAAAGATTTAATTATAACTTCAGTTGAAATTGATGTTGCCGGTAATCTCATAAATGAATATAAGTTAGACACTGATAATGTTACTGCATTTGCTACTAATCAAGTGATGTTAGTACAATTTTATTTAGAAAAGTATCAGTTAGATAGATTAAGTATGCTAAGAAACAAGATGAATCCTGAGTTGACTATAAAAGATTTTATAATTAAACTATTAGATATATATGAAAATAATTAGGCAAGGAACAAGCGATGAAAAAGCTTATAACGAAGTTATTACCAAGAAAGGTTATGAAAGAAAAAACTTTAAACCTGAACCTGGAGAAAAATGGCTTGATATTGGAGCACATATTGGTTCATTTGCATTCATGTATAGGAATATTGGTGTTCATGTAAAAGCATTTGAACCTACAGGAGAAACTTTTGGTATTTTACAAGAGAATACACCCGGTGAAAATTATAACTTTGCTTTGAGCAACTTTGATGGTGAAAGTATGTTATACAGAAACACTAATCATAAAAATGAATGGCGTAATTCTTTAAAAAAAGAATGGCGTAAAGGTGAAAAGGAAATGGTACAAATAAAATTGGTTGACGGATTTATTGAAGATAATATAAATATTAAATTAGATGCTGAAGGTAGCGAAAAAGAAATATTGAATCATTTGGTAGATACTAACTTAATAAATAAGGTTAATAAGTTAGTTTTTGAATGGAGCTTTGACATTAATAAATACGTTCCGGATTATATTAGTGTGTTAAAAAAACTACAACAAACACACACATTATTGAATGTTACAGAAAATCACTTAAACAAGTATTCCATATTAGAAGAATATCCACCAAGCTGGTTCCCAGCAGCATTTAAAGTATTTTGTATAAAAAAATGAAACACTTAATAAAAAAAACAACAACACATAAAGAAACTTTAGATTACATTGGTAAAGATGTAGAAGCCGAAGATACAAAATTAGTAAACCAAGACGGGATTTACTATGATGAAGATACCGGAGAAATTGCATTTGTAATCACAACATTACCAGATGAACATTGGGTAGAATTGTTAAGAGCAGCTTGTTTGACTACAACAAAATCAGTCAATAAAACAACAAGAGCAAGTGGTATGGCCACAGTTGACGCTATTTTTGGTTATAAGCCTCGTAACTCTTTCAGACGTAGTTATTGTTCAAGTTCAGCTATGTCATACAAAGAACCAAAACAACACGAGATATTTGTTGAAGCAGCAGAAGAGATTTCAAAGATTTATAAAAAATTATTACCTGAAAGATATGATAGTCATGTAGAAAGTGCAAAAATATTTGATAAGGATTGGAAACTTAATAATACTCCGTTTACTTCTGGAGTTTTAAATGTAAATAACCAATTACCGTATCATGTAGATAGGGGAAATATAGATGGTGTTTACAGTAACATGGTTTCTTTTTGTAGGAATAAGACAGGTGGTTCACTACATATCCCTTTATATGGTCTAAAAATTGATATAGTTGACAAAAAACTAGTTATGTTTGATGGTCAAAATATAGTACATGGAGTTGAACCATTTAAGTTAGGTGATGGTGGATATCGTTATACAGCAGTATATTATTCTTTAAAAGAGATGTGGCGTTGTGTAGCAGTTAAAGAGGAAATACAAAAAGCAAACAATTTAAAAGAAAAAAGATTTAAGTTGAATATTGAAAAACATTAAAAAAACAGATAAAACAACTAAATAACAACATGACATTTACTAAAGGAGACCCGAATATAAACAGAGAAGGTAGACCATTAGGTTCAAGAGACTTTGCTACTGATTTTGACGAGGCTGTTGACGAAATAGCAAAAGACAACAAGATAACAAGAAGTGAAGCAAGAAAAGTATTATTTAAAGTAGCTTACAAGGAAGCTAAAAACGGAAGTTACCCATTCTACAAAGATATACACGACAGGATATACGGAACAGCAGTAAATAAAATTGAGTCAAACTCTAATCTTGATATAAAAGTAGATGTAACTAATCCAAAAGCTTTAGAATTAGCAAATGAATTTGAACAAAAACTAAAAGAAACACTATAAGATGTCTGTTTTAGAAAAATTATCAATCCACGCATTTATAGCAAACAACAACATTCTTACAGAGAATGGAAAACCCTTAGACTTTAAAACACACCGGTACTTGTTTGATATTTATAGGGATAATGCTCCACTCTTATGTTGTTCTAAGGCAGGACAGATTGGATTTAGTACCATGGCAATTATTAAGACACTATGGCTTGCACATAATAGAAACATAAACATAGGCTACATCCTCCCAACATCTGAAATGGTAGAAAAGTTTGTAGGCTCAAAGGTAAATATGATGATACAAGAGAACCCTGCATTCTTAGCATGGGTTAAAGATAAAGATTCTATTAAACAGAAACAACTAGGAAAAAACTCTATCTTTTATTTAGGCTCACAAACAGACCGGTCAGCAATTATGCTTTCCTTAGACCTATTAGTAGGTGACGAATATGATAAGTCTCCACAAGGAACACTTGAAACATACGACTCACGATTACAACACTCAGAATATAAATGGAAATGGTTGTTCTCAAACCCAACTATTCCTAACTTTGGAGTAAGTAAGTTTATGGAACTCTCTGATAAAAAAATGTGGCACATTAAGCATTCATGTAAAGAGATATATGTATTTGATGAGTCATGTATTGACTATGCTACTGAGACTTATAGATGTCCTAAATGCAAACAGGAAATACTAGCAGACAACATTCGCATGGGAGAATGGGTAGCTACAACTCAAGGTAAATGGTCTGGTTACTATATTCCTTTATGGATAAACCCAACAGTAAAAGCAAGTGAAATTGCAGAAAAGAAAAGAGATAAGAGCAAGGAGTTTTTTGCTAACTTTGTAGCTGGAGTTCCTTATATAAATGCTACAAATATGCTTACTCAAGAAATATTGATGAGCAATCTTATTATAGATAGCATGAACCCACAGGATGATAGAATGATTATAGGTGCCGACACAGGCCATAACATTCACTTCACACTAGCAAACAAAAAAGGTATTTTCTTTCATGGTTATTGCCCTAGTGTTGCAGAAAACCCAGTAGTTGGATATGACCCTTATGACGCATTAGATAAACTTCTAAAAGATAACCCAAGAAGTATTCTAGTATCAGACCAAGGAGGAGACTTGATTGGTATAAGAAAGTTACAGCTAAAATACAAAGGAAGAGTATACTTATGTTGGTTTGTAAAAGAAACTAGGAACCAACAAATAATAAGATGGGCAGAAAACGACGAAGAAGGAAAGGTTTTAGTAGACCGGAACAGAATGGTCCAGATGGTAGTAGATGAATGGAAAGAAGAAAGACTACCAATATGGGGTACTTTAGAAGATTGGGAACCTTACATAAAACATTGTCTTAATATTTATAGGGTTAAGGAAGTATCAGGCAAAGACGAAAACGACCCACAATACGGTTGGAGATGGGTATGGAAAAGGAAAGGTCCAGACCACTGGTTTATGTCTACAGTTTACGCACGAGTAGGACTAGATAGATATGCACAAGACTTAGCTACAATTATACACACAAGAGGAGGAGGAGTTCTAAAAGATGTTCCAAGAGCCGGAAACTTTAATATTACTACTCCCTCACATGACACAAGATACTTAGGTATAGATACAAATATATGAAAATAATAATTGAACAAAAACCTGCAAATACTCCAGTATATTTAACACCAGATGAAGTATTGTTATTTATAGAATTTAAAAGAAACTACAAGATAGTTGCTTACATACTAGGTTTTATGGAATCTCTACACTTAGAAGATATGAGAGAGACAAATGTAGTCCTAGATATAGATAAAACAGGCATAATCTCCCACGCAGCAATTACAAAACATTTCCGTTCTTGACTTTTACCCAAAAATATAATAATATACCCTTGTAAGTTATTATCATCTATCTGAACGAACAGACGATGTGTCCCAAAAGGGCATTTCGTCTTTTCTGTTTACATAAAACAAAAATTGGAAAACGACCCATTTAAATTAAACATCCTAGGAGTACAAGACCTCATTGAAACTGAGGTTAATAAAGTTAGCTCTAAGTTTGGAGATGGTGAAGGAGTAACTAGTGACTTCATAGATGCCCTTGATTTAGATATGTCAGATGAAGAACTTCTCACCCTAAAGACAGGTTATGAAAACAAGTCTGCTCCCTATACAGGTAAGATAGAATCAAGACAGAAGGCTAATAAAACATATCTCTTTGGAATGCAGGGGGGAGGCAATAAAACTGTACCAACTAACTTATTGTTTCAGTCTACAGCTACATTTGTACCTCAAGCATTAGCCAAGAACCCAGAACCTGTTGTATGGAGTGATAACACAGAAGAAGGAAAGGTTGCTTCAAGTGATATAAAAACTATGCTTCAGTTTCATGCTGATGTTTTATGTATGCGAAAGAAGCTTGGCGTTATGGTATGGCATTGGTCAGTCTACTTTACCGGAGTACTCAAGTATGGCTGGAACACAGAGATTAATGATGTCTCAATGGAGGTTCGTAATCCTAGGAAGCTTAAACTTGACCCAGATGGCTACATAGATGAATACGGAGACTACCATGGAGAGTTTCTAGGTGACCCAATAGAAAGCACAGCTCAGACACTTATAGACTTATTCCCTAACAAAAAGGAATACATAACAGAAAAAGTTAAAGGTAAGCTTGGTACACTAGTTACTAGAATAGACTGGTGGAATAACAAGTATTGTTTTACTTCTTTTGAAGATACAATACTAGACAAACATAAGAATGAGTTTTTTAATTATGAGGAAGGCAAACCTAATCACTTTGCTATTCCAAAGATGCCTTATACTTTCCTTTCTGTTTTTTCTCTCCAAGAACAACCTCACGACTTTACAAACCTTATAGAACAAAACATTGCAAACCAAGACAGCATTATCAATCGTGAAGCACAGATTGAAAAAAACTTATCTCATGGCAACAACTCAATTATTGTAGATGATAAATACTTTAATGTAGAAACAGCTCATCAAGCCGCTATGGCACTTGAAAAAGGTGACCCTATTCTAGGTAATCCAGACGGAGTTAAAAGAATCCCTGCTAACCCACTTCCTAATGGAATCCTTGAAGCTCAAGAAAGAAACAAACAAACTCTTCTATCAGTTTACGGAACAGAAGGACTAACCGCTCAGGAATCAAACAAAGGACAGACAGCTAGAGGAATGATACTAAACCAATCTTTTGACTCTACTCGTATTGGTGGAGGAGTAGGAGATGCACTTGAGCAAGTAGCAGATAATGCATTCAACTGGCTACTACAGCTATATTATGTGTTTTACGATGAGAAACATTATGCAGCAATTATGGGGTCCGGTCGTGCAGTTCAATATGTTAGTTTAATAATGAGTGAACAAAACAGACACTTTGTAGTTAGTGTGTCTCCAAACTCAATGAAGCCTAAAGATGAACTCTCTCAGCAAAACCTTGCTATGGAAAGATGGAAGGGAGGAGCCATTGACCCTATAGGACTAATGAAAGAAATAAATAGTGCAGACCCTATGGAAGATGCAAAGAGATTGGTTATATGGACTTCTAATCCTCAACTATATCTTCAGCAATACTTTCCAGAAACTATGCAACAGCCACAAGATAGTGCTAATCCGCCTAATCCGGCAGATGGAGTACAGACTAGTCAGGTAGCACCAGAGATACCTAACATAAGTCAAGAACCGGCATCAGCTCAATTAAGTAATGTCCCACTTCCAACATGAAACCTAAAACAAAAGCCTTAAGGAGGGCATACATAGGAAGAAATAGGAAAGAGGAACGACAGGTATATCACAAGAATAATAGAGTTTATAGAGGCAAAGAGAATATAGGTTCCGGACACAGAGCAGGAGAAGGATGGGGAGCAAGTAAGAACATTGACCCAGAAAGCCCACTAAGAGTTTATTCAGTAGGAGGAAGAAGTCCTTCTTTTGACCAAGGAGTAAGAAATTACAAGACCAAAGCACATAACAGAGCATTAACAAATAAAAAGATAGATAAATTCTTTAACAACGACAAGATTAATGCATTTTTTAACAAATAATATGTGTTGTATCATAACAGCTATCGGAATAGGAATAGGATTATTAATAACAAAATTAACTAAGTAAAATGAGACCAATAGATAAAGCAAATATGACTGCTAAAGCTCCTGAAGGCATAGGATATCATAGTGCAAAAAAATATTTTAAATTAAATCCAAACAAAAAAACAGAAACAAATATTTATAGTAAAGATTATAAAAAAGTTTCTTCAAAAGCCAAAGCTCTTAAAAACATTAATAAATAAAAAAAGATAATATGTGTAAAGCATGCGAAGAAGGAAACCATAAACTAAAATGTACTTGTAAGCCAGGTTGTATGTGTTGTGCAAAGT
>Ga0181350_1000568_pt1 | contig 10921 bp, 13 predicted proteins | sample Su13VDMM110DCMD_FD_130105 | JGI IMG/M metagenome (GOLD analysis project Ga0181350, IMG submission 130105) | Freshwater viral communities from Lake Michigan, USA - Su13.VD.MM110.DCM.D | ecosystem: Environmental > Aquatic > Freshwater > Lake | place: USA: Michigan | collected 2013-07-16
AGTCATATATGATGATGGTCAAGGAAATTTACTATCGGGTAGTTTAAAAGTAGGAGATGTAATATATGAACATGGTATGATCATTTTAACAAATGATGGCATACCTGGGCAAGATGGTTATGGTTATATAAATTATGAAGGTGGTACTTACGGAGCTAGTGATGCATCCTTTATAGAAGACTTTATAACCAGCCCTAATTTAGTATGTGCTTTTGATAGCATAATAACTATATATGAATCTCAATATAAATGTACTATTAGGGAAAATGAATTTAATTTTTCACAAAACCCAAGTTTAATATCAGGTAGCTCAAATAGTGGAACAATTTCTAATTTTGCTACCGGTTCATATTTTACACCATATGTTACAACAGTTGGTTTATATAACAACAATAAAGAATTATTGGCTGTAGCTAAATTAGCTCAACCCTTACCTTCTTCCGCTGTAACAGATACAACAATAATGATAAACTTAGATTTATAAATTATGTTAAATTGGTTATACGAAAACAAAAAAATAAATACACTTGAAGATTTTCCTGAAGGTACCTTTGGTTTTATTTATATTACAACTCATAGACCCACAGGAATATCTTATTTAGGTAAAAAATCTCTTTATCATACTTTAAATAAAAAACTCGGTAAAAAAGAATTAGCAGAACAACCTATAACTAGAGGTAGAGCTAAAACAATCAAACAAATAGTAAAAGAATCAGATTGGAAAACATATTATGGTTCAGCTAAACCTATATTGGAATTACTTAAAGAAAAAAAACATGATGAATTTGATCGTAAAATTTTACAATTTGTTAATAGTAAAAAATTACTTACGTATTACGAATGTAAGTACTTATTTAAATATGGAGTTCTCGAACATTCTTCTCTTTATTTCAACGATAATATTTTAGGAAAATTCTACAGAAAAGACTTTGATTCTCAAAATTAGTTTTGTATATTACAATTTATGGTAAATGAATTACTAGTAAATTTAGTAAATAATGCTTTAGGACAAGGCAAAAGAACCGCAAGAGGAAATCAAGCTTATACTTGTCCTTTTTGCAATCACCATAAACCAAAATTAGAAGTAAACTTTACAGAAAATAGCGAAGGTAAAAATCCTTGGGCGTGTTGGGCTTGTGGAAAAAAAGGTCAAACTATTAGAAGTTTATTTAAACAATCCCAACAATCCCCTGAATTTATAGCTCAATTAAAACCACTAGTTAAAACTGGAGGCATATATGAAAAATCACATGATGTAAATATAGTTGAATTGCCCTCTGAATTTAAACAATTTGATGATACTCTTATTTCAAGACATGCTCTAAATTATTTGCGTAAAAGAAATATTACACAGAGTGATATAGATAAATATGGAATGGGATTTTGTGAATATGGTCAATATGCTAAAATGATAGTTATACCCTCATATAGTGACAATGGTAATTTAAATTATTTTACCGCGAGATCATTCGAGAAAGAACCATACATAAAATACCGCAACCCAGAAGCGTCTCGCGATATTATACCGTTTGAAATGTTTATTAATTGGGATTTACCCATTATACTATGTGAAGGTCCATTTGATGCTATTGCAATTAAAAGAAATGCTATTCCTTTATTTGGAAAAAATATCCAACCAGCATTAATGAAAAAAATCGTTACCTCAAAGGTACAAAAAATATATATAGCACTTGATAATGATGCTTTAAAGAAGGCTTTAGAATTTTGTGAATTACTTCTTAACGAAGGTAAAGAAGTATATTTAGTAAAACTAGAAGGGAAAGACCCTTCTGATATGGGATTTGAACACTTCACAAAACTAATCCAAAAAACAACTCCATTAACTAACTATAAATTAATGGAAAGTAAATTGCAATTGATATGATAGAAAAAAATGTAAATGTTTTTAAGAAAAAAACAACACGCATACTTGAAATTGATCAAGAAATGAAAAGAGTAACAATAATGGATAACAGATATTATTCTCGAAACGAACAATATTATCCATCAGTTACTAGTATCTTACAATATATGCCTAAAAATAAATTTTTTGAAACTTGGTTAAAAGATGTAGGCCATAATGCAGATATAATCATGAGAAAAGCTGGGGATGAAGGAACTCAAGTCCATGAAGCTATTGAAAATTACCTATTAGGCAAGAAAATTCAAATGATAAATGATGCTGGATATTCAAATTATTCAACATATGTTTGGCAAATGATCTTAAAATTTCATGAATTTTGGTCAACGCATAAACCAACCCTCCTAGAAAGTGAAATACATTTATTTTCAGATAAATATAAATTTGCAGGAACTTGTGATTTAGTAGTGGAAATAAAAGGAGAAAAATGGTTATTAGATATTAAAACTTCCAATTCACTACACACAAGTCACGAATTGCAATTAGCAGCATATGCTCAGGCTTGGAATGAATTATTTGAAGAAAAAATAGAGCGTATTGGAATTATATGGTTAAAATCTACTAAACATAAGGAAGATAAAAAAGGTTTAAAAATTCAAGGTAAAGGATGGGAATTATTTGAACCAACAAGAAGCATTGAAGCTAATTTTAAATTATTTGAATCTATTCATGAATTGTATAATTTAGAAAACCCAAACCCCAAACCAGATTTTAAATCATTCCCAACCGAAATCCAAATAGACATATAATGCTGCTATATGTATAATTAAAGTATAAAATGATATCATTAGTTAGACTACTAAATGAAATATTAATTAAAGAGGGAGGAAATGTATTCAAAAATTCAGAATATGATGCTCAAAATATCCTTTTAAATAATATTCAACCTACTGTAAATAAATTCGTAGAAGACTTAGGTAGATTATTTCCTGGTAAAAAACCATCTTTTAAAGAATTAACAAATAAAAGTAATTGGTTAGGATCAACTGGAAGAAAACCAGAATCAGGTGATGTGGATTTAGCATATTCATCAGATAATTTTTTTGTTAATGGAAAACCAGATACTAAAGGATGGGGTCTTGATGAAAATGAATTTAATACTCTATATGAAAAATTAAAAAAAGCATCTCGAGTAGCCACAGTTGAACAGATCCAAATTAAAACACTAGTACAATTAATTGTTAAAAAAATTAACAGTGGTGGAGGTGATTTATTCTCTAGTGATAAAGCATCTAGTGCAGGTTCAATACATTTTTCTTACCCTCAATACACTCCAAGTGGAGAAAGATTAGATACAAGAGCACAACTTGATCTAGATATCGGAGACATGGATTGGCTAAAATTTAGATTCAATTCAGATTTACCAAAAGAAGATCCCCAAATTAAAGGATTACATAGAGGACAATTAATGTTAGCTATGTTTGCTGCAACAGGATATACTTTTAAAAGTGGTAAAGGATTTGTTCGTAAAGATACAGGTGAAATTATAGCTGATAAACCACAAAGTGCAATGAAGGTATTCAATGATGAATATAAACCAAAACAACCCTTAACACTAGAAATAATTAATAACTATAACCAATTGATGGATTATATTAAAAATAATCTAAAACCAGAAGATAGAGATGCAATATTAAATATGTTTAAAGAAGCTTTACGAAGAGCGGATGCATACGTACCTGATAATATTTAATTAAAATGAGTGGAGCAGCAGGTGGGGTAACCATTAATAAAGAAGATTTAAAAGCAACAATTCGAGATTATAGAGAAAATGTTTTAAAACCTTTAAATCTTGATAAATCATATAATATAACAGGAATACGTAGAAGACCAGAAAAAAATGTTTTTGGTGATATTGATATTGTTATATCATTTCCTGGAGGAGATAAAAAAGATCTTAAACAAGAATTCGCTAAACATTTAAGCCAAATCGATAAGATTCCTACAATCCCTCATAAAAAGAATTTAAAATATTTTATACATGGTTCTATAGTTACTACTCTATATCCTATAATAGGTAAAGAAGGTCAATATGTTCAAATAGATAATATAGTAACTGCATCTGAAGATGAAGGTAAATTTACATATAGTATGTTGGATTTACCTGCTCAAGAACAAGGATTGGCATTAGGTTTAGCTAAAACTATATTTACAGAATTAAATGATAACCAAATAAAACAACTATTTAAAGATCTAAATATTCCTCAAGATATTGAAACACCTGGTGAGGGTGAAGAATATGATTTTAATTTAAATACATCTGAATTATCTTTAAGAATTGTTCCTATAGGACAAAATGGTGGTAGAGAAGTATGGAAATCTACTAAATTTAGTGATATTAAAACTTTATTAAAATCATTAGGTGTTAATATTGAAAAAGATAAATTTGAAGATATGATTCAAGTAATTAAAAACTTCAAAAATAGAAGATCAATAGAGAGACTTAAAGGTATGTTTACAAGAAATATTAGAGTAGGAGACGCGGAAGCTGGAAGAGATAAAGGTATAGCAAAACAAAAATCAATAGATACTGTTTCTAGCTTAGAAGAAAAATATAATCCATTAGTAATGTCATTAATAACACCATTGATATTAGAGATGGAAGGTAAATCTTCTATAGCTATTTTTCCTGGCAAATTTAAACCACCACACAAAGATCACTTAACTAGAATACAGGCTGCATCTAAATCCGTAGGACCTTTAGGAACAGTAAAAGTACTAATAAGCCCAAAATCATCAAACCCAGACCCAAATCAAGAAACAATTACAGCTGATCAAAGTTTAGCTATATTTAATTTATACAAAGATAAAGGGTTACTACCTGATAATGTAGAATTTCAAATATCACCTGATCCTTCACCTGTATTATCAGCTTATAAAGAATTCGAAAAAAATAAAGATAAATCACCGGAAGATCAACAACCATATATAGCTGTTTTTGGTAAGGAAGAAGCTTCAAGATTTGCTGGTATATCTAAAATTCCAAATGTAACTATAAATGATTTCCCTGAAGCTAATGTTGGAAATGAAAGTGCTACTAATATAAGAACAGCATTAAAAAATGGTGAAGATATATCTAAATTTTTACCAAAAAGAATAAATTCTAAAGAATACAAACAAGCACTAAATATAGACTCATCCCTAAATGAATTGGTTACTCAATCTGAAATAGATGATGTTGAAAGAATAGCAGATGAATGGTTTGAAGAATATGGTATTGATGTTAAATTCACTCGCCATTTTTTAGAAAGAATGAATGATGTACGTAATGGAAAACCAATATCTGCTGAAGAACTAGAAGATATATTTACCAAAACAGCAGAAAAATACGGAGAAAAATTAGCTAACCTACCAGATGATTTTCAAGCTGTATTACATAGTTTACGTACTGATATTAATCTTCCATTTGCTTTAAATTATGATGAGAAGAATGATGAAATAGATTTAGTTGCTAAAACTATAATGCGTAAGCGAAATTTTCAAACTTCAAATCCAAAATTAACTTTACAAGAAATGTATGCTGAACCTAGCGAACATGATTATCCTAAATTGATTAAATCAATTACAGAATATATGGTTAATCAAGGTATGGAGCTTAAACCGTTACCTAAAGTTCGATTTGTTAAAGATGATGTTGAAAATGCTAGAGATTTTTTCGGTAAAACAGCATATTACGATCCGAATCAACGCACTATAGTATTATATACAATGAATCGTCATCCAAAAGATGTTATGCGTTCATTCACGCACGAGATGATTCACCACATGCAAAACTGTGAAAATAGATTAGATGATATTGCTACAGACAATACAAATGAGGATGGAGCTTTACCTGAAATTGAAAGAGAGGCATATGAAAAAGGAAATATGACTTTTAGAAATTGGGAAGATAGTATTAAAAATCCCTCAATATATATTAATGAATCTGAAAAACATAATTATCCTAAATTATTCCATCATAGATTACATGAATCCATAAGTGAATTAAATCTTAGTGGTGATAATGTTGGTAATATAAATGGTGATTCTTTAAGTGGGGAATTTAATATTGGAGATATGATATATGTTTACAATATAGTAAAAATAAAAAACCCATATAATGATAAAGGTTTATTCTATAATATAGAATTTCATCCAAAAGGAAATAAAACTGATGAACCCACGGGAAATATTAGTGGTAGAGATTATGTCCGAGTATTAAATACAATGTATAAAATAATAAAAGATTTTATTAATGAATATAATCCCGAATATGTAGGTATATCTTCTATGGATAATGATTATAGTAAAAATTATCACAACATATATGCTAATTTAGTTAAAAATAATAATATACCTGGATATTTTAAAAAAGATAATAATCTTCTATTTACAAATAAAGATGGTAACAAAGGTAGAATTATTGTTTTAAAAAAATCAAAATCAAATTTAACTGAAGGTAAATACGATAAAATCTCCAATACAATATCCTCTAACATATTCAACCAATGGAAAAAAGATTTTGAAGATAATAAAATAGAAAGTTTATATCAAGAATATATGGAAATTCCATCATTAAATTTTGATGTAATTGCGGTTATAAAATTTATAAATGAAGGTGAATCTTTAGAAGTTGATGGTGAGCTTGAAGAAAACGAGGATGGAAATACAATATATGTTAACTTTAAAGTAGATAGAAACGTTTTACCGGAAATGTGGTCTGAAATTTCTATGAACCTTAAAGATGTAATACGTCATGAAATTGAGCACATTACCCAATCAGATATAGAAAAGTATCCCTCAAAATATATGGAAAATGATCAGCTTATTAGAAATTTAATTGATGTTAAGCTATTATCCCCATCTCAATATTTTAAACTTGAAAAAGAAATAGATGCTAATTTGCAAGGGATGTATTTTAGAGCTAAAAAAGAAAAAAGACCATTCATAGACGTTATAGATGATTATTTATCTCGTCAAGATATAACTCCCGAACAAAAAGAAGAGATAATAGATCTTTGGAGAACACGATCTAAGGCATTATCTTTACCAAAATTCTAATTATGGGAGATTTACTAGACATATATAGTTTAATTAAGGAAGAAGAACAACAAATAGAATTACAAAAATATACAATATTTTGTGATATGGATGGTGTTATAGCTGATTTTGATGAGAGATTTGACTATTTTGCTGGAATTAGCCCTAGAGCATATGAATCTCAATATGGTAAAAAGAAATTTTGGAATTTGATTAACGATGCTGGTGCAGGATTTTGGATAGGAATAAAATGGATGCCCGATGGGAAAAAATTATGGAATTATATTCAAAAATATACTCCTATATTGCTATCAGCCCCATCAAATGAATCATCTTCTAGATTTGGAAAGCGAGAATGGGTAAAAAATCATTTGCCTGGAGTTAAATTAATTTTAGCTAAAGCTTCCGATAAGAAAAATTATTCGGGGAAAGAACATATACTTATAGACGATAGAGCAAGCAATGTACAAGATTGGATAGCCGCAGGTGGTATAGGAATATTACATACTTCAACAGAAGATACAATTAACCAATTACAAAAATTAGGATTATAATGTCAGATAATGTTTTAAAAAAACAATTTAACGAAAAAGATATTCAAAGAGTACGAAATCTTGTAAAGGGAAAAAACGGTGATCGTATAACTCATGGAGTAGGATACACTAAGGAAACAGAAGATCACATTGATGGTGATACTTGGATTGAAGATGGTCGAACTTGGACTATTATAGATGGAATAAAACAAAATGTTACTAAAATGGATAAATTCAAAAAAGTAACAGTTCCATTGTTTTGCCCCTCTTGTAAACAAGTTATGGATAAACAATTAGATCCTCACTATTTTAAATCATATGGTTCATGTTTAGATTGTAGAACCGTATTTGAAACAAAACATAAAATTAATGGTACTTGGGAAGAATATACTAACAATTTATTTAACCAAGAAATTGATCAAGCAATAGAAGAATATAAAGTGTTTTACAAAGAAAAACTAGAAGAAAGTAATCTAGGAACAGTTACAGAAAATGGTGATACTGAAAGATGGGTTGGTTCTGTTAATAAAGAAAGAGCAGATGACTCTTTAAATGAGGTTATTCAATATTTAGAAAACCTTAAAAAATCTTAAAATGTTTGCAACCACAACAACTATTATCGTTGCCCTAATTACCGCTGTTTTTGGACCCATTATAGTAACTTGGGTTAAATCTAAAATAGAAGTTAAACCATTAAATACTCCAATGCATGATGCCTTAGAATCATCTACTCAAATTGATACTCAACTTGAGATGATGATGAAAGAACTAGAGTGCGATAGAATATGGATAGCACAATTTCATAACGGAGGATATTTTTACCCAACGGGACGCTCAATCCAAAAATTTTCTATATTCTATGAAAAATGCACTATTGATACTCTAAATATCCAAAATACATTCCAGAATATTCCTGTGTCCTTATTTCCTAGAGTATTATCTAAAGTATATAAAGATAATGAACTTTCAATTGATAATATAGATAAAGCAGAAGATACATTTGGTTTAGAGCATTTAACAACTCAATTTAATACTAAATCTATTTGTATGGTAGGTTTGCATAGTTTAGATGATCATTTAATAGGTGTAATAGGTATATCTTTTAAAGAAACACACCATATAGAAAAAGAAGAATGGGTTTATATTAGACAGAAAATAGGAGTTATTGGAACATTACTCTCTGAATATTTATACACAACAACACATAAGAAATAATGAAAGATACTTTTGATCAATATAAATGGTTTAAAAACCAATATCTAAACGAGAACGAAGCTGCAGATATATCTGATATACATGGGTGGATTAAATATATGCATCCCGATTTATATCTATCTGATTCTATATCGTATGATGATTTAATCAAAGTTGTAGAAAGTTGGACTAATCACATTAAACAATAATATTTATAATAAAATAAAACATGAAAGACAATTTTGACTTACAAAAATACTTAACTGAAAATAAAGTATTTGAAGAATTTAATCCATTTATGGCTGAAAATGCTAGAACGGATGCTGAAGAAGAAGGTTACCTTGATGGTGAGAAAGATGAAAAGAAATCATTACGTGATAAAGTACGTGAAATGGTATTAGCTGAATTAGCTGGTGAGACTGAATTAGAAGAAGCTAAAAAAGACAAACCTGAAGAAGAAGTAGAAGACGTTGAAATAGAAGACACTGAAGAATTTGCACCTGAGGATGAGATGGATTCTGAAGAGGCTGCACCTGATTTAGAAGCAGATGAAAAAGCAATTATGGATAACTTAGAACAAGCCTTAGAATTTGCAAAACAAAAAGGAGATGAAAAATTGATTGACCAAATTGGAAATACAATTACATTCTTCACACGACAATATATCGTAAAATAATCAAATCTATAAATAAATAAAATCTATGAACACAATTGAATTAATCGAAGCAATGGAAGCATTGTTAGAAACAGTAAAGACAGAAAACTCAAAAACAGCTAAAGCAGCTCACGGACGTGCTCGTAAGGCATCTAGTGAATTAAAAAAATTAGCTGGTGAATTTAAAAAAACATCTTCAGCTGAAGATAAAGCTTAATTTAACAATGCTTAACGAAAAAAAACTTACTGCAGCCGAATTAGCATCCCGTGAAAATATTATAATGGGTATGAAAAAAAACAAGTCTCAACTTGTTAAGAAATTTGGCAAAGATGCAGAAAAAGTTATGTATGGAAGAGCAACAAATATAGCTAAAAAACAAGCAGAAGCATCTAAACAACCAGAAGAAATGAAAGAAGATAAATTAAGAAAAATGATCCAGGATGTTTTATCTAAACCGTTAGATGAAAAGAAAAAATCATTTAATGAATCATTAACCCCTGAAGAAGAAATAGAATTAGATAATATTGAAGATATAATCAGATATAAAGGTAATAGCTACGGCACATCAGGTAGTACAAGCATGAAAGAAAGATATGCTGAATTAAAAAGTAAAATGATCAAACAAGATAACTTAGATGAAGATCTAGACTTAGGCCATGAAGACAATGAACCACATATGATTAAAGCAGAACTTGCTCGAATAGGTAAGTACGCTATGGAATTATATAAAATGGTTAATCAATTTGAAGGACCACAAGAAGTAGATTTTCCTGCTTGGTGGCAATCAAAAATTACTACTGCTAGTAATATGATCTCAAGTGCAAAACATTATCTTGAATTTGAACTTGAAGAGCCAAAGATTGATGCTATGGTTAATGTAGCTTCTCAAGAAGGAGCAATTGGTGAAGAAATGACTCCTCAAAAATCAAAAAAAATAGGCATGTCTTTTGAAGGTATAGATGAAGCAATGGTAACTACGTTAGCTGAAAAAATAATGAAACGTCTTAAAAGTAACATTTAATGACCCGAGAAGAACTTATTACACGAATTCGTAAACTAGCACCTGAAGTTGTTAATTCAAGAAAACAAGCAGAGGTAGCAGCAGTTGAGTATGATGAATTAACTAAATTTCCTGAATTAAAGGAAATATTAATTGATTTATTAACTAATGAATTTGATAAGTTTTTATCATCTATAGATTGGGTTGCTCCCCGTCCAACTACATTTAGAATCAACTTAAAAAACAACCAAGAATTTTATCTTATGTTTGGTAAAAGAAGTTGGATTGCACAAGTTGAAGGTAAAAAATATTACCTATTAAATTTACCTGAAGAGGAAAGAGCAGCAGAAGCTATATCCCGTATCTTAAGATATGGAATGAAAACAGAAGCAGGAGCACAAACAGATGCAGAATTATCAGCAGATGAAGTACAACCTGAGGAAGCACCAGTAGAAGCACCAGAAGAAGAAACACCGGCATAATGGACGCTTTAACCAAATTTTTAAATAGTATAGCTTATAAGTTTCCTAAAGGATATCCTGACATGAATAATGAACAGGATATTTTGTTGCTTGAAACTGAATTAGAACAAGTTATG
>Ga0181350_1000569_pt1 | contig 10916 bp, 24 predicted proteins | sample Su13VDMM110DCMD_FD_130105 | JGI IMG/M metagenome (GOLD analysis project Ga0181350, IMG submission 130105) | Freshwater viral communities from Lake Michigan, USA - Su13.VD.MM110.DCM.D | ecosystem: Environmental > Aquatic > Freshwater > Lake | place: USA: Michigan | collected 2013-07-16
CAACAGGAAGGCAAATGGCTAAAAGCATATTTTACTAAAGAAAAGCCAGGGCTGCCGGAGCTTGTAGTTTTAGAAATTGCCGGTAAAAAAATTTACGATAATACAGCCCAGATAGATTATTGGAAACATTGGCTTATCAATGCATTAAAAGATAATGAGCCGGAAATTAACGATTTACCTTTTTAATAAAAAAGCCTGGCTAATTACCAGGCTTTTTTATTTTATTTAGTTGTAAAATATTGGCGTTTAATATAACTTTTATTCTCGGCGTTATAAATATTAACATACCAGGCGCCTTCCCGGATGCAATATTTGTAAAAATTATCTATCTGGCTGATGTTTCTATATTTTCGCGTTTTTATTTTAGTTTCTGGCTTAAAAAATACAATAGCATTATAAACTTTCATATATTTGAATTGAATAGGTATAGCGGTTATTTGGTTAACTGTTTGTCCCTGGGCCGGCGATTAAATTTGCTGGCCCTTTTTTTTACAAAATCTACTAATTGTAAAAATATGTAGCATATTATTGCAACAGGAACAGCTATAAAAAAAAAGTATAGCGTTTGACATACTAAATAAATTAATTGATAAATTACTCTCATTATTTTTTTATTTTTGGCCTTCCGACCGCGTTTTTTATAATTACAGGCTCCCGGTATTCTGTTTTAGTAAATCCTTTACCTGTCCATTCAATTGCTATAGGGCTAAAATCTTCAGCAGATCTTAAAAATTTAGGCTCCAATACCATTTGTCCGGTATCTTTATTTTTTTTAATTGTCATTGTAGCCTGGGCCCAACGATCTGTATTAGATCCTAAAACGCCTAGAGTTTCGCCGGTATTTTTGCCAAGATGCAATACAGATATTATTAATATCTTATATTGTTTTGTTACTCGTTTTAACCAATTGGTTAAAATCCTAGTTTCTACCTCATCATTGTAATTTATACATAAATCAAGTAATCCATCTATTACAATAACGCTGCAATCTGGAGTAATAGATAAATATTTTTCTATTAACTCTAAAATTGTTTTAGGCATATCTTCTCTTAATGTAAATACCTCAAAACGATCTGGCAAAATACTAATATCTGCGTATAATTCTATTCGCTTCATAGTCCTATGTAGATCGTAACTGCTGCTTTCTGTATCAAATAAAGCAATTTTTCTGCGTGTTTCTGGAAGATAAAGCTTTTGATCAAATACAGGCCAGGAGGTAAAACAGGAAGCTATTAATCCCGATATAAACGTGCTTTTGCCTGCTTTCGGGAGACCGGCGTAAATTACATAATTTTCCAGCGTGGCAACAGTCCTAGAGGAAATCTCTAAAACTTGTTGCTCACTATCTGGAATAAATTTTTTGTCAAAACGCCGGCTTTCTAGCAGTTCAGCCGCATTTTTACTCATTTGTTATTATAGAAGCCTCTTCATAAATTTCCTCTATACATTCCTCCATTAAATCCCTGGCTGTAATGGCTGCAGCTTGCACAGCTGTAATTTCGCGCCCATTGTGCAAAAGTTTAGTTCGTTTACTTTGTGCAAGGTAAAAAGGTAAAATTAAAGCAGCTGTAAATTCAATTTTGTTCATACCAGGTACCGGCGCCATAATACGCTCAAAATTGTCTTTAAATAGTTGGGGAGGAAAGGCTGGGCTAGAAAAAATAGTCTTTCTCTCCTGCGCTGTTAATGTGCGCTTGATTTTTGCGTTTTGCATTTTTGGTTAATTTTTTGATTAAAAACTGTTTGTCTATATAAATATAGGTAATTTTTAAAATAAAAAAAGCCCAGATTAAAAAATCTAGGCTAACCATACAACAATTATAAACCATTATCCTAAAAACTTACTTAAAAGGCTTATGTTGGGCCTAAAAAAAAAACCCTTTATACTAGTATAAATTCGGCTTAATTTAGTTAAATACGCTGGATCTGTAGCGTAACCAGATCTGACCAGGGCCGCAAATTGTTCTGTAATTGTTTTAGCGTCTAAAACGCCTGCTTTTTTATATCTAGGGTTTTTTAATATTAAATCAACATATCCCTGGAATCCTGCTTCTTTATTAGGATAAACTCTAAACATAGTATATACATTAACGCCATCTTTTAAAGCTGCCTGTCTATTTTCGTATATTTTACCGGTACCTGGGTAAGTATTCATTTTACCGTTAAAAAATTCTTTGGTAGTCATTGAAATAACCTTTCCTTTCCAATCCAGGCTAGATTTTATACCAAAAAAATTGTTTGTTAAGGTAGCAAGCTTTGAAGGCGTAAATCCGCTTTCTAGAATATGCTGTGTTATAATTGTTTCTGGAAATATTCCACTAGTTCCGACAACCTTAGCAGCAGATCTGTATAATTCCTTTATATATTCTTCTCTACTTAGCGCTGTCATCGTTAGCATCTTTTGCCAAAAGGCCTGTAATTAAAATACCAATACCGGAAATAATTTGTAACCAATTTTTAGAAGTAATACCGTCTATAATCATAGGAAATCCTGCAAAAGCTCCAGCTAAACTAGTTTTAATGTTATTTAAAATTAATTTCATTTTTCAGACATTTTAATTAATATATTTATTTTTTCTTCTAACCTGGCTAATCTTTCTAAAAAATCATTTTGAGATCTCATTTTTTCCTCTAACGCTTTTAGCCTCGCGTTTGTGTAACCGTAAAAAATTGCTAAACCAATAATATAACTAATTAACAGGCTCAAATTGTTCTCCATCGTCAACCCTTTTTAGCGCTTCATTATACTCCTGTATTTTTTTAGCTATTTCCTCATTGGTTTTTTTTAGCTCATTTTGCAAATATTCTAAATTTCCAATAATATCGTAAGCTTTAGCTTTTAGCTCGTTAATTTCTTTCATAAAAAAGTATTTGTTAGATTAAAGTTAAACCTAATTGGCTACATATCCATTGGTAAGCAGCTAGATTGATATCTGCTGTATTATCCCATACGCTATAATCTGGCTCAGAAATTGTTAAATTACCTTCTGAAATTTTATTACCTCCTGTTTCTGTTGTATAAATAGACCAATAAAAAGTCGCACTATTTAATAAATTATCATTAATAATAATGGCATTAATCCAAGATCCTGTTTCTAATTGTCCGCTAACCCAAATTTGTATTGCTTGAATTTTTTTCATATTATTTATTTAATTTTTAAGGTACTATTGTTAAAATTCCAGCATTACTATAAATATCCCCACTTGACAAACCTACTGCACTTGTTGGTATAGATGTTAAATTTAAAACGCCATTTTGTTTAATTCTAAACCTTTCTGCATAAGTACCATTATCATTTGTATAAAATGCTAATTGTCCACTATCAGATTGCGTTCCACCAATTCCAGTTATACCCCTCATTTCACCGATTACTCTTGAACTAAAAGAATTATAAAATTCTATATTAGAAACATGAAGATTATTTGCATTACCTCTATTACCGCCTACTCTTAAAAAAGTATCACTACCACCAATTAAGTTTAATAATAAACCACCACCACTAATAACAGCAGGTCCATTTAGATCAAAACCATTGTTTGTAATAGTAGCAATAGTTGTAGTATTATTTTTAAATGTTGCTATATTTCCACTACCAATGTTTTTAATTTGTAAAGTTTCAAATGATGTTGAATTATTTATCGCAGAAAAAGATAATCCATTTGTAGCAGTAATTGACATATTAGTGGCAGTTATACTGCCACCGACTTGTAACTTTTGACCAAGATCAACAGTATTTCCGATTAGCAAATTGTTTGCAGTAGTTATCCGCATTACCTCACTTGCATTGCTCGTTTGCCACATACCGAACAACATATTACCAGCACTTTGCGTTGATATGCAAAATTCACCAGCAGTTGCACCCTGAATGAAATTATTTGTTGCAGTAGCAAGACCAAAAACAAACCTTTGTGTTCCACCTGATTGTGCATTATCTATTCTTAAAGATGGAGAATTAGCACCAAAAATTTGAATACCATTATCAGCAGTTGATGAACCAACAATTAATTTTCCTGATCCACCACCACCAATGGCAGCAGTTCCAATATGTGTTGTCGGTGTAAACGATAAACCAAACCCACCATCTGAAACAACCCTATTTGCTGTTAAAGTTCCGTTTGTATTATATATGTTAGTATCTAAAGTTCCGCCTCCAATTGCTATTAAATCCCAGGCTGCGCCTGTATCTCTATAAATTCCAAAAGGGCTGTCTGTACGAAAAAATATACGTCCAGCTATTCCAAAAGCTGGCCTGTTAGCCAATGTTGCTGAATACATTAAAGGCGTACCAAGCTGATTTAATACTTCAAAACTTACTGTTAATCCCATTAGAGATATCTTTTATAAATTACTGTTAAGCCAGCACCAGAACCAGATGCAAAAGTAAAATAATATGTTTTTACATTTATTTCGTCCTTATTACCTGTTATTTCAAAAGATTGATTAGGTACCAATAACAGGCCGTCTATAGTAACATTAATTGTACCTGTATTAACAAATAAAATACTGTTTGAATTAGAATCAGTTGATCCTGTTTCAAAAAATATCTTTGTTTCTGTTATATATTTTTGGCAGTTTGTATGCATTATTTACATTTTTTTAGATCATTTTGATAATCATCTGCCATAGTTGACATATCCGGCACAAAGTTTATATTTTTAGCTTGATCTGCTGCTAATTTATTAACTGAAGTAAATAAATTCATCGCACCAGGTAAGCCGCCTTTTTTCTTTACATTTTTATATAAATAATAAACAGCTACAGCTCCTAAAACTATATATAATAAATTATTTTTTTTCATACTAATACGGATATTTGACCTAATCTTTTTGCTTTTCTAGTTTCTTTTTTAGCTCCCCTGGCTTCCTGCCTCTGCATCTTTTTTGCTGGGTTAGCATTAGTAATTTTTTTAACAACATCAACCAGGGCTTTTAATGGGCTAGGTTGTTCTGTTTGTTCAAATTGCTCCTGTGTTATATTTTCCGGGATAGAAACAGTAACAATACCTTTTTTCTTTTTTTTCATATAATAAAACGCGCCACCTAATACAGCTAAACCTATTAAAATATATTTAGTATTTTTTTCCATTAAAATTGATATTTTATTGCTTTTCGTCTATAATTATCGTTAACAGCTGCTATTTGTTTGCTGCTTAAATTTGATGTTACAAACTGTTGTAAATCCATTTCTGCTCCTGCAGGAATACCAAAATAATATTCACGCCTTTTGCCAAAAGATTTAATTAACAAAGCAACATCTGCGCCATTTTTACACCTGGCTAGCTGCAGCGTCGCGTTATCTTTGTTATCAGAAACTGCACTATAACGCAAATCGTTATAAATTTGATCCGCAATAATTGCCCATTCTCCTGGCGTTTTAGTTGCGTTTCCTGTACTAATTTGACCTTTTAAATATTTGGTTATCTCTGCTTCAGCTTCCTTTTCTGTTTGTGTTTTTTGCAAGCCTAACTTTTTTAATATTGGCCCTAAAACAAAAATATAAGCAGCTACAGCTCCCAAGCCATAAAAAATGTATTTTTTATTTTGTTCTGTCATTTCCGCAACATTTTTAAAAGCATTTTAAATTGAAATGGGTTATCCTGGGCCATTTGGGCCAGGATCATTAAATCATCCTCAAGCTGTTCATCGTGCTCGCTTAATATAATTAAAGCCTGTTCTAGTTTAGTGCTTGTTTGGTTTTCTGTGCCTGCTATTCCAGATATATGATTTCTAGGAGGAAAATATTTATCTACAATTCTATCAACTAAACCTATTAAATAATTTAGTACCTCTGGTTTTTCTAAAGCTCCTAGTAAAGCATTTTGTTTTACCTCTGGTTGATCTTCATCAATTTCCTCATTTAATTTAGTTTCAATAGCTGATAACCTGGATAAAACCTCATTATTTACTGATCCTACATACTCCTGGCGCCGTTGCGTAGCGTCCAAAATATATGTTTGTATTTGTTCTGGGTTAGAAGTAATAAATTTTACGCTTCCCTCTGGTAGATCTGATATTTTACCTTTGCTATCTGCTTTTACAGGATTTTCATAATATACTATAGAATAGACTTTTTTATGATCTGGAGTAATATCTTCAAAGTATTCCTTTATTTCTTCAACACAATCGTTCATATCTTCCCAACGCCCATTTAAGCCATTTACAACAGGTAACTTATCATTTCCGCAATACATTGCAAAATAAACAGTTCCTTTTTTTTCGTATCTGGAAATAGCTTTATCTAGGCCCTGAATTACTCCTGTTTGAATCATAATACAATTTATTAAAGGTGAATAGGTATATCTATACTAAGCGTAATAAACGCCAAAAGCAAAGCTAGCAGCAGTTGAGAAAGTAGGTACCGCAGCAAGTTCTACATAGGACTTATCCCAGGTTACTTTTTGGTTTTGACCTTCCCATAGCGACCTAACAAATGGATCTGTTGAGCTGTTTTGTACTCTGTTAAGCTCAATCAATGGAATCCTGTAAAGATCCTGTCTTTCGTTAGAATATAATACTAGGTAAGCTGTTTTAAAAATTGCCATAGTAACAATTACGTTACCAGATGGACAGTTTGACAAAGAGTTTACAGTATATGCAGTAATTGCCTGTAGTGCTGTATAACGCAATTTTGGAAGGTCTGGGAATGAGTACCGAGTGGCTGTTGATCCAGAGTTAACTGTAATTTCAACAAATTCAAATTTTGATGCCTTGAAAGCCATTTTTTTAATTTTAAATAAGGCCGCAGAATAAACTGCGGCCCTAGTTTAGAAAATTTATTATCTAACGCTGGTTACGTTCTGCCCAAGATGGCCAGCAAAATACAAAATTACCCGGCTATTTGTTTCAACTGCTGCGCAAGCTGCAGGCAAAGAAATTTGCACAAGGTTTTGTTTGCTACCAGAAAAAACGATACCTGGCTCAATAGGATAAAGCGCGCTAGCAGATCCATCTTGTTGATCTTTGTAAGCAATGGCAGAACTAGTATAGTCTGCGTTTGCTGTCTGCTGCTGTTGAGGTACAGAGTAAAACCTATACATATCTAAGCCAGCAACAACCCTGCGGTTATTAATAGTAATATCTAGGTTAGCATTGTAAAATGAGAAAAGTGAGCTAGCTGTGTTAGAACTTGAAAAGATAGAGGCGTTAGGATAGGTAACCAGCTGGAAAGTTGTATCTGTTGAGCTTGAAGGCTTAGCAAAAAATAAACCAATGTGAGATACATAAAATGCGTCCTGGAGATTAAGCAAAAAAGATGTATTTGTTGGAGCTCCCTGTGTATTATCATTGTTCAAAATAGGGAATTGATACATTGTTTTTGATGTACTCAATGCAAGCTCAGATCTCAAATAAGATTGAGAAAGAACTGCAGTATTTAGCCTAAATCCAGCAGCTTCAATGCCGGCTTTAGCTTTGTCGTAATTAAGGCGTGCGCCAATTGTACTAGCCATTTTTTTTAATTTAAAAGAGTTATTTAAAAGTTATAATCGTCATCATCTTCCATACCTGCAATTACAGAAACATCACCAGCCATTACGCTGTCATCTCCTGCAATTACTGAAAGATTATCGTTAACATTGCCTACAGTCATAGGAAGGCTTAGAGTATCCTCTATAGCTCCGATTACTTGAAAATCTGACAGCAAGCCAATACCACCAGCGGCAACCATACCGGCACCAATTGAAGCTCCAAGATCACCCTTTAGGAGCTTAGGCATAGCAATTGCACCAATGGCAATAACGCCAGCGTTTTTTAATTTGCTGTCTAGATTAGGCAGGAGTTTATTTGCAACAATCCTACCAATGGCGGCACCTGCAACGATACCAACAGCGTTCATAACAGCTCCGCTAGCTTCACCCATTGAAGAGCGGCGGCGGCGGCTTACTGAGCGCTTTTTGCTTTGTTTTTTACGTCTCATTTTTTTTTTTTTTGTTCAACGGGAGCTATCCCAAGATTTTTATTTAATATTTTTTTTTAGTTGCTGTATATGAATTTTTTGTTCTTTTATAGCATTTTTAACTCTTTTAATATCCATATTAACAACCGGTTTTAATCCTTTAGAAACTTTTGATTTTTCAATATTTAAAAAAGACAAAACGCTTTGCCACTTTATTAATTTTTCGTTTTCAACTTTTAGTTGATTAATTATTTGTGTAGATATGCTTTCAACACCACTAACAAATCGTAATCTATTAACTTTTTTTGTTGCTGCTTTCTTTTTAACTGCTACTTTTTTTACTGCTGTTTTCTTTTTAGGCGCTGCTTTTTTTACTGCTTTTTTCTTTACTGCCGCTTTCTTTTTAGGCGCAGCTTTCTTTTTAACTGCTGCTTTTTTTCCGTAAATATGTGCAAATGCTTCTTTTAAAGAAACGCCAGTTTTTGTTCTGTATGCAATTGCCTTTTTAAATTTATCTTTAGCTGTTTTTTGTGCCTGTGTCATTTTAACTGTTTTAGCTTTGCTTGATATCTTAAAAAACCTATAATTAATGCCGTTACGGATAAAAACAACGCTATCTGTTCGTATTTTAATTCCTCTTTTTTAAAGTTAACCATATTATTTTTTTCGTGTAATTAAATACACAATAACACCGGCTCCAATTATAATTGGTAAATAATTCATTTTTTTACCTGTTTCTTCAACTTCTTCAACTTGTTGATTTTGTAACATAAATTTTTTATCAACTTTAGTGGCAATTTTTTCAACTATCTGTTTAGCTTTTTTATTTGCTGCGTCTGCTGCTATCTGTTTCAAAGCTTCCGGATCTATTCCAACAGATTTTAAAAAAGTTCCTACAGCAACCAAAATAGGAGTAGCTGCAGCTATTGCTGTCTGGGTACCAGGATCAACTATTCCAATACTAAAATTATTTTCGTCAATTCCTAAAATCCGCTTTTTAACTTTGCCCCTATTAATTTGATTTAATAGTTTTTGTATTTGACCTCCTAAGCGCTCCCACCAAATTTTTAAAGCGGCTGCGTCTTTTTGATCTGCTGCAGATAGCTTTACAGCCAAATTTGCAAAATTTAGGCCTACTAGGAGTAAAAAAGCTGTGCGCGCAGGAGCTGCAGCAACCTTTAAAACTACCTTAGCGCCTTTTTTCAATAATGTCTGTTTTTTTACAGCTCCTATTCCAGATATTCCAACTAACATAGGCTTTTTATCAATTTTGTATGTATAATTTTTTTTATAGTCAAATTCGTTTAAAACTGCATCAATCCAAATTTCATTATTTGTACCAGGAAAAGCTACAATAAAAACGTGCTCCGGAATGTTATTAAAAAATTTGTAACTACTAAATCTAAAAACAAAAGGTATATTTTGAATTCCTTTTCTCTTTAAATCCTGCAAAATACCTGCAGTAAATAAACTTAAATTTTTGCAGTCGCTGCCTGTTGTTTTGCCTGTAGCAATAATAGCCGCAGGAGTTTTTATCGTTTGCCTGTTCTCGCTTTCTATTTTGTAGTTAACATTTTGTTTTAAAAATTTCCAAATGTTTTTACAAGTTTGACGCGGAGTTGATCCAATAAAAAAAGAACTAATTTGAGAATAATCTTTAGCGTATTTATTATTTGCGCTTAAAATTCCCTCTATAATATCATCAGTATTTTGATGCTTTTTTAATACCGTTACCGTTCCTTTATATGGCGGCAAATATTTTAGTAATGAATTTCCATTCATAACTACAAAGCAATATTTGTGTTAACCGGGTAATCTATTCCATCTACATTCATAGATCCGGTAAATACAAAATTAATTTTATTTCCTGCCTTTATAAATTCGCGTATAGTTTTAAAAATTCCAGCGCCGTAAGGCTCCGCTGTTATTTCATAAATGCTTTCCTTTTTTGGCTCAATTACTTGCGTGCTAAAGCTGCTTACATCTGCAATAATTTTGCCGTTAGCCTCTACCTGGCCCACCAGGCTATTAATTTTAGCACTAGATAATGTTGGGTTTTGTACGCCAAATTTTAAATTAAACTTTGGTTTTAAAACAGTTCCAGATAACTTTAAACCTCTAAATAAAACTTTTAGCTTTTCAGCTAATTTTTTTTTAGATATAAAATAAAAAGCAGCTATACCAATAATAACAACAGGTAAAACCCATTTTTTCATAAAATAAAGTTACTATAATTTTTATTATGTTAAATAGAACTATAAAAAAAAATGACTCAAACCAGCCTAAAAAATGTTAATAATAACCCTTTAATTTTAATTAATTGGCCCTTGCAGAGGCAAATTAATTAAAATTAATTATAAAACCAAATATGTTAATAACTTTTGTTAAATATTATACCTATTCACCTTTAATTAATAAAAAAACATATATTACACTCTAAATATTTATTTTATGCTTAAAACTGATCGTTTCGCTTACCTTTTTTTATCTTTTGCCGCCCTTTTTTTTATTTTCCGCTTTTTAGTAAGCTTATTTTTTAATGTTTAAATCAATTTTAATGAAAGCTTTTGAAACAAAAAAAGAGAAAATCCATTGGGTTAGAATTAAAGATGGCCGCCTTTGTTATTGGAACGGAGAAAAGGAATTAATTTTTGAAGAGATGCAAGGCCTTATAACAGGCGTTAATTTTAAAAATGAATAGTACCAGGGCCGCAAATACACCGAAGCCATTTTTACGCTTTATTTTGAGTCTGAAAAGTATTTTTTATCTGTTAATACAGATACCTCTTATTTTAGATCGTTTTGTAATTACCTGGCTAACGCTGATTTAAAAAAGCCTGTTTTATTGAGACCTAAAATAACCGAAAAAGAAAATAAAAAAAGTTATTCAATTTTTGTCCAACAGGAAGGCAAATGGCTAAAAGCATATTTTACTAAAGAAAAGCCAGGGCTGCCGGAGCTTGTAGTTTTAGAAATTGCCGGTAAAAAAATTTACGATAATACAGCCCAGATAGATTATTGG